>Ga0335074_10000025_pt1 | contig 301978 bp, 258 predicted proteins | sample Lox_Sample_23_FD_206715 | JGI IMG/M metagenome (GOLD analysis project Ga0335074, IMG submission 206715) | Soil microbial communities from Loxahatchee National Wildlife Refuge, Florida, United States - Lox_Sample_2.3 | ecosystem: Environmental > Terrestrial > Soil > Wetlands | place: USA... | reverse complement strand
TCTATCACGCTCTCGACGGCCGCATCGCGCTTTACTATGGCGAAACCAAACTACAACACACCCTGGCTCCGCCAGGGTGACACTTTCATGTTGCTGTTAGGGTGACAAAATCACGTTGCTACAACAGCGTCCGGCGCACATTCGTGCAGTTCAGTTTCTTTTCGGAACTAAGGTTTCGGAGTTAGATATTGGTTTCAGACTTAGATATTCGGCCGCTTCGAGCGAAGAGCTGGCACTACCAGTGCCTGCTCCATGGTCGGAACATTGGTGCCGCGGAGCTTGATCTCGATCTCGTGCAGCTTTTCGGTCTGCATGGTTTCGTAGTAGGCCTGCACCAGCAGTTCCATGGTGAAGGGATTGTCCTCGTCCTCTTCCAGATGCGCAATGGCGTCGTCGTATTTCTTCTGGTCCATCAGCAGCGTGCCGGCCGCGCCTTGATAGGAGCTCTGAATCACGCGATTGCGGCTGCCACTGGCCAGGGCTTCGAGTTGCTGCAACGACTGATCGGCCAGCGCCTGGTTGCCGGAACGAGAGGCGCGCACGGCGCGGGTGCGAAGAATGCGCGACAACTCTTCGTCGCGATCGGAGACGGAAATCGCTGCCTGGTGGTGCAGGGCTTCCTCGGCGACCTTCAGATGCTTGAGCGCAAGGTTGTCGTCGACTTGATATTCCGCCATGTGCCGCTCGGCCTGCGCCTCCTGCAGATCCTGATCTTTGGCGTGCGCGGTTTCGGCGATCTGCTGAAACTGCTTGTCGGCTTCGGCGAAGTTGCCGTCGCGAACGTAGGTCATCGCCTTCTGCATGCCGTAGCTCAGGCGATCGGCCTCGTTGTGGGCGAAGCGGATGGCCTTGTCGTACTCCACGCGAGCCTGCTCCTGGTTGCCCATGAGCGCGTATGTATCGCCCAGGCCAACCTGCGAGGTCACGAAATCGGGATCGATCTTGAGGGCGGCGCGATAGTGTTCAAGCGAGCTCTGGAATTCGCCGGCCATGCGCTTGAGTTCACCGTAAGAGTCCTGGGGATTGGGCTCGTTGGGCAGCAGCGCGACATAGCGGTCCATGGCGGCAAATGCCTTGTCGAATTGGCGGTTGCGGGCGTCCACGTAGGCCAGATCGTTGAGCGCAGCCGGGAAATTCTTATCGATGGAGAGCGCCTTCTCCAGAAAGTGTTGCGCCTGGTCGCTGCCGTTTTCTCCCATCAGCCAATTGGCGGCGAGATACAGCAGGTGCTTGTCGCGGGGATACATCTCCAGCATGTCGTTCATGGCGGTAATGCCGCCCAGGAAATCGCCTTCCTGCACTTTGGAAATCCAGGCAATCATGAGTTGCTCGCCGGGACTGAGCTTGGGAGCGAGCGCTTTGGCTTTGGCGCGGGCGTCACTGATTTCCTGGGGATTGCTGCTGTTAAAGGCAATCCATGCCCAGGCAACGGCTAGATTCGGATCTTCCTTCACGGCTGCGCGCCAGTCGTCGTTGCAGCGCTCGAGATAAAGATTCTCGTAATCGGCCATGCCCTTTTCATACAGCGCGCGGGCCTTGGCGGAAGAAGTCGTGACCGGCAGGTATGTCGATTCGCCCTTCTTGACGTGGTGGGCAGAGAGCGGCGCGGCCAGCGACAGGACGAAGCCCAGCGCGAGGCACAGATCAACAACGGCAACAGCGCACATCTTCACAGAAGCGTGGCGGCGCATCAGGAATCTCCGGAACAAAGCTGATTGGGGAGGAAACTAAAGAGAGCGTAACAAAGCTGCAACCGGGGGACGAGGTGACGAAAGGCGCTGAACGGCTGCGATCAAGCCCGGCAAAACCAAGCCCAACGTTATGGAAACCCCCAAGCGCAACGTACTAACGAAGCAACACCTTACGCACCAAAGGGGTCGACCCGACGGAGGTATGAAGAGATTCCCATGTAGAGCTGACGCGTAGGGCTGAGGTCCGACGTCCGAGGGCTTAGAACGAAAACATGAGGCCAGCGCGGACCGAGCGGGCGGCCTGAACCAGATAGACCGTCTGGCCATCCTGCCCGAGGACGGGGACGTAGCCCTGGGCCAGCAGGTTGCGCAGATCGATGATGGCCTCCACGTGTCCGCCTAAAAAGCCGTTCGGCATGGGCTGGCGGATGAAGAGGTTGAAGTAGGGGTCGCTTTGGCCGGGGGACGCATTGAACATGTCGACTGGCGTGAGCGCGGTGCCATTCACCCAGCGGTACGAGGCGATCCAGCGCGTGTGGCTGTGGGGCATGGTGCCGCTCAACTTCGCGGCCAGGGCGTGGCGGCGCTGGGTGGTCATGTATCCCTGGGCCTGCTGAATAGGCACATCGGTCTCGGCGAGACTCAGAACGCCGCCGTAGGCGTAGTCGAGGGTGGCGGCCAGGTCGGAGGAGAACTTGTGCTGCAACACGAGGCGGAGGCCGTTGGTGTTGAGGTTCCGGCCCTCATAGCTGAACGTGCCGGAAGAAACGTCGGGAAGGAGATAACCGCCGGCGGCGGTGACTTGGCCTGTGCCGGTGAGGGCAGGGTCGCCGATGTGGTCTTGGTAAACTGCGAACTGAAGATTATTTTTGCCGACGCGGTGAGAAGCGTTCAATTCCTGATGGCGGGCACGCTCGATCTGCGGAGCATAGCCGAGCAGGCTCACGCGAGGATCGGTTTCGCTCAAGTCGGCTGGAGCGGAATCGAGTCCTTTCTCAGAGCGCAGCGTGTTGGGCCGCGAGGTGGTGTAGTCGTACTCGAGAACCGTATCGGGCGAGAGATGAAAATCGGCTGAACCGTAGGGGCGAAACGCGGTGACATGGCCGAGGAACTGAATGGCCTGCAGTTCACTGCCGAGCCTGACTTCCAAAACGTCGCCCATGGCAAATTCATCGCCGGCAGAAAGTGCCATGGCTTGCAGCGCGGCATAGTGCAGGTTGGGATCGGACGCCGCGAATCGCCGTACGGTGAGGCCAAGAGATGGCTGGGAGCCGTCGGGCAACCGGTGCGAGTAGCCGGTATGCAGAACCGCTGCAGGCACGCCGTCTCCGTAGCCCACGTTGCCGCTGAAGGCCAGGCGGCCGGCGGAGAACATGGAGCGTTCCAGGGTAAAGCCGGTGCTCATGTCGGAACCAGAGCCGTAGCCGCTGGCTGCCGATCCAGCGACGAAAGAAAGCGTGCCGGTGAGGTCGTGCGACGGCTTTTCCGCGATCAGCGTGGGATCATCGAAGATGCGCAGGATGGGCCGGTTGGCGACTGACCGCAGCGTCCACTTCCAGTCGTCGTCATCGGGAAGATTGCGCACCGGGCCGAGTTGCATCATGTCGAGCAGAGTGGTCAAGGTAACATTGACGTTGACGCTGGCGCCGGCGCGGAGGCCGATCTTTTCGCGCATGCCCGGCAGGAACGAGGGAGCCGTGACTTTGAGAGTGTAAAGGCCGGGCAGCAACCCGGTCGCAGTGTAGAAACCTGAGCCGTTGGTGAACACGGTGAGTGAGCGATTGGCGGCGCCGAGAATCTCGACCACCGCACCCATCTGCGGAGTGCCGGCTACATTGCGCACGTAGCCCGAGATCGCACCGGGGTGCTCCGCAGCCCAAGCGGGAAGCGATAACGTGGCAAGGACTGCCCAAGTTCCGAGTCTGGTCCCGAGCTTGCCGAGTCTCACTCCACTCACGCCACCACACCCCCAGGGGAAGAATTGCAGGCCGTTACTCTACTGCAAATACGGCCGACGGATCAACGGTCTGCTTGGAGATTTTATCGTTCACTTTGATCTCGATCTTGTAGACGCCGGGCTGCAGGTTCGCGGCAGCGATCGATTTCTGCAGAGTTATCTGATCGCCGACGTTGCCCATGGTATCGGTCGACTCCACTTTCTGCACGATCTGCTTGTTGGTCGCGACGTTGGTGATGTCGTATTCGAACGTGGCCGAGGGCTTGTGGGTTTTCTCATCCACGCCGAGATTGTAGACCTGCATCCAGAAATTCAGCTTGGGGTCGCGGTCACGCTTAAACAGGGCCGGCTTGCCGTCGGCTGGCGCGACGCGTGGCCTTATTTTCGTGGCGCCGATCACGAAGCTGCCGGTGCCGATCGCCTTGGTAGGAACCGGTTGCATCTCGTCGGCGACGATCAGACTGGAGGTCGCGAGTTTGTCATCGGAATATTCCGGTACGACAATGCTGCGCGCCCAGACTCCTTTGCGGTCACCATTTACATCTTTGACGGCGATGCTCAACTTGTAGCGTCCCGGCCGCAGAGGCAGCGCCTTCCAGTAGACGGAGGCGTTCTCCGCGGTGCGCGGCAGCAATTCAGCGGGCACATCCACCTGGACTGTGTCCTCAAAGGTCTGCACTACTTTATCCGTGAGGGTGGTCACGCGGGCGAAGATGTTCACCGTCCCCCGCTCGATGCCATCCTTGTTGACGAAGGTGATGTCGCGATTCCTCATCTGAATCGTGACCGGGACCAGCACCGTGTCGCTGGTGACTTTCACGAAGTCGGAGCGCACGTCGAAGGGCATCGGATTAAGGATGATCTTCGAATTGACGGCCTCTTCCAGATCTTTGAACTTCACCGGCGGAGGGGCCTGCAACTTGGCGTACTGCTCGAGGCGGTCGAATTCCTTGCTGGCGACCATGGCGCTGTCGGGACCCGCCCCCAGACGTTCCAGAGCGTTGCTGTTGAAGCGCTGGGCTTTGTTCGCCATGCCCATTTCTTCGTAGAGGGTCAAGCCCGCGTTGGGCGTGTAGAGCAGCGCGTCTTTCTCGGAGCGGTCGAGGGTCATGTGGTAATCGCCGCACATGCAGGTGTCGACGAATTCGATAATGACTTCCTGCCCGATGTTTTCGAGATAACGATAGCGCCAGTCTTCGAAGGGGAAGGTCGAAGTTTCGCCGCCGCCTTCTTCCATGGGGCGCTCATAGGTTCCGCCGGAGGGATGAGACTCGATCTCATCCGGGGGGCCATAGATGATGTAGATGCGGCCGCGATCCGTCTTCCAGCCGGGAATGCCGGCGGCGAAGTGCTCGTTGGCGTAGGCGATGCGCCGGTAGTGTTCTTCCTTGTATTCGTTCTCTTCGGTGTCGGGGGTGGGGTCGCGGCGCTGCCAGAAAGCTTCAATGAAGTTGTCGCGCTCCTCGTCGTTGGAAAGCTGCTTGAAGGCGGCGCGCTCTTCGTCAGTGATAATCCAGACCACATCTTCATCGAGCCACTTCTTATAGGGGCCTTTGATTTCTCTGCCGAAGTCTTTCTGCTGTTGCCTGCGCTTTTTGGCGTCGATGGGGCGCTTCAGCGGGTCAGTCGAGTCCTGGGGCGACTGCGTCTTAGCGTCTGCCGAGGAATCTTTGGCGGGCGGATCGGCGGGCTTCTGATCCTGCTGGGCCGTGGCGCCAACGGCTGCTAAACCGAAGCAAACGAGCAAAATTCTCAAAAATGTCTTATGTAAGCCTACCCGGAACATGAGAGGGACTCCTGCCAGACAACCATCGATCGCTTATTTTAGGCCGTTAGTTGTGTGAAAGCAAGGTTAAGTCGTGCCCCGAGAACAAATTAAAACGAACCACTTCGGTCTCTATTAGAAGCGGGCGGAGGCTTGCGGAGTTGCCCATGGCTCAACGAATCCTGGGACGAAATCCGGGTACCGAACCGCCGGATTGACAGGCTATAATGGGAGGTTCCGGGGGCGGTCACAGTTTCCCACCGTAACGGGTCCAGTACCTTCTCCATTCCTGATTGGAACTTTCTAGGCGGCGGCATCGTAATACTCGGGTGTATGTGTCCGTTGCACTATCCGAGTTGGAAAAGTTCCAGCAGACTGGATCCGAGGAAGTGAGGAATCGGTTCTGTGGTGGAGATGAATCCCTCCGGATAGTGGCGGAAACAACATGAAACCCTGGAAAAAGATTGCAATCGGCGCTGGCATTGTCGTGCTGCTGGTGATCGTTGTCAGCTTCACGGTTCATCAAAGCGGCAAGAATGTCGCCACGGTGCAGACCGCCAAGGTGCAGCGGGAGGATCTGGCGACGGTGGTAAGCGCCTCGGGTGAAATCAAGCCCAAGACTTACGTAAATGTCGGCGCCAACGCTTATGGAAGGATCGCCCACCTGTATGTGAAGGAGGGTGACAAGGTAAAGAAGGGTCAATTGCTGGCGCAAATCGAAAACGTGCAATCGGCCGCCGATGTGAGCGCCAATCAGGCTGCTCTGCAGGCCGCGCAAACGGATGCTCTGGCCGCCGATGCCGGGCTGAAGACTTCGCAGGCCGACCTGTTGCGCGCCCAGGCCGACTACGAGCGCAACAAGCTCGACTGGGATCGCGCCCAGCACTTGTATCAGGATGGTCTGATCTCGAAATCCGATTTCGACAGCCGCCAGAACGCATGGGCGACGGCCGCTGCCGGCCTCACCCAGGCGCAGGCCCGCGTGGCGCAGGCCAAGGCGCAGCAGGAATCCGCCGACGAGCATGTTTCGCAGGCGCAGGCCAACTTGACGCGCGTCACCGACGTGCTGCGAAAAACCACCTATAGCGCTCCTTACGACGGCGTGGTGACCAATCTTCCGGTGCGCGAGGGCGAGTCGGTCGTCATTGGGATTCAGAATGCGCTGGGCAGCACGCTGATGACAATCGCCGACATGTCGGTAATTACCGCGGAAGTGAAAGTCGATGAAACCGACATTGTGAATGTGCATCTCGGGCAGCCCGCCGAGATTTCCATCGACGCCATTCCCAACAAAACTTTCCATGGAACGGTCTCGGAAATCGGCGACAACGCGATCATCCGCTCCACCGGCGTTTCCACTTCCCAGCAGGATACGGCCAGTGAAGAGGCCAAGGATTTCAAAGTGGTGGTGACGCTGAGCGATCCGCCGTCCGATCTGCGGCCCGGACTTTCGACCACCGCGAAGATTACCACGGCCACGCGCAGCAACGCTCTGGCGTTGCCGATTCAGGCTCTCACGCTGCGCACCAAGCAGCAGATCGAAGCCCAGAACAATCCTCCGGGATCGGTGCATGCGGCCGGGCCGCCAGCCAATGAAACCGCATCCAAGACGAAGAAGGATGAGGAAGTGCAGGGCGTTTTCGTAATTCGAAATAAGAAGGCGATGTTCGCGCCCGTCACCACGGGAATTACCGGGACCACCGACATTGAAGTGCTCGGCGGCCTCAAGGAAGGCGACGAAGTGATCACTGGCAGCTACAAAATCTTGCGAACGCTGAAGCCGGGAAGCAGCGTAAGAATCGATAATACGGTTCCGAAGAAAGAAGACGAAACGTCATAACTTTGGCCGGACTGGCACGTCCAAAGAAAAGCCGCACCGCAGTCCACAGGAAACGGGTCTCAGAAAGCAGGGGTCTTCAGAGTAGCTGAGCCCAAAGATCGACGATTAGAGATCGAACATCTGTCGAACATCTGGTTGAAACATCTGAAGATCGGAGAGGTCAGTGGCGCCGGAGAGAACGAGGGAAGACCAAACGAGGGAAAACCAAGCCAGGGAAGACCAGGAGAGAAACATGGCCACCGCAGAAGTCCTCAACATGCCCACCCCGACCACCTCGGCGCCCCCCGAATCCTGCATGATCGCGGCGGAGGATCTTTGGAAGACCTACGACATGGGGTCGGAGCAGCAGGTGCATGCGCTGCGCGGCGTGAACCTGCGCATTCAGCGCAACGAGTATGTTGCCATCATGGGGCCGTCGGGCTCGGGCAAATCGACGCTGATGAATCTGATTGGCTGCCTCGACACGCCGTCGCAGGGAAAATACTGGCTCAACTCGCAACTGGTCAGCGAACTCGACGACGACGAACTGGCGCGTATCCGCAACAAAGAAATCGGATTCGTCTTTCAGACCTTCAACCTGCTGGCCCGGGCCACAGCATTGCACAATGTGGAACTGCCGCTGATCTACGCCGGCGTTCCCACCGACGAGCGCATGGAACGCGCGAAAGCTTCGCTGGCGGCCGTGGGCATGGAAGCCCGCATGAGCCACAAGCCCAACGAGCTATCGGGCGGGCAGAGACAGCGCGTGGCCATTGCGCGAGCCCTGGTCAACAAGCCGTCGATCATTCTGGCCGACGAACCCACGGGCAATCTGGATTCGCAGACCGGCATCGAAATCATGGCGCTGTTTGACCGGCTGCAGGCAGAAGGAAATACCATCATTCTGGTCACCCACGAAGGCGACATCGCCGAGTACGCGCACCGCGTCATCCACATCAAGGATGGCGTAATCGCCAGCGACGAAAGCAAAGGCCCCGGGCAGAGAAGCTGAATCCTCGGCGTTCAAGATCCGGCCCTCAGAATCCACGCTTAGATTGAGAATGACAGCGCCCCGCCCCCAGGCTGGGCGTTTTTATTTGCAGCCCTGCTCAGGCCTTCGCTGGCTCGACCAAGGACAACTGTGTCTCGGCTTCGGCCGGTGAATCAGCATTTACCACTCGGTCTCTTCCCTCGCGCTTGGCACGATACAGCGCTGCGTCCGCGGCAGCCAGCAACTCCGTGGGCGCGGTGCCATGCACAGGTAGTGCGGCCACGCCGATCGAAACCGTGATCATGCCCAGGGACTGGCCGTGGTGCAGAACGGTTAACTCGTGAAGCTTCGACCGGATTCTCTCGGCACGGCCATGAGAGGCGTTCAGGTCGGCGGTCGGAAGGATGACGACGAACTCCTCGCCGCCGAAACGGCAAACGATGTCCTCCACGCGAATGCTCTTGCTCAGAAACGCGGCGGTCTCGCGCAGCACTGTGTCGCCCGCATCGTGGCCATAGGTATCGTTGAAGTTTTTGAAGTGGTCGAGGTCGAGCATCAGAACGCCCAGCGATTGCTCGGCGCGAACGCAACGGCGAGTTTCGCGTTCCAGCATTTCGGTGAGGTAGCGCCGGTTATACAAACCGGTGAGCGGATCTTTGATGGACTGCGAGCGCAATGCTTCGCGCAGGCGGATGTTGGCCACCGACAATCCCACCTGTCCGGCGAATGTGGTTTTGAACGAGAGTTCGGAGTCGGCCAGAGTGGGGGCTTCTTCCGTGGCTTGAAAATGCAGAATGCCGAGCGCCTCGCCTTGCGCCAGAACGGGAATGCAGAGATAAGAATGTTTGACTCCTGAGGCATGGGCGCAGCGAGCGGTAGTGTCGCCGGCAAGCACAAGATGGGGATGGCCGGTGCGCAGGGCCCAACAAGCGTTGGGCTCGAATACGGTCTGGGGAATCAGGCATTCGTACCAGGATCCGGCAATCTCGGCGAGATTGCGGCCCGTGTTGAGCAGGGCAATGGCGCCGCGGGTGGTGGGAAAAATCTTGGGCGCGAAGCCCAGGGCGGCGTCGAATACTTCATCTTTGCTGACGCAACTCTGTAACAGCTCTCCCATTTTGGCGAGCAGCGTGGCCCGCTGCGAACGCTGCGTGAGGTCGTTCATCATCTTCGCGTTTTGCTCGTCGAGTTCACGGCGTGCGTAATCCCGTTCCAGAACCTCTTCCTGCAGGCGCGTGTTGGCCTCGGCCAGTTCCTGCGTGCGCGTCTCGATTTCTGCCTCAAGGGCCCGTTGGTTGTGTTTCTGCTCTTCGATGTCAGTACAGGTTCCAAACCACCTGAGGATGCTTCCGCCGGCGTCCCGTATGGGAATTGCACGCGTCAGAAACCAGCGAAACATTCCGTCGCGGGTTTGCAGACGATACTCGGTCTCGTAGGCGTCTCCAGTCTTGATGGCGCGCTCCCAGTTTTTCAGGGCAAGCGGCAAGTCGTCGGGGTGGAGGAGCTTTGGCCAGGACGTCCCCACCGGTTCCTCCTGGTTCAGCCCGGTCAGCTCATACAAGTGCTGGTTGCAGTAGTCAACCGCGCCGGCGGCGGTCGCGGTCCAGACGATCTGTGGGATGGCCTCGGCCAAGACGTGGAGCCGGGCTTCTCCCTCGCGCGCGGCGTTCGCCTGGGTTGCCTGTGCGGTCAATAGCCGATCTACGAAGGCGGAGGCGATGGCCAGACTCATCACCAGAAAACTGGCCACGCTGATGACGGCAATGCCCAGCCATGAAATCTGAACTGCATTCACGGTCTTGAAGGGCGCGGCGGAACTCTGAAATTGCACTGCCCACATTCCCGTGTAGTGCATCAGCGGAATGGCGCTGCCCATGATCAGGGTGCTGAGACACTTGCGCCTGCTGGCCTTCTCCTCCCCCCGGATTTGAAAGGCCAGAATCAGCGCGACCATTGACACTGCAATGGCCAGTGCGATCGACAGGCACACACGTCCCCAGCGGTAGTCCATCGTGGCCGGCAGCCGCATGGCCGCCATCCCGATATAGTGCATAGCGGCGATGCCTCCGCCCATGGCCAAGCTTCCCGCCAGAAGAGAACTCGGCGGCATTCGCTCCCGGCTGACAATAAACAACGCGACCGCGGAGGCGGCAATCGCCGCCAGCAGCGACACAATCACCGTGGGATAGTGATACAGAATGGGCACCGGCAGGCGGAATGCCAGCATTCCGATGTAGTGCATGGACCAGATTCCCAGGCCCATCGAGATGGAGCCGCCCGCCAGCCAGAACAATCGCGCCCAGCGATGAACAGCGGTGACGCGGCCGGCGAAATCGAGCGCTACATAGGCAGCAAACACCGCGAGCACAATCGAAAGATCCACCAGGCGATAGTCATAGGTTCCATGAAGCATCGTCGTGATACGGCGCGTCCTCGCGCTCGGGAACTAGCGCCGAACGCGGGCTTCCGGCACACCTGTTGCGTGTACCTGGATTGAATATCGGCAATGGCCATGGGTTAAAGGATTAGAAATCGGCAACAGTTGCGCGGCCTGAGCAAGGAGTAACGAGGAACCAGACGGACAGCGGAGTGTCCGCGGGAAAACCTTTCGGCGCTCAGTCGAGGTTAGGGAGTGTCGCTAACTGGCTTCGCTGTGGCGGAATCGCCGGGCGCTGGCGGCGCACCGTGACCCACGATGAAAAAATTGTGGTCGTACATGTTGCGATACATGCGGCCGGCAATTTCGGCAGCCTTGGGACCAAAGGTGGGACGCCCGCCCTGCAGGAAGATGACGACCACCACCCGGCCAACACTGGTATTGGCGTAAGAGGCGAACCAGCCGAAGCGCGTACCGTCGCGCGAGCAGGTTCCGGTCTTGCCCAGAATCTCTTCTTCGTTGAAGTTCAGGCGCAGGCTGCGAGCCGTGCCATACTCGACCGCGCCCGCCATGCCGTCGGAAAGTTCAGGAATCACAGGGCCGATATCGAGCTGGCGCTTGATCCGCGGCTCGAAGTTGGCCACTTCTTCGGGAGTCGTCGGGTGTTGCAGGTAATAGAGCGTGCCCCCGTTGGCAATGGCCGAGACCATCGCGCCCAGTTGCAGCGGGGTCATGGAAACGCCTTCGCCGAAGGAACACATTTTGCCCACGCCGCCCAGTTTTGCGGGAATCACTTCGTCCGGATAATATCCCGGCTGCTCGCCCGTAATATCGTATCCGGCAAGTTCTCCGAGCCCGTATTCGTGAGCGTAGTAGGCAACTTTCTCAAAACCGAGCTTGCGGCCGAGCGCCTCAAAGTAGGCGTTATTGGAGTGCGCCAGCGCTTCCGTCAGATTCATGCGGTAGTGGCCGCCCAGCGCGACTTCGGTGCCTTCTGAAATCAGCCCTTCGCTCAACGCCGCCAGCGCCACGGAAAGCTTAATGGTGGAGCAAGGCTGGGCTCCGCTCGACAGGGCCAGCTTCTGATTCACCATGGCCAGCACGCGCCCGCTGGTGGGTTCGATGGCGACGACCGTGCCGTTCATATTGCCCAGGGCGTCAATGGCGGCCTGGCGCACCACTGGATCTTCACCGGCCGTGATGTCGCCGGCTGTGATGTCGTCGGCGAACGAACTCATGTAAAAGCGCTCGCGATAGCGGCGATGCGTGGTGGCCGAGACCCGCGTAACCGCGCCCCTGGCCGCACGGCTGCGTGCCAGGCGATGCAGGCGGCGCCGCGTGTGCTGCGTCTCGCTGATTTTCTGGGAATTCTTCTTGGCCGGAGGATGGGTGCTGTTGATGTGCGCTGCCCAACTCAGACTCGTAAGCGCCAGAGACGCACAGAAGCTTACGACCAAAGGAAAGATCAGACGAGAGAGACGCGTTCCCTTAGACATCTTCCTGATTTCACTCCTGGTAATTTCACTGCTACTGTTGTCACTGCTGGATTCTACGTACTTTCGATGCACGCTCAGTGCCAGCCGCCGGTAACCTCAGCCATTATCGCCCAACTCTGCGATAGTACGAGACTTAGCGTATTTCTGACAATGAAAAAGTTTAGATCGTATAAAACATGAATTTCGATTTAACCCATTTTGAAACAGGTACATACATGGGAATTACCTCGGTTCTAGCGCCTTCGGTAACCTGTTACCTGGTTACTGGAAAGGTACTTCCCACGTGCAAAGAGTTTCCACGCATCTGTGATCCGTGGCCAGTGACAATGATCAGTGATCAGTGACCAGTAATAGGGAAAGGTCAGAGCAGCAACGGGGTTTCACTGATCACTGACCACTGGGCACTGAACACGACCACTAGCCACTGGTCACCGGCCACTCGCCACCGCCTCACATCACTTCGTTGCGCTTGCGCAGGAATGCCGGCACGTCGAGATCGTCCTGGGGAAAATTTGTCATATTCGTGAGCACACCGCCGCGCAGGTTGTCGAGTGAGACCACCTCCGGCGACATCTGGTCGGAGTGCGCCACGGGCATGGGAGCCGGGTCACCGACGTACGCGACATCATCATTCCCGAAATCGTCCGCCGCTTGCATCGCCGATTCGGACATAATGTGTTTCGGCGGCTCCGGCAGCGGATCGCGCATCCCCGACCCGTCGGGAAAGTCCATGGCATCGTCATGCGTCGCGGCAAACGATGTACGCGTCTCCTGATGGCGCTGCCGCCCGCTGGGAACCTCGCGGAATCCGGTGGCGATGACGGTAATCTTCACCGCGTCCTTCATTTTCTCGTCCATGACGGCGCCGAAAATAATGTTGGCGTCTTCGTGCGCCGCGCTTTGGATGATCGAACACGCCTGCTGCACTTCGGCCAACTTGAGCGAGGACGATCCGGTGATGTTGATGAGGATGCCGCGCGCGCCGTCGATCGCGCCGGCTTCGAGCAGCGGAGAAGCGATCGCCCGCTGCGCCGCTTCAATCGTGCGTTTCGCGCCCGTTGCCGATGCCGTGCCCATTACCGCGTAGCCCATGCCCGACATGATCGTCTTCACGTCGGCGAAGTCGCGGTTGATGATGCCGGGGATGGTGATGATGTCGGAAATTCCCTGCACGCCCTGCCGCAGAATGTCGTCCGCGATTCTGAAAGACTCGAAAAAGCCGGCGTCTTCCGCGACCGCAAGCAGCTTCTCGTTCGGAATGACGATAGTGGTGTCGACCGACTCCATCAGCTCGGAGATACCGCGCTCGGCCTGCTGCATGCGGCGTTTGCCTTCGAAAGAAAATGGTTTGGTCACGACCGCGACCGTGAGCGCGCCCATCTCGCTGGCAAGCGACGCGATGATGGGAGCCGCGCCGGTGCCCGTCCCTCCGCCAAGGCCGGTGGTGACGAAAACCATGTCGGCGCCCTCGAGGGCTTCGATAATCTTGTCGGAATCCTCGAGCGCGGCCTTGCGTCCGACCTCGGGATTCGCCCCCGCGCCCAGGCCGTTGGTCAGCTTCACCCCCAACTGCAGCTTCACCGGCGCGTGCGACATGCGCAGCGCTTGCAAGTCGGTGTTGGCGACAATGAACTCGATGCCCTCGACGCCGGCATCGATCATGCGGTTGACCGCGTTCCCGCCGCCGCCGCCCACGCCGATCACTTTGATTTTGGCGTCATTGCGCGCTTCTTCGTTGAAGCTGATGCGAATGCTCGAATCGTTTGTCATGTTCTCCACCTGCTTTGAAATTTCCTTGCCGTTTTATCTAGTACCAGTACTCAGTACTCAGAAAAAGCTTGTGCACTGAGTACTGGGTACTGAGTACTACTCAGTTTCCTTCACCCCACTAACATCGCCTTCAATCTCGTTCCCCAGCGATTCTCTTGTAGTCCGCGCGCGACGCGGGCTCGCTGGCCGTAGTTCACCATGCCGAGAGCGGTGGCGAATTCAGGCTCCGATAGCGTCGACGGCATTTTCGCCAGCGGCGCAGGCCAGGAGAGCCGCACCGAGCGGCGCAGCACCGACTCCGCCACGTCGAAGATTCCCGGCAGCCGCGACGCGCCTCCGGTGAGCACGATGCCCGCCAGGCAGACATCGAACATGCCGCTCTGCCGCAAGGTTTCGCGCATCATCTCGAACAATTCGCGGGCGCGCGGTTCGAGAATCTCCGCCACCAGTCTCTGCGGCAACAATCGCGAAGGGCGGTCGCCCACGGATGGAACTTCGACTTCGTTACCTTCCGGAATCAGGGTCACGATCGCATTGCCGTAAATTTTCTTGATCTTTTCCGCCTCTGCCAGCGGCGTACACAGGCCGACCGACAAGTCGCTGGTGAAGTGATCGCCGCCGACGGGGATGACGCCGGTGTAAGCGACCGCTCCCTGCTGAAACACAATCAGTTCGGTCGAGCCCGCGCCGACGTCGGCCAGACATACTCCGAGATCGCGCTCATCGGAGCGCAGCACGGAATCGGCTGCGGCCAGCGGTTCGAAAACCGTGTCGTCGACATGAACTCCGGCCTTGTTGACGGCGGTAATCACGTTCTGCGTGGCGCTGGTCGCGGCCGTAACCATGTGCACGCGCACTTCGAGTCGCGCCGCCATCATGCCCAGCGGATCATGCACGCCCGACTGCTCGTCCAAAATAAATTCCTGGGGCAGCAGATGCAGAATCTCGCGGTCGGCGGGCAGCGGGATTGCGCGGGCACGGTCGACCGCCTGCTTGATTTCGTCGCGTCCAATTTCGCGCGGGCGCGTGCCCAGGCTGATGCCGCCGTGACTGTTCACGCCGCGCACGTGGGCCCCGCCAATGCCGATGATCGCGCGCTCCACCGGCGCGCCGGCGACGTCTTCGGCGGCCTCGACCGCTTTTTGGATCGCAGCCACGGCTTTGTCGAGTTCGACGATCACGCCTTTGCGCGAGCCGCGCGACTCGGCCACGCCGTGTCCGCGATAGCGCAGGCCGGAGTCGGTGATCTCGGCCATGAGCGCGCAGGTCTTGGCGCTGCCCACGTCAATCGCGGTAAGAAAACTTCCCTGCTGGTTCCCCATGCTTTATGAATCCCTCAACTGCGATCAATTGAAACTGGCCCAATTCCGATTCGGCTTCCATTTCGCCCCTGCACTCATTCTGACCTTCGCTAATTCACCCCTGCACTCGGCTTGGCGATTGCCGGAGTCGGCTTCGGACTCGCGCCCACTGCCGCAGGCACAGACCGCATCGCCCGTCTCCCATCCGATTTTTTTGCCCCAGCCGAGGATGTAACCGGCCCCGCGGAAAATTTTGCCATCAGCTTGGGCGTGGTCTTTGCCGCGGAGCGCGCGCCTGGCTTCTGCAGTTTTTTCTGCGCAGGCTTAGCCTGCGCAGTTCTGGCGTGGACGCTTGAATTTTTCTTCAGCCGTAGTTTCGCCGCCGGCTTTTTCCCCTCCGCCGACTCCAGCGTGCTCTTCGACAACTCGAACGCCGGCTTGGGCAAGCCGCGCGGACTTGCGCTGAACTTGGTTACCAATGCAGCCGGCTTCACTCCCGCAGCCACGGCCGCTTTGGCCACGGCAGGCGTCAGTGCAGCCTGCTTGGGCTTTCCCTCCAGATCCGGATTCACGATCACCTGATTGTCGTAGCGCAGATTCACCGACTCGAGTTTCTGGAACTGTTGGCGCCATTCCTGCACGTGGCTGATGTAAGTCTTGTAGCGCTTCAGATAATCGGATGAGCCGAGCTCGACCAGCACATCTCCGGCCGGATCGTTCACCCGAACTTTCAGGTCGTCGAGGTCGGAGAGATCGACTTCGCTCAGATCCTGCGAGTAATGCGCTCCGCCGGAGTCCAGTTCCTCGACCAGTTCGTTGTAGGCCTTCATGCGCGGAGCCCGCGTCGAGAGCGGCTCGCCGGGATTCATGCCGAGCACAACCGGAAACGAATATTTATGGTTGTGGGGCAGCTCCATCAAAGTGCCACCCGCGTCGATCAGAAATATTCGCGGGCCCACGCGCGCGAAGGCCACAGGAGTGCGCTCGTGAATCTCAACTTTCAGCCGGTTGGGCACGAAGCGCATCACGCTGGCCGACTCGACCCAGGGAATCTGTTCGAGCTGCGCCTTTTGTTGCGTGAGCGGGACGAAAAAAATGTTGCGACCGATGTCGGCACCCATCACCTCCATGATTTGCGCCTTGGTCGCGTTCTGCATGCCGGTGATTTCAATGTTGTCGCTCGACTCCACACGAAAGCGCCAGGAGCGTTCGCCGTAGCGATAAACTCCGGCCGCAAGCAGCGCGACCACACAAAGAATGGAGGCGGCGACGGCAGTCCACAGCAACCGGCTGGCGGTTTTTTTCGGCAGAGCGCTGCGCCGCGCCGAGACGCGCTTCTGCCCGCGCAGAAACGGAGATTCCTCTGCCACGTCAAGATCCATCATGCGGGCATCGTCTAGACTTTCGTGCGATGAAGGGTGCGAACCGTCGTTGCGCGAATAGGCACGCGAAGATTCTGAGCGCGAGTTCTCAGCGCCGGGTGGGTACAACTCCTCCTGCAAGATGGTGGGGCTTTCCTTCCGCGCCATCAGTTCAGGTCAGTTGTCGTGGGAACCGCTGAGCCTCTTCAATATAGCCCGATTTGCGAAATCGAGATAGATAAAAAGTTTGTCCTTTTGCACAGGTGGGAACCGAATTAGGAATCAGTAGATCGCGGCAGAGGAGGAAAACAACTCGGGCGCGGCAGTTTCGCCGCGCCCGATCCGAGAGGAGACAATCCGGAGGAGACAATCCGTTGGAATTTGCTTCTAAACCGGACCCGCGTCGAGGTGGATGGAAGGCAGCTCCGGCAGCTTGATCATGGGTGGACGCGAGATATTCACATGAATCCGCGGGCACGCTGGAGCTTTCACAAAGACCACCGGGTTAAAGTCGGCGGCGGGAATTCGCAGCCGGGCCACCCGCGCTTCCAGCCGGGCCTGATTGGCTTCCCACTGGCCTTGCCAGCGGTCCACTGCGGCCTGTTGTCTTGCAGACATTACGTCCAACTCTGCCTGAACCCGATCCCTCGCAGACTCGGACGATGCGAATCGGGTCTGAACGCGTGCTACCTTGGTTTGAACCTGGGCCAGTGCGGTCGCCAGGGGGCAAGCAGCCGTCTCCTCGCGCGCCGCGACCGGCTGGACTTCGGCAAGGAATTGATCGGCCCGGCCTGAAGCCAGGGCCAGCACCGCGCCCGTGTTGCGCTCAATCTCATAAACCGCCCGGTGCGCCGACGCGAAGCCGCCATCCTGATAAAAGCCGTTCAGCCCCAGCGCCATCACTCCCGCGACCAACCATCCCCACGCTTGTGTTTTCATCACCTTAGCTCCGTATGCAAGATAGACGGGCTGAGTTTCAATCCGTTAGCAATGGAAGATACGGATCGGAGGGCTGGAAAGTTCCCGATCTGAGCGCCTGCCGAAGGCATACTTGCGCCCTGAACTCCCTCGCGTCTGCTGCGGATGCTGATCGCGAGTTTCTGAGCCCTGGGGTGATCGTGCGGAACTAGCTGCTCGGGGCTGATGTAGCTAAGAACGTCCAACTGCTGCCCGTCTTTTCCGCGCATGCCTTCTTCTCATCAGGTTGTGCTGTGGAAACAAGATAGTTTTCTGGTACGAGGTTCATCAAGGAATGCTATTCGCCTTAGCCAAAACGATCGGTTGGTAAAAGCCGCTCTCGGCTGTCAAAATCCAGCGGCAGCCGACGAATCCTGCCGCTCGGAGAATGCGACTGAATTCCTCCCTCAGAACGGCACGATAGTTCGAGACGTAATGCTGAGTCTCCCAACCTCCTTGGACTTCCCTTGTTATATAAAGATGGAAGGCATAACGACGCTCATCGCTCCAATCCCACACTTGATGAACGATGCGTCGACTCCCTTGGTCAGAATAGAAAGCAGGCCCCTGCACGGCTGGTCTTTCCTGAACCAAACTGTCGTAATCTCTGATGCTGCCCATGAAGGTCGCACCGGCCCGCAGTTTTCGCCGAATCTGCGTTGCCGCTTGAAACAACTGTTCATCACTCTCAAGGTGCGGAAGGGCGTTGTCCATGCACATGACAGCGTCAAAATCACTGTCCGGAATTTCAGTCAAATCCAACATGTCCGCGACGAACAGCTGAACATTCAAACGCCTCTTTGCAGCTTCCACACGGGTCCGTTCAACTGACGCAGGACTGAGGTCGCAGGCGGTAACTGTGAATCCAAGACTGGCCAAGCCTAGCGTTTGTGTTCCAATTCCGCAGGCACAATCCAGAATCCGTAGAGCACCTGGCACGCCGCACTCGCGCTCAAGGATTGCCCCGAGAGCCGCGGCTTGGCGTTTCATGGAAGCGTCCCAATCTTCGAAGATGAGGTGGTAGTTGCTGGCGAGTCGGTCGTAGAAATGTTTCACCCCTTCGGCCATGCAACATTGTAGCGATTTCTGGAAACTGCAGGTAAGCGTGGGGGGTCTCCTCGCGCCAACTCTTCGAGCCGGGTTTTTCCGCAACCTGCTAGAGAACAATGTCATCTAGCGTCCCACATCCGCAGCTTCACGCTCCTTCAGCTTCTCCAGAATCATCGGGCCCAGCTGAGAAACGCTGCCTGCGCCGAGGGTCAGAATCATGTCTCCATCCTCCGCCGTGGCCGCGGCCTCTTTCACTGCATCGGCGAACGAACTGACGTACGAAACATTCTTCCCGTTCTTATCGCGAATCCGCTGCGCCAGCACTTCCCCGGTTATGCCTTCAATCGGTTTCTCGCTGGCCGCATAAATATCGAGCACGAGCAGCGAATCGGCGTCGCCGAAAGCGGTCGTGAACTCTTCCATCAGGTCGCGAGTGCGGGTGTAGCGATGCGGCTGGAAGATGACATGAATCTTCTTGAACCCGCACTGCCGCGCCGCCGCCAGCGTGGCTTTAATCTCCGTCGGATGATGCCCGTAATCGTCGATTACGCTCACTCCCGCCACGCGACCGCGCACCTGAAAGCGCCGGTCGACACCGCGGAACTGGTCGAGCGCCACGCGAATGTCGCCCACGGCGATGTCGAGCCCCACCCCCACGGCAATCGCCGCCGTCGCATTGAGAATGTTGTGCACGCCGGGCACGTGCAGCGTGAACTCGCCCAGATCTTCTCCGCGATACCTGACTGTAAAACGGCTCAGCGGGTGCCCCACTTCTCCCTGGTTTTGGAAGAAAGCCTGCCCTGAGCCTGCCGAAGGGTGGGGATTTTGACTTTTGCCAGACTGCGGGATCTTGATCCAGAAATCCGCCCCCCGTTTGGTTCCATACGTCACGATCCGCCGCTGCACTTGCGGCAGCAATCGCCGCAAAATTGGATCGTCATGACACGCCACCACCATCCCATAAAACGGCACGCGATCCATGAATTCCAGAAAAGTTTTTTTCACGTCGCGCATGTTGCGGTAGCAATCCATGTGCTCGCGGTCAATATTGGTCACGACCGAAAGTATTGGAGACAACTTAAGAAAGCTGCGGTCGCTCTCGTCCGCCTCGGCCACCAGATATTGCGACTTGCCCAGCCGCGCATTCGATCCCATGGCGTCGACGCGCCCCCCAACCACAACCGTTGGATCGAGGCCGCCCGCAGCCAGCACCGACGCGACCATTGAGGTTGTTGTGGTCTTGCCGTGCATGCCGGCGATGGCGATGCCGTACTTCAGCCGCATCAACTCGGCCAGCATCTCCGCGCGCTGAATCACGGGAATGTGCAGCTTGTGCGCTTCGGTGACTTCGGGATTCTCCGCCGCAATCGCCGAACTGGTGACGACAACCTCGGCGCCGGCAATATTCTCGGCGCGATGCCCCTCAAACGTACCCGCGCCCAGCCCAGCCAACCGCTGCGTGACCGCAGAACTCTTCAGGTCCGATCCCGAAACCTTGTAGCCGAGGTTCAGCAACACCTCGGCGATGCCGCTCATGCCGATGCCGCCGATGCCCACGAAATGGATGCGCTGAATTTTGGCAAACATAGAAACTCAGTGGCCAGAGGTCAGTGATCAGTGACCGGTGATCAGCGGTCCGTGATCTGTCATTAAGTTGCTACTGACTACTGACCACTAGCCACTGGCAACTGATCGCTAATCTTCGCCGCCATCGCCGCAATATCCCGCGCGGCATCGGGATGCGCCAATTCCCGCGCCGCCCGGCTCATCTGCCGCAACCGAGCAGAATCTCCGAGCAGCGCCGCAATGGTCTCCGCCAGCCACACGCCTTCCAGCTTCGACTCTTCGACCACCACCGCCGCGCCGTGCCCCGCCAGCGCTTCGGCGTTCACCCGCTGATGATCGTCCGCCGCGCGCGGAAACGGCACAAACACGGCGGGCTTTCCAGCAGCCGTAATCTCGGCCACCGTGCTCGCGCCCGAGCGGCACACGACCAGATCGGCACGCGCGAACGCTGCCGGCATGTCTTCGATGAACTTGAAAATCTCAAATGTGAAACTCGCGGCCGGTTGTTCCAGGCGCTGGTACGCCGCCAGCGCGTCATTATAGTCACGCTCGCCGGTCTGATGGATGATGTGGATCCCCGGAGCCTCGCGCTGCAATACCGGCAGACAGCGAATGATCGCCTCATTGATCGCGTGCGCCCCCTGGCTGCCGCCAAAAACCAGAAGGGTGCCCGGGTTTCCGTCGAGGGTGCCCCATTCAAGCCGCGCTCTTTGCGGCTTGAGTGGGGATTTTGACTTCGCTCCGTCCGCGCCAATCTCAAAAAATGCCTGCCGCACCGGCACTCCCGTCACTTCGGCGTGGCGAAAGTATTTCGCAGTCTCCTCAAAATGCACGGCCGCCGCCGAAACGAATCGCGCCACCACCCGATTGGCGAATCCCGGCACCACGTTCGGCTCAAACGCCAGTGTCGGAATATGTTTCACCACAGCGGCCAGCATCGCTGGACCCGACGCATATCCGCCCACGCCGATTACGACATCCGGTGCAAACTCGTTCAACATGCGGCCCGCATCCCACACCGCGCGCGGCAAATCAAAAAAGGTCTTCAAGCGCGTCATCAGGCTGACGTTTTTCAACGCGCCCACGCGCACCAATTGCAGAGGATATCCCGCCGCAGGGACCAAGCGGTTCTCGATTCCGCGCGCCGTCCCGATAAACAGGCACTCGCACTCATAGTTTTTCTTGAGTTCGTTGGCGATGGCCAGCGCCGGAATCACGTGCCCGCCCGTCCCGCCGCCCGCCAAGATTGCGCGCATGGATTGAATATATCCCAATGAAACTGAAAGGCTTCGACCGCTGCCTCAAGCCACGAACCGTAGGGCTTGACTCGGATTCCACGACGTAATAACATACGTTATTACAATGATCTCTCTTAAGCTCACCCAGATCGGCAATTCGCTCGGTTTCGTGCTACCTAAGGAAGCTGCCTTGCGTCTGAACCTGGAAAAAGGCGACGTCGTATTTCTCACCGAGTCTCCCGACGGCTACCGCGTCACGCCTTATGATCCTGCCTTCGAAAAACAGATGAAGACGGCCGAGCGCATCATGAAAAAGCGTCGCAACGTTCTGCGCGCTCTAGCCAAGTAATCCATGGCCTGGACCTGGGCTGCAGAAGCTGTGGTACTGGCCATCCACGAAGCGCAACTGGCCGAGCACGGCGGCATCCCCGGCATACGCGACGCAGGATTGCTCAGTTCCGCCTTGGCGCGCCCACACAATCTGGAAGCCTACGGCGAGAGGCCGGATGCGGCGGCGCTAGCGGCCGCCTATGCCTTCGGCATTGCCAGAAATCATCCGTTTCTCGACGGAAACAAGCGCACGGCGTTTGTCGTGATGGAACTGTTTCTCAATCTGAACGGTTGGGCGCTCGAAGCCGAAGACGCAGATTGTATCTCCACCATGGAGGCTCTTGCCGCCGGTGATCGCAGCGAGAAAGCACTGGCGACTTGGCTGCGCAACCACATTGAGCGGGAACAAAAAACCTCAAAGTGAGCCGGCTCAAGAACTTCATCGCTCAGTGACTCAATCGATCAGTGATTCAATCGATCAATGATTCATGGCCTCATTCCGCCTGCTTCGTAATATTCAGCAGCACGCCCACGCACGCCAGCGTCACGAACAAGGATGATCCTCCGTACGAAACCAGCGGCAGCGGAATGCCCTTTGTCGGCATCATCCCGAGCACCACGCTGATGTTGATGAACGCCTGCATGACGACCATGCTCGTGATCCCGACAGCAAGATAGCGCCCGAACAGATCGCTCGTGCGCCATGAGGCGCGCATCCCGCGCCATAAAAAAATCGCGAACAGTGTGACCACAAACAGCGTGCCCACGAGGCCCAGTTCCTCCGCGGTAACGGCGAAAATAAAATCTGTATGAGGCTCCGGCAGATAGAAAAGTTTTTGTTTGCCTTCCATCAGGCCAACGCCAGTCAGGCCGCCCGTGCCCACGGCGATCAGCGACTGCACAATATGGAACCCGGCCTTCTGCCGGTCGGCATAAGGATTGAGAAACGCCAGAATGCGGTCGCGCCGCCAGGCCACATGAAAAATCAGCAGATACAAGGGCAACAGCGACGCGGCGAAAGCGTAACCGAAATACCGCAGACGCATGCCCGCGACATAAAGAACGCAGCCGGCAATCCCGGCGCAGGCAATCGCGGTACCCAGATCAGGCTGCAGCACGATCAATCCCAGCAGCACCAGCACCGGAGCGGCCGCCGGCGCAAGCGTGTTGCGCACATCGTCCATGGTCTTGGACCGGCCTTCGAGAAAATAGGCAAGAAACAGGATCAACACCGGCTTGGCCAGCTCCGACGGCTGAAAAGAAAGTCCGCCGAGATGAATCCAGCGATGCGTGTTGTGCGAGCGGTCGAGAAAGAAAACCGAGATCAGCAGCAGCGTGGTCACGCCCATGAACGAAAACACCAGCGCCGGACTCTTGTAGCGTTTGTAGTCCACGCGCATCGTGACCACCATGGCCGCGAGCCCCGCCACGGCCCACACCAGCTGCTTCGACAAGAATGCATATGCCGAGCCGAAGCGCTCGCGTGCCATCACCGCCGACGCCGAAAACACCATGACCAGCCCCACAAACACCAGCAGCATGGTCACGGTAAACAACCAGCGATCGACACTCACGCGCTTCGCCATGGGAAGTTCATTTCACCACGGAGACGCGGAGGCAGGGAGAAGGAATTGCCGATTGTTGATTTTTGATTGTTGATTGTTTTGGTTCGGCGGGCAAGACTACAATGAGTTTCATGGAAGTTTCACTGGCTCCAGAGCTCGAAGCGAGGTTGAATCGAATCGCCTCACAAACAGGTAAAGACCCGGACCAGATTGTCCAGGAACTGATCGCCACGCACCTCGACCACGAGGAGTGGTTCAGGCAAGAAGTCGGAAAAGGGCTCGCCTCCCTCGATAGCGGTAAATCGGTCTCGCACGAGGAAGTTCGGCGCCAGATGGAGCGGATACTCCGCTCCTGAATGTGACAACGGTTCGGTGGTCGCCGGAAGCCGCCGTTGACTTCGCCGGAATCCTCGAATACATCCGCATCCAGAACCCCGCCGCCTCTGACCGTGTTGCGCGGAGCGTATACGATAGCGTTACTTCGCTGGAAAAGTTTCCTGCGCGAGGACGCCAAGGGAAAATCACTGGCACTCGCGAACTGGTTCTCACCCCGCTTCCTTTTGTCGTTATATACAGTTTCAAAGGCAGTTTTGTGGAGATCGCTCGAATCCTGCATGGATCGCAACGCTGGCCCTGACAGGTCGAGCGGACCGGCGTTCCACGAAACTCAGGTAGCGGCCAGCCCGCGCACAATCTCCTTGAACACCTTCCCCCGGTGCTCGTAGCTCTTGAACTGATCGAAGCTCGCGCAAGCGGGAGCCAGCAGGACTACATCCCCCGGCTGCGCAACCGCATTGGCTTTCCGGATCGCATTCTCCAGCGTCTCGGCATGGATGATTTCGCTTTTCGGAAAGACAACCTGCGACTCGATCTTCGCAGCGGCGGCTCCGATCGTGTAAACACGCTTCACTCGCTGGCGCAGCAGGTCGTTGAGCACCGTGTAGTCGCTGCCTTTGTCTTTGCCGCCGAGAATCAAATGAATGTTCGCCGGAAACGATTCCAGCGCCTTGATGGTCGCATCGACGTTCGTCGCCTTCGAATCGTTGTAATAATCCACGCCGCGAATCGTCGCCACAAACTCCAGCCGGTGCTCAACCGCCTTGAAGTCGCGCACGGCCTGGCGAATTTTCTCAGGCGCGCAGCCCATCAATGCGCCCGCACACACCGCCGCCAACACGTTCTCCAGATTGTGTGCGCCTTTCAGCGGAATCTCAGAAACCTGCAGAATTTCGCGTTGCCCCTTGTCGTCCCGAAACACCACGGCGCCCTCGCGTACCCACGCGCCGCGTTCCACTTCCTTCTGCCGGCTGAACCAAAACACTTGCGCTTGCGTCCGCGCGGCCATGGCAACGCAAGTGGGATCGTCGGCATTGAGCACGGCAAAATCGTCCCCGTGCTGATTTTCAAAAATGCGCGCCTTGGCGTCCACGTAGATTTCGAACGTGCGATGCCGGTCGAGATGATCGGGCGTGACATTCAACACCACGGCAACTTTCGGCCGAAAAGTCTGAATCGTCTCCAACTGAAAGCTCGAAACCTCGAGCACGATCACAGTTTCCGGCTGCGCGCGTTCGGCCAGCGAAATTGCCGGCGTGCCGATGTTTCCACCCACCAGCGCGGCCAATCCGCCCGCAGTCATGATCTCGCCCGCAAGCGTGGTCGTCGTCGTCTTCCCGTTCGATCCCGTGATCGCGACGATCGGTCCGGGGAGAAACTGCGCCGCCAGTTCAATCTCGCCGATCACGCTCTCGCCCGCGGCGCGCGCCTGCACCAGCGGCGGCGCATCCACCGGGACGCCGGGACTCACGACAATCAAATCCTGCCCGCGAAACGTCCGGTCGCCGTGGCCGCCGGTTTCGACCGTAATTCCGTGATCCAGCAGCACCGGAATCTCGTTGCGCAATTCGTCGCCGCTCTTGGTGTCCGACACGGTAACCCGCGCCCCGTGCGCCTTCAAGAACAATGCCGACGCCACGCCCGATTTGCCCAGGCCAACCACCAGTACGCGTTTGTCGTTGAGCTCCATCATTCGATCAGTTCCGCAGAAGTGGTCAGTGGTCAGTGACTAGCGGCCAGAAAAACCAAACAAAATTCTGAAACGCTGGGCCTTTGCTGGCCACTGATCACTGGCCACTGCTCTACCTCAGCTTCAGAGTCGTCAGCGCGAACAACGCAAACACCAGCGAGGCAATCCAGAAGCGCACAATAATCTTCGACTCCGACCACCCCATCAATTCGAAATGATGGTGGATCGGCGCCATCTTGAAGATGCGCTTCTTGCGCAGCTTGTAAGAGCCGACCTGCAAAATTACCGATAGCGCCTCGATCACGAACACCCCGCCAATGAAGGGCAGCAGCAGTTCCTGCTTGATGATGACGGCGACCGTCCCGATCGCTCCGCCCAGCGCCAGCGAGCCCACATCGCCCATAAAAACTTCCGCCGGATGCGCGTTGTACCACAGGAATCCGATCGACGCGCCAACCATGGCTCCGCAAAAAATCGTCAGCTCCGCCACCTGCGGCATGCGCTGTAATTCCAGATACGTCGCAAACGTAGCGTGTCCGCTCACATACGTCAGCACGGTCAGCGCTCCCGCCGCGATCACCGTGCATCCGATCGCCAACCCGTCGAGGCCGTCAGTCAAGTTCACCGCGTTGCTCGATCCCACAATCACCAGCGCTACAAACCCCATGAACGGCAAGAACGCCAGCGGCCACAAATGCGGATGCCGCTCCAGCGTCCCCACCACCAGGTCAGGATGAAACTGCTTGAAGAACGGCACAATCAGCTTGGTCGAATATAAATTGTAAGTCTGCATCGCGATCAGCATTGACGCGATCACGACGCTGGTTGCGATCTGCAGCCCCAGCTTCGCGCGGCCGGTGAGCCCGAGATTTCTCCGGTGCGTCACCTTGGTGTAGTCGTCGGTAAATCCAATCGCGGCGTACGCGCAGGTCGAGAACACCGCAATCCATACGAACCGGTTGCTCAGATCTGCCCACAGCAAAGTCGGCACCACGATCGCGATCACGATCAGCAATCCGCCCATCGTAGGTGTGCCGGCCTTTTTTTGATGCGCCTTTGGACCTTCTTCGCGGATGTATTGCCCGATCTGGAAGTCGCGCAGGCGGCCGATCACGATCGGTCCGACAATCAGCGCGGTGAACAGCGCGGTGAGGCTGGCGAACGCAGTACGGAAGGTGACGTAACGGAAAATGCGGAACGGCGCCACATAATGCTGCAGTTTGACGAACAACAGCCAGTAGAGCAATCAGCCTCCGTCGAATCGGTGGTCCGTGATCAGTGGTCTGTGACCAGTGATCAGTGATTAGCGATCAGTGGCCAACAAAGAAACAGAAGCCGGCTCTTTTTCACTGGCCACTGGCCACTAACCACTGACCACTGATCACTTTCTTCCTGCCTTCCAAGTCTCCAATGCCTTTTCAAGCTTCACGCCGCGCGAAGCCTTCAGCAGCACCACGTCGCCGTCGCGCGCTTCACGCGCCAGCCACTCGCCGGCCTCTTCGGGAGTCGTCACAAACTCAGCCTGCGTTCCCGCCTTGCGCGCGCCTTCGACCATCGCCCGCGCCAGCCCGCGCACGCCGATCAGAAAGTCAATCTTGCGCTCGGCGACATGTTTTCCGGCATCGCGATGCATCTCTTCGCCCGCCGGGCCCAGCTCCAGCATCTCGCCGGCCACCACGATGCGCCGCTTCGCACTCATCGCAGCCAACGCGTCGACCATGGCATTTAACGCCTTCGGATTGGAATTGTAGCAATCGTTGACGACCGTGATGTTACCCAGTTGGACGACCTGCCCCCGCTTGTCTGCCGCTGCCAGAGTCGCGAGCGAGCCGACGGCTTCCGCCAGCTTCAATCCCCGAGCCAGACCCACGGCGGTCGCCGCCAGCGCATTGAGCACGTTGTGCTCGCCGACCAGCGGCAGCCGAGCATGCTCGCGGACAGCGCCAACCACCACATCGAACTCCGATCCCGCCGCGCCGCGATTTTCAACGTTCTCGGCCAACACGTCGCAGCCCAGCCGCGTTCCGTAGAGTACGACCTTCCCCTTGAAGTCGCGGCCAAACTGCGACACGTACTCGTCGTCGGCGTTCAGCACGGCCGTCCCGCTCGAGGGCAGCGATTCGATCAATTCATATTTCGCGCGCCCAATTCCCGCCAGCGAATCGAAGAACTCCAGATGCACCGGCGCGACGTTGGTCACCACGCCGATTTCCGGCTGCGCAATTTTCCCCAGCGCACGAATCTCGCCCGCATGTGACATGCCCATCTCGATCACAGCCACATCGTGCTCAGGCTCGAGCTTCAACAGCATCAGCGGCAAGCCAAAATGATTATTAAAGTTGCCCTCCGACTTGAGCACGCGGAACTTCGCGCCGAGCACGTGCGCGATCGCTTCCTTGGTCGTCGTCTTCCCTGCCGACCCGGTGACGCCGACCAGAGGCTTGCCCCAAACTTTGCGCACGGCCGTCGCCAAAGTTTGCAAAGCGACTAAAGTGTCGTCGACGACCAGCACGCGCGGCGTCCACGAATAACGATGCCACTGGTCGCTGCGCACCACGGCCGCAACCGCGCCTTTCTCGAGCGCCGCATCCACGAAGTCATGCCCATCCAGCCGCTCGCCCTTGACCGCAAAGAAAAGTTCGCCCTTCGCAACCGTGCGCGAATCGATGGAATATCCCTGCGCCACCTCCTCGCGCGGAAAGTCTCCCTCAGCGGAGATGAATTCGGCGATCTTCGCCAGCGTCAATTTCATAACGATAAAGTTTCCGCGTGCACGCCGCCCCGACGTAGCGCCGGCGTCTCGCCGGCTGTCACGCGGGCATCTTGCCCGCGCAGCCGACGCCAAGAAGACGCCCGACCCTTTCGGCGTGGCCCTACCGAACCGCCGCCTCGCACTCGAACCCCGCCGCCTTCAGCGCCTCGCGCGCGACTTCGACATCGTCAAACGGCAGTGATCCCTCGCGCGTCACCTGCACCTTCTCATGCCCCTTGCCGGCCAGCAGCACAATGTCTCCCGGCCGCGCCTCACCGATGGCAATCCCGATCGCCTTTCGCCGGTCAACTTCCACGCTGTATTTCACGCCCGTTTTCTGCAATCCCACCAGCGCGTCGTTGATGATTGCCCGCGGATCTTCGCTGCGCGGATTATCGGAAGTCAGCACCACGAAATCACTGCCCCGCCCCGCCGCTTCACCCATCAGCGGACGCTTGGCCCGGTCGCGATCTCCACCGCAACCGAAAAGCGTAATCACTCGCGCACCCGCTCCCGCACGCGACACGAACTCCCGCGCCAGCGCCGTCAGATTGCGCAGCGCGTCGTCAGTGTGCGCGTAGTCCACGACCACGGTGAACGGCTGGCCGCAATCGACGCGCTCAAATCTTCCCGGCACATGCGTGAGCGAGCCCACGCCCAGCGCAATCGCCTTCGCACTGCACCCGCGCGCTGAACACGCCGCCGCCGCTGCCAGAATGTTATAGACATTCACCCTCCCGATCAGCGGAGAGAAGACGGCGATCGTTTCCTGCGGCGTCGCCAGATCGAATCGCGTTCCGCGTGGGCTGATCTCCACCTTCTGGGCGTGAAAGTCGCCACGCTCCCATCCATAGGTCAAAACTACGGCGCTACGCTTGCGGCTGAATTCCACCAGCTTCACCCCGTATTCATCGTCAAGGTTGGCCACCGCGGCGCGCGGAGCATCGGTGCCGCAGCCTTCGAACAGCACGCGCTTGGCCGCGAAATATTCCTCCATCGTCTTGTGGTAGTCAAGGTGATCGCGCGTCAGATTGGTGAACACCGCCACATCAAACGGAATCCCGAAGACGCGCTCCTGCGCCAGCGCATGCGAGGAAACTTCCATCACCGCATCGCCGGCACCCTGCCCAATCGCGGCATTGAGAATACGGTTCAGTTCGAGCGCTTCCGGCGTGGTGTGCGGCGCGGGATAGACCTGTCCGGCAACGTGATACTCAATGGTCCCGATCAACGCGCTCTTGCGCGCCGACGCGGTCAGAATCGATTCGATCAGAAATGCCGTTGTACTTTTCCCGTTCGTCCCGGTGATACCCGTGATCGCGATGCGCTCCGCCGGACGCTTGTAGAAATTCGCGCTGATCCGCGCCAGCGCCCGCCGTCCCTGCGGCACCACTGCCCAGGCCACACCCTCGCGCGGCTTCTCGGCCGCCGAATCGGTCACCACTGCGACCGCTCCCGCCTGAATCGCCGCGTCGATGAAACGATTGCCGTCGGAACTTTCCCCGCGCATGGCGACGAAAACACAGCCCGGTTTCACCCGCCGCGAGTCGTACTCCACACCGCTCACGCCAGGGTTGCCGCTTACGGCAAGAACCTCTGCGCCATCCAGGAGTTGTTCGAAGGTCATCGCGGGAATTATAGGGCACGGAGTAGCGCCGCCGTCTCGGCGGCTCCCGTCGCTCGGGCTCACCAGCCGGCGGGACGCCGGCGCTACATCCTGCCCGTTACCTCCGTCACGTTCCTTCCCCATCACCCGCGCGTTACAGTAGCCGCATGAGCACCGGAACCAGCCGCGCCAAGTATCGTTGCGCGCAGTGTGAGCAACCGGAAGACGCCTGCGAATGCGAAAAGTTCTGCTGCCTCTGCCAGGCCGCAGTCGACATTCGCATTTGCGCCGACGGACTCATGTACTGCGAACCCTGCCGCACCGCCTGCGAGTACAAAACCTCGTCGGAGTAGCAAAAGTCAGGCGATCGCGGATTAGGCAGAGTTAAGCCATCACCGCGCAGATTGTTGCACCCGCCACTCTGTCGACCGACCGACCGTTCGCCCTGTTGCAACCTCCAACTATCACGCCTGCAATGGCTTGTCCCAAAAGCGTAGTTCCGCACCCAATTGGCCATCAAACTGTGACCGGATTCCTTGGCAAGCACTGCCTTTTTAGTGCAGAATAGAACGTTTTTGCTCGCAGGCCTTATTGCGCCGCATCTTAGGAGAACTCATGGCTACAGCAATGCACATCAGCGACATCGCCGAGTTGCTGAATGAAGGCAGCACGCACTTTAATCTATCCCCGGCGCAACTGGTGGAACACTCCCTGCGGCGCAATGAGGCCAGGATGGCGGCCAACGGCGCCATCGACGCCTTTACCAATCGAACCGGACGATCTCCCAAAGACAAATTCGTGGTGAAAGACGAAACCACCGCCCGCAGCGTGAACTGGGGCCCGGTCAACGTCCCCTTCGAAGCGGAAAAGTTCGATGCCCTCTATGCCCGCGTCATGGAGCACCTGCGCGGCCGCGAGCTCTTCGTGCAGGATCTGTTCTGCGGCGCCGATCCCTCGTATCGCCTGCCGGTTCGCATCGTCACCGAATATGCCTGGCACAATCTCTTTGTCCATCAGCTTTTCATTCGTCCCACGGCGCGGGAATTGAAAACCCATCATCCCGACTTCACCGTAATCTGCGCTCCGGAGTTCAAATCCGATCCCGCCCGCGACGGCGTCAACTCCGAAGTCTTCGTAGTGGTGGACTTTACCCGCCGCACCGTGCTGATCGGCGGAAGCGAATACGCCGGCGAAATGAAGAAGTCGATTTTCGGCATCATGAATTTTCTGCTGCCGCCGCGCAACGTTTTCCCTATGCACTGCTCGGCCAATGTAGGACGCAACGGCGTCAGCGCTTTGTTTTTCGGCCTCTCCGGCACGGGCAAGACCACGCTCTCAACCGATCCTTCCCGCGATCTGATCGGCGACGACGAGCACGGCTGGAGCGCCGACGGCATCTTCAACTTCGAGGGCGGATGCTACGCCAAGTGCATCAAGCTCTCGCGCAAGAACGAGCCGCAAATCTGGGATGCGATCCGCTTCGGCTGCGTGCTTGAGAACGTCATCCTCGATCCCGATACGCGCGTTCCCGACTACAACGACGACAGCAAAACCGAAAACTCCCGCGCGGCCTACCCTATGGACTTCATCGAGAACGCGGTGATTCCGGGCATTGCCGGCCATCCCAAGAACGTCGTGTTCCTGACCGCCGACGCGTTCGGCGTTCTGCCGCCGATCTCGCGGCTTACGCCGGAGCAGGCCATGTATCACTTCCTCTCAGGCTACACCGCGAAAGTTGCCGGAACCGAAGCTGGATTGAAAGAGCCGACCGCAACATTCTCGACCTGCTTCGGAGCGCCGTTCATGCCGCTGCCTCCAAAGACTTACGCCGAAATGCTGGGCCGCCGACTGCGCGAGCACAACGCGCAAGTCTGGCTGGTGAATACGGGCTGGCAAGGCGGACCGTACGGCGTAGGCAAGCGCATGGAGATTCCCTACACCCGCGCCATGGTCGATGCCGCCGTCGAAGGCGAACTGATCCACGAAGAATTCGAAATCGAGCCGGCGTTTGGTCTTGCTATTCCCAAGCACTGCCCCGGTGTGCCTCCGCAGGTCTTCAATCCGCGCAACGCCTGGACCGACAAAGCCGCCTACGACAAAGCCGCCGAAGACCTGCGCACCCGCTTCGCCAAAAACTTCGAAAACTTCGACGCCCCGGCCGAAGTCAAAGCGGCAGGACCGAAGAAGCAGAAGTAACAGCGCACGAGTACAGCCAGCCGCCGTCCGACGAAAGAGCGCGGTATTGCTGCCAGAAATCCGCAGCGGCGTAATGCTGCATAGAGTCTCAGAGAGGCTGAACCCGGCCGTTCTTTTCGTCGTCCAGGGCGCGATGAATGGCTTTATCGAGACGCCCCGCCGCAAGATCGGACTGAACACCAGCGTCCATCGGGTGTGGACAGTGTTCGTCGAGCCACGCGTACAACTCCTCGATCTCCTGTGGGGCAAGAGTTCCTATGGCGCGTTCAATGTCCTTAACCGTGGTCAGGAGGATCTGCGGCTATTCTACACGCCCCAATTCTGCAAGGACTGGCGGCTACGTTGCCTTAAAGCCTGAGTCGACACCGAGGTAGAGGGAATCCCTTTCCCGCCGAGTAACGATGCATCCTTCGGCCGGGCTGCACTGAATGTGATACAATGCAGCCCTAACCTCCCGCGCTTTCAAGGGCTTGCGAAGTTCAAGCCCTGTGATAAAAAGTCCTTGTAACTGCATGAAAATAAAATATTTATATATCGTCGTTAAATCGATTTAACCTGCCCGTACTGGACCCGCTATCGCGCGTCATCCTCAGGGTCAGGCGAAACTCAAAAACCCGGCAGCGCGTCTCCAGTTCGCCGCGCGGGGCATTTCTCGCGCAGACCGGCTCGCCGCAAACATGTGCGAGCGACGCTTCTCGCTGGATCTGTTTCCCGAAAGTCACGCCCGGATAATCTCTCCCTCCACTTAGGACTCAGGACTAGGACTCGTAGCTCGCAACTCGGGACTTAAGGACTACCTACAGCGTCACCTCCATTTGCAGCTCCTCGACCATCTGGTTCAGCGTGCTCTGGGCGGAGTCGCGCTTCTGCTGCGTCTCGGAGATCTCTTTGGCCAACGACTGCACCCGGTCTTCCTGCTCGTTAAGTTCGCGGACGTAGCGCTCGAGCAGGGCTTTCTCTTCGGCGCTGCCCTTAAGCGCCTTCATGTTTTCGCGCAGGCGTTTCTGATCTTCCGAGATGTTCGACATCTGCGCCCGCCGTCCGTTGATCACGGCATCGAGCACGGCAATGTCGTTTTTCTGCTTCACCACCTGGCGCAGCGCTTTCTCGACTTCCGGATTGATCATCTTCTGGTCGAGGAAAAATTTGATCTCGTTGTCGTCAATGTTCGTAAGCACGTAGCGATTGACCAGCGGACGATATTCCTTCACCACGAGGGATGCGGTCGTCTTCGGTGCGACCGTGAGGCGGAAACGGTGAAACGACGCCGAGCTCTCAACCGGAGTTTCGTCGTCGGTAAGTTTCCATCCGGGGCGGGCGGGGTGTTCGATCACGACCACGCGCGGCTCCGTGTCGCGGTTGCGGATGGTGTAAGTATTCTCCGCGCGTTCCTGCGTGGTCTGGATCATGGTGCCGTGGGCGATCACGATTTTAGCCACGCGCTGGGTCTCGGCTTTCTGCCTGGATTCCACCAGCACGCTTAGATCGGCCGCGTAGGAGAGCAGGCGCTTTTCACCGGGCTTGATCGCGTCCATCAGGCCTTCGCCGGCGAAGGCGTCGCCCTCGAGCACATTGAAGCTGCCGCCATCGAGCGTCATGTCGGTCGTGTTGTCGAGCCACAGCGCGCGCAGCACGGAAGGTTCGGAAGGATTCCAGACCGAAACTTTCTCGGCATCGATGCGCGACTGCAGAATCGGCACCAGCGCCGATTGATTCTTGTGAATGGTGACGCGGTCTTTGAGTTTGTATTCGAACAGGTCGCCGACTTCCTGTGACTGGCCGACGGTCGTGCCGGATTCCAGCGCATCGGCAACTTCAGTCGCGTCAGGACGAGGCGCGCCGTTCACGTTGTACGACCCTCCGCCGAATCCGCCGCCTTCGCCCGCGACAACGCTCTTGCGAAGCTGGAACTGGGCACTCAGGTTGCCCCGGATGGGGCCGCCGACGGCTCCGCCCATTAATCCACCTGGCACTCCCCCGGGCACTCCCCCGACTACGCCGGCGCTGGCCATAGGAGGCGGCGGAGGCGGCGCAGCTTCTTCCATCGTCGCCTCATGCGTCTGCGGCGTGAGCATCGCATTCTCGGGCAGCGCCACGACTGGCCTTCGCGTGTAATACGGCTGCGAGAGATCCTGCACGAACGACTGCGGCGCGCCCGCGACCAGAGACAGCTCCACGTCTTTCCAGTCTTCGCCGACGGTGTTGTCGACGATGGCCCAGCCCTGCAGCAGCGGCTTGCCATCGTTGGGAACCACGATGCGGTACGTGCTCTTCCATACCGGAACTTCGCTGATGTAGCTGACCAGCAGGTCGCGTTCGCCGTTGCCGGCGGTGGAGATGGTCATGCGGCGGACATCCTGATCGCGGGTGGAAGCGACCAGGCCGAGATATTTGCCGACTTCTTCGTTCACTTCTTTTTCGACGACGCGCACGGTGGTCGAGGGCGTGAGATCGAACAGGTGCACCTCGCCCGAATCGCTGACCAGCGAAATCTGGGTCAGGCCGATTCTGTCGCTGGAACTGTTATTGTCGTCGTCTTTGGGCGCGTCATGTCCGACCAGGATTTCGCGTTCTTCAATGCTCAACAAACGCCCGGTCGCGGTTTGCGATCCGTTGTGCACTTCGACGCGGGCGCCGCGCAGGGCGTCAAGAAATTGCGCGGTGGTGGGATTTTCTCCCACCGGCAGATGCAGCGAGCCCAGGCGATGTTCGAGCGGCGCGGTTGAGTTGTAGCTGACGCCGGTGATGCGTCCCTTGCCGAGATCGAGCACGGTCAGCGACTTCAGCACGTCGTTCAGTTGAGCGGTGGTGAAGTCCACGTTGACGTCCTGGTTGTCGCGGACGTGGCCGGCATGTTCGAAGTATCCGACGCCGTTTTTGTAGAGAATGACGCGGGTGACCGGCAGCCGCGCGGCATCAGTGCCGGATGAAGCTGATTGGGCGAGCGAAATCTGAGCGCCAGTGAATGTGACGATCGCGATCGAGAGTGCGATTGGGCCGAATGTGAGACTGTGACGACGAGGCATGGCTCCTCCATTTTGCGTTCTACGTTTGGTGCGGAATCCGTTTTGCGTTGGAAGAACGCGGCGCGCAGTGCAACTTGCGCAGCGCCCACTTCACACACAAACGCGCAGGACATCGGCAGAAGCGGCGGATGGATTCCGACTGTGATTTAGACACCTGAGCGTAGGTATCGAGAACCTGGATGCAGGGTATGCTTTTGGAGATGGCCAGGCGCGAAAGTGGGAACTTTTGGCGGGAGGGCGGTGTCGGCAGCAGTTCGTTCCATGCCCTGCAAACAGCTCTTGACAATGAGGACCAAAATCGCTCAATATGGCGTTGTACGACATATCGCTTCTCGCCATATGGAATCTTTACCTCTTACGGAACCGGTACTGTTGGTTTTGCTGAGCCTGGCGGAACAGCCGCGACATGGCTACGCCATTCTTAAAGATGTGGAGCGTATGAGTGGCGGGCGGACGAAGCTGAGCACGGGCACGCTGTACGGTGCACTGCGGCGACTGCTTCACGCGGGCTGGATCGAACCCGTCGACGAAGACCAGAGCCCGCGCGACAGGCGGCCTTACCGGCTCAGCCCGCGCGGACGAAAAAACCTGCGGCTGGAGGTGGAGCGCATGAAGCAACTCACCCGGCTGGCCGGCCTCCGCATCACGCGTGGGGAGGCGTGACCAATGCTGAGTTTCTATCAGTGCCTGCTCTATCTCTATCCCGCGACTTACCGGCACGAGTTTGCCGAGGAAATGCTTTCAGTCTTTCGCGATGCCCGGCGAGACGTGAGCAGCGAGGCTCGCGCGAGACGCATCGGTTTTTATGCCCGAGAGACTTGGGGAATGTTTTCCGGAGCGCTGCGGGAGCGAGTCGCTATTTTCACGGGCGGCTATCGCCCAATTTCATTTGCGAGGTTCGATATGCGTCTTGAATTTCGTTTTCCGCGTGCGACGGTAGTGCTGATGTCGATCATCTTCGCCGGCGTCATTCTCGCAATGCGCGACGCCGACCGCATTCAAGTGAAATACGGAGGCGGCGATTGGTCGATCTGGCCGTCGCTGCCCTGGTTTCTTGGGATCGCGTTCCTGCTTACATGCGCTTTGGCCGTTGCCGTAGTGGCAGTTCTGTTCGCGCTGCGGCGAACGGGAGCGCATCGGCTGGAAAGCCTGGAGACCAGCGCCGGGCGCGATTGAGCACGGTCCATTGCTTCGGGTTTCTCGACGCCTGATGCGGTGAGATTCCTCCGCCCCTCGCTGGCGCTCGGGGGTCGGAATGACAACCGGCATTGGTGATTAGTGGCGCTGGCTGGGCGGACCCTTCGGCTTCGCTCAGGGCAAGCTGGGTCCGCCCCTCCATTTGCAGATAAGAGGTTAGGCTTTTTTGATTATGCGGCTGATCCAGATCAGGACGACGGCGCCAAAGATGGAGACGATAATCGTTCCGATCAGGCCCCCGGCGTGGATGCCGAGGATGCCCAGCAACCATCCGCCGACTACGCCACCGACAATGCCGAGGATGATATCCATGATGGTGCCATAGCCACCGCCCTTCATGATCTTGCCGGCCCCCCAGCCCGCGATCAGACCTACGACGATCCACCAGATCAGAGCTCTAAGCATGTTTCGCCTCCGCGATTCAGATTAGGATGTTTGGGCCAGAGGTGTGGAGCGTATGGGAGGCAGGGGCGAATGTCAAGGGTCGTAGAATAGTTGATTCGCAATTGCCGATTATCGATTGCCGATTGGCGAATGAAAATCACAAGGCCTGCGCGTCTGCCTTTCAATCGGCAATTGGCAATCGACAATCGATAATTGACAATCGCAAGCTGTGATTAAATCAAGCTGGTTCAACTCAAGCTGGTTCAACTCAAGCTGGTTCAACTCAAGCTGGTTCAACTCAGCCTGGTTTAATTCAGCCCCGTTCAACTCAGCCATGTTCGCCCGCAAGATTCGCGTGGAGTATGAAGACAACGGCCAACGGCTTCCCTGCCCGCTGAAGTGGCTGGATAGTTTTTCCATGCGCAACTTCACCAATGCCAGCGTTTTCGACGACACCCTTCCTATTGCCGACGGAAAGATGGAAATCGGGTCGGCGGTACCCCTCGATCAGCTCAGGGATTCGATGGAGGACTGGTTCCGTCGCAAGAGCTATCTGCCGAAAGAGTCGAAGTTGACACTGGCGGAGCAGTAGCCAGCGGAACACACTACCTGACAGTCACACCCAGTTGACCGGTACCAGGTTGAGCCGGCGAGAAATATTTCCTGCCGGGCGCGCGATTCCGCGAGAGTGTCGTTTTCGAGAGTGTCGTTTTTAAGGAGTGGCAGAATTCGCAGTTCTGGCCCGCGCGGTGTGGCTTTTTTGAGCTGTCAGAGTTGGGAGTTAACCCTTCTGCATGGGAGAGCATCTTAGTTTTCAGGGAGTTGCACTGACGCGCGGTTTGGCAAACCGGTTGCTATTGTCAGACTTGGAGGTGCCGGGTGAGCTACCGAGTGATGCTGTCTCCGACAAATGGATCGAGCATCCGCGTGGTAATCACGAGCGCGCCGAGCGCGTCGCCGGAAAACTTCCGCCAGGTGCAGGTTTGGCGCTCGTGGCTGGAATATCGTTCACGGGCACAGGCCAGGCCTCGCTTCAACTGGAATGCGCTTCTGGGACTGCTGATCACGGCGGGGATCAGCGCCGGCTTCTGGACGGCGATCGGAGTGACGGTCGCGCACTTCTGGAAATAGCTTCATACAAATCATAAAACGGGGCTGACGCTAACCGGCGCGGCCCCGTTTCTTGTTTTGTCTTGATTTCACTGACGCATGGATTTCTTATTGCGGATTTCTTGATTGCTGATTGAAAACCAAGCTGTGGGGGCGATGAGATTTTCAATCAGCAATCGCAAAATCAACCATCAACAATTTCTTTACACGTCGTAGTGCAGCAGCGACATTACGTCATACTCTTTCAGGCGCTCGCGGCCTTTGAGGAAGTCGAGTTCGACGACGAATCCCAGGCCGGCGATTTCGCCGCCGAGTGCGCGGGCCAGGTTGACCGTGGCCACGGCCGTTCCTCCAGTGGCCAGCAGGTCGTCGACGATGAGCACGCGCTGGCCTTTCTGAATCGCGTCTTTGTGGACCTCTAAGCACGCCGTCCCGTATTCGAGGTCGTAACTTTCCTTCACGGTTTCGGCAGGAAGTTTGCCGGGCTTGCGCACAGGGACGAACCCGGCGTTGAGGCGGTAGGCGAGCGCGGGGCCGAAGATGAACCCGCGGGCTTCCATGCCGAGCACCAGATCGACCGAGCGCGAGATGTAGTATTCGGAAAATTTGTCGATGAGCGTGGCGAAGCCGACTTTGTCTTTGAGCAGCGTGGTGATGTCGTAGAACAAAATCCCCTGTTTGGGGAAATCGGGGACTTCGCGGATGAGTTTCTTGAGCTGATCGGCGTTCATGGCCGAAGTGGGTGACATCTACCAGGCTCCTTCGATGCGAAATGAATTGAGTCCGTCTACAGCCTTTGCGTCGGCAACTTCGACTGCGTCCACGCGCGCGGCGCGGGGGCCTTCGCGGAGACGCGCATGCAGGCCGGAGAGCTGATCTCGTGTGCCCTGGGCCAGAACTTCGACGCTGCCGTCGTGATTGTTGCGCACCCAGCCGACGATGCCGAGGATGTGTGCTTCGCGTTCGACAAACCAGCGGAAGCCGACGCCCTGGACACGTCCGCGAACGACGTAGCGGCGGCCTTCGGTCGGCTTTTCCGTGGAAGTCATACTTGGAAGTCTGCCTTTGAAGTCTGTCTGCTTTGAAGCTGTCATCCTGAGCGTAGAATCAGCTTCGCGAAGCGAAGCTGATTTGGAGTCGAAGGATCTCTATAACCTCATCTCAAAGGAGCGCGACGCCATTCCTGTTGAGAGCTTCGGCTTTGTACAGCACCATCTTCAGGTTCTTCATGTGTACGTCGTACCTCTGAATGCCGCTTCCCGTCTTGCTCCTTGGGACAAGCTCCACTAATTCGCCTTCGGCGCGCAACTCCTCGTCTTTGCTCAATAACACCACCTTACAGCCCGGGACGATGAGCGAAACCCAGTGCGACCAAATCGCGTATTCGTCGCCGATACGCCTATCGAACGTGGTCTTGAAACTCCGCTTGTTCTCTTCTTGAGCCTTCGCCTTGGGGGCACTTATAACCAGAGTCAGCATACGGCAGGGGTCCTTCGACTGCGTTGCCGTCCGCTTCGCGGTCGGCAACTTCGCTCAGGATGACAATCCTAAAGAGTTACGCGCGCGACAGGTACGCGCCTTCGGACGTGTCTACTTTAATTTTTTCGCCTTCGTTGATGAAGGGCGGCACTTGCACCACCAGGCCCGTTTCGGTCTTCGCGGCCTTGGTCACGCTCGAAGCGGTTGCGCTCTTCAGGCCGGGCTCGGTTTCGACCACGGTCAGGACTACGGTCTGCGGCAGCTCGATGCCGACCGCCTTGCCGTCGAAGAACTCCACTTTGATTTCGAGATTCGGGATCAGGTATTCGACCGCGTCGCCGAGAATTTCTTTGGTGAGGTGAGTCTGCTCGTAGTTGGAAGTGTCCATGAAGTAGTAGCTGTCGCCGTCGGCGTAAAGGAACTGCATTTCGACTTCGTCGACGTTGATTTTCTCGATGGGATCGGGCGAGCGGAAGCGGTGCTCGAACATGGCTCCGGTACGCAGGTTGCGCAGCTTGGCCTGGATGAAAGCGCGCAGGTTGCCGGGAGTGCGGTGCTCGACCGAGAAAACGGAGTGCAGATCATTGTTGTGCTTGATGATCATGCCGGGACGAAGCTGGGTGGCAGGGATCGACATGCGTGAAAAAGTCTCCTGTACGATGGCAGTTGGCGGAGCCGGCAGAAGGCGGGCAAGCCACAAGTTCCGCCGCCAGCTTTCACGGTGACGACGGCTAAAGACTTATTTTACACTCAGCTGCGGGGTAAGGGAAACCTTCCCGCGAACGAACACATCGAAGCGGGAACGTTGGGAAGCAATTCAATTCGAAGCGCGGCGGGTTGCGCTTGGGACTAGAATTGGCGTGACGGAGTAATCGGTGGCCCGAAAGTGGCTGGGCTTTCGTGAATTAGCCCGGAACGAATCGGGCGGAAAATTGAGGCATTATGCGCATGGGAAAATATGAATCTTCTGATGGCGGCAACGTGGGCACGGCAATTACCTTTCTGCTGATTGGCCTGGGCGCGGGAGCGCTGGCCGGACTTCTGCTGGCGCCCAAGGCGGGCAAGCAACTTCGCCGCGATCTGAAGCGGGGCTACGAAGATGCCCGCGACCGCATCGACGACTGGGCCGATGAAGCCAAAGACAAAGTGCGCGAAGCCGGCGACCGCGTGCGCGACGTGGCCAGCCGCGGCGCCGAAATTGCCGACGATCTGCGGGACAAAGTTGAACCGCTGCGCCGCGCGATCAATCGCGGTTAGTAGGGCGGTAAAATCTTCGCCACGGATTTCGCGGATAAGCCTTTTTCGCTTTCGTTAGGTGATGTATCCGTGTTCATCCGTGTAAATCCGTGGCGATGGTGCTTGCCTCTGTGGAGTTCCGCATCCGCAGCGATCTAGTTTTCCGCGGGCTTCTCGATGTGGTCGATGACCAGAACCGGCATGGGGGCGGTTTGCGGTTCGAGTTTCAGACCGAGTTGTTGCTGGAGCGCGGTTTCGATTCCCCCGGATGGCTGGCTCGCATCCGGCGTCCAATGCAGGTTGAAGTCGTAGAGGCCCTTCAGACCCGTTTGGTTGAGGACGGCACTGCCGACCTGCATCGATAGTTGCCGCGCGAGGTCGTCGGCCGAGATGCCCTGCGCGCTGATTTGTCTGACCTGTCCATTGCCGAGGTCGAACCCCACCTTGAACATCTGGTGGGGCTTGCCATCGGGGCCGATGAGTTGGTTGCTGGATTGCGAAGGCTGAAGTTTGGCGCCGTCGGTGTCGACGACCAGAGCGTAGACCGGCAACACTTTGGTTTCGTTGTGCAGTGTGAGTTTAGTGCTATTGGCTAAAGCGGCTTGTAACATGCGCTCGCCTTTGTCGTGGTCGGGACCCGGACCAAGATTGAACTTTTCCGATGGATCGACTTTCGCCTGAACATCGAACGTTGCCGAGTTGAGCCAGTCGGGCCCGCCGGAAATCTGATTGGCCTGGACTCCGTATGCCTCTTGAATGAGCGCCTGCAGCGTGATGTTGCTGGCCACGAAGCCGTCGGGGCCGAACATCATGCGGACCATGTGGGTTTCGGTGCCAGCGTAGGTTGGCGTAGACGATGAGGACTCGCTGGGCTTGATGGAGAACGACTCGAAGGCGGGAACTGCCGCGCTGGCGGATTCGGCTTGTGATTGGGCCCGGCTTGGAGTGGCGTGCACCAGGCCGAAGACAATGGGAACGGTAATCGCCAGAAATCCGGCGACGGCGAGCAACAGCTTCCTGCTGAAATCGAGTTTGCGGGCGACATGCTCGGACATAATGTGAACCATCCTTTTCTTGAGATCGGCTCCGGTGACTCCGGACACGCAAGCCAGCGGAGATCCAACGCAGAATTCACAGACTTTCAAAATGCTCTCGGCGTAGATGTGGCGTTCGCTGCCTGATTCCAGGACTTCTTCGTCGCAGGCGCGTTCGCGCTCGTCGACCAGCCGCGATCCCAACCACCAGACCAGGGGATGGAACCAGAAAACGGCTTCGACCAGCATGTGCAGCGTGGCCGCGAGATTGTCGCGGCGGCGCACATGCCAGAGTTCGTGAGCGACAATGGCTTCCAGGTGCGCATTTTCAAGATGCCGGGAAATTCCTTCCGGCCAGATCAAAACCGGGCGGGCCATGCCGAAAATTCCGGGCTCGAGTGTGGCGCGGGAGAGCAGCATTTCTACCCGCTGCTTGATTCCGGTAATTTGTTCCTGGCGGCGGAGGGCTTCGACTTCGCGCCCGTTGCGCAGCGGGACCGAATTTGTGGTCGCGGCCAAGATGCGGCGCCAGCGCGCACACCAGACCAGAATCACGGTCAGGAATCCGCAGAGCCATACTCCAGCCAAAAGAGCCGGAAGCAGGTGAGTGAGATGCGGGGAAGGCACCGCAGGCGCCGCAATCGCGCCTGCCGCGGGCCGTGTGAAGGGTTGGGCGATCTGCTCTACGAAATAGAGAGTGGAATTCGCCGGCGCGGAGCGCCACCATGCCAAATGGCTACCGAGGGCAACCAGCCACGAAAAAGGCACGAGGAATTTCAACGACGCGGCAAACCATAGGGCGTAACGGGCGCGGGCATGATTGTGGCGCAGGGTCAGCGTCAACAGGGCGGCGACACACGCGAACCCGGTCGACTGCCACAGGTGATCGGCCAGCCCTGAGGCGAGGGCGGTCCACAGAACCGAGTGCGGGGTCCCGAGTGGGTTCATTGGGATGCGTCCTTTCTCTCGTCTTTTCTCTCGTCTTTTCGGTCGTGTCTTCGCTCGTCCATTCGCTCGAGCCGCCGCAAAGTTTTCTCGGCTTCTTTTACATCGGCGAGGGTTAGTTTGCCGGATTCGATCAGGTGCGCCATGACCGGCTGGGAGCGTCCACCGAACAGGGCGAGCAGGTCGTCGATCAACCTGCGCTGGGCCGCGGTGCGGGAGACAGCGGGCTCAAAAATGTGGAAGTTGCCGACCTTCTTGACGCGGCGGAGGGCCTTCTTGGCTTCCAGACGGTAGACCGTGGTCTGGATGGTGGTGTAGGCCGGCCGGTCTTTTTCGGGGAACGCCTCCTGGAGTTCGCGGATGGAGGCTTTGCCCTGGGTCCAGAGAGTCTCCATGATGCGAAGTTCGAGCTTGGTCAATTTGGGTTCGGCCATTCTTATCTCCTATCCGCATCTCCTATCGACGTATGCATTACTACTACACGTGTAGTTTAACTGTCAAGTGCTTTTTGCCGACGAATTTGAGATGGAGAAAGCGATCGCCGCCAAGGACGCGAAGTCACACGAAGAAAAGCTTTCGACCGAGTCCTTTGTGCGCCGTTCGCGGGTGGTAGTGGGCTTGGGTGAAACTGGGCCAGCAGCGAGGACTTTGGCCGGTTTGACACCGTTGTTGCCGCGTTCCTATACTGCTCGCCGCGTCACGAATCCGCGTCCGGGAGGCTTCTATGGTGAAACGCTCAATGTTCATTTTTCTGGCTACTTTTCTTGTCGCTTCGGCAACCGCCGGCTTTGCGCAGGATTGGAACCATCGTCAGCCCACGCTCACTCCGCAAAACAGCGGCACTACGCAGCTGCTGATTGCAGTCAGCCCTGTGAACTCGCAGGTGGTGTGGGCGGCCGGAACCGGCGGAACATACGTGGTGACGACGAACGGCGGACAGACCTGGACCTCCGGGGTGGTGCCGGGGACGTCGCAACTGCAATTCCGCGGTGTGTATGCGGTGAGCGACAAGATTGCTTATCTGATGTCAATCGGCAACGATCCCACAAATTTTCAGATCTACAAAACCGTCGACGGCGGCGCGAACTGGACGGTCGAGTTCACCAATCAGATTGAGGCGGCGTTTCTGGACTGCATCGCGTTCTGGGATCCGGACCGCGGAGTGGCGCAGGACGACTCGGTGGATGGAGTGTTCCCCGATATCCGCACGGAAAATGGCAGGACGTGGCAGTACATTGCCGACAACATGCCGCCCGCGCTGCCGGGAGAGGCGTCGTTTGCGGCGAGCGGGACGTGCATTACGACGCAGGGCGAAAACAACGCCTGGGCGACCACAGGCGGATCGACCATTGCGAGAGTTCTCGCGACGCGCGATGGCGGCAATACGTGGAATGCATACGACACGCCGCTGGAGGTCTCGCCCAGCGGAGGCGGAATTTCGGTGGCGTTTCGCGACCCGTGGCACGGCGTAGTCGGCGGCGGCGATCTCAGCACGAACACGAATATCGACATGGCCATCTCGGACGATGGCGGCCAGACCTGGACTCTGACCAATACTCCCCCGCTGCAGGGAGCGATTTTCTGTCTGGCCTACGTCAACGGGATGCGCAATCACCAGTTCGGCTGGGGCAATGAGTACGAGCGCACCGTGGTGATCACCGCCGAGACCGAGCCGAACTTCGATTCAGGATCGGCGGCCTGGACGCCCGATGAAGGGCAGACCTGGTACACGCTGCCCAACGTGAGCGGCTATTGGGCTGTCGGGTTCGCCGATCCGCACGATGGATGGTTCGTGGGAAATAACGGGCAGATCCTGAAGATCAGCTTCTGAGCCCTGGTCACGATCATGCAGCATCTCTGACGGATCGCTTCCGGGCCGCCTGCGCTAGCGAAAGATGCTGGCGAAGAATCCCTTGACGCGGTGGAAGAAGCCGCCCGGTTTCGGCTTTGGCTGCGGCGGGGGTTGGGCTACGGTGTCGAGTTGAACTTGCCGCGACGCGGAATCGTCCGGGGGCAAGTCTTTTGCAGTCTCGACGGGCGCGGCCGATACCGGCCCGGTTTGAGCCGAGCTTGCGGCTGCAGCCGCGGCGCGATCTTTCGCGTTGAATACGATGGGTGCGTCGACCTGCATGTGAAGTTCGTTGGGCTGCGGGGGCGGAAGCGGCGCGGTCTCCGGCCCACTCGAGAGCTTCATTCCCGAAGAAGTCTCATTCGATGAAGTCGTGGCGGCCGAACTTGCGGGTGCAGGCGTTGAAGTCCCGCCCAGGCGAACTTTCTCCGGCAACTGCGACTCGGGGATGACCGGAGCAGCGGAGGTGTCGGTCTTCATCAGGGCAGGCGGAGGAGGACATCCGCATTCCAGCGGGACGTTGGTGTCGACTTTGTCGATCTGTCCCTGGCGAAAAACAATCTGCTCGGTGGGCCTGACCTGATAGATGCGGTCGCCCATCAGTTCGGAGACGATGGCCGAGGAGGTGTTGCCGGTCAGGGAGCGCACGCAGGTGTTGCCGTGGGAGTCGGCGCTGACGGCAAAGTGGAAGTGTCCGGGGCCGGCAAACATGATGCGGAAATCGGGAGTGAGCACGGCGTCGGCCGAGGCCCCGAGCGAATAGTGAGTTTCGAGAGCTCCGGTGCTCAGGCCGAGCAGAAGGTCGCGCTTGGTACGGGAGGGAGTGATTGAAATCGTTGTGCCGGGACAGACGCGAATGTCTCCTCCACGGGCCAGTTGCAGAACGGCAGTCTCGGAGGTTGCGGTTACGGAGGAGCCGGCGGCGATGCGGGTTCCGGCAAAGACGATGGCGCCGGAGCCGCCGGTTACCGGGACGATGTCGGGAGGCGCGCTCAGTGACAGGCCGGGAGCGGTGGGCGCTTGCTCGGGATTTTTGCCGGCGTTGAGATCTTCGGCCGGCTTGAGACGGACCATGAGGCGGTTGCCAGCGCCATCCCAGGTGTAGTTGTAGGGCGCGAGCAGATCGAGGACGATGCGGGTGATAGGCGGCACCTGCGAATATTGATCGGCGCGGATGCTGATAATGTTGTCCTTCTGAATGGGAATCTGCTTGCGAGGCAGTCCGAGCCTGGAGTTAGGCAGATCGATCACGAGACGCGGCGGAGACTGGAGCACCTGCACCTCGGGAATGACCGGGCCGCCGCGGGTGAGAATCTCAACCGCGGGTACGCCGTTCTCATGCACGATGCGGACACTCTTGACGGTGGGCGGCGGACCGAAGGTCTGGGCGGATGCAGCGGCCGACAGGGCGGCTACGACGAGGCAGATAAATTTGAGTGCTGGTCGGAGCAATACATCCCTCGACATTTTGCAGGAGGCTTAAAAAGAACATATCACGACGGGCGGGATTTGAATGCGGCTGTCGAGCTTGGCATGAGCGGACGACCGAGGGCGGCGGCCGTCCTCACGGGAGCCAACTGATTCCAGAGGCCAAGGTCCGAGGGCGAAGGCCTGACGACGGCGTCTCAGGCTTCGGGCAGAAATTCGTATTCTTCGATGACGGCGGCTACGGCGAGTTTGCCGTCGTCACGGTCTTCTTCCACGCGAACGACGCGTCCTTTGCACTGCACACGAATGCTTTCGGTGAGCGTGATTTCGGGCGGAAGGGTCAGGGTAAATCCGATGGGCGCGCCTTGCTCGACGGCGGAGTCGAGATAAAAACAGATGCCGCGGGCGCTGACGTCGCGAATCTGGGCAACTTCGTTGTGAGCGGCGTGATTCTCCCCGTGTTCGACGGTGACGGGTACACGGAGCGCGAAGCGTCGGGCTGCGCGCTTCTCGTGCTGGGGCTCGGCCATTGCGTCCCTCCTAAAGTGGCGTTTGGAACTTACCAAATTTGGAACTTACTAAAGAGGATGCCGCGCCTGTGCGCAGCGGTCAATACCACCGTTGGGTCAGGATGTGGCTCTTTCAGGCGAGATAGAGACCGCGTCGGCGCAGACTCGAGCTTCCGACAACTGGCCCGGTGTAAGCTTACTTCTGAGGCATGACGCATGACGCCTGAGGTTCATTTGAGGTCCATTTGAGGTCCGCTTCTTGATTTTCGTGCTCGACAATTACGACTCGTTTACTTACAACCTGGTCCAATACCTTGGCGAACTGGGTGCTCAGGTCGAAGTGCGCCGCAACGATCAGGTGACGGTGAAAGAAGTTGAAAAGATGCGGCCCGAGCGGATTGTGGTTTCGCCTGGGCCTTGCACGCCGCGCGAGGCGGGAATCAGCATCGAACTGATTCGGCACTTCGCCGGGAAGGTACCGGTGCTGGGCGTCTGCCTTGGACATCAGGCGATCGGCGAGGCGTTTGGAGGTCACGTGGTGCGGGCGGGCCATCTGATGCACGGGAAAACCAGTTCGGTGATGCACGACAACCGGACTGTGTTTCAGGGCCTGCCCATGCCGATGACGGCCACGCGTTATCACTCGCTGATTGTGGAAGAAAAAGACCTACCGGACGAATTGGAAGTCAGCGCCTGGACCACGGAGAAAGACGGCAGCCGCACGATCATGGGGCTGCGGCACCGCCAGCATGCGGTCGAGGGAGTGCAGTTCCATCCAGAGAGCGTGCTGACGGATTCGGGGAAGAGGCTGATCGAAAACTTCCTGCAAGTGGTCAGTGGCCGGTGATCAGTGGCCAGTGATCGGCGGCCAGCGATCAGTGATCACTGGCCAGAAACGGAGAACCGCGAGGCTCTCCCACACTACCTCCGGGTTGGCAGCGAACTCAAGAGACCATTGAGAATCCGGCCGACTTCGGCCGCGACACCGAGCAGGTTTTCGCCCTCGTCCTGTCGCAGATATCCTAGGTCTCGTGCAATTAGGATCTGGGTTTCGACTTCCATCAAAGAGCCCCTTGCGTTGCCGAGAAAATGCCTGAACTCACCTGTCGAGAGTCTCGCTTGGCCCTCCGCGATATTGCTCGGTATGGAGACGGCAGCGCGCCGTAATTGCGAAACCAGGCCGTAAGTTTCGCTCTTTGGAAATGTTTGCGTGCTTCGATAGACATCCAGAACCAAGGCCATGGCCTTTTTCCAAACCACTAGGTCGCGATACGACTTGACGACTGCACTGACTGAACATTGCATTCCCCAACTATGCTCCGGCAGGCTTGTGCAGGGATGTGATGAATATCACTAGCGTCCTGGGTTCCTTGTGGATTTCCAAGCGCGGAACGCCCCGGCCAAGCCAATGGCACTGGCGCTGGCCACTGATCACTGATCACTGACCACTTTTTCTTGCATTCTCCACCGCTCTCAGCAGGGCCTGCGCTTTGTTCATCGATTCCTGAAATTCGCTGGCGGGATCGGAATCGGCGACGATGCCGGCTCCGGCTTGCAGATATGCTTTCTTGCCCTGCATGAGCATGGTGCGGATGCCGATGCAGGAATCCAGATTCCCGGCGAAGTCGGCGTAGAGGACCGATCCGCCATAGATGCCGCGGCGCGTGGGTTCGAGTTCTTCGATGATCTGCATGGCGCGGACTTTGGGCGCCCCGCTGAGAGTTCCTGCCGGGAAGCAGGCTGCGAAGGCGTCGAGCGCGTCGAGATCCTTGCGCAACGTGCCCTCGAGCGCCGAAACCAGGTGCATGACGTGGGAGTAGCGCTCGACATACATCAGGTCCTTCACCTTGACCGAGCCATATTCGCTGACGCGGCCGAGATCGTTGCGTCCGAGGTCGACGAGCATGACGTGCTCGGCGCGTTCTTTTTCGTCGTTGCGCATTTGCTGTTCAAGCCGCAGGTCTTCAGCTTCGTCGCGGCCGCGCGGATGCGTGCCGGCTATAGGGCGGTATTCGAGTTTGCGCCCCGTAACGCGCACCAACATTTCGGGAGATGACCCGAGGATGTGGGTGTCGCCAGAACGAAGGAAATAAAGATAGGGCGAGGGATTCACCTGGCGCAGGGCGCGGTAGAGATCGAAGGGCGCCACTTCGGGGGTGAAGTCGAGGCGCTGCGAGAGCACGACCTGGAAGATGTCGCCGGCGGCGATGTATTCCTTGCAGCGCTTGACGCCGCGCAGGAATTGCTCGCGCTTGGTTTGCGCGTGTACCTTGAGCTTGCCCTTACCTTTTGCCGGCTTGCGCCACAGCGACGGGCTGAGACCTCGCGACAGCTTGCGCTCAAGCACCGCAATATCGCGAACCGCGCGATCGTAGGCGCGGCGCGGGCTTTCGCGGGATACGTCGGCAGAGGCGACAATGTGAATCTGGTGACGCAGGTGGTCGAAGGCCAGCAGGCGATCGAAGAACATCAGTTCGGCGTCGGGCAGGTGCAGGTCGTCCTGGGCACGGTCTCCGATCTTTTCGAGCTGGCGCACAACGTCGTAGGCGAAGTATCCGACAGCTCCCGCGGTGAAGGGAGGAAGTCCCGGTATGCTGGCCGGGCTATGCTCGCGGAGCAGCCACTTCACCACCTGAAAGATATTTTCATTCAGCGTTTCACGCTTGCGGCCCCGTTCGATCTCAACTTTTCCCCCGCGAGCGCGCACGCGCATGTACGGAGCCGCTCCCAGAAATGTATAACGGCCGATCTGTTCGCCGCGCTCGATCGATTCGAGCAGGAAGGCATGCGGCTCTTTGTCGGCGATCGCGAGGAACGCCGAAACCGGCGTAAGCAGATCGGCGCTTACCGATTTCACCACCGGCACGAGCGTGGCATGGCGGGCGAGGTGGGAGAACTGTTGGAAGTCGGGTTGCAGCATGGTCTGGGGCTTTCATTATAGGGGAGCATCTGAATAGGGGGGCACCAGACTTGTGGCCATGACCGCCGTCGAGCTTCGTTCGACAGGAGAGCCGGAGCGGCTGTGCCCACGCGACCATGGCAGGTGACACCCGATGCTTTCGATCCCGCTTGTAACTTTCGTCACCTTGTTGCTCTGTGAGCAAAGGCTAGAATCGAGGATATCCCGAATATTGTGAGCATTTTGCGGCAGCTCGCAACGGTCGAGTGTGCGGTCTGGTGTCCGCGGAGCGCGCAATCGAAGTGAAGGGACAGAGTTTGCGGTTCGATTACTGATAAAGACTACGGGTTTAGCACATACTTCTATGCAGGTTAAGTTTTGGGGCGTGCGCGGCTCCACGCCCACTCCACAGGCCGAAAACATGCGCTACGGGGGCAACACCTCGTGCGTCGAAGTGCGCCTTGGAGATCAGATTTACATTTTCGATTGCGGCACGGGCTTCCGCGTGCTGGGCCACGAACTGGAGCGAGAGTTCGCCGAGCGGCCTTTCCAGGCACACGTTTTTGTCTCGCATTTTCATTGGGACCACATTCAGGGCATGCCGTTTTTCCGGCCGCTCTATGACAACTCAGGCAGCCAGTTCATCTTTCATTCCTCAGGCCGCACGCGCCGCCTGGAGCAGGTGATGGCGGAGCAGATGGCGGCGCCATACTTTCCGGTCGATCTGGCGCACATGAAGGCGAAACGAAATTTCTACGACATTGAAAACGGATGCTTGCCGATGGCAGACGGCATCAAGATCAAGACCGCCTACTTGAACCATCCGCAGGGGTGCCTGGGATTCCGCCTCGAGACCAACGACGGAGTGCTGGTCTACGCCACCGACAACGAACCCGGCGACGGGCACTTTGACAAAGCAGTACGCAAGCTGGCCGAAGGCGCGGACATTCTCATCTATGATGCGCAGTACCTTCCGGAAGAGTACGCGGCTCGCCGGCGTGGGTGGGGACACAGCCACTGGCGCGAGGCGATCAACGTCGTCATGGAAAGCGGCGCCAAAGAACTGATCCTCTACCACCACGATCCCGACCACACCGACGAGATCGTTGATAAAGTTGTCGCGGACGCGCGCAGCTACTATCCCAAGGTACGCGCCGCCGCCGAAGGCATGGAAATCAAGCTTTAGAACTTTCTCCTCCTCATCATCAAGTCGTTATCATCAAGCCATTACCATCCGACCCCGGATTTTTAGCGCTCCCGCTCTGCACGCGCTTTAAGCTGGCCGAACTTCGGCGCGGGTTTCCCGTCGCCGGTACCCAGGTCACTAAAGTTCGGCGGAATCGGCCCGATAATCCCTAACAAGACCGACAGGTGGGAGAGAACCGCCGAAGGCGAGGAAATGCCCGTAAGAAGGAGTCTGCCTTGTGAGCCAAATCTACGAAATCAAACTTCGGATCGAAGAAAAGATCAAGAAGGACAAGCTGGACGAGAACGAAGTGAAGGGCAAGATCGGACTGAAAGCTGGAAAGCTGCTTGCGTTCATTACGGCCGGCACGCCCGACGATCCAGCCGCGGTTGCCAAACTCAAAGCCGCCGCCAAGGAAGTACTGAATCTTAGCTTGTGAGCAATTGTGAGCCGGTTGAGGAGCTTCTATGAAATGGAATTCGATTCGCACAAAAGTTCTGGTGACGCTGCTGGGCTGTCTGGTGGTGGGAGTCGCCGGCATCGTGGGACTGATGCGCTACAGCTTCGAGCGCAACTCGCAGGCGCTGGCGGCGGAGTCGGTGACCGGGGCGCAAAAATTGTTCACGATTCTGGAAGCCCGCGAGATCAGCAAGATGACCGCGGTCAGCGAAATGCTGGCGACGAATCCGCAGGTGCGGGATGCGTTCGCCGCGAGAGATCGCGAGCGCTTGCTGGAGTTGACTGCGCCGCTTTATCCGGAACTGAAGCGCGAGGGCATCACGAACTGGATGTTTCACACTCCGGAACCGAATATGGTTGTGTTCCTGCGGCTGCATAACCCCTCGAAGTTCGGCGACGCGCTGAATCGTTACATCGACAAACAAGTGGTGAGCACGCATGCCCTGGTCAGCGGGAACGAGTTGGCCAAGGCCGGGTTCGCGGTGAGAATTCTGCGGCCATTTCCCGATTCCACCGGCGGCGTGGCCGGCTATCTGGAACTGGGGGAGGAGTTGGGTCAATTCATTCACACCATGAAAGAGCAAACCGGAAGCGACTACGGGCTCCTGCTCAACAAGAACTATATGGACCGGCAGTTCTGGGCCGACTCCAGCAAGGTGTGGAAACGGCGCGACGACTGGGACGACAATCCAAACTTCGTGATCGCGGATAAGACCACGGCGGACAACAGCATCTTCCGTTTTCAAGGCGACCTGGCCAACGTGCCTGAGCATGGGGAAGTTCTAGGACGTTTTCAGGACGGGAACTCGGTTTTCGTGCGCGGCATTTTTCCCGTACGCGACGCCGCCGGCAATACCGTGGGAGCGATGTTCGTGGTGCGGGATATTTCCGGCTTTTACGTGGTCATGAAGCACACGCAGACCGTGCTGGTGGCATTGACGATTGCGGCGCTGGCCCTGGTCACGGTGCTGGTGCTCACGCTGTTGAGCCGCCTGGTATTTCGCCGCCTGGATCATATTGTCATGGTCGCCACGCGCGTGGTAGGGGGAGATTACAAGACGGCGATCCACGTCAGTTCCGACGATGAAGTTGGGCAATTCGAGCAACTGTTTGAACAGTTTCGGCAGGTCTTCGTGGACGTTCTGGCACACGTACCGGAGTTGCAGGAGCAACAACCCAGCGCAGGCGCACAGGCCAGAGAAGCACGCGCCGGCACACCCTAGGCGCGCATAGTGGCCAGGCATAGTAACCAGGCAAATTCCGGGGATCAGTCCTCGAACACCTTCGTTGCCGGGCTGTGGGGCGACATCAGACCGATGGAGACAGCCAGGTCCCGAGCTCTTCGCAAATCGCCCTTCGTGTTATTCTGCCGGGCCTCGTCGTACCCGAGGATGGCGTAGTACACAGCCCGATCGAAGAACTGGTTCAGCAACTGGTGCAGCTCCAGCTCACCGTGCAACTCCACGATGCTGTCGCAAAAGGCTTCCCGCCGCAGGAAATGCAAGAGGCGATCGCGCGTAAGCATCAAGACCCAGACGGACTGATGCAGGCTGATTCCCTCCGAAAACCGACGAGCGGCGATGGCGCGGAAGCGCTCCGCAATATCGCCTTCTGTTTTTTGCAATAACCATTCCCCCAGGTTGCGATACACCTCGGTCGCAGCCAGCTGTAAATCCTGGGGAGGGATTTTGCGGAAGTCGGAAGTGTGCTCCGACTTACTGATCTCCTGCGCCAGCCCGCGTGACAAGGTTTCGGAGTTCCGTTCGATCAGGCGGACCAGCTTGAGGCCCAACATCTAAACAATCTCCTTTGCTACCTACAAGATCAGATGCGCACGCTATGAGTGTAGATGCTATTTTTGCCGTTATGTATATCGTTACACGATATATATATAAATATACACTGACCTCGGAATGTCCCGGCCCTCGGGGAGTTCGCCCAGGGATTTCGCCGCGCAAGTTTGGGCGAACCAAATTGGAACATATCTGGCCGGTACCCGGCTTGCTTCCCCGCCAGCCCCACCATATACTCGGAACGTTTGCCCGCTGGTCGCCGGAAAGTGTCCGGTGACGGCGGGCAGGGATGCAATTTTGATCGGCAATCATTCCGGAGACGACTTTTATGACGACGGTGACGACTGCTCCGCAGGTGGACAAAGAGACCAATCCATGGGAGTCCCAGCGTGCGCGCTTCGACCTGGCGGCTCAGAAACTCAATCTTGACGAAGGCCTGTGGCGGGTTTTGCGCTATCCCGCACGCGAGATTACGGTTCACATTCCGGTGCAGATGGACGACGGTCACCTCGAAGTTTTTACCGGATTCCGGGTGCAACATTCGATTGCCCGCGGTCCGGCGAAGGGCGGCATCCGCTATTCACCGGACGTAACGCTCGACGAAGTCCGCGCCCTGGCGAGCTGGATGACCTGGAAGTGCGCCGTGGTCAACATTCCTTTTGGCGGTGCCAAAGGCGGGGTGATCTGCGATCCGCACAAGATGTCGATGGGCGAAGTGGAGCGCATGACGCGGCGCTACACGGCCGAGTTGATCGAGTTCATCGGCCCGGAAAAGGACGTACCCGCGCCGGACGTTAACACGAACGAGCAAATCATGGCATGGATGATGGACACGTATTCCATGCACATGCGGCAGACGGTGACGGCGGTGGTCACCGGCAAGCCGATCAACATTGGCGGCTCGCGCGGCCGGCGCGAGGCCACGGGACGCGGCGTCATGATCGTCTGCGACGAGGCCTGCAAGAAGCTGGGCATCGATCGCGAGCGGGCGCGTGTGATTGTCCAGGGATTTGGCAACGTCGGCTCGAATGCCGCCCTTCTGATGCACGAAGCCGGATACAAGATCGTCGGCATCGCGGAAGTGGGCGGTGGGCTTTACAACAAGAGTGGAATCGACCTGAAAGCGTTGATTGAGTTCCGGCAGAAGAATGCAACCGTCCACGGCTTTCCCGGAGCAGAGAAATACGATGCCGGAGAACTGCTGACGACCGAGTGCGAAATTCTCATTCCGGCGGCGACGGAAAACGTCATCACCACCCGCAATGTGGATCGGGTGAAATGCCGCATCCTGGCCGAAGGCGCGAACGGACCGACCACGTCAGCCGCCGATGACGTGCTCAGCGACAAAGGCGTCTTCGTGATCCCTGACATTCTCGCCAACGCCGGCGGCGTCACCACTTCGTACTTCGAGTGGGTGCAGGACCGGCAGGGCTATTTTTGGAAAGAATCGGTGGTCAACGAGCAGCTTGAAACCATCATGGTGTCTTCGTTTGAGGATGTCGTGCGCTATGCCGAGACGCACCACGTGAACAACCGCATTGCGGCTTACATGCTGGCCATTGACCGCGTGGCTTACACGATCCGGCAGCGGGGGATTTACGCGTAGTCGGGATTTACGCGTAGTGTAGTAAGGATCGCTTGGGAGGATTTATGAAATCGCTCTGGAGAAATCTGACGGCGTGCATGGTGACCATGCTGTTCGCGCTTTCGCTGGCGAGCATCACGGTTGCGCAGGGACCCGAACCGGGCTCAAAGCCTGAGGCTATGGCGACGCCGGCGCAAATGGCGAACGCGGCTGCGGCGGACAAGCTCGACATCAATACGGCGACGAAAGATCAGCTCAAACAGCTGCCGGGTATCGGAGACGCCTATTCGCAGAAGATCATCGACGGCAGGCCGTATCGCACCAAGCGCGACCTCGTGCTCAAGAAAATTGTTCCGCAGGCGACTTACGACAAGATCAAAGATCAGATCATTGCCCACCAGGTCAAGTCGAACACCATGGCGCCAACGAAATAGCTACCGATCTCGCACCACAGGGGACACAGAGGAAAGTTTCTGTGCTCTTTAATCTTTTACCGCCCGGTCCGTGATCTCGAGCCCTTTGTCGATGATCGCGAACGCTTCACGCAACTCGTACTCCTTGATGCACAGCGGCGGGTTCGTATAGAACGTGTTCCAGCGTACCAGCGTGTAGAGCCCCTGCTCACGGAAGAACCGGCCTAGCGCGGCCATCTCGTCCGAGGTGCCGTTAAACGGCGCCATGGGCTGGCGAGTCTTGCGGCTTCGCACCAGTTCCACGATGCCGAACAGGCCGATCGACCGCACCGCGCCGACCGAGGCATGCTTCGCCTGAAGCTCCGCGCCCAGGTCTTTCATGAGCGCGCCCAGCTTGCGTGTGTTCTCGATCAGGTTGTCTTCTTCGTACACGCGGATCGTGGCCAGCGCTGCGGCGCAGCCCATGGGATGGGAGTTGTAAGTCAAGCCGCCGTAGAACACTTTATCCTGAAAATGTTGTGCGATGTGATGCCGCATCCCAACCGCGCCAAGCGGCAGATAGCTTGAAGTCAGCCCCTTCGCCATGCAGAGCAGATCGGGCACCACCTTCCAGTGATCGACGGCGAACCATTCGCCGGTGCGGCCGAAGCCGGCCATCACTTCGTCGGCGATCATCAGAATGCCGTATTTGTCGCAAAGTTTGCGCACGCCTTCGAGATAGCCATCCGGAGGAACGAGAATTCCATTCGTGCCCGTGACCGGTTCGAGAATGAATGCGGCGATGTTCTGCGGGCCCTCCAATTGCATGGTCTCTTCGATCATGGCCAGCGAAGACTCTGCCGATTCCCATCCACGCTCGATTCCATGATAGGGATCAAGCACGCGCACGACGCCGGGCATGCCAGGTTCAACCGCCCAGCGCCGCGGATCACCCGTCACCGAGATAGCGCCGGCAGTCGCACCGTGATACGAGCGGTAGCGCGCCATGATTTTGTGGCGTCCGGTAAAGAAGCGTGCGAGTTTGATCGCGTTCTCGTTTGCCTCAGAACCACCGTTGGTGAAAAAGAAAGTGTCGATGTCGCCGGGACAGATTTCTGCCAGCTTCGCGCCCAGCCGTGCCCGCGGTTCGTGCGCCATGAAGGGATTCGCGTAGCATAGCGTCGCCGCCTGTTCTTGAATCGCCCGAATCACGCGCTCATCCCCGTGCCCGATGTTCACCGACATCAACTGGCTGTTGAAATCGATGAAGCGCTTCCCTTCCGGCGTCCAGAAATAAATTCCTTTGGCGCGCGCCACCGGAATCGGATCGACCTTGGACTGCGCCGACCACTCATACAGTGTGTGCTTCCTGGAGAGATCGACGATCTCCTGCCCGGTCATTGCTACTTCGGTCGCTATGGTTGTCATGATGCCCCTGAGATTGGCCACGGATCTTCACGGACGTCGACGGATCAATCAAGAAATCCGTGTTGATCCGTGCAAGCCGTGGCAAAGAGTTTTAGAACTTTCTCGAATGTTCTTTGGCCCAGCGTTCTACGACGACTTTCTTATCGGTATAAAACTCGATGGAATCGCGGCCCTGCCCATGCAGATCGCCGAAGAAACTGTTCTTCCATCCGCTGAACGGGAAATAAGCCATGGGCGCGGCAACTCCGATGTTGATGCCAATGTTGCCCGCGGGCGCTTCATACCGGAAGCGGCGCGCCGCCGCCCCGCTCGAGGTGAACAGCGATGCCTGATTGCCGTAGGGGCTGCGTTCGAGAAAAGCCAGCGCTTCGTCGAGATCGTCGGCGTGAACCAGACTGAGTACGGGGCCAAAGATTTCCGTGTCTGTGATTTCGCTGGTCGCAGGAACTTCGTCGAGAATGGTCGGCTTCACAAAATTTCCGGATTCATATTTCGCAATTTTCGCGTGGCGGCCGTCGAGCAGAACTTTCGCCCCCTGCCTCTCCCCGACGCCAATCAGCGACTCAACCCGCTCCTTGCTCTGCGGAGTAATCACCGGCCCCATTTGCACGCCATCTTCGAGGCCGTTGCCGACTTTCAATTTGGAAGCGGCATCGGCGATCGAGTCACGGAATGTTTTCTGCGCTTCGCCAATCGTAACTGCGACCGAAACAGCCAGGCAGCGCTGCCCGGCGCAACCGAAGGCGCTGTCGGCAATGATCTGCGTTGCCATGGGCATGTCCGCGTCGGGCAGAACGATGACATGGTTCTTCGCTCCTCCCTGGCACTGGCAGCGTTTGCCCTGCTCGGCCGAGCGCGAATAAATGTAGCGCGCAACCGGAGTCGATCCAACGAAGCTGATGGCACGAACTTTTGGATGGTCGATAAGCGCGTCAACCGCTGCCTTCCCTCCATTAACGAGATTCACCACGCCTTTGGGTAAGCCGGTTTTCTCCAGCAGTTCGTAAATGTAGCGCACCGTGAGCGGCACGCGCTCGCTCGGCTTGAGGATGAACGTGTTGCCGGTCGCGATGGCGTAAGGCAAATACCAGAACGCAATCATGCCGGGGAAATTGAACGGCACGATGGCGGCGACCACGCCGAGGGGCTGGCGGATCATCATTTCGTCGATGCCGCGCGCGACGTCTTCGAGGTTGTAGCCCTGCATCATCATCGGAATGCCACAGGCTACTTCGACGTTTTCAATCGCGCGGCGCATCTCGGCTTTCGCCTCGGTGAAGGTCTTGCCGTTTTCCTGCGTGATGATGCGGGCGATGTCGTCGATGTGCTCTTCGAGCAGCATCTTCAGCTTGAACAGCGGCTGGATGCGGTCTTCGGGAGGAGTGCGGCGCCACTCAGGGAAAGCCGCGGCTGCGGCTTCAACGGCGGCGTTCACGTCGGCTGGGCCGGCGAGCGGGACCTGCGCCAAAATGTCGCCAGTCGCGGGATTGACGACGTCGCGAAAATCGGACGCGCGCGAGTCGGTCCATTGGCCGTTGATGTAGTTGGTCAGCTTAAGAATGGGAGGTGCGGCTACGGTTGTCATGGTGTTGCCTCTACTATCGCGAAGAATGTCTTGCACAGGAGTCGCGAGTCGTCGCACGAATTTCTTTCGGGCAAAGTTAATGATACATCTGCTCCACGGATTTCCTCGACCTTGCCCCGGGAGGCAACGTAGCCGGCGTCTCGCCGGCTGTCGCGAGCGCGTCTCGCGCTTCGCAATCGGCAAACGGGGCGCTTGCCGGACAGCCGCCGAGACGGCGGCGCTACGACTCAAACCAATTGCGCTACTGCGCTTTTTTCATCACACACGGTCGCAATCGCGGACTCCAGCACGTCGAGCGCTTCATCCATTTGCTCGTTGCTGATCACCAGCGGCACCAGCACGCGGATGACGTTGGAGTACGAGCCGGCGGTGATCGTGATCAGGCCGTGCTCGTAGCAGTATTGCGTGATCTTTTTCGTCTCATCGACTGCCGGAGCTTTTGTTTCCTGTGATTGCACTAACTCGACGGCTTGCATGCCTCCAAGGCCGCGCACGTCACCGATGATCGGCCATCGGCCCTGCCATTCGCGGGCGCGGCGCTGGAAGCGGTCACCGAGTTCGTTGGCGCGCGCAAGCAGATTTTGGCGTTCGAACAAATCCAAGACCGCCAACGCTGCCGCGCACGAGAGCGGATTGCCGGCGAACGTCCCGCCCAGACCGCCGGGGCCGGGCGCGTCCATGATCTCGGCGCGGCCAGTGACGGCGGCAAGAGGCAGGCCTCCGCCGAGCGATTTCGCGGTGACAAGAAGATCTGGTTCGATGCCGTAGCGCTCGCTGGCGAAGAGCGCGCCGGTGCGGCCGAAGCCGGATTGCACTTCGTCGGCGATGAACAGGATACCGCGCTTGTGGCAAAGATCGACGAGAACCTTGAAGTAGTCCGGCGGCGGCGCGATGAATCCGCCTTCTCCAAGAACCGGTTCGGCAATCACCGCTGCGACTTCTTCGTTGGCCACGACGCGCTTGAACGTGTCTTCGAGATGGCGCGCGCAGTAGAGATCGCACGCCGGATATTTCAGATTGTAGGAGCAGCGATAGCAATAGGCGAACGGGACTCGGTAGACCTCGCTCGGAAACGGAGCGAATCCGGCTTTGTAGGGATGGGTTTTGCTGGTGAGCGCCAGCGTCATCATGGTGCGGCCGTGGAAGGCGTCTTCGAAGGCAATGATGCCGGGACGCTTGGTGTAAGCGCGCGCGATCTTGACGGCATTCTCGACCGCTTCGGCGCCGCTGTTGAGAAAAATAGTTTTCTTCGCGAACTTGCCGGGCGTAGCTTCGTTCATGCGTTCAGCAAGGCGGACATAGCTCTCGTAGGGCGTGACCTGTACGCAGGTGTGCAGAAAATTATCGAGCTGATCTTTTACCGCACTGATGACCGCTTCCTGCCGATGGCCGACGTTGAGGCAGCCAATGCCTCCGGCGAAATCGAGGTAGCGGTTTCCATCCACGTCTTCGAGCCAGGCGTCTTTGGCCTTGGCCACGTAGATGGGAGTGCCGTGAGACAGGCCGCGGGGCACGGCTTTGGCGCGGCGCTCGGAGAGCGCGCGGGATTTGGGGCCGGGGATTGCAGTGCGGATTTGGATTGTAGACATTATGAAATCCTAGTGGCCAGTGACCAGTGGCCAGAAAATCCCCACTTCTCGCGCGAAGAGCGCGCGAGAAATGGGGCACCCTCATTTCAAGAAACTGGCCACGGGTCACTGACCACTGGCCACAGCTTCAGTACCAGCCGATTGGCGCTTCGTTCAAATTGATGTGGACCTGCTTGGTCTCCAGATATTCTTCGATGCCCCACGGGCCGAGCTCGCGGCCGAAGCCGGATTGCTTGAAGCCTCCCCACGGTGCTTCGACATAAGTTGGCTGCATGTGGTTGACCCAGACAATTCCGGCGCGGATCGCTTTCACCGCGCGCATGGCCTTGAAAATGTCGCGCGTCCAGACGGCAGCGGCCAGGCCATACGGAGAATCATTCGCGATTCTCAACGCATCTTTTTCGTCGTCGAAGGGAATCACGGCGGCGACAGGGCCGAAGATTTCTTCACGCGCGATGCGGGCGCTGTTGGAGACGTCGTAGAAAATCGTGGGCTGCACATAGTAGCCCTTGGCAAACTTTTCGGGGCGTCCGCCGCCGGAGGCGAGCTTGGCTTCTTTCTTACCGATGTCGAGATACTGGTTGACGCGGTCGTATTGCTCTTTGCTGACCAGTGGACCCATCTTCGTTTCGCGTTCCAGCGGTGGACCGAGTTTGATTTTCTTGGCCTTTTCTGCCATGGCTTCCACAAACCTTTTATAAATTGTCTTCTGCACCAGGATGCGGCTGCCGGCTGAGCAGACTTCGCCCTGATTGATAAACACGCCGAACAGCGCTCCATCGATTGCGGCTTCGAAGTCGGCGTCGGCGAAAAAGATGTTGGGCGACTTCCCGCCCAGCTCAAGGGTTACGCGCTTCACCGTATCGGCAGCTTGTTTGACGATAACCTTTCCGACGGCGGCGCTGCCGGTAAACGCGATCTTATTGACGTCTGGATGCTGGACGAGCGGCGCTCCGCAAGTTTCTCCGAAGCCGGTAACGATATTGACCACGCCCGCAGGCAGGCCGCAGTCGGCGAAATGTTTCGCCAACTCGAGCGCGGTAAGCGGAGTCTGCTCAGCGGGCTTGAGAACGCAGGTGCAACCGGCGGCCAGCGCAGGCGCGAGCTTCCATGCGGCCATCAGCAGCGGATAGTTCCACGGAATAATTTGTCCGGCCACGCCAACGGGCTCTTTCAGCGAGAGCGACATCGCGTTGTCGGGAACAGGATTCACCGATCCCGTAATCTTCGTGGCAAGGCCCCCGTAGTACTCAAAACACGTGGCTACATCGTTGATGTCGTATTCCGCTTCGACAATGGGCTTGCCGGTATTGCGGCATTCGAGTTCGGCCAGAGCTGCAAGATGCTGGCGCACTTTGTCGGCGAGACGGAAGAGGACGCGCCCGCGTTCCTGCGCAGTGGTGGTGGACCACGGGCCGTCATCAAACGCTGTGCGGGCGGCGGAGACAGCGCGGTTTACATCGTCGGCAGTCGCGTCGGGGACCTGGGCGATGACTTCTTCGGTCGACGGATCGTAGACCGGAAAAGTTTTCGCGGACTGACTTGCGACCCATTCGCCATTGACGAACATCTGGTAGGTCTTGACGTCTTTCTGAACGTCGCTTTGAACTCCGCTGGGCATCGTGGCCCTCCTGTGGGCTAAAGCCCCGATTTCTTGTTGCTACGCGCGCTTCGCTCGCGGGACGGACGAGGGCGTCAGTCCCTCCACAATCCGAGTCAACGCCGCGCTTCGTTTGCCGGAACCGGTTCGGCAATTGCTTGAAGCCTGATCCCTTGTGACAACTTGCGGCGGCCGTAGACGAAAAAGAAAAACGCGGCTAGCCCGACAAAGAACAGCGTGCCGCCGAACATCCACACCTCATAGGACCACAGCGACGTGATCTGCTGCGCCGGAAAAAACACCAGCGCAATGCCGAGGATCGTGGTCAAGAATCCACTCGATCCTGCGAGAAACATGGTGGCGCGGCCGTACTGTCCTTTCGGAACCGGCTCTTGTATCGCAAATTTTACTAACGCTCCAAACATGTAGACGAATGGAACAAGTTGCAAAACCACAGCGAGCGAGAGCAGCTTCTGAAAAGTTTCCTGCACCCCGGCACCGGCAAAATTAAGGATGACCAAAACCGCGGAAACGATGCCCTGGACGATCAAAGCCGCGTAGGGAGTCGCGTACCGCGGGTGGACACGGCCGAGCCACGACGGCATATAGGAGTCGAGGCCGGCGACAAATGGGATGCGCGAGCAGCCGCCGATCCACGCCGATCCGATACCGGCGATCGAGAGGCTGAGCATCAGTGCGAAAGGCACGGTAGCCCAGCTGACTCCAACACGGCCTGCCATCTGGCTGACGGCTTGAACGACACCCTGAAGGATGTTGACGTTTTTGCCGAGAGCGATCAGCAGTGTGACCGTCGCACCTACGTACAGAGCACCCGAAAGCAAACCGCCCAAAGCGACTGCGCCCGGCAGAGTACGGCGCGGGTCTTGAATCTCGTCGCCCATGACCGAGGCGAGTTCGAGGCCAACCAGGCCGAAGCAGATTACGCCGAAGGAATTGAGTACGAATTTTGGGTTTGCGGGAACTTTGAAGTCGGCAACGCTGAGCGTGGTGCCGAAGCGCGACCAAATAATCACGCCAAGTCCGATCAGGACGGCGGCAGCGACGAAGGTTCCGATGGCGCCGACGTTGTTAATCCATTTGCCCACACCGAGGCCGAGGATATTGAACAAGGTGAGCAGCGCAAGCAGCGTGAGCGACGCGACCGAAGCGAAAATCTTGTTGTCGGCCAGTCCCTGATGGCCCGGACCAAGCACGTAGACCGAGACGCCGACGAAATACAGCATGACCGTCGGCACGTAGAGCATGTTGTTGGTCCAGTAGCACCAGCCGGAGAGAAATCCGTGAAAGTCGCCGAACACTTCTTTCGCCCAGAGGTAGACGCCGCCTTCGCCGGGATAGCGATGAGCGAGTTCGATGACGGCAATGCCTTGCGGCCAGAAAAAAAGAAGAAGAGAGATGATCCAGAGCCAGACGGTGACGCCGCCGTTGGCCGCAATCGAGGGAACTACGTTGAGGTTGAAGACGGCGACGACAAAGAGCAGAACGAGATCGCGGCGCCCCAGGGCGCGAATGAGGTGGGGCTGGGCGGATTGGGCATCGGTCGGCAATTTTTGAAGCAGCTGCTAGCGTTGGTCCCAGAACAGCAGTTCCTCACCGGGCTCTGGCCCGGTTCGGAATGACAAAGATTCTCTCCAGCTTTCAGCTCTCAGTGGTGCATGCAGGGGCGAACGAATGCGTCCGCCCCTACATAAGTTTAGTGCGCGACCGCGACGGGCTCGGCGCGCTCCTGCTGGGCTTTCGCCAGCGAGGCTGCGATGTCGTCGAAGGCGGCAAGGTGTTTGTCGATATCGGCGTCGGTATGCTGCACCGAGATCGTCCACTGCTCGTCCCACCAGTAAGGTTGAGCCATCACGCCGCGATTGACCATGCCGAACCAGTAATGCCGCCACAGATCGATATCGATCGCCTCCCAGTCGCGATAGTTCACGATTTCTTTCGGGTAGAGCATGAGCGCGCCGTTGGCTCCAGCCTGCGCGATGTAGCCCTGCAAACCGACTTTCGCGATGATCTTGCGATAGCCTTCGGCCAATTTGCGGCTGAGTTTTTCGACGTGCGTATAGTTGTCTCGGGTAAGAACTTCGCGGAAGGTGGCCAGCCCTGCGGCCATGGACACCGGGTTTGTGTTGTAGGTGCCGCCGTGGAAGACCTTGTGCTGGCTGATCAGGTCCATGACGGACGTGTTCGCGCCGAAGGCGGCAAGCGGCAAGCCGCCGCCGATCGACTTCGCCAGACAGATCATGTCGGGCGTGACGCCGAAATATTCGCTCGCGCCGCCCCAGCAGAGTTTCGCGCCGGTCTTGACTTCGTCGAAAATCAGCAGCGCGCCGTTTTTGTCGCAGATGTCGCGCAGGCCTTGCAGAAAGCCGGGTTGCGGCAGACAGAGGCCAACGTTCATCAGGATCGGTTCGAGAATGATCGCGGCGATCTCCCCGGGATTTTCTTTAAAGCGGCGCTCGACCGTGGCGAGATTGTTGAATGTCGCAATCTTCACGTTGTCGAGGGCGGCCTTCGGAACGCCCAGGCCGCCGGTAACGGAAGTCGGTGCGTTGATATCGCCGTAGTCGGGAGCGTGGGGCTTCACGCTGACCAAAGCACTGTCATGCAGGCCGTGATAAGCGCCTTCGAACTTGATGATCTTGTCGCGCCCGGTCGCGGCGCGCGCGAGACGGACGGCGTGCATCGTGGCTTCAGTGCCGCTGTTGCCGAAACGGCACATCTCGACCGGAAACCGCTTGCAGATTTCTTCCGCGAGTTCCCACTCCATATCGTGAGGCATGCCGAACATGGTGCCGGTCGAAAGACGCTTCTCGACGGCCTTCATAACCGCGGGGTGGCAATGTCCTGCCATGAGCGCGCCGAAAGTGAGGTTGTGATCGATGTATTCGTTGCCGTCGAGATCGCGAAACTTGCTGCCGCTGGCTTCCTTCACGAAGATCGGCCACGGATCGTAGGCGCGATAGTTGCTGGCCACGCCAAGAGGAATGCGCTTGAGATTTTTCTTGTGAGCTTCGGCGGATTTGGGCGTGCGCCGCTCAAAGGTCGAGAGTTCTTTCTGCAGATCGGGGTACATCAAGGTCTCCGAGATGACTCAGGCCCGCGCCTTCTTTTGGCGAAGCGGGCCATTAGATTGCCCTGGGCGGTTGGAGCCGCCCGGGGATAGTTCCTAGTCTAGTCGTTTAGGCTAGAAAAAGAATTTCATAGCAAATTGCAACAAGCGCGGGTCTCCGGCGCTTGAAATCCTGCCGAACGATGTCGGACCGTCCGAAAAACCGCCGTCCGGGTTCGAGAAATTGGCGTGGTTGAACAGATTGAATATCTCCGCCCGAAATTGAAGGTACGTCTTCTCGCTCAGAACGATTTTTTTATGAACCGAAAAGTCAAAGTCGACCAGTCCGGGTCCGCAACAGATGGTACGTTGCGTGCCGTTGTTGAAGCTGCCGAGCGGCGGATCCTGAAAGTCACTCGGATTGAACCAGTATCCTGGGGTAGTGAGCCCGAGCGAAGTATAAGTTTTCCTGGGATTCAGCTTCTGGAACGGAGCTACCAGACTTGGCGCTTCGGTTCCGAGGAAGAACAAGCTGTTGATTAGTTCAGTGTCGTCCTCGGTATTCAGACGGATGGGGAACCCGCTCTGGAACTGCGTGATGCCCGACACCTCCCAGTCGTCGAGCACCCTGCCAGCAAACCCATTGTATTTACGAACCGGCAATTCCCAGTCATAGCTGATGACAAAGCGCTGCTTCGAGTTAAACAACGACAACGCGCGGCTGGCACGGTAATTGAATGGATCAAGCGTTTCCTCGAAGGTAGAACCGTCGTCAATCGATTTGCTCAGAGTATAGGCTGCCTGAAACTGCAGGCCGCCAGAGAAGCGCTTCTGCAGCATCATCTCCAGCGCGTTATACGCCGAGTTCGCGATGGTGTCTTCTGCGAAGACATCGGTGAAGACGGGAATTCCGTCCACGGGGCACCCGGTGCCCGGCGTAAGCGCAGCCAGGGTTGAATTGCAATTCGGCGAGGAATAAGGTCGTAGACCAACGAGGTTGAGGGTTTGGCCGGTGCCATTCACCACGCTGCCATTGGGCATGTGGAACGGGAAACCAGTAGGGACGGTCACACTCCATTGCGAATCTTCGACCGTAGGACCGCAGGTGGCGGGGCTCTGGTAAGAAGTCACGTTCCCCGGGTTCATGTTCGCAATGCTGATGATGTCGAGGCATGTCTGGGGATTGGAGGGATTAATGTCGTGAGTGGCCAGCAAGCGATGACCCTGGGACCCCACATAGCCGATCTGCAGCATCATATTATTGCTGACGTCGCGCTGGATAGTGAGGTTGTACTGGCTGGTGTACTGCGCTCGCAGGTGCGGCTCGAACTCACCATAAAGAAGAATAGGGCGAAACAGGGATAAGTCCGTCGGCTGTCCCTTCGTGGGCAGGATGATGCCGTTGAAAGGATTCGGCGCGGTGAATTCGCCCTGGTTCACGAACGGGGTATTGAAGAAAACATCGGAGAGCGAGGAACTGCCGCCGAAAGGCGGCTCAGCACCGAATTGGGCCAAAACAAGTTCCTCGATCGGGTTATAGAACAGACCCCAGCCCCCCCGAATACTGGTTTTGCCATTATTCCCGAACAGTGCTGCCAGCGGGCCGCTGGTGAAGTTGGGACTGTAAGCGATGCCAATGCGCGGGGCAAATGCCTTGTAATAAGTCGAAGTCATGCCCGCGGGGACGCCGGGATCTCCCGGCACCACAAGTCCGGTGGGCTCCGAGCCCGTGTTTTGACAGGTGGGATCTGGAACCGGGTTCGGCGTAAGCGTCTCCCAGTAGTTTGCGCTGGTCGTGATTCCGCAAGGATAGACCGTGGAATTTTGTCCGGGACGGAAGGTCTCCACGTGGCCGCTGATATCGGTCGGCGGAGGAGTGAGTTCCCATCGAAGACCATAGTTGAGGGTTAAATTGGGCTTGATCTTCCAACTGTCCTGAACGAACGGGTAGACCGCGGTGCTGCGAATATCCTCGCGCTGCCCTGAGCCCTGGGTATAGGCATCCGCTAATCCCAGCAAGTATTCGGCATATGCGTCACCATCGCCAGGAACGATTGCATTGGGCCCACTATTGTCGAACGTATATTCACCATTCACGTCAAAGTAGTAATACTGATCGAAGCGGGCACGGCGGACGTCAATGCCGAACTTGAAGGTGTGAGTGTTTCTTACCCAAGTTAGACCATCGGACCATTGAAAACTATTTCCGACTTGGGGCAGAAAACCCTCGAAATTATTGCCAAAGGCCGCACCGCCCGAAATGTTGACGTAGGGAACGCCGGTAAGATTTGATGGCAGACCCGGCGTGATGCCGAGATTAGGGGCGGTACCGAACTCACTTGTGATGGCCGAGGAATCGGAAGTACCGGTGAAACAGTAGGTAGTAGCTGCTCCGCTACACGTAGAGGTTACAGCGCCTGTAGTCTGGGGCTTAATAAACCCGAGTTCCCCCTCACGCATGTAGGTAAAGTGGGCCTCGTTCACCACGGCGTTGGTGATGGTCCACGTGTGAGTAAAGTTCCACTGCTGGTTCCGGAGATCATTAAGGTTTCCAAAGCCCGGTACGGTGGCGCCGCTGGCCTCAAAGGTGTCGTAGGGATCAATCTCGTGTCCGTCGTTGAAGTAGTAGTACGCGGTGAAACTCTGACGGTCGTTGATCCTGTGGTCAACGCGAACCGTAAATTGATTTGCGTTGTTGGTCCCGACCGGCACGACCTGATTTTGCCCGGTCCCAATATTGGCTTGAGGAACAAACTTCTGCAGGAGGTTGGCGGCGACGGGGTCCTGGCACTGCGCGGGAATCACGTTGTTCGGAAAAACCGAAGGAATGGTCGACGTTCCAGAATTCCAATCGACGAGGCCTGTATTCGGGTCAGCCGCAAGACCTGAAACGCTATAGCCCAACGCAGCATCACAGCCGGATCGGCCGTCGAGGACACTCGCTATAAATCCTCCCGGCTGTATGCCTCCTGCAAAGGCTCCCTGGTCGTTGAAGTTTCCTCCAAATTCCTGGGATGTAGGTACGTTCAGCAACTGCCCGGGCACGCCGTCGCGAATCCGTCGTCCTTCGTAGGACAGAAAGAAGAACGTCCGGTCCTTCCTGATCGGACCGCCGAATGTTCCGCCGAACTGGTTCTGATTGAGCTGCGGCTTGCTCGTGTCCGGGTATCCCTGCGAGTCCAGAATCGTGTTTCGGAAATATTCGTAGAGATTGCCGTGGAAAGCATTACTGCCGGACTTGGTGATCACGTTTACCACGGAGCCGGAATTGCGACCGTATTCGGCGTCGAAAGTATTGGTGATGACGCGAAACTCCTCGACGGCGTCGGGAGTGGGCTCAATGGTTGGGGTGTTCACGAACTGATCGTTGGCGTCCCCGCCGTTCACACTGAAGTTGTTAGCGCGGGTGCGGCCGCCATTGACGGAGACTGAACCGGGGTCATCGGAACCTGCGAACAGGCTGCCGCTTGAACCTAACTGCGACTGCACACCCGGCTGAAGCTGGAGAAACTGGTAAGTATCGCGGGTGTTCAGCGGCAATTCGTTCACCGAGCGGTCGTTGATTACAGCGCCGAGTTGCGTACTAGTGGTGTCCACCTGCGGCGCTTCCGAAGTGACGTCGACAACCTCCTGGGTCCCGCCGATTTGCAGCACGGAATTCAACGTCAAGACCTGGTTCACATCGAGGATGACGTCTTTTTGCAGATTCTTCTTGAAACCCTTGAGCTCGAAGCTCGCCTGGTAGGTTCCGGGCACGATGTTGACGAAGGAGTAGTCGCCGCTGTCATTGGTCTGCGCCTGAGCGCTGACGCCGGTCGCCTGGTTGGTAAGTGTGACCTTCACGCCGGCAAGCACGGCGCCCGAAGGGTCAGCGACACGGCCCACGATTCGTCCGGTGGCGCCTTGTGCGGCGAGCATTGAGGGAAGAAATAGCGCAACAGCGACGACCGACAACGGCAAGATCCAGCGGGCTCGCAGTGACGGCATGGAACCTCCACGCATCTTCTCCGGACGCCTTTCCCGACCTCGCGGAGAGTTTGATTTTCGCTTGAAAACGACAGCTTGTGTTCGCTCACAACCTTGCTATAATCCCGCAAGGTTAGAGAAGCAGGATGGGAACTGTCAAGGAGAAAAAATGCATCCCCTGCGCAGAGGAATCTGTGATCGGGAGCATCAGTTTTTCTCATCTTTCCTCTTTCCTCCACCGTCCGGCGAGCGCGTGAGCGATGAAGCCAGCCCAAGCAGAGGCATACCTGAAGATCGGCGACGTGGCAAAAAAGGTGGGGGTGTCCCCGTCGGTGATCCGGTCGTGGGAAAATCTTGGCCTGACGCGTCCGCGGCGCACGGAGAGCAAATATCGGCTCTACGGTGCGGAAGACGTGAAACTGCTGAAGCGGGCGCGATTCCTGCGCAAAGTTCGCGGCCTGAACGCGGCCGCGATTGTGCAGTTGCTGAAACGCGAAGGCAGAGTCAGTCCGGCGGGCGATGGCAGTGCGGGAGCGATTGGAGCGCACCTGCGGCAGTTGCGGGCGCGGCGCCGGCTTTCGCTGGCTCGGGTAGCGCACGCTGTGGGCATCTCGGTAGGATTTCTTAGTGCGCTCGAAAGATCGCAGATGAGCGGCTCGGTAGGCACGCTCCGCAAGCTGGCGCGATTTTACAAGACCAACATTCTGGACTTTTACGACGCGAGCGGAGCCAGCAGCCGGCAGGTGCGTCCGGCAGAGCGTAAGGTTCTCCAGGCCGGCGAGGGCGTGCGCATGGAATTGCTGGCGTGGGGCAATACGGTGATGGAGCCGCATCTGTTCCGTGTGGCCCCGGACGCGGGCAGCGGCGATCCTTATACGCACGAGGGTGAAGAATTCATCTATGTGCTGCGCGGTGACCTGGAGATCACCCTCAACGGCGAAGAATACCGGCTCAAGCCCGGCGACAGCTTTTACTTTGAGAGCGCGACGCCGCACCGCTGGAGAAATCCAGGAAGCAAGGAGACTTGGCTGTTGTGGGTAAATACTCCGCCTACGTTCTGAGGAGGCGAGCTTGGGGCTATCGGTGAAATGGAGCCTGCTGCGTAAACAGCGCGTTGGAGGAAAAATGAACTGGCGGCGTGCGGCGCGTTTGTTGCCGCTAATGGCGGCGATCCTGTGCCTGGGATCGTGCTCGAAGAAAACGCCGGCGCTGAATTTATTGGTGTGGGAAGGCTATGCCGACCCGTCATTCGTCCATGCCTTTGAGGAACAGCATCACTGCAGGATCTCGGCCTCTTACATGGGATCGAGCGATGAACTGATGGCGAAGCTGCGTGGAGGCAGCGCGGGAAACTACGACGTAATTTCGCCATCGAGCGATGTAGCGGCAGCCATTGTGGCGGCGGGATTGGCGGCGCCGCTCGATTTGTCCAAGATTCCCAGCTACAGCCAGCTTTCTCCGCAGCTCACTTCCCTGCCGCTCGTACATGCCAACGGCCAGGTCTATGGCGTGCCGTTCATGTGGGGGCCCGATCCCATCATTTACGACACGACCGTATTCAAGAGCCCGCCAGATTCCTGGAGCGTGTTGTGGGATCCACAGTACAAGGGAAAAGTCGCGGTGTGGGACGATTTGTCGACGGTTTACATGGCGGCACAAGTGCTGGGCTTCGACAAGCCCGATCCCTCTCGACTTTACAACCTGAGTGACGAACAACTGGAGGCGGTGAAGAAGAAGCTGCTCGAGTTGAAACCGAACATCCGCAAGATGTGGGCGACCGGCGGTGAGCTGACAAATTTGTTTGAGAATCACGAGGTCGTGATCGCGATGGGCTGGCCGCTGAATACTGCGGAGCTGAAAAAGAAAGGCTTTCCCGTCGAAGAAACGATTCCAAAAGAAAACACCACAGGTTGGATCGATCACCTGATGATCACGGCAGGCAGCGACAACAAAGAACTAGCAGAGGCGTTCATCGAGTACATGGTCGAAGCGAAAACCCAAAAGCTGGTGACTGACGTGACCCGCTATGTGCCGGCGAATCCGCAGGCGGCTCAGTTTATGACGCGCGACGATGTGAAGACGCTTCACCTCGACGACGTCGACAATTATCAAAAGCGGCTTTATTTCTGGCAAGATGTGCCGCGGCGCGCAAAATACAACGAGATTTGGAATGAAGTGAAGGCTGCACAGTAGCGCCTCGCGACACCGAGAACCTGGCAACGGTCATGACCTTTGCGATCACTCCCAGCCCTGCAGTCGATGCTCCGTCAACGGGCAGGCCGACCCTGCTCAGCATTCGCAATGTGGCTAAGGCGTTTGCGCGCAACGTCGTGCTCCGAAATATTTCTTTGGAGATTGCCGAAGGAGAATTTCTTACCATCCTGGGCGAGAGCGGCTCGGGCAAAACGACGCTGTTGCGGATTATTGCCGGCTTCGAGAGCGCCAGTTCCGGCGAGGTCTGGATGGGTGCCGAGCGGCTGGACCAGCAGCCTCCGTATCGGCGTCGCGTTAATACAGTGTTTCAGCACTATGCCCTCTTCCCGCATTTGACCGTGGAGCAGAATGTCGCGTACGGGCTCCGTGTCGCCAATCGGCCCGAGGCGGAGATCGCTCAGCGTGTCACCGAGGCGCTCGAAAAGGTAAAGATGACGGCGCAAGCGCAATCGAAACCGTCGAAGATCAGCGGCGGCCAGCAGCAGCGGGTCGCGCTGGCGCGCGCGCTGGTAAATCGTCCCCGGCTGTTGTTACTGGACGAGCCTCTTTCCGCGCTCGACGCAAACCTGAGGCGGCAGATGCAGGTCGAATTGAAATCGCTGCAGCGCGAAGTAGGGATTTCGTTCGTGTTTGTGACGCACGATCAGGAAGAAGCCATGGTGATGTCGGACCGGATTGCGCTCTTGCGTTCGGGCGAACTGGAGCAGGTGGCGACGCCGCGCGAGATCTACAGCCATCCGGCGACGGCTTATGCTGCGCAGTTCATCGGACACACGAACTTGCTGCGATGCGAAGTGCGAGGGGGCGTTTCACGGTGCGAGGGCCTGTCGTGGCGGACTTCCGCTTCCGACGGGCCTGCACTGTTTTCCCTCCGGCCCGAGCAGATTCGCCTGGGAAACTCCGGCACAGGCGGCGCGGTTCGGGTGCGCGGCCGAGTTCTGCATCAGGCCTTTCACGGTGCGACAGAACTGATTCGCGTGGACTGCGGTGGGATGGTTCTGGTTCTGCGCACGGCTGGCGGAGTCGAACTGCAAAATGAAGTCGAGCTCGAATTCTCACCCTTGGATGCGATTCCGGTGCGCGAGTCTCCCGAAAGAAACTGATGTTTTCCCGCGCTTACAAAACGATTGTGACTGTGCCGCCGCTGGCGTGGGTCGCAGTGTTTTTGCTGGTGCCGTATCTGCTGATGTTCTGCTACAGCTTCTGGTCGGTCTCTTCCGCGGGGACGATTGTTCATTCCTGGAATCTCGACAACTATAAGGAGTTGATCGAAAAGCCGGTGTACTGGCAGACTCTGCTGCGGTCGATGTGGATCGCGGCGCGCGTGACCGCGTTCTCGTTGCTTTTGGGTTATCCGCTGGCATATTTTTTATCCTTCTATGCCGCACGGCGGAAAGATTTGCTTTACCAGATGGTGATCATTCCTTTGTGGGTCAGCTATCTGGTGCGAGCCTATGCCTGGAAGACAATCCTCGGATCGGACGGCGTGATGAACACCTCGCTGCAGTTCTTGCACTTGACTACTCATCCGCTGGAATTCTTGCTTTACAGTCCGTTCGCTGTAGTTCTTACATTGACACACATCTATACGCCATTTGCATTTCTGCCGATTTATGCCGCGCTCGAACATATACCGCGGAATCTGGTCGAGGCTTCGCACGACCTCGGCGCGACGCCGGTGCAGACATTCTGGAGGGTAATTTTTCCGCTGTCGATTCCCGGCGTTGTGGCCGGGGCGACCTTTGCTTTTGTCTTGAGTCTGGGAGATTTTCTGGCGCCTCTGCTGCTCGGCGGCCCCAGCGGCATCATGATTTCGAACGTCGTAGTGAGCCTGTTCGGCGCGGCCTACAACTGGCCGTTGGGCGCGGCGATCTCTCTGGGCATGCTTGTACTCGTTGTGAGTCTGCTGTTCTTTTCGGAGAAACTGGAACAGCAATGGAGCTTCTCGTGAGCACCGGGCCGGTCAACGTCCCACGTTCGCGGTGGCTCGCCGCCCAGGCCGCGGCGGTGTTTACATTTTTATATCTACCCATCGCCGTGCTCATTATTTATTCGTTCAACGCCGAAGGTGTGGGCGGGTTTCCGCCGCGGCACCTGACTTTCGACTGGTATCGGACGTTGTTTGCCGATGGGCCAATCTGGGATTCGGTGTTTAACAGCCTGCGGGTCGCATTTGCGGCAATGCTGATCTCGCTGACGTTCGGCGTGCCAGCGGCCCTGGCGCTGGATCGAGCCCAGTTTCCCGGAAAGGCAGTGTTCCGGCGGCTCGTTTTATTGCCGCTGATTCTGCCGGGAATTATCACCGGCCTTTCCCTGCTGATGCTGTTCGATTTGTCGGGCGTGAAGCTCAGCCTGCTCACCATCATGCTTGGGCATGGGACTGCCCTGATCTCCGTGGCAACGACCGAAGTATTTGCCGGACTACAGAAACTGGATCGCAGGCAGGAAGAAGCATCGCTCGACCTGGGCGCAAATTATTGGCAGACGTTCTGGCGCATTACGGTTCCGAACCTGAAGCTCTCGATCATTGGCGCGGCCTTGCTGATCTTCACGCTTTCGATGGATGAGATTGCGGTCAGCTTCTTTCTGATTGGGCGTAACAATACACTGCCGCTCGAAATTTGGGGACGGCTGCGGCGTGGCATCACGCCGGAAATCAACGCAATATCGACGATCATTTTTGTCTTTTCACTGGTAACGATTGTTTTCTGGTATCGGCTGCGGGTGCGCAGCGAGGGCGAAGCGGAAGTGGGTATGGAATTGATCGAAGCAACCACGGGGGAATCGCAGTGAGCGCGAATCGCAGGGACTTTATCAAGTTTGTAGTGGCCGGTGCGGTGACTGCAGGATGTCCGGTCGATCTTTCACTGGTGGCGCAAGGCGCAGAAGCGCACACGGCCGCGACGGTAGATGGCGAAGACAATCGCATCTGCCACGAAGTGCGCGACGGCAAGGCGTTTACGCGGCCTCCGGTGTCGGCGAAGCACGATGTCGTCGTTGTGGGCGGAGGAGTGAGCGGGTTGACGGCGGCCTATCAATTGCAGCATCGCAATGCACTCCTGCTGGAAAAAGAACCGCACTGGGGTGGCAACGCTTACGTCATGGAGTATGACGGCAGCGCGTATGCCACGGGCGCTGCATTTCTGGAGGCGAAGTCGGACGCGTTTCATTTCGCCAAACAGATTGGCCTGGAGCCGCTCCCGGTCAACTGTCCCGATGGCAGCATCATCAACGGCCGGTTCATCGCCGATACGTGGGGAGACGGCCTCAGCAAGCTGCCCTATACACCGTTTGCTCGCGACAGCTTCAAGCGGTTCAGGAAAGACATGATGGCCATCGATCTGGAGAAGCGCGGGGCGGAACTGTTCACCGTCCCCTTCTCCAGTTTCCTGATGGACTACACGGCAGAGGTCAAGTTGTGGTGGGACACATTCGGGCCATCGAACTGGGGCGCGACCAGCGAAGACACCGCCGCGACCATGGGCATTGGCGCCTTGCAGGACGCCGTGGTTTCAAGCCGTTCCGACGATCGCTACACCTGGCCGGGAGGGCTGGGCGCGATCACGAAAAAACTGGCGGAGATTCTGCAGCCGGTGTACGGCGAGCGCATGCAGACGGGCGCGACGATTGTGGCGGTCGTTCCCGGCAAGGACGAGGTGCAGGTCACCTGCATGCTGGGCGGTGAATTGAAAACGGTCAGCGCGAAGACCGTCATCATGGCGACTCCGAAGTTCATCACGCGGCGGATCGTCGAAGGCATCCCTGAAAAACAGAGTGCGGCCATGAAAGCGATTCGCTACGCTCCCTATTGCGTGGTCAATCTGATTTTCGACAAGCCGGTATTCAATAAGGGATACGACAACTGGTGTCCCGGCAATACGTTCACCGATTTCATCGTCGCGGACTGGGTGATCCGCAAGAAATCAGGATACAAACAGAAGCACAATATTTTGAGTTGTTACACGCCGCTGCGAGAAGCACAGCGCTCGTTGCTGCTGACCGACGATGGGGCAAAGGGTCTTGCCGCCGACGTGCTGCGCGATTTCCAGAAGCTGACGCCGGAAACGAATGTCGATCCAGTAGAAGTACACATCTACCGCCGCGGGCATCCCATGTATATGTCCACGCCCGGCCTGTACACGCAGGTGCAACCGTTGGTGCGGCAGCCAATGGATCGCGTTTTCTTCGCGAACACAGACTCCGAGGGACCGGAGTCGACGACAAATGAAGCGATCAATGCCGCGCGCAGAGCGGTGCGGCAAGCCGAGGCGCGAATGGCGGGAGCGCCGGCAGGAGAGAAAACGGCGTTAGGGTAGCGGCCACGAGAACTTAACCGCAAAGCTCGCAAACTAAATCCATCCTAAGAAACCGGGCACCTGCCGACATCCGGCTGAGTGTTTTCTCGTCCCCCATAGTAAAGTGGTAGTGCACACAAAATCAGGAAGGATTCCCTTTTGAGTTCAGGCATTCGCAATATCGCCATCATCGCGCACGTCGACCACGGCAAGACCACGCTGGTCGACGCCATGCTGAACCAGAGCGGCACGTTTCGCTCGAACGAGCATCATGTCGAGCGCGTGATGGATTCCAACGAACTGGAGCGCGAGCGCGGAATCACCATCCTGGCAAAGAACACGGCGATTTTCTATCACGACGTGAAGATCAACATCGTCGACACGCCCGGCCACAGCGATTTCGGCGGTGAAGTCGAGCGCGCCCTAAAGATGGTCGACGGCGTCATGCTGCTGGTGGATGCCAGCGAAGGTCCGCTGCCCCAGACGCGCTATGTGCTGGGCAAGGCGCTGGAGGCGAAACTGCCGCCGATCGTGGTCATCAACAAGATCGACCGGTCCGACGCTCGTCCGCAGGAAGTGCTGAACGAAATCTACGACTTGTTTATCGATCTCGACGCGAAAGAGGAGCAGCTCGACTTCCCGTTGCTCTACACCAACGCGAAGATTGGCACCGCCTCCACGGACATCAAAGGCGGTGGCGAAGACCTGCGGCCGCTGTTTGACGCGATTCTGAAGACGATTCCGCCGCCAAAGGGCGACGCTGCGGGCGCGCTGCAGATTCTGGTCGCGAATCTCGACTACAGCGACTACCTCGGGCGCCTCGCCATTGCGCGCGTCTTCAACGGCAAGATGTTCACGGGTGAGGAAGTGAGCATCGCCAAACTCGACGGCTCGTTTCACAAAACTAAAATTACGAAACTGTTTTCCTTCTCCGGCTTGAAACGCACCGACATTACCGAAACCGAGTTGGGCGACATCATCGCGGTCGCTGGCGTGGAAGGAATCACAATTGGCGAGACCATCACCGACGCGGAGAATCCAGCGCCGCTGCCTCCGATCGCCATCGATGAGCCCACCATCGCAATGCTTTTCACAGTCAACACATCGCCATTCGCCGGAAAAGATGGCACCTACGTCACGTCGCGGAACCTGCGCGAGCGTCTGGAAAAGGAGTTGCTCACCAACGTTTCCTTGCGGGTCGAAGAGACCGGCACAACCGATTCGTTCAAAGTCTTGGGCCGCGGCGAGCTGCAGCTTTCGATCCTGATTGAGATGATGCGGCGTGAAGGCTACGAACTCATGGTCGGCAAGCCCGAGATCGTTACCAAGCGCATCGACGGCAAGCTGATGGAGCCCGTGGAGCATCTCACCGTCGACGTTCCTGAAGAATTTGTGGGCGTGGTCATGGAACAACTCGGCTCGCGCAAGGGCGAAGTCACTAACATGCACAATCACGGCTATGGCCGTGTGCGCATCGAGTTTCGCGTGCCCAGCCGCGGGCTGATCGGGCTCCGCAGCCAGTTGCTGACCGACACCCGCGGAACCATCGTCATGAACGCCCTGTTCGATGGATATACCCAGTGGCAAGGCGAAATTCCCCACCGCCTCACCGGCGCCCTGATCGCCGACCGCGCGGGACTCTCGACCGCTTATGCCTTGTGGGGATTGCAGGAACGCGGCGAGCTTTTCGTCGGGCCAGGCGTCGATCTGTATGAAGGCATGATCATCGGGGAAAACGCGAAAGATACTGACCTCGACGTGAATGCGGTCCGCGAAAAGAAGCTGACCAACATGCGCGCGTCCACGGCGGATGAGGCCATCCGGTTAGTCCCCTTCCGGGCGCTGAATCTGGAGCAGGCCATCGAGTTTATCGCCGACGACGAGCTGGTGGAAATCACCCCGAAATCGCTGCGCCTGCGCAAGAAAACTCTGCAGGCGAACAAGCGCAAGAAGAGCGCCCTAGCAGCCGTGGAAGAGTCGTGAAGTCCCAGCGCCATCTCAAGCGATCACCGAACTCCGCCCGGAGCGAGGAATCCAGACCAAGCCTGCGCATGTTTCTCATCCCCTGCAGTTGCGGAACGACTTTCGCCGTCGCCGAGAACTATGACCAGCGTGGAACGGCCTGGAGCCGTTACATGGCGTGTCCGGGATGCGGCAAAAGGCACGATCCGAAGAACCGGCTTTTGCAGATGGGATTTCAGCGCGAGGGATACTGGAAGGTAGACGCGTGCTGAAAGGCTGGTCCGCCTCAAGAAACGCGGCGAAGTCGATTTGACAAGCTCTTTTCCGCAAACCTGCTATACTTTCGCCGCATTCGACTGTTCGCCAGCTCCGGTTTCGATTTTCAGGAACGGCTTTCCCGACCCTGCCAAGTCCGCCGAATTGAGCTCGCACTTCGACAGCTCAATGCAGAGGAAGATGCGTGAAGAATATCTTTGTGGGCAATCTGAGCTTCAACACCGGTGAAGACGAACTGCGGCAGGCTTTTGAAGCGTACGGGCAAGTGGACCGCGTCAGTATCATGACCGACCGCGACACCGGACGCTCCCGCGGCTTCGGCTTTGTGGAGATGGCCAGCAACGAAGACGGAGAGAAAGCGATCGCGGCCTTGAACGGTTCTCAAGTCGGCGGACGCACCATCAACGTCAACGAAGCCAGGCCCAAGACCGAGCGCAGCGGTGGTGGCGGCGGCTACGGTGGAGGCGGCGGACGCGACCGCGGAGATCGTGGCGGGCGCGGCGGCGGTGGTGGCGGCGGCCGCCGGGACCGCTGGTAGATCAGGCCTTCCGAAAGAATTGCGCGCGCTGCGCCGCAGCATTGCGACGCTCGCTCCCTCGTGACTTCCTTTTGACCGCTGTGTTCTGGCGCGCACAAACCTGCATGCGCGCCTAACCCCTCGGCCACGCGTCCGCCTGCTGCCGCTCGTTGCCGTTGAAGGCCCGTCTCTGCCCGTGTAAACTGCAAATACTGGTGTGCGCCCGTAGCTCAGCTGGATAGAGCGGTTGCCTCCGGAGCAACAGGCCGGGAGTTCGAATCTCTCCGGGCGCACCATTTCCCTTCCCTAGCCCCAGCCGGCATTCTGCGCGGAAACGCATGGCTGCGACAACTGACACACCGCGTCGCCGTTTCTCCAGCGAATGCATCGATAATGCACTGATACTGATAATGCGCTCATATCAATATTGATAATGATATTGATATCGATAATGACGCGCGCCTTTTGCGACCTTCCCTTTCACTGAGAATCGCTCACCAGATCCGCACCCGGTCTTGCGGCGAGAGATACAGCGTCTCGCCGGGCTTTACATGGAACGCCGCATACCAGGCGTCGACGTTGCGCACCGTGTCGGCGCGATATTCGGGGGGCGAATGCTCGTCGGTGAGCACACGCTCCCGAAGAGCTGCGGGGCGGGCCGCCGATGCCCAGTTCTGGCCAAAGGCGATGAAGAACTGTTGATCGCCGGTAAACCCATCCCGCTCCGCAGCTTCTTTGCCGCCCAGAGAAGCGCGGTAGCCGTCATACGAAGCCAGGATGCCGCCCAGGTCGGCGATATTTTCCGCAATGGTCTGCTTGCCGTTGACGTGCAGATCGGGAAATGGCATGTACCCGTCGTACTGTGCCGCCAGCTTCGCCGTGGCTTCGTCAAAATGCTTAAGATCTTCGGGTGTCCACCAGTTACGAAGCGCGCCGGTCGCGTCGAACGTGCTGCCCTCGGTGTCGAAGGTGTGGCTGACTTCGTGCCCAATAATCGATCCTATGGCGCCGTAGTTCACAACTGCGGGCGCTTTCGGATCGAAGAACGGCGGCTGCAGAATCGCGGCTGGAAAGTTGAGCGCATTCTGCAGCGGTAAATTAACCGCGTTTACCGTTTGCGGAGTCATCGACCATTCTTTCCGGTCCACATCTTTCCCGAGCCGGCTGAGAGCGTAATGATAGTGAAACAGCGAGCCGCGCCAGATGTTGCTAAAAATGTCGTCGGGCTTGATTTCGAGTCCGGAATAGTCGTGCCAGGTTTCGGGATAGCCGATGCCCACATAAAGCGAACTGAGCTTGGCTTTGGCCTCAGCCTTGGTGGCCGGATTCATCCAGGTCAGCGCATCGATGCGTTTGCGGAACGCTTCCACAATGTTGCGCACCATTGCCTCACCTTGCGCTTTGGCCTCTGGGGAAAAATACCTTTGCGCGTAGATGCGGCCGACGTCGTCGCCCAGTAAACCGTTCACAACGAAGACGCCACGCTGCCATCGCGGCCGCTGCTCCGGCACACCCAAAAACGTCTTGCCAAAAAATGCGAACCGCTCCTCGCTGAGCGCTTTTGGCAGAACTCCAGCGTAAAACTCGATCAGATGGAATGATAGCCAGTCCTTCCACGTAGCGAGTGACTCGGAGGCGACCAGTTGCGACTCGCCGGCAAACGCCGCCGGCTGCCAGACGATGAACTTTTTTCGTTCTGCAAGGTCTGCGCCGCGGAAGAATTCATTCCAATCCAGCCCCGGTGCCTTGGTCTCAAAGTCCGATTGGTTCCAGGGATTATTTGCCTTATGAATGTCCTGATCGTCGGCCAGGCTGGTGTGCTTCTCGGCAATCTTGTGCTCCAGTTCCACGATCCGTGCGGCGCGCCCGTCGGGATCGCTGAATCCCGCCAGCTTCAGTATCGCCGCCACGTGCTTCTGATATTCCTCGCGAGTCTTTTTCATCGATTCGCTGTCGGAGAGGTAATACTCGCGATCCGGAAGCTCCAATCCGCCCTGCAGCAGATAGGCCGCGTAGTGCGCCGAGTCGTTGAAGTCAGGCGCGGCCCATAATCCGAACAGATTCGGCGTGTGAAAGTTGGTGTTGTTGAGCGCGTCAACATCAGCCCGCAGGCTCGCGCCCAAAGCGAAGGCCAATTCCTTTTTGTTTCGGATCGCCGCGATTTTGTCGAGATGCGGCTTGATGGGCGCAAGGCCCTTCGCCTCAATCGCTTTCTCATCCATGTAGGAGTTGTAAAGATCGGCGATTTTGCGCTCCGGCGATCCTGCGACCGCTTTGGCTTTTGCCGCTTCCTGAATCAAGTCGGCGGTCCGTTGATTCGCCAGGTCGTCGAGAATCGAGAAGACTCCCACGTAGAAGCGGTCGTTGGGGATTTTGGTTTTCTTGATCCAATCGCCGTTGGCATAAAGGTAAAAGTTGTCGCCCGGTTTCACCGAGCGGTCCATGTTCGCAACCTGGATGCCGTGAGTGTCGGATTGAGTTTCGGGTGAATCTTGCGACACCATCACGCCTACGAGCCAGAAAACCAATAGCAGGAAAGAAGAGTTAAGGATTTTATTCGTCAGCTTCATCGGACCATCCGTTTGGCCGAGAGAACCTCGGCAGCGGCAGGAATTGCACAACAACTCAGACTACCACGCCAAAAATTCACAGCGGCCATGTGACGGATGACCTTGACTCCGCGCTCCAAGGAAGCAGATGATGGTCAAGGCGGAGGCGGTATATGCGAGGCTCGCGAAAAATGCCGCAAGTGGTTTATTTTCAAGATTTTGATGTCTAACCCCTACGCGCTCAAGATTTTGCAGACACTTTTTGTAAAGCCCGCGCCAGTCAAGCCTTTCCGAGGTGGGGGGGGAGGGGGGGTATACCCGGCATCCCCGAATTTCCCGAAACGGACCTCACTTAATCGCCCTCTGCAAAGTCAGTCGCCGCACTTTTTTTTCGCGAGATATCCACAGCCCAGCCTTACCTTGCCCGCATGAATTACGACGCGCTTCTGGTGGTCTCCTTCGGCGGTCCCGAGTCACGAGATGATGTGATTCCTTTTCTCGAAAACGTTTTGCGGGGAAGAAACGTCCCCCGCGAACGCATGCTCGCCGTCGCCGAGCACTACTACCATTTTGAAGGCAAGAGTCCCATCAACCAGCAGACGCGCGACCTGATCGCAGCCATCGAATACGAACTGGCGCAGCATGGGCCGAAACTTCCGGTGTATTGGGGAAATCGCAACTGGCATCCCATGCTGGCCGACACTCTGCGACAGATGAAGAAGGATGGAATTCGGCGCGCGCTCGCGTTGGTGACGTCGGCTTACAGTTCCTACTCCGGATGCCGGCAGTATCGCGAAGACATTGCACGGGCACAAAACGAGGTCGGCGAGGGCGCAGCGGAAATCGACAAGCTGCGGGGATTTTTCAATCATCCCGGTTTTATCGAGGCGACGGAAGATCGGCTGCGCGACGCGCTGCGCGAAATTCCAGGGGCTGCACGAAATAATGTTCAAGTCGTTTACGTCGCGCATAGCATTCCCACGTCAATGGCGAACACTTGCGATTACGTCCACCAGCTCGAAGAAGTGCGAAAGCTCGTTTCAGAAAGGATCGGCATAGGTAACGACGCATTGGTCTACCAGAGCCGCAGTGGCGCTCCCGGACAGCCCTGGCTCGAACCGGACATTCTCGATTATCTCCGCGAGGTGAAGACGCGGAACCTTGCCAGCGCGGTCGTCATCGCGCCTATCAGTTTCATTTCCGATCACATGGAAGTGCTCTACGATCTCGACATCGAAGCGCGCCAGCTTTGCCAGTCGCTGGAACTGCCGATGGCGCGCGCGAAAACGGTGGGCGTGCATCCCAAATTCATCGCCATGATTCGTGAGTTGGTTGCGGAACGGATGAATCCAGGCGCGGAACGGCGCGCCTTGGGATCGATGGGACCGCGGCAGGACTTGTGCCCGGAGAATTGCTGCCCAGCGCCCCAACGACCGGCGTCGGCGCGGCCTCCCAGCACCGTTCGTTAACCGGCGGCTGCTGCACGCCCCACGCCTTCAAGTTAATGAGACGAGGCCGGGACCTTGGGCGGTTCGTAATCTGTGGCCTTGGGGCGGCCTTCGACCAAATGCATCGTGTCGAGAATTGTCTGGACCACCGGCTCGTTGCCCACGGCAGTGTTTACCATCAGATGGTAAAGTGAGCGCGTCGGCCAGTCGGCGTCGAAGTAGTGTTTGATATAAGCCGCGCGCTCGCGATCGACCGAATCAACCATCTCTTCGGCTTCCTCCGGCGAGTTCCCATCGGCGATGGTGCGGCGAATTTTTTCCGCCCGCGGCGCGTACAGAAAGACATGGTAGGCGTCAGGATTCTGGCGCAGGAAATACGGGCCTCCGCGCCCGACCACGACTGCGTTCCCTTCCGCTGCGATTTTGTTCATGATCTCTTGCATCATCGACATCATGCGGTCGGTATCGAAAATCTGGCTGCCCAGAGCGGCGCTGCGCTCGTAGCTGCCGCGCCAGAAACTCTTTGCCAGGCGGTGCAAGCGGCTGTCCATGCGCTCGTCGCAGCGCCTGACGGCCGACTGATCGACGTTGGCGAGGCGTGCAATTTCTTCCGTGAGCAGATGGTCCCAGAGTTTCCAGCCCAGGCGTTGAGAAAGCGCCGAGGCAATGTTAGCGGCTCCGCAGCCGAACTCGCGTTCGATCGTGATGAGGCGAAACATGCTGTATCAGCTTCTAGTCTCGGCCGCTAGCCGCCCGCGACGGGCCTTAGCTAGAAGCTACCCCCAGATTGAACCTGCCGGTTGAACCTGTTTTCAGTGTACTGCGATTCCGCCGCCGGGCCTGGACTTTTTCATCAGGAAAACGGTCGGAACCATGAGCAGGATCGCCACTCCGAGGAACCAGAAGCAATCGATGTAGGACAGCATCGTGGCCTGGCCGATGATTTGTGCTTGAATCAGCGCGTAGGCCTGCTGTGTAGCTCCAGCCGCGCTTGCACCGTGGGCTCGCATAGCGCTCGAAGCGCCTGCAATCATCGTCCGCAGCGCCGGATTTGCCAGACTGAGATTGCTCGACAGGTTTGTCAGATGGATCTGTGTGCGCCGGTCGAGCATGGTGGTGACGACCGAAATTCCAACGCTCCCGCCGATGTTGCGCCCCAGATTCATCAGGCCAGAAGCCGCGTTATTCTTTTCCCGCGGCAGAAACGCGTACGCCGCGGTATTGATGGGGACGAACAAGAATGCCATTCCGACAGCTTGAAAGACGCGCGCTTGGGCCACCGTACGGAAGTCAATATCCAGATCGAAGCCGGTCATGTGAAACAGAGACATGGACAGCACCACCAGGCCGAAAAGCAGCAGCCAGCGGGGCGAATAACGCGACAGGAGAAATCCGACCAGCGGCAACAGCAGCATGATGGTGAACCCACCCGGCATGAGCGCGAGTCCAGATTCCTGCGCGGTATAACCCAGCATGGTCTGCATAAACAGAGGCAGGAGCAGCGTGCTGCCCAGCAGGGCGAAGCCGAGCATAAACATCAGCAAATTGGAAACTCCGAACGTGCGGTCGCGGAATAAATGCAGATCGATGATGGGATCCTTGTGCCGCCATTCCCAGACGATGACGAAGAGGAGAGACGTGACCGCGATCACGGTCAGCGTGAGGATGAAATTCGACCCGAACCAGTCGTCGCGCTGGCCCTTATCGAGAACCACCTGCAAGGTTCCGAGTCCCAACGCCACGAAGCCGAGCCCGACGTAATCTATGCTGGTCTCGCTCAACTTGCGGCGCTTGAAATACGGAGGGTCTTGAACAAGACGAGAAGTCAGCAGGATGGAAAGAATGCCAACCGGGATGTTAATGAAGAAAATCCAGCGCCAGGTGAAGTTATCGGTGATCCATCCGCCGAGCGTGGGGCCGATCGCGGGCGCCGTAACTACCGCAATTCCATAGACGGCGAAGGCCATGCCGCGTTTTGCTGGCGGAAACGTGTCGGCAAGGATGGCCTGCTCGCTCGGCTGCAACCCACCGCCACCTGCGCCCTGCATGACGCGGCATACGATGAGGGTGGCGAGGTTGGGAGCAAGCCCGCAAAGGAACGAACTGATGGTGAACAGCGCCACGCATCCCATGTAGAAATTCTTGCGGCCCAGGATGGAAGACAACCAGCCGCTGAGCGGGAGAACGATCGCGTTGGAGACGAGATAAGAAGTAAGGATCCAGGTGCTTTCATCCTGCCCGGCGGAAAGACTCCCGGCGATATGCGGCAACGCGACATTGGCGATGGAGGTGTCGAGCACCTCCATGAACGTGGCCAGCGTGACCGTCACGGCGATGATCCATGGATTGACCGCAGGATGCCAGGCTTCGGCTTGATCAAAGGTAGCGGCCGAGCTGCCCATTTATCGATCCTGACCTTTGTCGATCCAAACCTTGGGCGTAACGGACATGCCGGGACGCAACTCGTGGTCCTTGTTCGATCCCGGGTCAAGGACAATTTTTACCGGGATCCGCTGCACAACTTTCACATAATTTCCTGTTGCGTTTTCCGGGGGCAAGAGGCTGAAGCGCGCACCGCTGGCGCCTGCGATGCTATCCACTTTGCCGTGATAAGTTTTGCCGTTGGCGTCAACCTCGACGTCGACGGGCTGGCCGGCCTTCATCTTACGCAGTTGGGTTTCTTTGAAGTTGGCGGTGATCCAAATATCGTCGAGATTGATGACTTTCATCAGCTCCTGACCGGGAGAAACATTCTGGCCGACCTCCACGGTGCGATCGCTGACAATGCCGTTTACCGGCGCTACGATTTTTGTGTACTGCAAATTCAGCTGGGCCTGCTCCAGATCCGCCTTCTTTTGCTGCACCTGGGCAAGGGCCGACGCGGCTCGGGCACGTGTGACCTGCATTTGTTTGGGCGCAGTCCTGGCATAAGCCCAGTTCGCCTGAGCCTGGATCAGCTTGCCTTGAGCCTCGGTGACCTGCTGCTGCGCGGCGTCGGCGTTGGCGCGCGCGGCGGCGACGGTTGCGGTGCTGGCTTTGGCCGACGCGACCGCTTGATCATATTGCTGCTCTGAGATTTCCTGCTTGTCGACAAGTTGTTTATAGCGCCCCAGATCGTTCTGCGCTTTGACGTTATTGGCTTCCGCTTCCTGCAGCTGGGCCTTGGCGGCTTCGAACTGCTGTTTGGCGGCTTGAATCCCGGCGCGCGCGTTGTTGACATCGGCTTCACTCGCCGATACCTGGCTGGTGGTATTAACGTCGGTGATCGGAACATTCACCCCGGCGGCCTCCGCAGCCGCCTCCGCATTCTGGAAATCCGCTTTCGCGCGATCGTAGGCGACCTGATAGTCGGCAGGATCGATCTCCACCAGCACGGTTCCCGCCTGCACGTATTGGTTATCGTTAACATTCAGCTTGATGACGTGCCCGGTAATTCTGGTGCTGACGGAATTGACGTGACCGTCAATCTGGGCGTCGTCGGTTGATTCGTAGCTGGCCATGTATCGGTAGATAAAAAATCCAACAACGAGCAGGACGATCACCGCGACCGCGACCCCGATACGAAACCCGGCGGTGCCGGTGCGCGGGGGCTGGGTATGAAGATCGCGCTCGCTGGAGGACAGCGGTTTTGCGCCCGGCCCGGAGTGGCCGACGTCAGGTGGCGGACTTTGTGCGGTTTCTGCCATACGCTATTGATTGCCTTTCAAGAATCGTTTCACACCCTCTTCGGCGTCCCCGATGGCGTGGGCGAGTTCGACTTTCGCCAGATTGTGGGCGTAAAGACTTTCGATGTAACTCTCGTGCGCGCTGGCCACGGACTCCTGCGCCTGCACGACTTCAAGATTATCGGTGACCCCGGCGGTGAAGCGATCCTGCGACTGCCCCAGGGCTTGTTCGGCGAGATCCACGGAACTGCGCGCGACTTCGACTTGATCGGCGGCGGCCTTCAGGTCGAGCAGAGCGGTGCGGACTTCATAGTCGATGCGTCCGCGGACGTCTCCCAATTGCGAGCGAGCCTGCTTCAGCTGAGCGTCCGCTTCGAGAACGTCGCTGTGAACCTTGTTGCCGGCGAAGATCGGAATGTTGATGCCACCATTCACCTGCCACGTGCCGTTCGACTGGCTGGGGGTCACGCCGATGTCGCCGAGATTGGCTGCAAAATCGAGCGTCGGAAAATGACCGGCGGTGGCGGCGCGGCGGGAAAGTTCGGCCGCATGAACCTGTGCCAGTGCGGCTTGATAGTCATTTCGCGAGGCATAGGCGCGTTGCAGATAAACCTCGAGCGGAAGCGGGGTCAGCGCCTGGTAAGGCGCTCTTTCGGTGAGCACGAATTCCTGACCGGGAGGCAGGCCGATAATGCGGGCGACGCTCAGCCTGGTTTTGGCCAGATCATTGCGGGCCACGATGAGCTGCTGCTCGCGGCTCTGCAGTTCGACTTGGGCACGCAAGGTATCGATGGCCGGGCTGAGTCCGGCTTTCTGTTGGTCCGCGGCTTTGTCGTAAAGAGCCTGAGCATTCTTCACTTGGGCCTCAGCGGTTTCGACCCGGGCGGCGGCAGCAATGGCCTGCAGATAGGCGTTGCCGACGGCGAGTACGACCATTTCACGCGCATCTTTGTACGTAAACTGCGCAGCTTTGACGCTTTCCGAGGCGGCGCGCTCTTTTTCGAAGTCCCTGAAATCGAAAAGCGACTGGCTCAGCGACGCCCGCATGTCGAAATAGTTGAAGGCCGGAGTGACTCGTGGAATCGTGCTGGTGTTGGTTCCCGGAGCAAACAGGGGCAGCAGTTTGTTGAAGCCGAGCGCAGCCAGACTCTCATTCTCCTCGTTCTCTTGGATGCGTCCACTCAAACTGGGCAGCAGATCGCTGAGCGCCTTCCAGCGTTCGCCGCGGGCAGTCTCGGTCTGGTCGCTGGCAAGCAGGAGACCCAGATTATTGCGCAAGCCGCGATCAATCGCATCTTTGAAGTCGATCTGCAGAACCTCCCCGGTGGCTTTGCCTTCCGGTTCGCTGCCCAGAAACGGGTTTGGAGGACCGGGAAGAGTGACGTTCGGCGCGGCCGGGGTTGAACCTGAGCTCTGACCTTGCAGCCGGACAGCGGCTAACAATGTAATGATCAGACAGGGAAACAGAACTTTGAAGGCTCTCAATAAGCACCGCATCCTGAAGATATTGGAAAACGCCCCCGGCAACGAACGAAAGGATTCGGGCGGCCTTTCTCGCCTATAGCATAACTTGAACGATTGGATTCGTTTTGAGCAGTTTGCGATGCAACGATTCTACCGAAAGCCAGAGGCTTGAGGATTGAATAAGGGCCATGGGGCGAGGCAGATCAATCCGAGAGATTTGAGCCGGTTTCATACCTGGAAGGCCAATAACCTCGGTGCATTGCCTCGGTATTTCCCGACCGCTAATCTGGATCGATAGAGAAAACTCATGCACAGGATCGCCAAGATCAGCATCAGTCTAATCGCGCTTACTGCGTTTACTGCGGTAATGGCTGGGCAGAACACTGCTCCGCCCGTCAATAATGGGAGAAAAATCACGTCGCGGGTTCAGCCGGCTTATCCTGAACTGGCGAAACGCATGCGCCTTCAAGGCGTGGTGAAAGTCGAGGCAGTGGTGCGGGCCAATGGCAGCGTCAAGTCGACTCACGTGCTGGGAGGGAACCCGGTTCTGGTGGATTCGGCTGCGGACGCAGTAAGCAAGTGGAAATTCGAACCCGGGCCGGGAGAAACAACCGAGATTGTACAGCTAACATTTGTGCCGCAGTAAAGCCGTCAGAGCTTCGTTTCGTTTTCCGTCTTCTTCCGTTTTCGGAAAATTTCCCCGAAATGATGACGCTTTTAACCATAAACCTGTGACTTAGGTCATCTTGATCCGCGGCAGGGTTAGGTTACCCTGACCAAGGGCTTCAACCTCCACAAACGGAACTCGTGTCACCCATGAGTACTGCAGCAGGAACAGACTGGACTCGAATACTGGCAGACCCGGACCTCGTCCGCGAGGTCGGGAAACTGCTCCAGGCGTATCGCGAAGCCCCGCCCGAAAAGCGGGAAGAAGCGCTGGTGACGGCGATGCGGGAGATCAAGGCTGGCAAGGCTGCGCCTGGCAAGCCGGCAGCCAGGAATGCCGATCCGGCCCCACAACCGGTTCCGACTCCGGCCTCGGCGACGCCTCCCTTTGAACCGGACTTGTTCAGCCCGAACTGGGGCAGTGACCGCCGGCGGCATCCACGCATCAAGTGTTTCGTTGCAGTCGAGTTGCGAGTCGACGAAGTTCAGACTCCGGTGTGGGGGAATCTCTCCAATACCAGCGTGGGCGGTTGCCTGGTCGAAACTGCAACTCCCATCAAGGCTGGTGCCAAGGTTGAGATCGCGCTCTGGGTCCCCAATGGCAAGATCTGGGTCAAGGGTTTTGCATTGAGCGGAGTCGTCACACGCAGCGGCCCGGCGACCGGAGTTCGAGTGCGTTTCGATGGCATGGTTCCTGCTGAACGCGACCGCTTGCGCCAATTCCTGAAATTCGTGCAGGACACGACGCGGGCGTCCCAGAGCGAGAGCACGTATCTGCAACTTCTGAAATAAGGCAATTCCCTTACGCCGCAGTTTTTCACCGCAGGTCAATCCACGCCTCCCCGGAAATTGATACACTTTCTCCGTAGCGAACCGCGTATTGAACCCTTTCAGCAATCGGGAACTCTAAGTGTTTGCAGTTTGTTTGGCATCGACAGGCCCAGCCGGAGGAGCAGAATCACATGGTCGCCAGTGAGCAGGTTTTGGTTACGGGGAAGCAACTGGACACACTCTGCATCAACACAATTCGGACTCTGGCGATTGACGCCGTGCAGCAGGCCAACTCCGGCCATCCGGGTGCGCCGATGGGATTGGCGCCGGTGGCCTATTGCCTGTGGCAGGAGTTCCTTCGCTACGATCCCACTGATCCAACATGGCTCAATCGCGATCGCTTTGTATTGTCGAACGGCCACGCGTCGATGCTGCTGTACGCCATGCTGCATCTCGCGGAAGTGCGGCAGGTGGGCAAAGATGGCCGAGTCACGAACGAACTTGCCGTTCCCATGGAAGAGATCAAGCGCTTCCGGCAGTTGGGCAGCCGGACGCCGGGCCATCCAGAATCGCACCTTACTTCCGGGATCGAAACCACGACGGGGCCGCTCGGCCAAGGCGTTGGAAACAGCGTCGGCATGGCGATCGCTTCGGATTGGCTGGCGGCGAACTTCAACCGGCCGGGTTTCGAAGTTTTCGACTACAACGTCTACACCATGTGCAGCGACGGCGACTTGATGGAGGGCATCGGGGGCGAGGCGGCGTCGCTGGCCGGCCATCTGAAGCTCTCGAATCTCTGCTGGATGTACGACAACAACCGCGTCACGCTGGATGGGCCAGCGAGTTGGTCGTTCAGCGAAGATGTGGCGACGCGATTCGTCGGCTACGGTTGGAACGTCACGCGTGTGGTGGACGCGAACGATCTGGACATGCTGGCGCGGGCATTTGAAGTTTTTCACAACACGAAAGACCGGCCAACGCTGATCATCGTCGACAGCCACATTGGATATGGGTCTCCGCACAAACAGGATACGAATGCCGCGCATGGCGAGCCGTTGGGCGAAGAAGAAGTGCGGCTGGTAAAGAAATTCTACGGCTGGCCGGAAGACGCGAAGTTCCTGGTGCCCGACGGCGTGCGCGAAAACTTCCGCGAAGGCATCGGAAAGCGCGGCCACGAGTTGCGGGCGCAGTGGGCCAAGATGTTTGCCGATTATTCGGCGAAGTATCCGGAATTGGCAGAGCGGTTGCGCGACATGCAGCAGCGCGACTTGCCCGCTGGATGGGACAAGAATCTGCCGGCGTTCCCCGCGGATGCCAAAGGTATTGCTACACGCGAGAGTTCCGGCAAGGTGCTCAACGTTCTGGCGCAGAATATTCCGTGGCTGATCGGTGGATCAGCCGATCTGGCGACCTCGAATAAAACCGCTCTCAAGTTCGAGGGTGCGGGAGATTTTGAGGCCGGCAAGTACAGCGGGCGCAATCTGCACTTTGGGGTACGTGAGCATGTCATGGGCGCGAGCGTAAACGGGATGGTGGTTTCTGGCATTCGCGCCTTCGGCGCGACGTTCTTCAATTTCAGCGACTACATGCGGGCGAGCATCCGTCTCTCCGCGCTGATGGAAATTCCTTCGATCTTCATTTTCACGCATGATTCGATCGGCGTGGGAGAAGACGGCCCGACACATCAGCCGATCGAGCAACTGGCGTCGCTGCGGGCCATGCCAAATCTGATCGTGCTGCGTCCGGGCGACGCGAATGAAGTCGTCGAGGCGTGGAAGATCATCGCGCAATTGAAGCACTCGCCGGTCGCGTTGGTCCTGACGCGGCAGAATCTTCCGACTCTGGATCGATCGAAGTATGCCGCAGCTTCGGGAGTGGCGAAAGGCGCTTATGTGCTCGCCGACGCACCGGGCGGGAAACCGGACGTGATCCTTATCGGTACCGGAAGCGAGTTGTCGCTCTGCGTGGAAGCTTACGAGAAATTGAAAAACGAAGGAGTCAAGGCGCGCGTGGTCAGCATGCCTTCGCAGGAGATTTTCGAGCAGCAGGACGCGGCTTACAAAGAGAGCGTTCTACCCTCGGATGTGACGGCGCGCGTGTCAGTCGAAATGGCGGCCACCTTCGGCTGGGGTCGCTACGTCGGCCTTAAGGGACGCACCATCGGCATGCACCGTTTTGGCGCGTCGGCGCCGCTGAAAGATTTGCTGAAATTTTTTGGATTTACCGTGGAAAAAGTAATCGCCGAGGCGCAGGCCGTACTCGCCGGCAAATGAAACGCCGAACAATCTTGATCCGCAACAGCTCGACTGTGCCGGTCATGCAACCATAAGCCGCAACCGAAGTGGAGGTCATCATGCAGCCAACAGGAATTCTGGAAAATTCGAAAGCTACGAAAAATCCGCTGAAGGAACTGCTCGACTACGGCCAGTCAATGTGGCTCGACTACATCCGCCGCGATCTGTTCACCACCGGCAAACTCAAGCATTTGATCGACGAGGACGGGCTGCGCGGGATGACTTCGAACCCGGCCATTTTCGAAAAGGCGATCGCCGAAAGCACGCTGTACAGCGACCTGCTGAAGACGCTGGCGTCGCGAAATGATCTGGACACTACCGGCCGCTATGAACAGATCGCGATTCGCGACATTCAAGATGCCGCCGACGCTTTGCGCGGCGTCTACGAGCAATCCAATTTTCGCGATGGCTATGTCAGCCTGGAAGTATCTCCTTACCTGGCGCGCAAGACGCAGGAGACAATCGACGAGGCGCGGCGTCTGTGGAAGGCAGTAAAGCGCGATAACGTCATGATTAAAGTGCCCGGCACCGCGGAAGGACTGCCCGCGATCCGGCTGTTGATCGGTGAAGGCATCAACATCAACGTGACCCTTCTGTTCGCGCAGGAAGTGTACGAGAAAGTGGCCGAGGCTTATATCGCCGGGCTCGAAGATCTGGCCGCACGCGGCGGAAATCTGAAGAAGATGGCGAGCGTGGCCAGCTTCTTCATCAGCCGCATCGACACGCTGGTGGATTCGCTGCTCGAGGATCGAATCAAGAAAGCTGCCGACGCCGGCCAGCAGGCCCTGCTGCAGAGCCTGTTAGGCAAAGTTGCGATTGCCAACGGAAAACTGACGTACCAGCGCTACCAGCGCATTTTTAGCGGCCCGCGCTGGCAGGCTCTGGCGGCCAAGGGCGCGCAGACGCAGCGCGTGCTATGGGCCAGCACCAGTACAAAGAATCCGCACTATCGCGACGTGATTTACGTCGAAGAACTGATTGGCCGCGACACCGTGAACACCATGCCTCCCGCGACCGTGGACGCCTTCCGCGATCACGGCAAACTTCGCAACGCCCTCACTGAAGATGTGCCTGCTGCGCAGAAAGTAATGGACGACCTGGCGCGGGCCGGCATTTCGATCAAAGAAGTCACTGACAAGCTGACCGATGACGGCGTCAAACTGTTCGCGGACGCGTTCGACAAATTGCTGGCCGCGGTGGGAAAGAGCACGCAGCAAAAGGCTTTGTAGTTCTTGCGAGCGAGGCCGGGACGGCCTCGCGAAAGCCTGCGGGGATGCAGGCGCTGGGGCTGGGGATTCGCGCGACTGGGGAGCAAGCAAATGCAACTGGGAATGGTAGGTCTGGGCCGTATGGGCGCCAACATGACCCGGCGCCTGATGCGCGGCGGACATTCGCTGGTCGTCTCTGATCTCAGCGCCGACGCTGTCAAGCAGTTGGCGGGCGAGGGCGCGGATGGATCTTCGTCTCTGGAAGATCTGGTTGCCAAGCTGACGCCTCCACGCGCGATTTGGATCATGGTTCCGGCCGGCGCTCCGACGGAACAGACCGTTCAGAAACTGGCGCAGCATTTGCAAGCCGGGGATGCGATCATTGACGGGGGCAATTCGTATTTCAAAGACGATGTGCGCCGCGCCAAAGAAGTCGCTCCCAAGGGCATTCAATACATCGATGTCGGAACCAGCGGCGGCGTGTGGGGAATTGATCGCGGCTACTGCATGATGATTGGCGGCCCGAAGGAAGCGGTGCAGCGGGTCGACCCGATTTTCAAAACGCTCGCCCCCGGCAAGGGAGATATTCCGCGCACCCCGGGACGGGAGAAACTCGGCGGTACGGCGGAAGAAGGCTATATTCACTGCGGGCCCTCAGGCTCCGGCCACTTCGTGAAGATGGTGCACAACGGAATCGAGTACGGCATCATGCAGGCTTACGCGGAGGGCTTCGACATCTTCAAGAACGCGACCAGCAAAGAGTTGGCGGAGGATCTCCGCTACGATCTGAATCTGCCTGACATCGCCGAAGTGTGGCGCCGGGGCAGCGTGGTGAGTTCCTGGCTGCTCGATCTGACGGCGATGGCGCTCACGGAGAATCCGACGCTGTCGGAATACGAGGGGTATGTGCAGGACTCGGGCGAGGGCCGGTGGACGATTCAGGCCGCCGTGGACGAAGCCGTGCCGGCGGACGTGTTGACTGCAGCGCTTTATGTTCGCTTCCGCTCGCGGCAGCAGCATACCTTCGCCGAAAAGATGCTCTCCGCGATGCGGCAGAAATTTGGCGGACACGTCGAAGCCGGGGAAGGGCCGGCGGGCGCGGCGAAGAAGACTGCGTAAGACTCTCGTCTTAAAGTTCGCGTCCTGTTCGCGAAGGACGCGATAACGGATCCTGTTTTTAAGTTCGATTGCAAAGGACGCATTCATGGCTCAATTAGTAGAACAGCCTACGGTGGCTCCGGCACGAGTCGGCAAACAGGGCGACCCGTGCGTGATGGTGATCTTCGGGGCGGCCGGCGATCTGACGGGCCGCATGCTCATCCCGGCGCTCTACAATCTGGCACGGGCGGGGTTGCTTTCGCGTGAGTTTGCGGTGGTCGGTGTGGCTCGCGCCCAGATATCGAACGACGACTTTCGCAAGCGAGTGCATGACGACGTCAAGGCTTATTGCGGGGAGTGTATCGAAGACGCCGCGTGGGATTCGTTTATGCAGCGCTTCTATTATTTCACCGGAGACTTCAACGACAAGAATCTTTACCCGCAACTGAAGGACTTCCTGACCAAGCTCGACCAGGAGCACTCCACCCACCAGAATTTCTTCTATTACCTGGCAACCGCGCCGAGGTTTTTTGGATCGATCGTCGAGCAATTGTCCGCCACTGGGTTGATGGAACAAAGCAACGGCCACTGGCGGCGGGTGATTATCGAAAAGCCGTTCGGCCACGATCTGGAATCGGCCAAGACGCTGAACCAGCAATTGCTCAAAGTCGCCGACGAGACGCAGATTTACCGCATCGATCACTATCTCGGAAAAGAGACGGTGCAGAACATCATGGCGTTCCGCTTCGCCAATGGAATCTTCGAGCCGGTCTGGAATCGCCGCTACATCGATCACATCCAGATCTCGGTGGCAGAGACCGTGGGTGTGGAGGGCCGTGGAAGTTATTTCGATCACGCCGGTTCGCTGCGCGACATGGTGCCCAACCACATTATGCAGCTGATCTCGTTGACTGCCATGGAGCCGCCAATTTCGTTCGACGCCAACGCGGTGCGCGACGAGCAGGCAAAGATTCTGCACGCGATTCAACCCATCAGCGACGAAGATGTGCTGAGCCGGAGTGTGCGCGGCCAGTACGGCGAAGGAACGGAAGACGGCAAGCGGGTTTCGGCCTACCGCTCCGAACCGGATGTGCCGCCCGATTCGCGCACCGAGACCTTCGTGGCGATGAAGCTGTTGATTGACAATTGGCGGTGGGCCGACGTTCCTTTCTACCTGCGTACGGGCAAGCGCATGCCGGTGCGGAATACGCATATCGTGATACAGTTCCGGCGGGCGCCATTCGTGCTGTTCCGCGACACGCCGGTCGACCATCTGATGCCGAACCAACTGGTGCTGCACATTCAACCCGAGGAAGGAATCTCGCTGCAATTCGCGGCCAAGGTTCCCGGCCCGGTCATGCGCTTGGGCACCGTCGACATGAACTTTGAATATCAGGAATATTTTGGCAAGCAACCCAGCACCGGCTACGAGCGTCTGCTGCATGACTGCATGATTGGAGATCAAACACTGTTTCAGCGGGCTGACATGGTGGAAGCCGGCTGGTCGGTGGTTAACCCGATGCTCGACATCTGGAAAGCGCTGCCGCCGCGGAACTTCCCCAACTACGCATCCGGCACCTGGGGACCGAAGGAGGCCGACGAACTGCTCGAACGCGACGGCCGCCGCTGGAGGAATTTCGAGAAATGATCCTGGCCGGCGACATCGGCGGTACCAACGCGCGGCTGGCTTATTTTCAACCCCAGAATGGACACTTGGAACTGGTGTCCGAGCGCGTCTTTCCCAGCCGCGAACACAGCGAACTCGGCGAGATTGTCAGCCAGTTTCTCGACGATTCGGGCACCCGCCCGGAAGTGGCCTGCTTCGGCATCGCCGGTCCAGTGCGCAACGGACGCGTGGAAACTTCGAACCTGCCGTGGGTCATTGAACAGTCGCGCCTGGCCAAACAGATCCATCTTCCCGCCACATTGCTCATCAATGATCTCGAAGCCAGCGCCTGGGGTATTGGGGCACTGAGTGCGGGAGATCTGGTGCCGCTGAATCGGGTCAGTGGGCCGGTCGCCGGTAATCAGGCGGTGATCGCGCCGGGAACCGGCCTTGGACAAGCTGGACTTTTCTGGGATGGAAACCGGCATCAGGTTTTTGCTTGTGAAGGCGGGCACGCTGATTTCGCTCCTCAGGGCGATTTGCAGATCGAACTACTGCGTTTTCTCGAAGCCCGCTTTGGACATGTTAGCTACGAGCGCATTCTCTCCGGCCCGGGACTGGTAAATGTGTACGAGTTCCTGTGCGGCCGAGCGCACGAGAAGGAATCTGCCGAGTTTGCCGCTGAACTGAAAAAGGGCGACGCAGCCGCGACGATTTCGCGGGCGGCAATCGACGGCTCCTCGCCTCTGGCCGAAAAAGCGCTCGATCTCTTTATTGCGGTGTATGGAGCCGAGGCTTCGAATCTGGCCCTCAAGGTAATGGCCACGGGGGGGCTTTTCCTGGCCGGCGGCATCTCGCCAAAAATTCTGTCAAAGCTAACCGGACCAACTTTCATGCAGGCGTTTCTAAACAAGGGCCGTCTGCGGCCGCTGGTGGAGTCGATCCCGGTGCAGGTAGTCACCAACGAAAAGGCGGGATTGCTGGGAGCGGCGCGCTGCGCCGCAGTTCGTGGTGGCAGGAGCTGAGTCGGTGAGCGGCTCGGTCGAAATCCAGAAGCTCACCACGCCCCAGGAGTTGTTTGCGGCGGCAGCGGAAAACGTGGTACAGGCCGCCAAAGACGCCGTCGTTGCGCGCGGACGGTTCAGCATCGCGCTCTCGGGCGGCTCGACTCCCAAGAGCCTTTACAACCTGCTGGCCACCAACGCCAAGACCGTGCTGCCCTGGGATCGCATGGTTTTCTTCTGGGGCGACGAGCGGCACGTGCCTCCGACCGACCCCGAGAGCAACTACCGCATGGCGGATGAAACCATGCTCTCGAAGATTCCGGTCGCGGCGGGCAATATCTTTCGCGTACCAGCGGAGAACCCCGACGCCGCGGCGGCAGCGGAAGCTTACCAACAGACTCTCAGGAGATTCTTTGCCCTGGAGCCGGGAAAGTTCCCTCGTTTCGATCTGATTCTCCTCGGCATGGGCCCCGATGGGCACACGGCATCGCTATTTCCCGGAACTGCGGCATTGCAGGAAAAATCGCGGCTGGTGGTGGCTAACTGGGTGGAAAAATTCAAGACCCACCGCATTACGCTCACACTTCCGGTGTTGAACGCAGCCCGCGCGGTTGCGTTTCTGATCAGCGGCACCGACAAGGCCGAAGCCCTCAAAGCGGTGCTGGAGAGTGACGCGCCGGGCGAGCAATATCCCTCAAAGCTAGTGCGTCCGGAGGACGGCAGGCTGATCTGGTTCGTGGATCGAGCGGCGGCCAGCCTGCTCACGGGCGAAAACTAACTAGCCCCGCCAACCGCAAATTTCCTTCAATCCTTTGCCGCGAGCGTGCTCGAAAAGGCGCACATGATGGCGGGAATGCTCGAACTCGTGGATATCGGCCCAAACCTCGGCCTGCCAGCCTTTTTCGTGGGCGGCGGATTCGCCGCAGGTGGCGCAGCGCGTGTGCAGCGTGATGCGGGCCGCTTCTCTTCCCACGGGAACCGCTCCCGGCAGTTCCACGAAGATGCAGCGGACTTCTTTGATCTCTTCATTCTCGTCAAGAATATGTTCGTAGCGCAGCAGGTAGCCGAAACCGAGTTTCTTAGCCTCAGATTCAGCCTCGTCGCGGGTGTGGAATGGGCCATACTCCGCCCGCAACTGTTCGGTAGAGTCGCACGCCATCCAGAAAATCTCTTTGTAGGCCATCGCAGGTTTCGCCCTGGGGTTGCGAAGCCGGCTCGTGGCTGCTGTTGAGCCCGCTCTTAGGTCGTGCCTCCAAAGAGCAATTTGGAGGCCTTCGAGGGTGACGAGCAAAACATTGCAATCCAAAGAGTTAGCTAGCTTGAAAATTGCGAGCGGGCCGTACCACATGAAACGTTTTGCAGCAATGCGTGCCGGACGCTGCCGTTTCAACCGGGGGAGTCATGAGTGACAAACCGGCAGCCGCAGCGAACTTTCGCCTGATTCCGGCTGGGTTTGGCTAACTTATCTGTCGAAGCATAGCTCCAATCCGTCGCAGCATAGCGCCACGCCAAGAGCTTCGCGCTAGGCGCTGATCGGCTGATCACCCGCAGCATCGGGCCGAACGGACTCCGGGGGCCAGTTCCTGCCGCCATGACTGGCCACGTACATCGCCAGTTCCAGCCGGCTCCAGACGCCAAGTTTGTCGAAGGTGCTGCGCAAATGATTCTTGATTACCTGCTCGCTGGTGCCCACGATTTTGCCGATCTCACGGTTGGTCAGGCCTTCCCAGACCAGGATCGCGATTTGAACTTCTTTTGGGGTGAGGCGCTCGCACGGGGTCATAACTGGGATTCCTCCTTGGCAAACATGGCGATGGCCAGCTTCACGCGCTTGCGGCCTTCGCGGATGCCGGCGCGTAGAAATAGCGTGCGCAAGTGCTGCTTTACGGTGCGCGGACTGATGTGAAGCTGGCCCGCAATTTCCTTGTTACTGCAACCCTGCACCAGCAGGTTCAGAACCTGCTGGTCGCGAGGCGTGACTTTCACCTGATCGAGATCAACCATGGCGTCTTCCTCCTAACCGAATCACTTCGTACTACGTCCATTCGCTATGCAAGATCTTCGCCAATTCTTCGTCCAGGGAATTACGCCAGGCTAAGCCCTTTGTGCACCGGGACTTGAGGAATGGTCCTGGTTTTCATCCAGTCTTCCATTCGAACGTGGTAGCCTAGCTGAGTTCCAAATTGGTCCGACAGCTTGACCGATAGCCTTCGCCGCAAAGGATTCGAGGCGCGGGCCGTCAGACTTGCAAGACATCAGGGCGGCTCTTTCCCTTGGTCCTCGGCGACGTACGCGAAACGTTAATATCTCTTTTACTTTCATAGAATTAAATGGAAAATCGCCGAAATGTCTCGACCTTGCGGGGGCCGGTTTCAGGTTCCTGCGAAGCCGCTGTAACAACCCGAAAAACCGCCCTCCCATATCGGGGGTTAGATTCCCAGAGAATTCTCATTTTGGGTCGACTGCATGGGATTGCGAGGTTTTGCACAGGACATTCACCGCGCCAGTCATCACCCGCCCCACTTTGGCGACCGTTGCATCGCGAGGCGATTTCCGGACCACTTCTCTTGCTGATTCGACGAACTCGAAGCGCGCACAACCTTCTCCTTCTCGCTCTAATTTTGCTATTTTTCGGCTGCAGTGCGGCCCACGCGCAGGGAGGACCACCCTATTACACGAACGATCCCGGAACTCCGGGCAACAAGAACTGGGAGATCAATTTCGGCTATATGCCGTTTTTCTTCGCCGGCGGCCGGTCGATCTCGCACACCCCGGATGTGGACATCAATTTCGGTCTGGGAGATCGCATTCAACTCACTTACGAAGACGCCTGGCTGCGAGTGCAGACTCCTCCATCGCCGGTCAAATACGGGATGGGACAAGACCAACTGGGAGTGAAGTGGCGCTTCTATGACACGGGAGAGAAGGGCATGGCCCTCTCGGTATTCCCGCAGCTTTCAGTGAATAATCCCAATCACGCAGTGCAGCGGGGAATCACGCCGCCCGGCGCCAGCCTGATCATTCCTGTCGAATTCACCAAGAAATTTGGCGGGGTCGATGTCAATGTGGAGGGGGGATATAACCTCGTCCATCTTGGTCCGGACGGCTGGCTGACGGGCCTCGTGGTGGGTCACGATTTCACCAAGAAATTCGAGATGGACGCGGAGTTGTACACAACGGGAACATTTCATCCCTCCTTCGCAGAGCCGACCTTCGATCTCGGCGGGCGGTACAAAACGCGTCCTCCGTTCATTCTGTTGTTCATGGCGGGCCGGAGCTTTGAACCAGCGCGGAGCAATCAGCCCTACTTCATCGGCTATTTCGGAGTGCAGGTCCTGCTGCCTCCGAAACCATTTGACAATGAGTGATCAGGCCCATGACTCGAATAGAAATTCGTCCGGTGAAATGAGCGCAGTTCCTCGCGCAGCGGCAGTTTGAACTCGAGTTACGATAGTCACCGGTCGTGCGATGACGCACGTTCCGGCCCCTAAGAATGCTCGCACCCGGACATTTCCGGCGTTACACTAGTTGGTAATTGAGCGCGAGCTGCGAGCCAGAAGCTCAAGTTCGCGATCCCCCGGAACATCCTCTCCCCGCGCGAGTCATATTTACGCTTCGGCGCAGTACCGGACTTGCACTAGAATAAGCGCAACTCCCAGCCCACTGGGGTTATTCGGGTCGCGCACATCGGACGGCTTCGGCGTGATGGAAAAAGAAATCGCATCCGAGAAAAAAGAAAAACCAGTGTACGACGAGCAAACCCTCGCCGACGTGCTGGAAGCCGCCTATGTGTTGCAGGAGCACAATCGCGGCCTGAAGCAAGCGATGGAGTCGCGTGTGGAACCGGTGCGATCGGGGGCACCAGCGAAACTGACTGAGGAATCTTCCGAGAAACCGGCGGAGACGCCGATCGAACGTCTCAGGCCGCTCCTGCCGGACAATGCGGCACCCACAAACACGGCACCGGAAATTCCAACCGCACCCCCTTCCAAGGACGACTACACTCCGACGCTGGCGCAGATCGTCGAAACGCAACACCAGATCCAAATGCATCATCTTGAACTGAACGCGGCATTGTCCCTGGTCACTGAGCGCGTGACCGAGATCGCGCATGCCGGCGGATCGGGCGTGGGAATTGTAAGTGGAAAGAAGCTTGTCTACCGCGCGGTGGCCGGCCTGATGACGCTGCCGCAAGGAAGTGAAGTTCCGCTGGAAGCAGCGTTGAGCGTAGCCAGCCTGAAAACCGGCCATGTCATCCGGGGCATGCATGTGAACAGCGAATTTCTCATCGATCCCGAGGAGTGCCGGAGGCGCGGCATTCGCTCGCTGATCACGGTTCCGGTCTATCACGACGGCGGAGTTGCCGGAGCTCTCGAACTGTACTATGCAAAGGCCGAGGCCTTCACTGAGCAGGACGTCCATACCTGTCAATTGATGGCCGGCCTGATTACCGAAGCGCTGGCGCGGGCGGACGAAGTAAGCTGGAAAAAGTCTCTGGCCGACGAACGCGCGGTCATGCTGGAAGCGCTGGAAAAGCTGAAACCCAATCTGGCCGCTTTGCTGGATGCATCGGGGACGCAAAAATCTACGCCCAAGACTTCTGAGACACATGCCAGCGAGACCGAAACGAAAACTGCGGCAGCCTTGGCAACGGGTGATTCGTCCAGCGGCGCGTCTTCCGCAGCCGCGGCAGCTCAACCGACGTTCGTCTGCCGCAAGTGCGGAAACCAGTTGCTGGGCGAGGAACAGTTCTGCGGGAAGTGCGGATTACCCCGCGGCAGCGGCGGCGACGATGAACCGCCCAATATGCAGAGCAAGGTCGCCTCACTGTGGCACATGCAGGAGGCGATGAGGAAGCAGTCGAACGGAACTGCCGAGGAGGATGACGAAGCTCTCGCGGAGGCGCTGGCTGCGTCGTTCCACGATCCATTGCTGGAGTCTTCCGCCGGTCACGAAGTGCTCGATCATCACGCAGGCGACACGGCGGATTTGCGCAGCTCCCTAGACGGCGGCAAAGGCAATGCTGCGGCAATGGGTCTCGAGGAAATTTCCGCCGAAGAACCTTCCCAGAAGATCGAGCACAGCGCCGACTGGAGTTCAGCGGCAACGGCGCGCGATTTTCTGGAGCGGCTGGCAAGCCGTCCGGGATCCTTTGCTCGTTTCTGGAATGCACGGCGTGGAGACATATACCTGGCCATCGCGGTGATTCTGGTAATCGTCGCTATCCGCTGGGGAATTTGGTCCAACCATTCGGTGGGTGCCAGCGGCAATCAGTATGCCGCCGCCGCGCATCGCAAACCCGCGGCCGACTCCGATCTTTCCCTGTTCGATCGAATGCTGATCAGCCTGGGTCTGGCGGAGGCGCCCGAGCCGCCCGAGTCCAAAGGCAACCCCAACACGCAGGTCTGGGTTGATCTGCAAACCGCGCTCTACTACTGTCCCGGCAGCGATCTCTACGGTAAGACCCTTAAGGGAAAGTTCGAGGCACAACGAGACGCACAGTTGGACCAGTTCGAGTCCGCTTCGCGCAAAGCCTGCGACTAACAGCCGCGCTTAAGAGATGTTCCGCTCTCGGTATTTCCGATTTTCCACATCCCTCTGTTTGACAACCCTCAAGGGCTGGAGTGCAATCATAGTTATCGATCTGGCCGGTCTGGAGGCCGCTATTGGCGAGTCAAACCGATCATTCTGACGATTCTCACCATCCGAGCACTTTACCGCTGCCCGAGTTGAATCCGCTGGTGAATCCACTGTTGGCGGAAAACATGGGACGATGGGCGGAGGTTTATTTCCGTAATCCACCGGAAAATCGAGCACAAGCCGTTCTTGAACTCTTGCAGGAATTGGAGAACAAAAACTCGCAGGGCCAAGGCGCCGTCGTTCCTTCGAATCCCCATCGGCCGCCGGCACCCATTGCGGCAGGTTCTATCCATGCGGACGAACCTCCGGCCTTCGTGGAAACTCGATCTTTCGCGGACAGTCAATCTTCGAGTATCCACTGTCGAACATGCGGGCATGAGAGCACGAACGATCAGAGATTCTGCGGGATGTGCGGCATGCCGCTGCGCTATGAGGCTACGCAAGATCTGTCTCCGCGCGAAACCGCGCCAGTGGAAATCGATTCGACTCAATCCGGTTTCATTCGAGAAGAACCGCGGCCGGTTGCACTGGAGGACGTGCCCGACCAACCGCAAGTCGCGCAGGAATTCTCCACTCTCCACAGAGGAAGAGAAACTGGCTCGGCGAGCGACGGTTTGATTCGTTCGCTTGAATATGAACGCGCGCCGAGTTCTTATCGCCTGTACATAGGCGCGCTATTGGCCATTGTCATACTGACCCTTGGCTACGTCGCCTGGAAAAACGCACAGACAAATCCATCCTCGCCGCTCGCAACCCAGGCTCCGCCGCCAACGGCCACACAGCCCGCGCAAGCGGTTCCAGCCTCGGCCGCGTCTTCGACCCCGGCCGCGTCGTCAACTCCTGTTGCACTGCCACGGGCTGAAGCGCCCAGACAGAACACCGCTGAACCAGCACTCGCCGAACCAGCACTCGCCGAACCAGCGCTTGCCGAGCCGCGCGCCGACCGCGACAGTACGCCGGATCAGAGGCCCGCGGCGGAGCGAGTCAGTCCGGCCGCACTCGTCACCAAAGAACCGGCTGCAAACACGCCACCGGCACCGGCCACGACCGGAAATGGTTCAGCAGAATTGGCGATGGCTCGACAATATTTGAACGGCAGCGCAGGAGAACAAAATGACGCCGAGGCGGTGAACTGGCTTTGGCAGGCGGTCGGCAAGAGAAATCCGGACGCCACGATGCTGCTCTCCGACATGTATTTGAGGGGGATCGGAATCCCAAAAAATTGCGATCAGGCCCGCGTATTGCTCGACGCCGCCGCCAGCCGGGGCATCAAGGATGCCGCGGTGCGGCTGGAGAATATGCAAGCTTTCGATTGTCCGTAGATTTGATGGTTCATAGCCAAAAAGATTGGATGATTCGTAGCGAAAAAGATTGGATGATCGGCAGATGATGATTGGCAGATTTGATGATTGGCAGCGAAAAATGCCGGGCATCCCTGGGAGCAAGATGAACAGCACGCAGACGGGCCCCCCTGCGCTGGAGGCCAGCGCAATGCGCGAGTTCTACTGCGTCATCAATGCCGGCATCGGCCGCCGCGATTCATACCACAAGGCAAGTTCGACGCGGTTCCAAAGCCCAAGCTTGTCGTAAATCACTCGCAGGTAATTCTTGACGACATGTTCGGTGGTCCCGATGGCTTCGGCTACCTCGCGGTTTTTCAGGCCTTGGGCCACGAGCTGGATGACTCTCTGTTCGCGCTCATTGGGGACACGGGTTCCATAGCGGCCATTTGCAGACATGCTTGCCTCCGGTACAGCAGGGTCGCGAGTTTGACTCGCTTGATGCCACCATTAATTCCGAAACGTAAAAACAACCGGTTGAAGTGCGCTTTGACGGTGCGCCGTGCCATCTTAAGTTGGCTGGCGATTTCAGCATTATCACAACCTTGTAAAAGCAGTTCGACGATTTGCTGCTCGCGTGGCCCGAGCCGAACCGTCTGCTCCTTCATGAGATCCCCCTTTTTTCGCTTCGCCTTCGCCCCGCAGATTGCAAGGCTGAACTGTTTACCAAAACCCATAGCATCCAAAATGCCACTTTGAGACAAATTTGGCTGTGACGGACGAACACTGTTTTCCACAGCGAGATCGCGCAAACCAGACCTCGGAAGGCGCCGGGAAACGTCCAGAAAAAAGATGAGCTGCAGCCTGCCGTCGTGGCAAAAACCCGCATGAAATGTGGTCAGAAATGAATCGGCAACACCTCGGGCTTCTGCGTCGATCGCGATGGCTATAGGGAGAAAACCCTAGGTAGAACTTTGTAACCGGAAAGGCAGAACCAACCCACGCACTAAGGTGAAAACCTTAGACAAAACTTCCCGCCGGGCTCTCGGTGCCCTGAACAAATTACACGATCTTTGCCACGTTTCCCCGTTACACACCCCATAGACTTGCACGTTGGAATCCGCCGCCCAATCCAAATCCTATCGGATCACGATGGATTCCGTCCTCGATTCGGTCAATGGGATCCAGTCTAGGATTTCGGCGCGCGGCTTCGCCCAGAAGAATGGCTTTGCCTGCCGTTGGGCATTAACTGTATCTTCGCAAGGTGAATTTCAAGAACGTTTCGAGCGCCGCGTCTGAAATCGCAGCCCCCCTGGACCTTGCGGAAAATGAGGTTCATCTCTGGCGTCTGGATCTGTCCGCGGCGGCGGCCAGCGAAGAGCGCTGGCAACAGATCCTCTCGGCGGACGAACGGGCGCGGGCGGCTCGCTTTCGCTTCTCACGCGACCGCCAGTTCTTCGCCGCCACTCGCGCCGTTCTGCGGACGATTCTTGGCAGCTACGTCGCGTCTGACCCAAAGTCCCTGGCGTTTAACTACGCGGAAAAGGGCAAGCCGTCGCTGGTTGAAAATGATCTGGCTCAGGGCCATGCTCGCTCGCGGCAGCGGTTGGAATTCAACGTCTCCCACTCTGGCACAACCGCTCTGTTGGCTTTCGCAAGAGGAAGAGCATTGGGAGTCGATGTAGAGCAGATTCGAGATGACCGTGATGCGGAGGCAGTTGCCCAGCGATTTTTTTCCCAGCGCGAGCAGATCGAACTGGCCAGCTTCCCGGCATCCGACACACTTCGCGGCTTCTTTCGCTGCTGGACGCGAAAAGAAGCGTTCATCAAGGCTCGCGGCGAGGGGTTGTCGATTCCCCTCTCCGACTTCGACGTCTCCATCAAAGCGGGAGACGAAAATGCCTTGCTTGCAACTCGTCCTGATCCTGCGGAAGTTGCTCGCTGGTCGCTGCGAGAAGTACCAGGCGGCGATGGCTACGAAGCCGCTCTATGCGTCGAAGGACGAGGATGGAATTTGAAATGTCTAGTTTGCTGATGGACAGCATTGGCGATGACCAGCTTCGGCGATGACCAATTTCGCCTCTCCCAAGCTCGTTAGGCAGAAGCTAATGATTTCTCCGGGAGTGCAACGATTTGCACATTTCCGACATCTGAAAACTGCTCGCTCGGTTAAATCCAAGTTTTTCCCTTTATCCTTATCAGTTTACAGTACAATGGCGAAAGCCGCTCCGGCATGGCACTTGCGGGTGATTAAGCGTCAATCTTTTTGGTGTACACTGAGGGTACAGAATTATCCGGATCCTTAGATCCGGAGATGAAGTATCTCGGCATGTCCCCCCAATCGCGTGTCTGGAAGTTATCAATGATTTTTTCTGCAAAGCAGTGATTTACACGCAGTAAATCCAAATCGACGAACCTGGGAGGTTCCGCACTTGTCTGCTTCCATCAGTCATTTGATCGCCCCGCACGGCGGCGAACTCATCCATCTTCTTGCCCCTTCCGATAAAGCCGCAGAATTGAAAGCCCACTCGCGCGAGTGGCCATCGTGGGATCTGACGCCGCGTCAAATTTGCGATCTTGAGCTTCTGATGAGCGGAGGTTTCTCTCCACTGACCGGCTTCATGACGAAAGCCGACTACGAGGGCGTCTGCCATAACATGCGCCTGGCCAGCGGCGTTCTCTGGCCCATGCCGATTACGCTTGACGTCACCGAGGATTTTGCCAAGAAACTCACGGCCGGAACCAGCAAAGTTGCTTTACGCGACGCCGAAGGCGTGATGCTCGCGGTTCTGCACGTCGAAGAAATCTGGCAGCCCGATCGTACTGCGGAAGCCAAGGCGGTGTTTAACAGCACCAGCAAAGCGCATCCTGGCGCCGACTACACCATGAACAAGGCGAACCCGTGGTACGTGGGCGGCCGAGTCGAAGGTTTGCAGGCGCCCTCGCATTATGATTTCCGCTCGCTTCGTTTTACTCCAGCGGAGTTGCGGGCTGAGTTTGCTCGCTTGGGATGGCGCCGCGTGGTGGCCTTCCAAACCCGCAATCCCATGCATCGCGCCCACGTCGAACTCACTTTCCGCGCTGCGAAACAGGTCGAAGCCAATCTGCTGATCAATCCCGTCGTCGGCATGACCAAGCCCGGCGATGTGGATTACTACACCCGCGTGCGCTGCTATCAGTTGTTGAGTTCGAAATATCCGCAGGGAACGCAGAAGCTTTCGCTCCTGCCGCTGGCCATGCGCATGGGTGGACCGCGCGAGGCAATCTGGCACGCGCTCATCCGCAAAAATCATGGCTGCACTCATTTCATCGTCGGCCGCGACCATGCCGGTCCGGGCAAAGATACCGATGGCAAGCCGTTTTATGGTCCTTACGAAGCGCAGGAAGTGTTCAAGAAGCACGAGCAGGACATCGGCGTGACCATGGTGCCCTTCAACATGATGGTGTATCTCGAAGGCGAAGACCGTTACGTTCCCGATGACGAAGTGAAAAACGGCGACCGCGTTCTGAATATCTCCGGCACCGAACTGCGCCAGCGATTGAACGAAGGCCGCGACATTCCGGGATGGTTCACTTATCCCGAAGTTGTGCACGAACTGCGGCGCAGCTTTCCGCCACGTTCGCGCCAGGGCGTGACCATTTTCTTCACCGGATTGTCCGGTTCCGGCAAGTCCACCATCGCCAACGTGCTGCTGACGAAATTTCTCGAAGTCGGCGGACGCCCAGTGACTCTGCTCGACGGCGACCTGGTGCGCAAGCATCTTTCTTCGGAACTGGGATTCTCTAAGGAGCATCGCGACATCAACATTCGGCGCATCGGCTATGTCGCTTCGGAAATCACGAAGAATGGCGGCATCGCCATCTGCGCCCCGATTGCTCCCTACGATGCGACTCGCAAACATGTCCGCCAGATGATCGAACCCTACGGTGGATTCATCCTGGTGCACATCGCGACCTCGGTTGAGGTCTGCGAGCAGCGTGATCGCAAGGGGCTGTATGCCAAGGCGCGAGCCGGAATCCTCAAGGAATTCACGGGAATTTCCGACCCGTACGAAGCTCCGACCGACGCCGACGTGACCATCAACACCGGCGAACTATCGGCCGAAGAGGCTGCGCAGGAGATTATTCTCCACCTGGAGCGCGAGGGCTTCATCGGCGTCAACGGCGCGGCGGCGTAGTAGAAGCGAAGTAGAAAAAGCGAAGACACGGTTATGGAACTGTTAACGGCCAAAATCCTGGTTGGCTTTGTGGTCGGCGTTCTCATCGGATTGACCGGCGTGGGGGGCGGCGTGTTGCTGCTCCCTGTGCTGATCTTTGGCTTGCGAGTGCCGGCGATCATCGCCGTCGGTTCCGATGCCCTCTTCAACTTTTTTACGAAGATACCTGCCAGTTTGCTGCACCTGAGAAAAGGCACGGTCCGGCGCAAGGTCGTAATCGCTCTCGCGGTCGGCAGCGTACCGGGCTCGATCGGCGGCGTCGAATTGCTGGTTCACATTCGCCACCTCTACGGCAACGGAGTCAACAGCTTCATCAAGACCGCAGTCGGCGTTCTGCTCATCGTCATTCCCCTTTTGTTGTTGCTTCAACGGCGTATTGAGGATCGGGTCGCGAATCGTCCTCCCACCATGAAAGGTTTCGCCGGCATGGCCGGGATTGGACTGATCGGCGGGTTCCTGGTTGGCATGACTTCAGTCGGTTCTGGCAGCATCATCATGATGCTGCTTCTGCTGTTCTACAGTTTCCCGCCGAAAGTCAACGTCGGAACCGACATCGTGCACGCCGTTATTTTGACGGGAGTCACCAGCGCTCTGCACTGGCATCTGCACAACGTCGAGCCCGGACTTGTTGTGTCGCTGCTCATTGGCTCCATTCCCGGCGGGCTGATCGGTTCGCATTTAGCCACCCGTGTTCCCATGCTTTGGCTGCGCCGCATTTTGTGCGCCCTGCTGCTGATCACTGGAGCCCGCATGTTGTGGGCATGATCCCGCAACTGATCTAGGAGAACATGACCTCGTCTTACGCCGATATCCTGCAACGAATTCAGGCTGGCCTGGAAGCGGCCCGTGCCGTCCTTGACCGTTTCACTCCAGGTGCGATTCAAGCCGAGTACAAAGCGGGGCACGATCCCGTAACCGAGGCGGATCGCGCGGTCGACGCGGTGCTGCGCCAGAACCTGCTTCGCGACGGCGAGGGCTGGCTGTCGGAAGAAAGTGTGGACGACATTTCCCGGCTGAGCAGGAACCGCGTGTGGGTGGTCGATCCGCTTGACGGAACCCGCGAATTTGTCGCCGGCATTCCGGAATTCTGTGTTTCCATCGGCTTCGTTGAAAATGGCCGTCCGGTGGCGGGTGGCATTTGCAACCCTGCTACGAATGAAACCATTCTCGGCTCGATCGATTCCGGAGTCCTGTATAACGGCCAGCCTACGCGCCCGAGCCAGCGAACCACGATTGAAGGCTCGCTGATTCTTGCCAGCCGCAGCGAAGTCAAGCGCGGGGAATGGCAGCAGTTCACGGGCAAGAGTTTTCAGATTCGCCCCATGGGCTCGGTTGCATACAAGCTCGGACTCGTCGCTGCAGGTCGGGCCGATATCACATTCACCCTCACGCCGAAAAATGAGTGGGATGTTGTAGCCGGCGCAGCTCTCATCGAAAGCGGTGGCGGTTTTGTCAGCACTTTGGAGAAAACCCGCCTGACCGCGAATCGTCGCGATCCGCTGCTCTCCGGACTACTGGCAAGCGGGCCATTCCTGAAAGAAGAAATGTTGGCGCTGGTCGAACCCCACGTACCAGTGAGCTAGCGGTGAACCAGCCCAGCGCGCCGCCCCCGCCATTCTGGTATTCCGATGAAAACAATAAAACTTAGTGGCTTTCGTTCCGCAATAGATTGAGGACATGGCCTTGATTGCCCGTCACTTCAGTTCCTCCGGCCCCTCGTCCAGAAACCGTGGTCTTGTTGGCAAACGAAGCTGGAGAGGCGGTCTCGAGCATTCTGTCACCTGGCGCGCGCCCAAGCATGGGGTGTCGGGCATCAAGGTACACCGATGTACGTTAATAGTATCGTCCATGTATCTACAGTCTTTGCTGTATTGTCCGGGATTTGCACCTCATCGTGCATTCGAGTCTGTCAAGTACCTGTTGCCGTTACGAAGGCACTACATCGCGCGAATCGTAAGTTGTCTCGCCTTAGCAATAGCGGCAATGTAAACTAGGTGACAGCTGTTCGTGTCCCCCCGCCGGGCTGACCAGGAAGAATCTCTCTGCTGACGCTTGCTCAGACGGCCACGTGGCCCCCGGTACGGCTGGTGGTTGCCGCGGAACAAGGCGTGGCGATTCACCATGCTGACGCGACTCGCCGTTGCATACAGATTCGATGAATTTGGGTCAGAGATTACAAAACGGAGCGGCGCCGAAAGAGGGATTGCCTCTCTCTGTTGTCCAGGAACGGCTATGGCTTCTGGAACGGCTGCATCCCGGAAACCCGGCGCAAAATGTCGCGGCCGGAGTTCGACTGAAAGGCCATCTGGACACCGAGAGACTATGGGACGCATGGTCTCGGGCATTTCAGCGTCACGAAATTCTTCGAACCGAATTTCGAGCTGACGAAGGCGCGCCTAAGGCAGTCCTTGTAGCCATGCAGTTGGCTCCATTCAGACAAGTAGATTTGAGCAACGTGCCCGACGCTTTGCGCGAGGCACGGGTGCGGGAACTAGCTGCCAAGGAATCGCGGCAATCGTTTGACCTTTCGCAGGCACCTCTGCTGCGGGCTCTGCTGGTGCGTGTGGGCGACGATGAGCATGTGTTCCTGCTGATCGGGCATCGCACGCTATGCGATGCAGCTTCGCTCGAGATCCTGCTCGAGGAAACTGCGGCACATTATCGGAGATCGCAGGATCTTGCTGCCGCGCGCCAGTACTCCTCATTGATTTCCTTCGGAAAAAATGGTGGGCAACAACAGTTTACCTGGTGGGAGCAAACGCTGGCAGGCGCTCCCGCGAGTCTAGATTTACCCACCGATCTGCCTCGCCCGGCCCAGCAGACTTTTCGCGGGGCAACCGAAAAATTCTCGATTGACAAATCCTGCCTGGATCAATTGAAGGAAGTGGCGAAGAGTTACGATTCGACTCGATTCGCGATGCTGCTCGCGGTTTTCTACGTCCTGCTGTGGCGGTACAGCCGGCAAGACGACATAGTCGTCGGCATGCCAATCTCGGGCAGGGACGGCAAGGAGACTGAGAAGGTCGTCGGTCCCGTCGAGAATATGGTTGCGCTGCGTGTCGACCTGTCGGGAACACCGACGTTTACGGAGTTGCTGGGCCGGATCGACAGTGTTGTGAGAGAAGCGCTCGATCATCAGGACATGCGGATTGAGGCTCTGCTTAACCACTTGCCCCTGGAGAGAGACTTAAGCCGCGCGCCGTTATTTCAGGTGACGTTTGGCCTGCAGCAACAGGAATCCCATCCGAATTTTGGCAAAGACGTCAGGGCCGAGAAGTTTGAAGTTGAAACCGGGGCGGAAGCTTTCGACTTATCCTTTGATTTCGTCGACTGTGACGACCGGATCGAAGGCAGGCTTGGCTACAACACCGACCTGTTCGATGCGCCCACGATCGAGCGCATGATTGGCCACTTCCTGACACTATTACGATCGGTCCTAGACAAGCCGGGGCAGGCGATTGCGACCGTGCCGCTGCTGACGGCCACGGAGCGCCATCGGTTGGTGGAGTGGAATCAAGCTCCGGTTGAATACAAGCCAGAGAAGTGTATCCACGAATGGGTGGAGGCCCAGGTTGCGCGAACGCCGAATGCAGTAGCGGTCGTCTGCGAAGGTCAGTCGCTTACCTATGGGGAACTCAATCTGCGGGCAAACCAGCTGGCGCGCTATTTGAAGAAGCGGGGGATCGGTCCTGAAACTCTGGTTGCGATGTGCATGGAGCGCTCGCTCGACATGATCGTAAGCATTATCGGAGTTCTGAAGGCCGGGGGTGCCTACCTTCCCCTTGATCTCTCTTATCCACCGGAACGGCTGGCCTTTATCATTGAAGACGCCCATCCCCCCGTCATGCTTACGCAACAAGATCTGGAAGCGAAATTACCGCAGCACAAGGCGGAGATCGTCTGCGTGGATCGCGATTGGCCAATCATAGTGCGGGAGAGCGGCGACAATCTATCGAGCGGCGTCGGTGCGCAGAACCTCGCCTACGTCATTTACACCTCGGGGTCGACGGGAAAGCCCAAGGGCTGTCAAATCACTCACTACAACGTAGTCCGGCTCTTTCAGGCGACCTGGGACTGGTACAAGTTCGACGAGAGCGATGTGTGGAGCCTCTTTCATTCTTACGCTTTCGATTTCTCCGTCTGGGAGATTTGGGGAGCCTTGTTCTATGGCGGTCGTCTGGTCATCGTCCCCAAAGACGTTGCGCGTTCCCCGGAAGATTTCTATGAATTGTTATGCAGGGAAAAGGTCACGGTCCTCAATCAGACGCCGAGTGCATTTCGACAACTGATCAGTGCCCAGGGCAAGAGCAAGGAATCCCACCGGCTGCGATACGTGGTATTTGGCGGTGAAGCCCTGGAGACGTCGATGCTCAAACCGTGGTACGAGCAAAATCAGGCTCAGAACACTCAGCTCATCAACATGTATGGCATTACGGAAACCACGGTACACGTAACCTTCCGCCCGCTAACTCCAGCGGACACCGAAAAGCGCGGAGGCAGCCCAGTTGGCTGTCGCATTCCCGACCTTAGAACGTACATTCTGGATGGCGAGCGGCAACCCGTGCCGATTGGAGTAGTGGGTGAGTTATACGTTGGCGGCGCGGGAGTGGCACGCGGATACCTGAATCGAGTGGAACTGACTGCGGAACGCTTTTTGAGGGATCCCTTCGTCAAGGAGCCTGGAAAGCGGATGTACAAGACAGGTGATCTGGGAAGGTGGCGCGGAGAAGGAGACATCGAGTTCCTGGGCCGGAACGACTCGCAGGTGAAGATTCGTGGTTTCCGGATTGAGTTGGGGGAAATCGAGGCGCGACTGGCGGAGAAGACGGGAGTGCGGGAAGCGGTAGTGATCCTGCGGGAAGATACTCCGGGTGAGAAGCGCCTGGTAGCTTATTACACATGCTCTAAGGAACCAGTCAGTGCGGAAGCATTGAGGATGCACCTGTCGGGGCGGTTGCCGGAGCACATGGTACCGGCGGCATATGTGCGATTGGAAGCGGTGCCCCTCACCACCAACGGTAAGTTGGACCGGAAGGCATTGCCGGTGCCAGACACAGATGCATACGGGGTCGGCGGCTACGAAGCCCCGGCGGGGCCGATCGAAGAAGCACTGGCAAAGATCTGGGCGGAAGTCCTGAAAGTGCCACGGGTCGGACGTCACGATGATTTCTTTGCGCTGGGCGGGCACTCCTTGCTGGCCGGACGCCTGCTTTCACGGATCGGTCAGGTAACTGGCCATCAGATCCCCCTATCCGCGCTGTTTCGCAGTGCAACGATCGAATCACTGGCTCAATTGGTTCAGCACGGAACGGAGCTTGGAAACGATCCCGTGGTGATGGAGATTCAGCATGGGATTTCCGGACGCTTGCCTTTCTTTGCGATCGTCCCCCCCGGAGAGGATTCTTTGGGATACGCCATGCTCGCTCGACATATGGGACGGGACCAAACTGTTTATAAGGTTCAGGCTCATTCCCCGGTAGTTCGAAATCGCCCATACACGGAACAAGAGATGTGTGCAATCTCGCGGGAATACGCAGCCGCCATTGTGGACGTCCAACCCAAAGGCCCTTATTGCCTCGGGGGCATGTGCGATGGCACACACATCGCGGAACGCGTGACCCTGGAACTCGAAGCCCAAAACCGTGAAGTTGGACTGTTTGCCATTTTTGATACCTGGACCCTCCAACACAGCCAACGGCGCTGGCTGTGGCGCCTCTATTACTATCAGCAGCGTATTCAGGAAATACGAAATCTCGATCTTGGCAAGCAATTTGAGACCTATGCAAGCATTGTGGCCAACAAAATCGCGAAATTGACTGGGAAGGTCCGAATTGAGAATGAATGGCCGCAGGCTTATTGGCCCAAAGATTTTGTTCCCCGGCCCTTCCGCGCTCCCATCGCCCTGTTCAAGCGCCCGGTGCAGCCCTTCTACTACGTCAAGGATACGGAAATGGGTTGGGGTCAGCGCAGCGAAGCAGGAGTTGAGATTCATCTGATCCCTTTTGATCACAATGAATTGCTCCGCGAGCCGCACGTGCAGACTCTGGGAGAGGGGTTGGCTGCTTGTATTGAGCGAGTCAGTCAGGGAGGACTGTTCCCGACGCGCTACAGGGAATCCGGAGCATCGAGCCCCGTGACGCCCGGCGGAGCGAGCTGAGACGCCCGTCCCTGATTCCACCGCCAAACCGGATTGCGACCGGGGAGCGGCCGAAATGTATCACGTTCTAGTTTGGCGATGCATCAGAACTCTAAGGACTTGTGAAGAAGTTAGACAAAATCGAAATCTTCAAGAATGTTGGCAGTAGTTGGTTTTCTTTGGGCCTCAACGTTTTGGTTGGCCTTTTTCTTTCGCCCTATATCCTGCACCGCTTGGGAGACGCGGCCTTCGGTCTCTGGGTACTTGTCTTTTCCATCACGGGATATTATGGCCTGTTTGATTTAGGAATCCGCTCCTCCATCGTCCGCTACGTTGCGAAGTACTCCGCCAATGATGAGCATGACGAGTTAAACGGCCTGGTAAACACCGCTCTGTTCAGTTACACCGCGATTGGCACGGTTGCTCTGCTGGTTACCTTTGCGGCCAGCTCCTTCGTTGACTCCATCTTCCGCGTTCCGCCTGCATTTCATAACACTGCGCATCTCCTGGTGTTGATGGTGGGATCCGCCGTTTCCCTGGGTTTTCCTCTGGGAGTTTTCGGGGGCATCCTGGAAGGCCTTCAGCGTTTCTATGTGCTGAATTTCACCAACGTCTGTTCGAGCCTCCTCCGCGCCCTGCTTATCGTCATCGCATTGCGTCACGGTTTCGGCCTTCTCACCGTAGCGCTCATCACGGTGACCCTGCCGCTGCTGGGAAATCTGGTAAACGGCGCCATTGCGCTTCGCATTCTCCCGCTTCATCTCAGTCCCAAGTATCTCAATCGCGCCAGTTTCGGACGAATTGTGAGCTACAGCGGCCCAACCTTCATGATCATCATCGCTTCCCGCCTGCGCTTTAAGACAGACGCGATGGTCATCGGCACCTTTCTCTCCTCCGCTGCCATCACCTACTTCGCCATCGGCTCTCGCCTCGTCGACTACACCGGCGAAGTAGTGAGCAGCCTGGCTCAGATCTTTATCCCCATGTCCAGTCGATCCGAGGCAATTGGAGATTCCGAGCAATTGAAAAAAATCTTCATTGCCGGCAATCGCGCTTGCGCTCTGATTGTCTTCCCCCTCACCGCGTCGCTCATCATCCTGGGCAAGTCGGTCATCGAAGTTTGGGTTGGGGCGCGGTATATTGCCACCAGCTACCCCGTTTTGCTGATCCTCCTGATTCCGATGGCAACCATGCTGTCGCAATCATCTTGTGGCCGGGTTCTGTTCGGCATAGCGAAACACAGAACCTTGGCCGTGGCGATTCTGCTCGAAGGAATCACCAATCTGATCCTGAGCATCGTTCTGGTTAGGCGCTTCGGCATTTTAGGAGACGCTGCCGGCACCGCCATCCCCTTGCTTTGCACGACTTTGTTCTTTTTGCCCCGGCATACCTGCCGTCTGCTGGGGGTTCGGGTATGGACTTACGTTCGCGAGGCTTTTCTCTTACCGTTGATACTGTCCGTTCCCTTGGTTGCGGTGTTGTTGGCGGTGCGAGATCGCTTCATCGCTCACACCTTAGTTCAGTTGGCCGGCCAGGTCTTGCTTTGCTGGAGCGTTTATGGGTTGGAACTTCTGTGGGCACATCGGACGCACAGGCTTTGGCGGGTGGAAAGTCTTCTCGATAAAAGCGTCCCTGGAAAACCCATTGCCGCTGTGGTCGAGACCCTTTAGTAGCAAAGAGGGTTTAGCTGAATGATGTTGCAGGTTTCCCGATGTTCGTTGGTAATAAAAAACGTTAGGAGGATGTAAGGAGATGAACAAGCGTATCAAGGCGTACGCGGAGATGGTGTTGGCCAAAAAACCGGCAGGGCGGCTTCTTACGATATTCCCCGACGACATTTTTGTTGTGGGTTACGTTCGTTCGGGGAGCACTTGGTGCCGCTTTTTATTCGGCAATTATATCCATCAGGATGAGGCCGTTACTTTTGCGAACTTGGACGTCCGGGTGCCCTCGATTTATTCTTGGCCAGATCGAATCCTCCGCAAACTGCCCCGTATTCTGAAGAGCCACGAATACTTCGATCCCCGTTATCCCCGGACGATTTACATCGTTCGCGATCCCCGGGATGTTGCTGTTTCCTTCTACTTCTACAACCTTAAAGTCCGCGTTATTCCAGATGGTTATCCCATGGAGGATTTTGTCAAGCGTCTGATCGCAGCCAGGGTTGTGGACTACGCCGATCGCGTCGGTAATTGGGAAGAGAATGTGATGAGCTGGGTGCGAATGCGGCAGGGTAGTAAGAATTTCTGCCTGATCCGCTATGAAGATCTGCTCTCCGATCCGGTGAGGGAGCTTACGAGGGCCTCTCTCATGTTGGGGATTGAGCCAACCCCCGAGAGAATCGAACGAGCAATCAAGCTGAGTTCCGCCTCGCACATGCGTAAATTGGAGAAGTCGCAGTCGGATAAATGGGTTACGACCAAGGGCACCCGCCAGGACATACCTTTTGTTCGTGAGGCCAAGTCCGGCGGCTGGCGCGATCGCCTTTCCGAGGCGTCCGTTAGAATCATTGAGGAGGCTTGGGGACCGAGCATGCGGGAACTCGGTTACGAGCTTGCGTCCGGTGCTCGACCTTCTCTCGAGCAACAGCTAGAGCCGCAGGCTTGACGGCTTCCGCATCGACCCGTTTATTACGATTACGGTCGATGACGAAAGCCTATGGGCCTTGTAACCGGTATGCCACACAGCGTTGCTTGACCTTGACGTCCGAGAGCAAACGACAGTCCGGAAAATGCGAACAAATGACCTCCTCATGTTCCGGGTTGACGTACATCAGGATGATATCGCGGGGCTTTTCGGTGATCGATCGGGCCACGTTGGACAGCAGAGCATGCATCGTTCCCGTCCCGAATGGATGAAACAGGTAAAGCACGCACGGCTCGGCGGGAAAGTCAAAATCGAGAACATCGGCCCAGACGAATTCAATGGAAACCTTCCCAGGTCGAGCGTGCGAGGCGTTTCGCACCGCAGCATCGTGAAGTTCCTTCGCGAACTCCACGCCAATAAGCCGCTTGAACGGGTAGCGCTTGGCTAAAAGAATCGCCCGCCCCTTGCCCGATCCCAGATCGACAAAGCAGTACTTACTGTAATCAATCGGCAGTGAAGAAAGTCCCCGCAGAAATGCTCGAGGGCGGACCGGTAAGTATCCCGTGGCGTCCTGGCCGTGGGGGCCTTTTACCGACAACTCGTTGGGCGGGCGAAAGCCCGCAGTCTCAAGCCCATGCCACCGGTCGAAACACCAGTCCCAGATGCCGTAATTCGCAAAGTACTGCAGGCGGTGCCTGGCGCGTTGCAGAGCGAGCCACGCGTCCCGGAAAAATGGGCGGGCATAGACGAAGCTGCGGACGGACTGCTTAAGCGCCGCGTTCATACCCGCTGTTTGCCTTCCTTGCCGTTGTTCTTCTTGGACATCATGAATCCTTACGCCCGCCGCGTGAGAGCCACGTACTCAGCCCGGCTCTTAGCCCAGGTGGTCGCCGGTTGCGGCGACGCTCCCCGCACCCTGTTAGCTGTATGCGACCATCCGCCCTGGTCCAACTAATTCGCTCACAGGCTCACCCTCGACGCACACCCGCATCCACAACTCCAGGTTCAGCAGGCGCCAAATGCGGTTCCCGTGATCGCGAGCTCCCGCCCGATGCTCGGTAAAAAGGCGTTTTATCATCTCTTTGCGGAACAGTCCTCGTTCGACCGTTCGCGCTTCTGTAAGCAGACGCTCCAGATCGTCAAGCTGTGGCCCCGCCAGCCAATATTCCCAGGGCGTCGGAAAACCCATCTTCTTGCGGTTCGTAATCTCAGCAGGCAACAAATCCGCCATCGCACGCTTCAGAATCCATTTCCCAGACAATCCTTGCGTCGAATACTTCGCAGGGATGCTCGCGGTGAACTCGACGAGGACATGATCTAGAAATGGCACGCGGCTTTCAACCGAAGCCGCCATGCTCATCTGGTCCTGCTTCATCAGCAACTCGACCAGGTAGGTCTTGATGTCGGTATACAGCAGCCGGTGCAACAGGTCGCGGGAAGAGTGATCCCAGTACAACATCGAACCTGCATACGCATCTCCGGCCGATTGCCTCGCCTCACTAGTCAGCAGTTCCGTCTCCTGCGCCTCGGAAAACGCGGAGTAAAAGTTGTCGAAATAAAAGGAAGGCCAGGAAGCGCCGTCGCGCACCAGGAACGTGTGTTCCAGTTTTCGTTTCGTCGTCGCGGAAAGCGGGCCGTCATTAATCAGCCTGCGCAGCGAACGCCGCAGCCCCGCTGGCACGAGCCTCCGGTAAACCGAATCCATTCGTGAGTTCAACAGAGTCCACGGATAACGAGTATAACCACCCAGCGTTTCGTCGCTACCTTCCCCCGTCAGCACCACGGTTACGCGCTCCCGTGCCAGTCGCGCCACAAAATAGAGGGCCACGCTTGATGGCCACACAATGGGCTCATCTTCATGCCAGATCAGTCGGGGCAAAGTCTTAAAAAACTCATCCCGGCTCAGCCGGACCTCGTGGTGCTCCGATTTCATGTGCGCAGCCATGGTCCGGGCGTACGGGAGCTCGCTAAAGGCGTCCTCCCCGTAGCCAACGGAGAAGGTCTTGACCGGTTCCCTCCTGATCTTCATCGCTAACGCCGCGATCGCGCTGGAATCCACCCCCCCGCTCAGAAAAACCCCGAGCGGAACATCGCTCATCAGATGACTGGAAACGCATTCCTCCAGCAGTTCGCGATAGCGTCCCACGTAGTGCTCAGCTGGCAAGCTGTCATCCTGCACCGCACCATTTAAATCCCAATACTGGGAAATCTCCAATTGGCCACTCTCGTCCAACCGTAGGATATGGCCGGGCAGCAATTTTCGAATTCCCGCGTACATGCTTTCGTCCCGGCTAATGTAGCCAAAAGCGAGATACTCGGCCAGCGTTCCTCGATTGAACTCCGGCTTCATTCCTGGGTAGGCGAGGATGGCTTTTATTTCTGAACCGAAGAGGAAGGTACGACCGTCAAACTGGTAGTAGAGCGGTTTGATTCCCAACCGGTCTCTGGCAACGAAGAGCCGCCGTTTAGACCGGTCCCAAATGGCGAAAGCAAACATCCCGCGCAGATGTTGGACGCATTGCTCGCCGTACTCTTCATATAAATGAATAATCGTTTCCGTGTCGCTTTTGGTGCGATAACGGTGTCCGCGCGACTCAAGGTCTTTCCGCAGTTCCCGGTGATTGTAGATTTCGCCGTTGAATACGATCCAGAGATTCTGATCTTCGTTGGTGATCGGCTGGTGGCCGGTTTGAAGGTCGATAATGCTGAGGCGGCGCATTGCCAGCCCGACGTTTTCCTCGACAAAAAATCCGTCGTCATCGGGCCCGCGGTGCGTTATCTGTTGGTTCATGCCGGCAAGCGCGTGGTGCTCAACCCTTGTCCCTCGATCGGAATGGAAAACTCCACAGATTCCGCACATGGTTAAAGCCCTGTTCCGTTTGGGTCAGTTCCCTGCACTACTGCGTGTTTGAGCCCCAAACGGATTGGAGTGGTAGGCGCAACTGTACGCTCTCTGGATGGGATGACAACACGTTGACTTTTTCCGCGGAGCTACTTACCTCAGCATACAGTATCTTCCGATCGCAGGACAGGACCCGCTCGCCGCCCGCGTCGGCGTAGGAGCCAAAACAGAGGATCAGATCGTATCTCTGCTTTTCTCTGTCGAGTGACCAATACAAAAAATCCGCATCACTCGTCCACGGTCCGCAAGTCCATGGGCCCGCCTGATGGCGGAACACCAAATTATGTTCTTGTGCCCCTTTGCTGAACTGCCAGAAAGAGGTGGTGTTCCCCACCGTATTCAACCGCACAAGCCGTCCTCGATCTCGCTGGGCCTGACCTTCCCAGATACCTGCGTCAGCGATCAATACTGTAGCAAAATCGGCAGGCAGTTCGATTTGGGCGCCGAAATTGACTCCACTTGCGCTCTCGCTCCGCCCATACGCCGGCGACCAGACATCTCGACGCAGGCTTGCCCCCCAGCCCTGCCCTTCGGCCGTCAGCAGCGCCAGCCCTTCTTGCCCATCGACAAAAATATGTTCCTTTGCAGAAACTGGACTCAGCGACGCGCCCATGTGCCATGCAATGTCGAGTTGATGGTGGCCGCGCCCCTCGGCACGATCCCGCACAAACCAGAAATTCCGCTTGCGATGAAATACCCATCTGCGGTGGGTGACCGGGGATGTCAAACGACAATAACCATCATGGCTGCCCTCGAAGAAATCAAACTCCCGCCCCACAATCCAACTTTCCGCTTTTGCCCGCAAGCAATTCTTCCACGAAAATGGACCGGTCGCCTCCGCCTGGTCCTGCCCATCCACCAGCATTGTGTTATGAGCGCCAGTCCCACGCAAGCGAGCGCGCTCGCCGCTGTCGCCAACGTATTCAAATGTTCCCGGGTCGATCAGCAGATTTCGTTGATTGCGAATCAAGGTAAGGCTCAGCGCATCTGCGTGCCCATGACCCGCATTTCTCCATCCCAGTGGGCCGCAATCGATGACCAACTGTTGTCTGGAATCGGCATCGGCCATCAGGTAATAGCCGCTGCTCGCTAACGCAACGGAATCGGCGGAGGCTTCAGCCTTGGGCAATGACTCAAATTCCGCGAGACCTTTCGGGCCCAGAAGCCATAGCATTTCTTCGTGCGGACGACCTATGGCGAGCTTGTAATCGCCTCTTCCATATAGCACGGCCCCCGTCGCCAGGGGATCAAGCAAATGCTGTTGCTGATTGCGCTGGCCATCAAACACTCTGCCTCCATCGTCATCGCCAAGTGCGGGCACGGCACCCGCGCGGCCCAGCAGCAGCAAGGCGTTCAACATTCGCTGCACGGTCTGGTCGAACTCGTCCGGAATCGCCACGCCGCCCAGCCCCGCTAAAATGCGCGCGTGCAGAAAAATGTCCAGCGCGTAGATATGGTAATAAGTGGACTGCTCAATGTAGAATCCATCGTCGGCGACTTGCGTTCTGGCGCCGTCCACAAGAATTTTCCAGCCCAACTCCTGCCATTGCTTCGCCTGTCTTAGCTTTGGAAATAATGTCCCCAGAAAGAACAAAGCCATCGCTTCCCCCAGCAGGTGTGTGTTGGGGGAAAAGTACGTCGAGAGATAGTTGGCGATATGCCGCCCGTTGAGGCTCAGCCCACGCTGCCACTTTTGATGCCAATCGGGGGTGAACCGGGGGCACTCTCGCAATAAGAAGAAAGTCCAAATCCAGGACAGACTGCGATACCCAACTTCCAGGCTGCTCCCCCAATTTATACCGATGGGATAAACGTTCTCTTTTTGCCAATCCGTCCACTGCACCAGAATCTCGTTCACAAACCGGTCATCTCTTGTCAGCCAGTACGCCTTGGCGAGAACGACGAAATGCTGATGGCGGTTCAGTTCCCACGTGATTTTTGCGTCTCCAACCTGGTCAAAATCGAGGTACTTGACTTTGAACCATGGAAAGCGCGGCCCGCGGATACCGTGAACCACGTCACAATGCCAATCGATGTCGCGGCCGAAATCCAGGCTCTTGTAGCCCAGCAGATCGAACTGATGGCGACAGATTTTCTCGGCTTGGAAGACGATCTCTTCCGCACGGGCGGGGAATGTCTGCTCGAGCAAAGCGCATAGGGACGGCACTTCGGCGGGCTCAAAGAAAAACCTGCCGAACCGGTCGGCTTTTTCTGACCCGCCATCAACTGCAAAGTCAGCCGTAAACTCGTGACCCATTCGGTAGCGCAACAGGTCGGCGCGAGCGGTGAACGATTGCCTCAACCGGTCAAACACTTCGCGGCCGTCCATGGAAAACAGTCGGCTGAACTTGTTTGGCCCTGTGGAAGTCTTTGTCATCATTACCGACTTGTTCAGCATACAGAAACTGCGCGTGAACTGGTCAACCTACCGTTGGCTGCGGTGCTGTCCTAATTTTAGAACAGCACCTCGGCTGCAGGACTTCAGCCTCATCCCGAGTCCCGCAGCTTCGCCGGAGGAGGGTCTCTGATGCGTACAGTGCTTCTCTTCATAGCAACCGTGATGCGCGTATATAATTGAAGGTGTGCGACTTAATGAACATTTCTCGGTCACTTCACAAGCCTCAGGTCGGGTAGTGCCGCAGCCTGCTTTTCTTTGCACCCTTCGCGGTATTTCTTTGCGCGCTTTGCGGTTTCAGAGTTTTTCACTGCTAAGGACGCGAGAAAACCCGCATAGAATCCTCCCCTAAGAAGAAGAAAATGAGGAACAAAGCATCCGCATGACTCAATCGATTAGCGTCTTTGGGCTTGGCTATGTGGGCACTGTCACCGCAGCCTGTCTGGCACACAAGGGACACAGAGTGATCGGAGTGGATCTCAGCCGGTCGAAGGTTGAAGCCATGCAAGCTGGGCGAAGTCCCATTGTCGAACCGCGAGTAGCAGAACTGGTTTCTGAGAACCGGGCCTCCGGTCGCCTGCAAGCGACGACGGACTCCGAATATGCCGTTCTGAACAGCGAAATATCATTTCTCTGCGTCGGCACTCCCAGCTTGAGAAACGGCAAGCTCGATCTTGGACATATCGAGCCCATCTGCCGGGAAATCGGGCAAATCCTCAAAAACAAGAATGCCTTTCACTTGGTCGTCCTTCGCAGCACGGTATTACCCGGAACCGCAGAGACGATTGTGATCCCCAATCTCGAGGCATCCAGCGGCAAGCGGCTGGGAAATAGTTTCGGCGTCTGCGTGAACCCGGAATTCATGCGCGAGGGCACTGCCGTCTCCGACTTCCTCGAGCCCTCAATGACGATCATCGGCGCCAGCGATACCAGCCATAGCGGGATCTTGCGCCAGATTTACCATGATCTTGCCGGTCAGATCTTCGAAACCTCTTTTCGCTCCGCGGAAATGGTCAAGTACGTGTGCAACGCATGGCATGCAGTCAAAGTTTCTTTTGCCAACGAAGTTGGGACCCTGGCGAAGAGCTTGGGCGTTGAGGCCGACGCGGTCACCGAGATGTTCACCGCTGACCACAAGCTCAATATCTCACCGACCTATCTGAAACCCGGCTTTGCCTTTGGTGGTTCCTGCCTGCCCAAGGACGTGCGGGCGCTGACTTATCGCGCCAAAGAACTCGATCTTAATCTGCCATTGCTCCAGTCCATCCTGGTAAGTAACAATGAACACTTGGAGCGTGGCGTTGAGATGATCCTCGGAACCGGCAAGAAGAAAATCGGCATGCTTGGCCTAAGCTTCAAGGCTGCTACCGACGATCTGCGGGAAAGTCCTCACGTGGAGCTTGCGAAGCGGCTTTTGGGCGAGGGACGGCAGGTAAGAATTTGGGATGACAACGTGTCCCTGGGCCGGTTGATTGGCTCCAATCGGCAGTACATCGAAGAGGTAATTCCCCATATCGGTTCCCTGCTATCGACCAGCCTGTCGGACGTCCTGAACAACGCGGAGGTCGTCGTCATCGGAACTCGGGGCGTCGCGCGCGATGAATTGCAGCGCTTGCTCCGCGCGGACCATGTTGTCGTCGATTTGGTAAACCTTGAGCCGGCATCGAGGCCGACTACGTCAGGCGACTATGAAGGGATCTGCTGGTAAGGCGCGTTTTTAGATGAAGATCCTCTGGGTAAAGGCTGGCGGACTGGTTCCACCCGATACCGGGGGGAAAATCCGCAGCTACAATATACTCCGAGAACTCGCGCGCCGGCACTCGGTCACCTTCTTTTCCTTTTATGCAGCCCACGACGGCGACGTGCATCCTTCCTTAAAGGACCTGTTCGACAGGGTTGTCTGTGTCCCGCTCGCGCTTCCCAAACCCAAGAGTTATGCCGAGCTGCGTGATTACTTGATCGGCCTGTTTTCTTCTGAGCCCTACGGCATCGCAAAATTTTGCCGGCCAGAAGTGCGGCGCGCAATGCGAAATCTGTTCAACGAGGAAACCTTCGACGTCATCCTCTGCGACTTTGTCTATCCGGGCTCGGTGGTTCCCTGGGACTGGCCCGGACCCAAGATATTGTTCACTCATAATGTCGAGGCAATTATCTGGCGCCGCCATTACGACGTCGCGGCCAATCCTTTGTGGAAGGCTCTTTCGTGGGTCGAATGGCGAAGGATGGAAGCCGCCGAGCGGCGCTACCTTCAGCTCGCCGACCACGTGCTGACGGTTTCCGAAACCGACCGGGATGCGTTCGCCCATTTTGTGGCCCCGGAAAAGCTCACCGTCATTCCTACCGGCGTTGACGTGGATTATTTCCAGCCTATGTCTGCAGAGGAAAGACCAAACTCGCTGGTATTCACAGGTTCCATGGATTGGCTCCCCAATGAAGATGCGATGCTCTACTTCGTGGAAGCCATTCTTCCCTTGATCAAGCAGCAATGCCCGGCCATATCTCTCGAAGTAGTGGGCCGCAATCCCTCGCAGAAGCTGTTGGGCCTTGCCGCGCGGGAAAAGAGCATGCTGCTCACCGGGTGGGTAGACGATATTCGTCCGTTTGTCGCCCGGGGAGCAATTTGCATTGTGCCCCTCCGCATCGGCGGAGGCACGCGCCTCAAGATTTTCGAAGCCATGGCGATGGGCAAAGCCGTTATTTCTACCACTGTGGGTGCCGAGGGCTTGCCCGTGCAGTCCGGGAAAGATGTCCTCCTGGCGGATACGGCCAACGATTTTGCCGAGTCGGTGCTTTGCCTGTTGCGGGATTCCGGCCTGCGCCGGCGTTTGGGAGCCGCAGCCAGAACTTTGGTCGAAGAGAGCTACGGCTGGGGAAAAGTAGCGGAGGGCTTCGCCCGTACTTTGCAAGAGTGTGTCGATTCCAATAAGCCACGCAACGTAACCGCCAAATGACGCGCCGCTTGATTTCGTCTATTCAAGAGTCGTTCACGTCGGGCCAGCACAGGCCTATCGGTTCCGCGCCCTGGACACCGCAATGAAAACGCTCCTGATTTGCCACGATGGCGCTCAACTCGATACGGTAGTGCTGGCTCGATGGCTGAATTCGTTCTCCAGTCTGGTAGGAGTGGTAATCATTCAGGAGCCGCGGAGCCGGCTTTGGCGCCGCATACGGCGCGAGATCCACCGCACCGGAATTCTTCGTTTTCTAGACGTGCTTGGCTTCCGTTTGTATTACCGCGTTTTTCTCGCCGCAAAGGACCGAGAATGGGAGCAACAACAAGTTGCGCAAGCAAGCCATCTCCACCCAGAGATCGATCAAAACACCGAGATCCTGCAAACGCCCAGCCCGAATACGCCCCAAACCGAAGCATTCATCAGGAAACTGAATCCCGACATGATTCTGGCTCGCTGCAAGGTCATACTGAAAGAAAGCATTTTCTCCATTCCGGCGATTGGAACCTTTGTCATGCATCCCGGTATTTGTCCCGAGTATCGAAACGCGCATGGATGTTTCTGGGCGCTGGCCCGTCGCGACCTGAGTAAGGTTGGAATGACCCTGCTCAAAGTCGACCGGGGAATCGACACCGGACCGGTATTCGGTTACTACAGCTATTCCTTTGACGAAGTGCATGAATCCCACTTTGTGATTCAAAGCCGCGTCGTGCTTGAGAACCTCGACGCTTTGCGTCAAAAGTTGATCGAGATCTTCCAGGGAACCGCTACCCCTTTGGATACCTCAGGACGTTCGTCGAACGAATGGGGGCAGCCACGGTTGACCAACTACCTGCGGTGGAAATCCCAAGCAAAAAGAGTTCGCAGATGAAACTCACATGCCTGCTCTACCATGACGTAGTCGAGAACGACGACTGGAGTTCGAGCGGCTTCACCGGCCCCGGAACCTCGAAATACAAGTTGAGTCGTAGTGAATTCCTAAGCCATCTTGCCGGCATCGCAGGGACGCACCGTGCCCCTCCCGCTCTTGCGCACGAGCTCGCGGGTTTGACCGACACCACGCTTCCTTTTCTTCTTACATTCGATGATGGGGGAGAAAGCGCCGTTGCCGTCTCAGGCATCCTTGCCACATTTGGATGGACGGGGCATTTTTTTGTCACTGCCGGCCAGATTGGCCGGAAGGGCTTTCTAAATCCCGACCAGATTCGCTCGCTGCGAAGAGACGGTCACCTCATCGGCAGCCACTCGTTTTCTCATCCCGTCCGCATGTCTCACTGCAGCGAGGAAGTGCTGATGAACGAATGGACCACCAGTATCAAGATATTATCGGAGATCCTGAACGAACGGGTTGATACCGCTTCCGTCCCGGGAGGCTATTATTCTGGTCGCGTGGGTGAAACTGCCGCTAAGGCAGGTATACGTGTGCTGTTTAATTCTGAGCCCACCACGGCGGTTCACCATGTTTTAGATTGCATGGTAGTGGGCCGTTACAACATCTCCAGAGGGATGCCACCTCGCGTTTCTGCGGATTTGGTCTCGGCCCGCTCCGCGGCGCGCTCAAAGCAATGGTTGTACTGGAACCTCAAGAAGCTTGCCAAAAAAGTCGCGGGGCAGCCTTACCTCGCTGCTCGAGGTCGACTCTTGCGAGAACGATGAATTAGCAGGGGAGCAGCTGCACCCGACAGAAAAACTGGCCCACCTCGCGTTTTCCACAAAAACAATCTAACGGATCGAAATAACTGACGATTCCGCCACCTCTTTGAGGCGGAACTTCGATTACTCCAGGGTGCACTCCAGTGCGCCGAATGGACAGTGCCTTCTGTCACCTGTTCTCTTCTTCCTGTTTTTTGTAGTTTGGCTTTTGGGAGAAATCGGACCCGGATTCCAGTGTCTTCAAAAGTTTGTGAGGCCCCCCAAATGCTCTTGGAATCGTTATGCGATTACCAGCGCAACAAGCCATTCATCAGCTCTCTCAAGCAGTTTGGAATATCCCTGCTGCTTTTGACGGTAACCTGGATTTCAAACGGTTGCTCTAGCATCCCGTCATCCACCCCGGGGCAACCTTCAGTCTCGAATCATTCAACCGTCAAGCTCAACGTGTCACCTTCCACCACTACCATTTCCTCCGGCGCCCAACAGCAGTTCGTAGCCACCCTGACCGGCACGAGCAACACCGCCGTCGTCTGGAAGGCGAGCGCCGGCGCGATCTCTAATAGCGGACTGTTTACCGCGCCTTCTGTAACCTCTGACACAAAAGTGACGATCACGGCCACGAATGTGGTGAACGTTCCCACTCCTAATCCGCCTATCGCTGATGCAATCGGAAGGTTCCCTGTCGGCGGCGGAAGCGGCATCCTTCCCGTTGTAAGCAGCATCTCGTCTACGGCTGAAGTCGCGGTCGTACCCAAAGCCACTCTCGCCATTTCGAACTCGCTTTTGGCATCTGGTGCTGCCGGAGTTCCCTACAGTGCAACTTTGACAGCAGTCGGGGGGGGATCATCCTACCAATGGCGTATCACTGGGGGCGCGTTGCCCCAGGGCCTCTCGCTCAATCTGAGCACCGGCGTAATCTCGGGCATCCCGATTCAAACCGGAACCTATAGCTTCACGGCTTCGGTCAGCGATGGCGGTTCAACGTCCGCCAGCAAATCTCTCGATCTGACGATCGATGCATCGACCGCAGGGAATTTTGATGGGCCAGCGGAACTTCCGCGTGTGTACATACAGAGTTCCCTAGCGGATACCCCCGCCACCGGAACGGTCACGCTGGTGCCGAGCGGCGGCGACCTGCAAGCCGCCCTGAACGATGCCAGCTGCGGGGACACTATTCAACTCCAGGCGGGCGCCACCTTCACCGGCATTTTCACCTTTCCCGCCAAGAGTTGCAGCGACAGCAACTGGATTATCGTCAGGACTAGCGCAGCGGATTCGGCTCTGCCGCCCGAAGGCACCCGATTGACGCCGTGTTACGCGGGAGTCAGTTCCTTGCCGGGCCGCCCGCCCTTCCAGTGTGCCGCAACCGCGAATGTAACAGCCAAGCTTGTAATGAATGCCTCCGAGGGTTCCGGTCCGATCTTGTTTGCATCGGGCGCGAATCATTATCGGCTGATCGGCCTTGAAGTGACGCGGCAGCAAGGCACCCCGGTCGTGTATAGCCTCGCGTCCATACAGTCGACCACCGGTACGATGGATCACATTGTCTTTGATCGGGTCTGGATGCACGGCACCGCACACGATGAAACCAACCGCGGTATTGAACTCGGGGGAAGCACATACGTCTCAGTGGTGGATTCTTTCTTCACGGATTTTCACTGCATCTCAATCACTGGGTCTTGCGGGGATGCGCAGGCGATATACGGCGGCATCGGCAGCAATCCCATGGGCCCCTACCAGTTCGTCGACAATTTCCTTGAAGCCTCAGGAGAGAACATCCTCTTCGGCGGAGGCACTGCAACTCTTACACCGGCTGATATCCAAATCAGCCGCAACCACATGTTCAAGCCTCTGACCTGGATGAAGGGACAACCCGGCTATGTAGGCGGAACCAACGGAAATCCATTCATTGTCAAGAACCTCTTCGAGTTGAAAAATGCCCAGCGCGTTTTGCTCGATAGCAACATTATGGAAGACTCTTGGGGTGGTTTTTCCCAGTCCGGTTTTGGCATCTTGCTGACCCCCAGAAACCAATCCAACGGCAACGGCCCGAACCTCTGTCCTAATTGCCAGGTCACGGATGTCACCATTCGCTATGGGACCATCAGCCATGTCGGAGCGGGACTACAGATCGCCAACCCGGTGGATGGCAATGGAGTGCCATTGGCTGGAGAACGCTACAGCATCCACGACTTGATCATTGATGACATCGATGGCGTAAAGTACAACGGTCCGAGTGAATTTGCAGAGGTATCTGTAGGCGCGGGAGCTCCGACCCTGGAGAGCCTTACCATCAACCACGTTACAGCTTTCCCATCTTCCATGCAGTTTATGGTCGGCGACCAGACCGCAGCCGCGAAGATGGCGAATTTTGTCTTCACGAACAGCATCGTAAATGCCGGCACGTATCCGGTCTGGTCTACGGGCAGTGGTGGTTCGGCCAACTGTGCGGCGCACGATTCTCCACTTATCACCTTCAACGCGTGCTTCAGTCCATACACATTTGCCAAGAACGCGATCATCGCGCCTCCGAAGAGTTTTCCGGCCTCAGTCTGGCCGGCAGGGAACTTTTTCCCGGCGTCGGCGGCAACCGTCCAATTCGTCAATTACAACGGCGGAAACGGCGGCGACTACCACCTGCTGCCGTCCAGCCCCTACATAGGCGCCGCGTCCGACGGAACGAATCTGGGAGCGAATGTGGATGCGGTTATGGCTGATATTGCCGGCGTCGAGTAGAACAATTCCTTTCCTCGCTTTCGGCACGTGTCGTCGCTCAGCGTGAGGAGCGTTCTGCGCCAGTGTGGGTTCCGCCCCTTCGGGGTAGAGATTTTCAAGGCGCTTGGCTCTATCGGTCTATGCGCGCGCTGCGAGGTGCGGAGCGCATAGAGTGAAGCCCCCGCCGCCCGCTCAAACATCGGCACGATGAGATGTCCGAGCGCACGAAAAATATCAATCTCGCACCGCTCAAGACGCTAGACCGGACCTTCTAGGTACAGAGTAACCGGTGAGCGCAAACAATCGGGCATACACCCCTGTCCTAAGTGAAATTACGACAACTCGGCAAGAGCGGGCGCGTTGTTGACGCTGAGATGCTCTGGGCACGGAATTTCTTTCGGCCTTGTGAATTCCAGAGAGCGCTTCTGCGCGTAAATCCAAAGATGCCAGCCCCAGTGTGACTCGAGTCGCTCCTCAATCGAATGGGGAAGCAGCTTTCCGATAACCGGGAGCCAGTTCGGATTCCAAAACATGACTTCTGTTTTGACATTCTTAAATTCCCGGAACATGTGCTGCGCCGATGATTTCGAGAAAGCTTGCGAAAGCGGGTTGTCAGGGCCGTCCGTATTTCGGTTGAGCATGTTTCGCATCTTTACGTAGGAACCGAGGTCCTTGCGTGCGAGTTCTGCGTGCCGCTGCAGATCTTGCTCTGTCTCGCCAAAGATTGCCCGGGACAGCTTGATGCCCATATCTGTTCTGACCAGATGCGCGCGCAAACGGCGGACGATTCCGAGATTTACGTAATAATTGAACGATTCGCGATGGTAAAGCATAATCACGGCCCGTCCGCCTGGAGAGAGCACGCGGTGAACCTCACGGATAGTTCGCGGCGTGTCGGGTGTATGGTGAAGCACTCCATGGGAATACACGAAGTCAAAAGAGCCCTCCGGGAAGGGCAAGTTCTCAGCATCGCCCTGGACGAACCGTCCTTCCAGATTTGCCAGTTGAAAACGCTGCCGCGTTATGCTCACCGCCGCATTCGTCAGGTCGACTGCGGTGTAATGAGCGCCCGCGCGAACGAAGCGTTCGGCCTCGCTGCCACACCCGCATCCGATTTCGAGCACAAGCAAGCCGCGGGTTCTTTCAAAGCCGACCGCCGACTGTAGATGCGGATGCACCTTATACCTGTGCTCGTCGAGGCTTCGATAGAAGGCGGCGGTCCCGCGTGGCTCACTCGTAAACCATGAGTCACAGGGTGATTCCTCCCAGAAGCTCTGAACTTGCCTTTTGATGTTTGACGAAAGCTGAGAGGATGCGGAATTCACGCGATGTTCGGATACGGGGACAAGCGCAGGAGTGGCGAGAGTCAACGACATGGCTGCCCCCATTTCCAGGACATCGAATCAACATCGAGAACCCGGATTCGAGCTTGTAAGCGCGCATTATAGACGCGTTACTTTGTTCGTGCCAAACGCACGGCTCTGAAATAGAAGCCCTCACGCTGATAAGTGTTAAGGAGTGGAGAGTGTTGTTGCAATGCTTGACGCAACCCTGCGGCAGACGAAGCGCACCGCCCAGCGAGAGCGACGTTCTCGGCTCAATGCACTCCTCAGCGGCGTGAGTGTCTGGGTGAATCCTGTGTTCCCGGCGCAGCGTCAACGGCCCTCGAAATCTGATACAGTGAAGCAAGATTGCCTGTCAGTCAGGCTTTTAGACCGGCTACGCTGCTAAGCTCTCCTTCCCCGGTACCAAGGTGGGGTTCCGCAGTATGAGGGAGGGACTCTTGCAGGAATGCGATTATGCCAACAGTGGCGTCACTGTGGTTATTGATTCCGATTTTCTGGGCGCTGACCAGTCCCGCGGCTTCCCAGACCTCTCCCCAGTCCGGCCAGTTTGACGGTCCCGCCGAATTGCCGAGAGTCTATGTGGAAAGCTCATTACGTGCGACCCCTGCCACCGGGAAGACTCTATCCGTACGCGCGGGTGAAGACCCATCGAAGGCTTTGTCGACTGCGTCCTGTGGCGACACGGTTGAGTTGCAGGCCGGCGCCACTTTTGGTTCGCTTTTGCTCCCACCGAAGAATTGCGACGACTCTCACTGGATCGTTATCCGAACCAGCGCCCCCGACTCCAAGCTCCCTGCCGAGGGCACCCGTCTCACTCCGTGTTATGCCGGCATCTCGTCCCTGCCCGGCCGGCCGGATTTTAACTGCAAGTCTACCGAAAACGTTCTCGCCAAAATTGAATTCAACGGAAGAGGCGGCTCCGGGCCTGTGACTTTCGCTCCCGGAGCCAACCACTATCGTCTGATCGGACTGGAAATCACGCGAGCCGCGCCTGGCGTTTGCGTTTACAACCTTGTCGAATTTAAGGGACTGGCCGATCACGTAATTTTTGATCGGGTGTGGATGCACGGCACCGCGCAAGATGAGACCACACGCGGAATCTTTTTAGGAGCGACCCGATATCTCGCGGTTGTCGATTCCTTCTTCACTGACTTCCATTGCGTTGCCAGAACTGGCGCATGCACAGATGCCCAGACAATGATCGGAGGTTTGGGCGATGGACCGATGGGCCCTTACAAAATTGTGAACAATTTTCTGGAGGCCGCAGGAGAGAATATCCTTTTCGGTGGCGGCGCGGCGACAACTGCGGCAACCGACATTGAAATTCGCCATAACTACTTATTCAAGCCGTTGAGCTGGTTGAAGGATCAGCCCGGATTCGTCGGCGGCCGTGATGGCAGTCCATTTATCGTCAAGAACTTGTTTGAGCTCAAGAATGCGCAACGTGTGTTGTTCGAAGGAAACATTTTGGAACACACATGGGGAGGATTCTCCCAAGCCGGCTTTGGCATTTTGCTGACCCCGAAGAACCAGGCACGTGGACTTGAGAACATTTGCCCGAGCTGCCTGGTGACCGATGTTACGATCCGAAAGTGCAAAATCAGCCATGTTGCAAGCGGGTTCCAGATTGCAAATGGGGTCGATGGAAAAGGACGCGGAGCGGCAAAGGATGGGGGACGCTACAGCATTCACGACGTCGTTGTAGACGATGTCGAACCCGCTTTATACAAAGGGTTTGGCATGTTTGCCCAGATCTCAACGACACCGGGCGTTTCCAATGCGCCACGGCTTCACGACCTCAGAATAGACCATGTCACGGCCTTCACTCCTAAAACCGTATTCATGCTGGGAGGTCCGCCTGGTGAGCCGAAAATGTCGGGACTCTCTGTTACGAACAGCATTTTCGTGACCGACTTTAAGCCGGTGATTTCAACAGGCGGCGCTCGAGATCAAAACTGTTCAGCGATGCCGTTCGGCAGAAGCGCCAAGGATTTGTTGAATGACTGCTTCTCTTCCTACAATTTTCATCACAACGTCATCATCGCAATGCCAGACGATTGGCCAAAGGATAATAAGACGCTGAAGAATGTCGGCGATGCCGGTTTTGTTGACTACAAAGACGGAAACCAGGGGAACTACCGTCTCTCGCCCAGCAGCAGACTTAAGAACGCGGGGTCGGACCACAAGGATATCGGGGCGGATGTTGATGCGATCGAAGCGGCAACCGCGGGGGTCACTAATCTCTAGGTCTCGTCCTGTAGGTTCATGCTCCGTTCCTATCAACGCGCAACCCCTAGCCTGCTGGCGTTACCACAACCCTTTGCGAGAAATGCTAGTGGTCAAAATCATCCTTAAGTGTGAGCGTTGACGCCGGATATACAAAATGATGGCGCGAGCCGCCCAGTCTTCGTGGTGGGATGTCACCGCTCGGGCACGAATCTGCTTTATGACATGTTGTTATCCTCTGGCGGATTCGCCATTTATCGCGGCCTGTTGCCCGTTTTTGAGACTCTCATTCCGCGCTTTGGCCCTCTTCACAATCGTCACAAGCGGGAAAGACTGCTCAAGACCTGGCTGCGCAGCAAGGGCTTCCGTTCCACAGGCCTGGATGCCGAAGCGTTGTCATCACGCATTTTGAGTGAATGCAACAGCGGTGGGGATTTCATCCGCGTGGTAATGGAGTCGGTCGCACAAAATCAGGGCGCAAGACGCTGGGCGGTCTACGATCCCGACAATGTTGTCCACATCGAGCGCCTGAAGGCCGAGATTCCGAATGCACTTTTTCTGCATATCATTCGCGATGGACGGGATATAGCACTCTCACTGAAGAAGATGGGGGGCTTTGCCCCGCTGCCCTGGGATCGATCTGAGAGCGCAAGCCTGGTGGCAACGGCTTTGTACTGGGAATGGATGGTCCGTAAAGGAAGAAGGGGAGGAAGTAAGTTCCCAGCCGATTACATAGAGGTTCGCTACGAAGACCTGATTGTGAACCCTCACGAGACTTTAAGCAAATTGGGAACGTTCCTTAAATACGAGCTCAATTATGAACAAATCCTGAAATCCAGCCTGGGCCGGTTGTCTGAATCGAACTCATCCTTCCGCGAGGAGGAAAACGCCGAAAAGATTAATCCTCTGGGAAGATGGAAACAGCGCTTGTCGCCAGTCCATGTCGCGGCAATCGAAGCTGCCGTTGGAGATTGTCTGGAAGAATGTGGCTATTCTCTCTCCCTTTCAAGGGCAGAGCGAAACCTTGGAATGAGGGGACGATTCCAGCAAATTCTCTATCGGCAATACTTGAGCGGCAAGCAGTGGCTGAAGGAAAAGACGCCAGCGGGACGCGCAGTGAGTCTATCGGTGCTCGAACTCGAGCCAGAGCCTCGCGCGCACGATTGACGGTCATACGGTTTAGCGAACCCCGCTCGCTAACTACCAGGACTAACTTTGAAACTGTACCGGAAAAAGGGGACCGATCAAACTGAGGTGGTCTCCTGGGCGGTGCTCGATGTTTCCGGCGAGCGTGTGGTGAGCAATCCCGGCTTTCGACTGGCGAAAAGACTCGGATAGCCGCTTCTTGACGGTAATCGCTTTGAGAGTTGGCGGCTTGACTGTGCTTTCGCGTAACCCGATCGTTGGCGTGCCTGAGAATAATCATCGCCGGGATGGCAATGGTGCAAATTCAACTACCGCCCTTGCTAGCCAGCGCATGATAGATCTTGATCCACTGATCTCGCACGACCTTCCACGAATACTTTAGCGCATCTTCGTGGGCATTCCTGGCCAGAGCGGCAGCCACCGCCGGTTCGCGCAACAAACGAACCACATTTGACGCCAACGCCCGTTCGTCGCCCACCGGCGAAAGTAATCCTGTACGCCCATGCTCCACAAGGTAAGGCATTGCTTCGGGCGAAGTCGTCACCACCGGCGTACCAGATCCGAATGCCTCGATTACGGAGAGAGGCATGTTGTCGAGCCAGGAAGCATTGATGAAGATATCGGCCCTCTCATAACAGCGGCTAATCTCGCTCCGGGATGCAACGCCCGTGAAGTTTACGTTACTGAGTTTCAGGTCAGCCGCCAGCTTCCGCAGCTCAGCTTCGAGCGGGCCGTCTCCCACGAGATCAAGAATGGCATTCGGATATTCCTTCTGCACTTCAGCAAACGCCTTAATCACTACGTCTACGCTGTAATATTCCGAGAATCCACGTGTGCACACGAGATGCGGGCGCAAGGGATTACGCTCGCGATAGGGAAATTGCGACAGATCGATGACGTTAGGCACGACGGAAGCGTGCAATCCAAATTCACGGAAAACCTCCACCAGATAGAGCGAAGGCACCACAATTTCGTCCGCGCGCGTCAGCACAAACCTGGCGGAGCGGAAGCGTTGCAAGTGGTCGCGCGCTTCGCCGCTGTGATAGTTGATCAGCACCTTTTTCGAGCGGAGCTTCGCCATAAACCACGCGGGCGCGGGTGCCAGATGAAAAGACCAATAGGAAGCGGAGAAGACGTGAGCAATATCAACGTCCTCAAGTCCGCGCCAGAGATCCCAGAAGTATGATGGCTCGCGAAAGACGGTCCGAACGCCTCGTATTTTCTCCGCCCAACGAAAACCAAAACGTAACGGAGAATCTACGGCGATGAACTTTGACTCGACCGCGCCATCGTTCTCCCAGAAACGCATCAACAGGTCGGCCTGAACCGATTGCCCGCCGACATAGCGCAAGCTGGGTGCTACGATGCCAACCTTCAGTCGTTTCTCTGTATTTCGGTTGTCGGGCGCCATGTTGCAAGCGAGCGTCTCATGCCTTTCCTTCCCAGCAGGGTTTCGTAACAGGCTTCATATCGCTGCACGATGCGTTCAAGACTAAAATTCTCCAGTGCGAATTTGCGGCCATTCTCGCCAAATTCTAAACGCATTCCGGGCGACGCTAGAAGCTGCAGCACAGCTGAGGTAAATCCCTCTTCGTCCCCAGTGGAAATCAGGCTTCCGCGATCTTCGTTGACCAGTTCGGCGTTACCGCCAACTCGATAAGCAACGACTGGCAGACCCGCGGCCATCGCTTCCAATATAACGTTCGAGAGGCTCTCGGATTCCGAGGTTAGAACTGCGACATCGATTGAGGCTAAGATATCAGAGATATCTCGGCGATCACCCAGAAAGACTACGTGATCTCCTAGTCCTAGGTCTTGTGCCTGCTTTTCTATTTCTGGTCGAAGTGGGCCATCGCCTGCCAGAAGGAACTCCACGTCCGGCATCTGACGTCTAATTCTGCACGCAATGCGCAGGAATCCCGCGTGATTCTTGTAGTGCGCATTCATGCGCGCGATCATGCCCACACGCAGGCGTCCCGGCGGTCGATTCAGAGGCTCTCTTGCAGGCGCGAAGGCCTGCTCCGGAAGAGCATTTCCGATGATGAAGATCTTGTCACATGAAATGCCAGCACGGGCGAGACGATCGGCTGCAGCTTGTGAGTTGCATACAACTGCGTCACACCATCGAAACGCCGCGGCTTGTGCACGGAATTGATGTGGCGTAAGGAGATCCCCCAGTTGGCGCTGGCTGCCGATCACGACCGGGACGCGCGCCAGGCGGGCCGCTGGAACGAGCGTTAAGTTGGTGTAGAAATCGAACGCATGAGCAATTTGAATCCGAGTTAAGCGCAGGAATCGCGCCAGGCGCAAACGTGTCCGAATCGAAGTCCACCCGAAAAGGCTTCCTCCCAGCCAAAACTCTGGAACATCGCCAAACGCACCGGCAAAAGGCCCCAGTCTGCGAATGCACCCCAGCGAGAGGTGGAATCTCTCGGGCGATAGATTTTGAGCCATAACCGCAAACTGCCGTTCGGAACCGCCCGTTTCGAACGAGTTGGTCATGAGAAACAGGTTGATGCGAGGAGATTGTTTTTCCGCCGGTGGGACGTTGGCGAGTGCGTCCGATTCCGGCAAGTTATTCTCCCACCATCGGCAGGCGCAAATCCGGCGCCGCAACCGATTCGGTCTCTGGGTTCGTGATGACTGAGGGTGGAAAGAGCCCCACTGGCCGGGTCAATTTCTCAAGGAAATTTCTATGCCACAACTCAAACATCAACAATCGCCAAATGCGGGCGCTCCCGTCTCGACGTCCTTGCAAGTGGTCATTCATCAGCTTCTGCACGCCACCCGCCTCGAAATACCCCCGCTGCAGGGAGCGCGGTTCAAGCAGAACCATCAGCACATTCTTGAGTTCGTTGCGCATCCAGTGAACCAGCGGGAGAGCAAATCCCTGCTTTGGACGATCAAGCACTTCGCCAGGGACTCCGACACGCTCCGCCAGTTTTCGCAGAATATACTTCTGCTTCTTGCCACGCAGCTTCCACTCGACCGGGAGACCCGTCGCCCATTCGACGAATTTGTGATCGAGAAGCGGCGACCGGACTTCCAGGGAATTCAGCATGCTCATCCGGTCGACCTTGGTGAGGATATCGCCTAACAGGTACGTCTTCGTATCAACGTAAAGCAACTCGCTCACCCGGTCGCTTGCCGGAGCCTCGGCAAACTTTTGCAACAACGCGTTTCGAGGGTCATCGCATTTTTGCAGGAGGTCCCGGAAACCATCGGACAGCAGGGGCGTATCGCGTTCAAAACCGGGCACGAACGAAAGCGTGTCCACATATCGTTCCTGCCAAGAAAGAGACACGTTATAACTGAACTGCCGCCCTCTCATGTTGCGAGGCGTGCGCGGGAATATTTGCTCGCGATAAAACCGGCGGGCCCACTGAGGAACGTGTTCGAAGATGCGGCGATCTGTCTGAATTCTGTAGCGCTCATATCCCGCGAATATCTCATCTCCGCCATCGCCGGAAAGCGCCACGGTCACATGTCGGCGGGCCATTTGCGATACATAGTAGGTCGGCAACATCGAGGAGTCGCCGAACGGTTCCTCCAGCGAACTGGTGAGACTCTCGACCGTCTGAACCACGTCCGGCTCCAAAATCATCTCGTGATGATCGGTGCCGAACTTGTCAGCTACAGTACGCGCGTATTTCGCCTCATTGAAATCGTCTTTAGCAAATCCAATGGAGAAGGTTTTCACCGGCCCCGAACTGGCGCGCGCCATCAGGGCGACGACTGTCGATGAATCGATTCCCCCGCTCAGGAACACTCCCAAAGGCACGTCAGAAATTAAGCGAATCCGCGTGGCCTCCGCCAGACGGAACTCCAGTTCTTCCAGACACTCCTGTTCACTCTTTGGAGTGTAAGTACCATAACGCGGCAAGTCCCAGTACTGGCGAACGCTGATCTTTCCATTCTCGAATTCGAGAAGGTGCCCTGGAGGCAGCTTCTGGATTCCCTTGAATGCCGTCAACGGATCGAGAACGTATCCGAAGTACAAAAATTGCTGTAGCGCCTCGGAATTCAACTCCGACAGTTCCGGAGCCACGGCGAGAATCGACTTGATCTCAGAACCGAAATAGAGCTTGTCCTTCAGCAGCGCATAGTGCAGCGGTTTCTTGCCCAGGCGATCCCGCGCCAGCAGCAGTCTCCGTTTTGCTTTGTCATAAATGGCCAGCGCAAACATGCCGCGCAACTCTTGAACGCACTCCGATCCCATCTCTTCGTACAGATGGATAATGACCTCGGTATCGCTCCGAGTTCGGAAGCGATGTCCACGGTTCTCAAGCCCGGCGCGGAGTTCAAAAAAATTGTAGATTTCGCCGTTGAAGACGATCCACGCACCGCGGTCTTCGCTGAAAACCGGCTGGTGGCCGCCAGACAGATCAATTATGCTGAGCCGCCGCATCCCCAGACCCGCGCCGTCGTCGACAAAGATGCCCTCATCATCCGGGCCGCGGTGAATCATGCGATCGCACATTTCACGCACCTGGGCTTCGCGAATGTTGGTTTCGCGGCTGCTGCTGACGATTCCGGCAATTCCACACATGTACTCGCGCTATCCTTTCGCGCTCGCCGAAACTGGTTCGATTCTTCTTCCGGGCATCGCCAGGTCTTTCACGCGCCTGAACCGGTAATCGCGGTAATCTCCCGGATTTCCTTCCCTGCCGTCGCACGCCGCCAACGCGATGTTGGCCATCTCTCGGGCGGTGACGAAGTGCAGCATCTCTTTTCTCGATTCTGCGCCGCCCACGAGCTCCTCCAGGAACCTTCGGAAAGCAGCGCCGATTACGACATCCTTCTGTGTCGGGTCCATGCCATGGCAATGCAGCTTGATAAACAACCAGTCCGGTCGCCCACCCACGTGAATGCGTGCGCGCTTCCAATGGGAGAGGCGATCGAGGGTCATCGGATTCGGCGCGGTTATCGCCCCGTTTTCGATGACCAGGAGTCGCTTCGCCAAGTTGCGGCCAAAGGCCACGAGCAGGGGGCCTTGGATAATAAGAGGCAACGTTCGCGGCGGGCGCCCCGCGCGCAAGTCGATACCCCGCCTCTGTGGCGCTCTTTCCTCGATCGGCAAAGCGCACTCATATAAAGAATTGATCTTGGCGGTTTGCGCGGGATCCCCCGGCGCTGTGGGCAAAGTAAAGTCGGCATAGCAGCCCGTCTCCGCCAGTATCTTCATCTCCGAATCCACGCCGCAATACTGTCCCGCCGCGGAGTTGGCAAGCGCAAAATTACCGTGCACGAAACAGTAGCGGGGCAGATCCGATCCCTCTTCGAGTGCGAGGCAGCGGTGCCGATAGGTCAGCTGGTCTCTAAATTCGCTCAATAGGCGTCGGGTATTCTCCGGCGTATCCGGTTCGGTTATCCCGTGATGGAGGTGGACCTCCGTCTCTCCCCACCCCGAATGGCAATGGTCTGCCAGAATTTCTACCAGCCCCACATCGTATTGCTCGGCGGGGTAAAAGTAGGTGTGGACAAACGGCCGTCCCTCGGAGTCACGCCACCGGTCCACGGCTTTTGGGTATTCCTCCTTCCAACACTCCAGCCGTCTTTCCTGTTCCGTCCGCGAAACCCGCCTTTGCCCGTCTCCGGGATCAATTGCCGGCTCGAAATGATCGGCGAGTGCGATGATCAGATGGACCGCTCCAGCGGCCGAACTGGGCCGTGCGCGCAGCATTGCGCCGGGAAGCACCTTCGCCGCATACAGAAATTTCTTCCTGGAATTCATTTCGGAGTGCTACGTTCTCTCCACCCGCTTGCGACCCCTCACCGCAATCGAGTCGTCCCCCACATGCATATCTTCCATGCCCATTGCGTCATACCAGCGGAACACTTCCTCATACGTGTGTTTCGACTGATACTTGGGAGAGTACCAATCAAATGTGTCCAGTGTGCGGGCTTCAGGGTCGGATTGGCGATTCACCGGAAACACATGATGGATCAGACCGGCCGCTGGCTTCCCCAGCACTGGTATGCGCCGTAGTCCTCTATCCAGATGGTAGAAAAAAGGTACGGCAATCTTGAGCATGGAATGGAGCGACTCCGGTTTCATTCTGGTGGTGTAGCGGCGCCAGAAATCACTAAAGCGGTACCACTTGTTGTATCCGCTGTAGAGCCAGACGGCCAGGATGCCGCCCGGCTTCAGGTACCTGCCGAGAGCTTTTACCGCCGCCTCGCAGTCCGGTGTGTGATGTAACACGCCTATGCTGTAAATCACGTCAAAGCTTTCCGGAGCAAAGGGCAATGCGAAAACATCAGCCTGGAAGGCGACGAATGTGCGATCAGCCAGGTTTTTCGCCGCGACCTCTGCCGCTGCGCTGAGATCGACACCTACTACGGAAGCGCCCCACCGGCTTGCCACTTCTGCAAATCGGCCCATACCACAGCCTACATCGAGCACAATTTTTCCGTTAAGTTCTTCCCGCTTGAGTCCCGTCTTCATCTCAAAATTTCTCTCAGATTCCCGGATCTCATCGTGGTCGAGTTGAGTTTTCTGATATCGGTGCCACTGAAAACCAAAACTTGAAGCGTAGTGCTGGCTATCGACGAAGCGGGCGATCCCGTTTACCATCGGATACGTCCGCGCGCACAGCTCGCAGCGGAAACCGCTGGATTGATCTTCTGTGATTTTCTCTCCGCAGTGCGGACATCGCAGGATTGCCTGCACATCAGCGGAGAGGAGTGGTTGAATCTGCCTTTCCGTAATTGGCATAGGTCTCCAATAACCACTTTGGCTTGCGCGAGGGCGGGGCACCGACGGCTTGCGTCCCGGTTTCTCTTACGGTCTGCAGCAGCGTTGCCGTAAATGCGATCGCAAAATATGGGAAAAACTGGTAGGCCTCGGGCGCGAACAACGCCCCGACGATGAAGCCAACCAATGAGCTGTGTAATGCTCCAATAAAGAGAACGGTTTGTTCGTCCAGGCCCTGTGTCTTGCGCAAGATTTTAAGGTTTCTAAAGCCCCTCCCAAAAAAAAACACATAAAGGATCAAGACAGGGATGCCGCCTTCGACGCAAATCTGGAGGTATGTCATATGTACTTCATGCCAGTTCCCTGAATAAGTCATGAAATTGTTTACGCCGATTCCCAGAACCGGATAGTGCTCAATTCCTTCCAGGGCACGTAGCATCAGGGTTTTTCGCTGTTCGTAAGAACCATACGCCGACTCTTCAGTGGCACTCTCACCGGACAATGCCGCAAAACGATCGAATAACTTGCGGCCTGCTACGCTGACGAGCAGCACGCTGGCAAGCGCAATCCCTGCAACTAACAAGTGCCGTCTGCCGCGAATCCCAAAATGCCACACTGTTACCGCCCCCGAGATCACCAAATCGATAAAGCCAGCTCGCGATGCGGTCAGAAACAAGGCTGCCAGCATGGCGAGCATTCCTGATATCCATACCACTTTTTTGAGGTGGCTCCGGGTTGTGGTCAGGAAAGCCAGGGCAAAAGGCAGAGTAAGCACAATGGCGAACGCCAGGTCATTCGGATTCGAATAGATACCGCCAATCACACCTTCGAGTCGCGGCTGGCTATGTCCCTTGATGATGGAAATGACGCAAATCATCACCACCGAAGCAGTCTGAATATAAATGATCCTTCGTAAGCGATCGAAGGTCGTGATCAAGAGGAAAGTGAGACTCCAGGCCACGAAAACCTTGGCAAAATCGATCGTTTGATTTACTGCACCACCCTTCCAGATTGGTGACAAGAAACCACCGACAAACAGCAGAATGATGATTGCTAGAAGAAGCTTGCCTTCCAGCGGCACATCTTTGAAGGTTCGCTTGGTCCGCCCCAGACTGGTGAACAGACCCCACATCGCAAAAATGGCGGTTATTTTGGCCAGCGGTATGAATTTCAGGCCCGGAATCCAATCCTCGGGACGAGCGCAGTAAACAAAAAAGAATGCGCTTAGCCAAAAGAACGCTGATTTGGTTGGATCGGCAAGTCCGAAGCTTGCCCATCTGGTCGGCCTCTTCTTTGGGGCGTCCAGAACATTTCCACCGTTCGCACCGAATTTTTTATTCAAACCGTCCATCGTCAATAGCGCTCGCAGTTCAGCGTACCCAGCTAACCTTTCTTCCGGTTACAAAATTTACAAAAGCCACTACGGCCGCAGAATTTAACATGATGAAGGTGCGAGCGGCATCCGCCAGTCGCGACAGAGGTCCGATCTTTAGTCTCGCGACAGCTGCCAGACTCATTCCGTAAAAGATAACCTGCGTTGCCAGTGCCGCCCGGTAGAACGGCTGTCGCAATGAAAAAGATGCTGCTAGCAGTGCCAGCAGGGCAAATGGCACGACCAGTCGCAACAATTTGTGGCTGACGAATTCAAAACGCACCGGATTCTTCGAGCTTAGAAGCCATGGTGCGAGCTGCAGCAATTGATAGTTGCCGCTGAGAGTGCGAACCTTGCGCATAAACTCTCGCTTTTGACCTAAATCGGGCGAATCCCAAGCACGCGCGCGAGAGTCGAAAATCACACGCGCACCCTTGGACACGATCTGCATCGGGATAAGCACATCATCGAGGATGGTTACAGGAGGTAACGCTTCGAACAGGTTGGGTCGCGCGCAATAGATCGCGCCTGTAGCTCCAACGACCGAACCGGAGGCAGATTCCAGTTCCCGAATCTTTTTTTCGACGTACCAGTACCTTCCCGTTCCGGTACTTGCTTCACCGCTAGCGGGTTCGCCGAGCATCAACTCTCCACTGGCCGCACCCACTTCAGCATCCGCAAAATTCTCGATCAAACGGCGCAAGGCCTCACGTTCAATCTGCTGGCGAGCATCAGTAAACAACACTATTTGCGCCGTGACCAACCGCATGGCATCGTTCAAGCCCGCCGCTTTGCCCTGGCCTTCTTGCTTTATCACTGCCCGAATGCGAGGGTGTTGCGCAAATTCCGCGAGGATCGCCGGAGTCCTGTCGGTCGAGCCATCAGAGACCACGATTACGTCAAAGCGGTTCGGCGGGTAATCCAGAGACAGCAGATTCTCGAGCTTGCGAGCCAGCACTGCCTCCTCGTTGCGGACCACCATCACTGCCGTAACTGAGAGTTCTTCATGGCCGCGCAGGACTGGCCGCCCCGCCCACTGGCTGCGCAGCCACAGCCACAAGGGATACCCAAAATAGGCATGGGCAATGAGGCCTAACGCGATCCAAAAGACGAATCTCACTCCGGCTTCTCCTGTTCTGAAGTCATTCCGTCATAGCTCATTTCTGATTTCACAGTCCTGATCTATTCTCCGCTCGAGGTTCTCGGCACGCTTGCCTCATTTTGCACCCCGCCCCAGCAGCACAATTTTTACCGTCTGCAGCCAGATCAGAAGATCCAGTCCGAGCGAGGCGTTCTTGATATAGAAAAGGTCATACTGTAGTTTCTCGCGCGCATCTTCCAGCGTATTGCCGTATTTGTATTGCACCTGCGCCCAGCCCGTGATCCCTGGCCGAACCGTGTGGCGCACTCCGTAGTACGGAATTTCCCGGCTCAGCCATTCCACAAACTCCGGCCGTTCGGGCCGCGGACCCACAAAGTGCATGTCGCCCTTCAACACGCACCACAGTTGCGGAATTTCATCCAGCCGCGAGGCTCGCAGAAATTTTCCGAAGCGTGTAATTCGTGGATCGTTATCCACCGCCCACGTCGCCCCGGAGTCCGCCTCGGCGTCCTGGCGCATGGTGCGGAATTTGTAGCAGAAAAATGTCATGCCGGCCCGCCCCACCCGCCTCTGCCGGTAAAGCACCGGACCGGGAGAGTCCAGCTTGATGGCCAGCGCGATGAACGGAAGCAGCGGCAGCGCGAGAATCAATCCGACTAGCGCTACCGAAAAGTTCAACACCCGCCGGACCAACCGGAAGATGGCGCTGAAGCGAAAGCCTTCGACAAAAATCAGCCAACTCGGATAAAGCTGCTCCACTTCAATTCGTCCGGAAATCTTTTCGAGCCACGTCGTCGCCTCTTCCACTTTCACGCCCGCCAGCCGCAAGGCCAGCAATTCCTCCACTGGAAGCGTCCCGCGCCGGTCGGGCATCGCCACAATCACCCGATGCACCGCCTTTTGCCGTCCCAACTCCGCCAGATGCGTGCCTACCGTCTCGCGCGTCAGCTCACCCTGAAAATTCCCGGTCCAACCCACTACTTCGATCCCTAATTCCGCGCGCGCGCGCAGCCCCTCAACTAGACGCTCCGCCCGCTCCCCCGTCCCCAGTACATAAACCCGCTCCCGAAAAAATGGCTGTTGCACCAACCATGAGTACACGGAGCGCCAGCCCAACATTGCAAATGTCAAAATGACCAGGCCGAACAGCCCCGCGTAACGGGGCAGAAAATAGTGCCCGGGCAGAAAGTGGCTGTAGACGAGATCGACCGCCGTCAGCGCCAGCGCCACAATCCCGAGCACCAGCAACAGCCGGAAAAACTGTTCCCACTTGGCCCCCAGGTTGGAGGAATCGTACAGGTCCAGACCGTGCGACAGCATTAATACGATGGCCGTGAGCGCCAGTATCTTCACAAATCCGTTTTCAATAAACAGCTCGTTATTCAGCAGCAGGAGCCGGTCCTGCTGGCTCGGTAATATCGTGCCCAGGGCGAACGAAAGCCATACAATGAGCGACTCGACCACAAGAAGTACAAGCGTTCGTACCGGATAATAAACATTGAAGAGCCGAATCACTTGTTACTTTCCCCTAGGCCTTGGTCGTGGTTTCCTTCTTCTGGTACGCCTCGTAGTAATAGCGCTGGTACGGAGCCGCGTCTTCGCTGGTGCCGTTCAGAACTACGCCTACCAGCGCCTGGTCTGGAAATTCCTGGCGAGCCTTGCGGGCGATATCCGACGGAGTCACGTTCGACCTCACCACCATCAGAACTCCGTCACATACCTGCGCCAGAACACTGGCGTCGGAAACCGGAATCGCCGGCGGCGAGTCGATAATGATCCAATCAAACAGCGGCTCAATCCGTTGCAGCAACATCTTCAGGCGCCCACTGCCCACTAGTTCCGAGGGGTCCTCGATTCCGGTGCCGCTCGGAATGAAGAACAGATTCTCCAACGGGCCGCGCTGCATAATCGAAAGCTCGTCGTTTCTTCCCTGCAGATAGTCGGAAAGTCCGGGCCCCGGCGTCGTGCCCAGCATCTGGTGCAGGCGCGGGCCGCGCAGGTCGGCGTCAATCAGCAGCGCCCGTCGCCCATGCTGCCGCACCATCACCTGTGCCAGATTGGCGGAGGTGAATGACTTGCCTTCTTTCGGCAGGGCGCTGGTCACCAGCAAAGTTTTCAGCGTCATCTTCTCCCGCATGTGATACAGACGCGAGCGCAGCGTGCGAAACTCCTCCGTGCCCCGCGCCCCGTCGTCGCCATTCATGAACAGCATGGCCGAGGTCTCCGGCTTCCATTCCATCTGCGCGCAGCGTGCCAGCAGAGTGTCCACATTGAACGGCCCGCCCAACGGCGGCATGGCCGGCGCCATCGCGGAAGAAGGAATCGCCGGCATTCCGGTACCTTCGCCATATATCAGCGGATCGGCCGCCGGGGACGTCGCCAGCCCGGGCGGCGCCGCCGCTGCCTGATTGGCGGCACGCTCCTGCTCGGCTTTTTTCAATGCTTCATGAATTCGGCTCATAGTTTCCTTTCGTCGGAGGAGGTGGTCTTTTCTTCCGGTTGCCGCAAACGGTCGGCCAGCGTGGCCAGCGAACGCAACGCCTCCACCAGATCGAACTTGTCCGCGCCCGGCGCCGGAGTCGGATTCGGTGTGGTCAGCAGCGCCGACGAGTGGTTGTCTCCCAGGTCGAAATCGCGCGCCACTGCATCCACCACGCTGGGCGCGATAATTTTCTGCTGATCCACGAAGGCGCTCACCAGACAGTGCTCGCACAGCAGGTTGATGACGCGCGGAATTCCCGACGCGTAGCGGTGAATCGCAGCCACCGCCTCGGGATCGAAAATCTCCTGCCCGTTCGAACCCGCGATCCGCAGCCGCTGCTGCACGTAAGCTTTGGTTTCCTCGATACTCAGTGGATGGGTCTTGGCCCGCAACGTCAACCGTTGCCGCAACTGCCGCAACTGCGGCTGTTTCAGCTTCTGCTCCAGCTCCGGCTGTCCCACCAGCACGATCTGCAGCAGCTTCTCGGTGAAGGTCTCAAGGTTGGTCAGCATGCGGATCTCTTCCAGCACTTCGTCGGAGAGATTCTGCGCTTCGTCCACGATCAGCACCGCGGTTTCACCCGCCCGGTAGCGGTCGAGCAGCCAGTTGTACAGGCGCAGCAAAACCTGGCTCTTGGCCCGCGAATCGCAGGGGATGCCGAAATCGGCCATCATGTAATCGAGAAACTGCGGCACGTTCAGCCGCGAGTTGAAAATGAATGCCGTCGCCACCTGCTGCAGGCGCAGCCACTCCAGCAGCTTGTTGATGAGCGTGGTCTTGCCCGTCCCCACTTCGCCGGTGAGCAGCACGAATCCCTTGCGGCTCTGGATACCGTAAGTCAAACACGCCAGCGCTTCCTCCGTATGCCGCGTCAGAAACAGATAACGCGGGTCCGGATTGACGTTGAACGGGTTGGCCCGTAGTCCGTAGAACTCTTTGTACATAATCTTCCTGGTCTGCTTCCCGCGTCTGGCGGGAGATTCTCCGCCTTAGACTCCTGCCGTTTCTTTCTCTTTCTCTTTCTCTTTGGCTTTATGGTCCTGCCCATTCTTGTCGCGGTTCCAGAACTTGAATTTGCCGTTCTTGTGTTCCTCCGCCGCTAGCCCGACCCACGGCACAGCCACCAGCATCGGCAGCTCCAGGGCGGCTTCGGCGTCCGCTTCGGTGCGGATGGAGTTATCGCGCAACTCCAGCCACAGCGCCAGTCCAGCTCCCAGTCCCAGCCCTGCCGCCAATCCACCCAGGGCAAATTCCCAGCGGATGGGGAAACTCGGAGAATCCGGCAAATCCGCAGTGTTCAATGCGAACATCCGCTCCCCCTCTGACTGGTTGTTCATATTCACGGTCAAGTCGGCCGTACTCTTCTTCGCCAGAAGGTCCTGATATGCCTTCAATGAGTTGCTGTAGTCGCGGGTCAGCTCGTTGTACTGTTCCTCGATCGCAGGACTCAACGAAACCCGGTTCTGATACTGTGCAATTTCCTGCTGCAACCTTTTCTGGTCGCGCGTCGCCCCCGCGATGAAATCTGCGTACTGGTGAACCTGCAGCCGCAGTTGCCGGATATCAGGCGGTTCCGTCGCCGAAACGGCGTCCGTATTCGCACCCGTCGCGGCAGCCGTGGCTTTGTTGATCTCGGCCAGTTTCTTTTTCACTTCCGAAATGTCAGCCTTGGTCTTGATCACGTCCGGATGGTCGTCGGTATATTTCGCCTGCAACTCCAGCAACTGCGTCTGTAGGTCCGAAAGTTGCTTCTCCAGCGTCTGCGGATTCGTCGACGTCTGCGACGACTGCCACGTCGCCACTTGCTGCGCCAGCATCGATTCGGTATACGCCCGGTCCTGCTGCGCCCGGTTCAGGCTCTGAGTATTCGCATCCAGTTGCGAATTCAGCGTCGCCAGAATCTTCAGGTTGCTCTCTTCATCTCCTGGAAGCTGGCCCTCATACTGTTTCTTGAATGCCGCCAGCTTGGCGTCCAGTCCGTCCAGATTCTGCTTGGCGTCCTCCAGGCCTTTGTCCAGCACTTCGCTGGTGCCGGTGGCCGCCGCCTGCACCGACTTCAGATTCTGGTCGACCATGAGCGTGGTCAGCTCATTGCAGATCTGCTGCGCTTCGCGCGCACTGGAGGCCGTGTAGTTCAAATAGAAGCCCGGCACCGGGCTGCCTGCCCCCGGCTTCGGCTTTCCGCTGCCAATCTGGTTGAGCGTGGTCATCACCGGCTCGACCGTCATGTTCAGGCGGATGTTATCGATCATTTCGCCCACTTCCTGCGCATTCTTGCCCGGATACACCCGCTCCACTACCGGCTCCAGCAGACTCTGGCTCAGTACTTGCTGCTGCAGCGTGGCTACACGCGCGGTCAGATCCTCGGAAACCACTGGCTGCACCATGGTCTCGGGAACTTTTTGCCCCTCCACCAGGATCAGCGACTGCGAGGTGAATTTCGCCGGGAAGGCGTACGACACCAGAAATCCTGCCAGCGGCGCCAGCAACGCCGGGATCAGGATCACCTTCGCCCGCCGGCGCAGCATCGCCAGATAATCGTCCATGGTTAATTCGCGATTCACAATCATCCTCGTATTCCTTTCCCGATTCGGCTGCCCCATTTCTCGCGCTCGTTGCCAGAAGCCGGGGCTTCTCTATCAGTCAACATCAATCAATCCGCATCGGCCGCGGGGTCCAATCCAATCCAAACGTCGCCACCTGACGGTTGGAAATGCGGTTGCACGCTGTACCCGCCGTGCAAAGCGAATTGTCAAACGCCAATTCGTTGAACTGGTAGCTGAAAAATGCGTGAAAGTTATGTCCAAACTGCCGGTGCAGCGCTCCGCCCACGAAACCATACGTATAGGAGTTCGCATCGACGCCTTCACTCGCAGGCTGCAGTCGCACGTTGCGCGAATAGCCCAGATCGACCGTAAGGTCCCACACTCTCGACAACGGACGCGTCGCGTCCAGCAGGGCCACGTCCGTCTGCGCCCCAGCAAACAGACCTGATCCATTGGTGTCGAACCGCGAATAGGACGCGTCCAGCTCAGTCTTGGTAAACCGGTAGCGCAGCCGAGCCCGCCCCGCGACCCCCAGCCTTCTGTCTGGAATCGTACCCTCAACCGCTCCGCTGGCATTGATGCTGCATTGATCCGGATCGGTGATCACGTCGAGCGCCGAGCACTCGGCGCCGATAAAAGTGAGCTGCGGCCCCGCGGCAATCAGAAAATCCATTCTGCCGGAGATGCGGTGCCCGTACATCGCCTGAAAAATATTGGAGTGGAAGGACAAACCGGAAAAGTTAAAGTCGAACCCCTGGTAGGCGTACATCAGGGCAACCTGGGTATGCGATGTCATCACCCGGCTGTACCCCACTTGTGCGAAGGCTTCCGAGCTGCCCAGAAATTGCGTGCCCGTCGTGGCATCGTCTCCGTAGAAGTGGGTGAAACCGTATCCGCCGGCCGCGGTAATCGACGACTTCGGCGAAAGGTACTCCTCCACGTCCGCCATGCTCACGTTCAAAATGCGCGGCGCGAGACCCAGATCTCCCAGAATGGAGCCGGTTAGCAGCGGAGCGGCGCCCGTGTTTCCCAGAGAAGCGATTCCCGTCGATCCCAGCGAACCGTAAGCCGCCCCGAAATTTCCCTCCGGCAGGTAGCTGAAAGTTTCGCGCAGATTCAATTCCCCCCGCTTCCAGCTGAGCTTCTGGTTGATGTCCATCTGCTGCAGATTCTTCAGCCCTTGTCCTTGCAAATCGTAGTAAGCGACGCCTCCTATGTAGTCGAGCGCCAGGTCATAGTGGCTCCACAGCCGCTGCAGGGTCATGCTCCCGAGCGCACGGCTTACCGAATACGCCGACTGTCCGCCCAGCGCAGTGGTCGGGTTTGTATCCAGCGACTGGCTGACGGTGGCTCCTGGCTGCAGGTAGCTGAGTGGCGCCGCGTGCGGCTCCAGACTCGGCAAGTCGATTCCCGACAGCGGCGGGTTTTCCGTCACCGCCGGAGGCGGGTTCTCCTGCCCATAAGCCGGAAGTGGCGACACCGGCTCCTGCGACTGTGCATTGGCGTCCGGGGCCGTGCCCGTCGCCGGCGGAGTCGAGGTATCTTGCGCCCACGCTCCACTCAAAGCGACCGCCAGCAGGCCTAGGGTCCAGACGCCTGAGGTCATGATGTCTCGAGGTTTGCTCATCGCGTTCCTTACGGGACCACCACAGTGTCCCCGGGTTTCAGCAGAATGTTCTCATCCGGACGATTTCCCTTTACCACTTCCTTGTAGTTAAAAGGCAGCTTCGTCTGCTTGCCATTCTCGACCCGCAACAAATAAATCGACTTGAGGTTGGCAAACTGGGTGAAGCCGGCCTCCGCCAGCGCCTGCAGCACAGTCATGTGTGGCAGCAGTGCCATCGGCCCGGTATGTGTAACTTCGCCGGTCACGAAAATCCTGCGGCTGTTCATGGCCAGAACCACTACCGTGACGCGCGGATCCGAAATGTATTTCTTCAGCTTTTCGGTGATCGAATCCTTCAGCTGGATCGGAGTCAATCCCGCTGCGGCAATATCGTTCAGCAGCGGCATCGATATTTTTCCATCCGGACGCACCGGCACCGTTTCGCTGAAGTTCGGTTCATTCCACACCGAAATCTTGAGCTGATCGTCGGCTCCGATCACGTAGTCGGAAGGCAAGTCCTGCGGCACCGCGACCGGTTCCGAAGTTTTGTTCTTTTCCGGTTTGGGGTCGTCGCCAGACGCATCGTCCTGCGCCAGCGCCACCCCGGCCAGCAACCTTACGGCCAACAAAATCAGGCCCGCCAACTTCGCGAATCTCATCGCTCTCGTCATACCCGTCTCCATGCCTGTCTTTGGCGGAGCTAGCTCGCTCCGTATCCTTCAAATCCGATCTGCTTCAACTTGTAAAGCAAGGCCTTGTAGCTGATCTTCAACTCCACGGCTGCCCGCCTCCGGTTCCAGCGCGTGCGCGTCAATGTATCCAGGATCAATTCCTTCTCCGCCTCGCGCGACGCCGCACGCGACGCCGCTTTGAGCGAAACTCCGGCTCCATGGTAGTTGGCGGCGTCCGGCTTGCTCAGAACCGCCCGCAGTCCGCCTAGCGCCACATGTTCATCACCCAGCGCGACCAACACTCTGGCCGCGTCTTCCAACTCGCGCAAATTCCCCGGCCACGCATAATCCAGGAACAACCGCAGCGTCTCGGCGCTCAGGTCGGGAACCTCGCGATGAAAATCAAGCGCATACTTGCGCAAAAAATGCCCGATCAGAAATGGAATGTCTTCTTTCCGCTGCCGCAGCGGAGGCAAGCGAAGACACACGCCGCTGATGCGGTAGTAAAGATCCTCGCGTAGTCGCCCGCGCTTCACTTCCACTTCCAGATCCCGCGAGCTGCCGCAGATCAGCCTTGCCCGTCCCATCTCATCGGCGTCGCTGCCCGGCATCTGAGGCAGTGCCTCCAGCAATTGCTTCTGGCAGTCGCCACGCAAATCGCCCAATTCGTCCAGATACACCGTGCCCGCGTGGGGCAGCGCATCTCCGCTTCGCGAGTCCTTCAAATCTGCCGGCTTGAGCGTCGAACACCGGAACCAGCGGAAAGCTTGCGCCTTGCGCCGCGACATTCCGTGAATACGCTGCGCCGTAGCGTGCTTTCCAGCTCCACGCTCGGCCAGCACTAGGACCGGCACTTCGCTCTGCGCCAGCTCCCGAATTACCGCCTCCACCGGGCGCATGCTCGCGCTGATTCCTTCCACAAAGGCCAGGCTCGCCGGTTCAGCCGACGACGCCGCGGTCTGCCCGTTTCCCCCGCTGGGCAATAATTTGCCCATTTTTTCCTTTTCCAATTTCTCCACCGAGAGAACCGCCCTAGCTCCGTGGGAGCACGAGGATTGCCACAACCGCTGATCGGAGCGGGCGAAATTGGAAGTCCATTCTACTCCTTATTTTCAATAGTTTAGAGCGAGAAATTGCTGTAAAGAGCCGATCTCCGATGCCGGATCGCTCATTGGCCGGCACTCTGCCTCGAACTTGTGAGAAAAGTTTTTCCCACATGCCTCCGAGAGGGTCGTACCAGTGCGGCAGTGTTATACGGGCACCCCTCCGGCCAAATTGATTTTCCATTCCTACTAGCTCAAAGGGAGGACCTGCAGGGAAAGACGTCGTCTGTTGGCAGGAGCCAGCTTAATCTGCCCGCAGACTTCCTCAACATTACTTGAGTAAGTGCGCTGCTGTCCCCCGGCTTGCATTGCGCCGCGTGCCGCCTTTCGCTTATTCTGGGATTTTCCCCCGGATAAGGCCCTGTCCTCGTGAGCCAAGTGGTGCAGACCGAATCTCCCACGCCGCACTCCGCCTCGGGCGTTGCCGGAGTTGTTCCGCTGTGGCAACTTAGCGTTCTTGCTACCCTTTCGCTCTGGCTTTATTGGACAACGCTCGCGCACCTGCTGGGCCAGTGGTGGCATGACCCCAACTTCTCCCACGGATTCTTTGTTCCCCTCTTCTCCGGTTTCGTGCTATGGCAGGAGCGCTCGCGTCTCGCGCGTCTTGTTCCTGCTCCTTCCTGGTCGGGTTTGGCAGTGATGGCCATAGCTCTTTTCTTGCTGATCGTCGGCCAGCTGGGTGCTGAACTTTTCTTGGCGCGTTCTTCACTGCTCATCCTCCTGGCGGGAGTTGTGATTCTTTTCCTCGGCTGGAATTTCCTGCGCGCGGCGCTTTTTCCGTGGGCATTCCTCCTGCTCATGATTCCCATTCCGGCCATCCTCTTCAACCAGATCACCTTCCCGCTTCAGATACTGGCTTCCAAAGTCGCCGCTCATGTGCTGCCCGTCTTGGGTGTTCCCATTCTGCGCGAAGGCAACGTCATCAATCTGCCCTCGATGGCGCTTGAGGTCGCGGAAGCCTGCAGCGGCATTCGCTCGCTCGTGTCTCTCGTGACCCTAGCCATCATTTACGGATACCTTGCGGAACGGCGTCTCTGGGTGCGCTGGGTGCTGGCCTTGGCGTCGATCCCTATCGCCGTCCTTGCCAACAGCGTCCGCATCATCGGCACCGGATTGCTGGTGCAGTACTGGGACGCCGACAAAGCCGAAGGATATTTCCACGCCTCCTGGGGATGGCTCATTTTCGTCGTCTCGTTGTTCATGCTCTATGCCCTGCACGGCCTGATCCGTCTGTTTTCGCGAGACGCACCTTTGCAGGATAAAGGAGTCCCATCGTGACCCGTGCAACCCTGCGTTTCGTCTTCGCCCTGGCGCTCATCGCCTCCGCCGCCGTATTTCTGCAGGCCCACACCCGTGCCGAAGTCTTCCCTCCGCGTCTGCCGCTGGACTCGTTCCCGCAGAAACTGGGCGCTTGGACCAGCTATGACGTTCCCATGGACAAGGACGTTCTGGAAATTCTCGGCCGCGGCGACTTCCTCTTGCGCGTCTATCAGAATCAGCAAGTGCCCCAGGCTCCCATCGATCTCTTTATCGCTTATTTCCCCAGCCAGCGGGCCGGCGACACGATCCACTCGCCCCAGCACTGCCTTCCCGGCGCCGGCTGGATGCCGCTCGAAAACAAATCCTTCCTGCTTTCCATGCCCGGACACGCCCCGTTCCCGGTCAATCGTTACGTCATCGCCAAAGGCGACGCCCGCCAGGTCGTTCTCTACTGGTATTGGGCGCACGATCGCGGCGTAGCCAGCGAATATTGGGCCAAGTTTTATTTGGTAGCCGATTCGATTCGCATGAATCGCACCGATGGCGCTTTGGTGCGCATCACTACTCCCATGTATCCCGGTGAAACCGTCGATGCCGCGGTGCAGCGCCTGCTCCCCTTCACCAACAGCGTGACCCCTCTGCTCGAAAGTTACATCCCGCGCTGAGGGGCTGGAACTTTCTCCCCGGTCTCGGCCAGGCCTTTGTACTTACTCCAGTAACTGTTTTCCCCAGTTACCGTGCAGTATCATGGTCAGTTGTGCGGATTTGTGCGCTTGCTCGCTCCCCCCATTTTCCGTTGGAGAACCTAACATGAGTCGTTCGCTCGGCCTCCGCCTGTCGCTCGCCTGTTGTCTTCTTGCCGTTCTTGCCGGCTGCACCCGCGATCCCAACGTTCGCAAGCAGAAGTACTTCGACAGCGGCAACAAATATTTTTCCGAGGGCAAGTATCACGAAGCCGTCATTCAATACTCCAACGCCATCCAGATCGACTCGCGCTTCGCCCAGGCGCACTACCAGCTCGGCCAGACCTATCTGAAGATGGGCGACACCAACCACGCCTTCCAGCAATTGAACCGCACCGTCGAACTCGCGCCCGACAACTATCGCGCCCGCATCGATCTCTCCAACCTGCTCGTCACCGTGCGCAACCCCGACGGCTCGCCTGTCCCGGACATCCTCAAACAGGCCAAAGCTCACCTTGATTACGTCGAAAAAGAACAGCCCAACCTCCCCGAGACTCACGAGGCCTGGGCCAACTACTATTCAGCGCAAAACCAGCTTGGCCTGGCCATCACCGAGATGCAGAAGGCCATCGCGGCCGACCCCAGCCGTTCCGAATCCTACCTCCTGCTCGCGCTCTTGCAGCTTCGTTCCAACCTTCCCGATCAGGCCGAGATGAATTTCAAGAAGGCCGTCCAAACCGATCCCAAAGCCATGAACGCGCAACTGGCGCTGGGCGGTTTCTATCAGTCGCGCAACCGGCTCGCGGAAGCTGAACAGCAATACCACCGCGCCATTGAGAGTGATCCCAAAAATCCCGGACCCCGCGCGGCGCTGGTTCGCCTGCTCATGCAGGAAGGCAAGAAGTCTGAAACCGAAGCCTTCCTCGAGCAGACCAAGAAGGACCTTCCCGACAATTCCGAAGGCTATCGCATGTTGGGTGACTTCTATTTCGCCACCGGGGACCTCGACAAAGCCCTCACGGAATACGCTTCCCTGTTCAATGATCATCCCAAGGATCCGCAGGTCAAGAAAAATTACATCCAGCTGCTGATCCTCAAGAACCACCTTGACGATGCTGCCCGGCTCAACGATGAAATCCTCAAGGTCAACGCTCACGACGTCGATGCGCTCGTCTATAAGGGACAAATCCAGCTCCGCAAAAACGATGCCAACGGCGCCATAAGCTCGCTGCAGAACGCGCTGCAAAACGACCCCAACAACGCGGTCGCTCACTATCAATTGGGCCTTGCCTACGAACAGCAACACGATCAGGCCCGCGCCGAATCCGAGTGGCGCGAGGCGGTCCGCATCCGTCCCGATCTGACCGACGCTCAACGTGCCCTGGCTGCCCTGGAATTGCAGCGCGGCGATGTCGATGCTCTCCTCGCCACGGCGCAGCAGATCATCACCGCACAACCCTATTCGGCCGACGGTTTCCTGCTCAAAGGCATCGCCGAGGTCACCCGGCAGCAATACTCCGATGCCGAGAAAGATGCCCAGCAAGCCATGCAGCGCGCCCCGCAGAGTCCCGCACCCTATGTGCAGTTGGGGAACGTCCAACTGGCCCAGAAACACTTCCCCGACGCGGTGAAGTTTTACCAGCAGGCTCTCGACAAAGATCCCTCGTCCGCGGACGGCCTGAGCGGCGTGATGAATACTTATTTCGCGCAGAAAAATTACGACAAAGCCATCGCCGCTGCCCAGGCCCAGATCGCCAAATCGCCCAACACCAGCGACTTTTACGATCTTCTGGGCACCGCGCTGTTTAACGGAAAGAAAGACCTGCCCGGCGCCGAGGCCGCGCTGCAGAAAGCCGTTCAACTCGATAAGAACAACACCGACGCGCTCGAGAAACTGGGCAAGGTGCAGGTGCAGGAGGGCAACGCCGACAAAGCGATCGCACTCTACCAGCAGTCCATCAAAGACAATCCCCGCGAAGTTCGTTTCTACATTCTTTCGGGCGAACTCTACGAGGCCAAGCAAGACTGGGATCACGCCAAGAGCATGTATCAGCAGGCGCTCAGTATTCAGCCCGACCAGCCGCTGGCTTCCAACAATCTCGCCTACGTGATTCTCGAAACTGGCGGCAACGTCGACGTCGCTCTCAACATGGCGCAGACCGCGCGCCGCGGCATGCCCAACTCCGCCAATGCCGCCGACACCCTGGGTTGGGCCTACTATCAGAAGGGAATCTATCAGTCCGCCATCGGAGAGTTCCAGGAAGCGCTGCGGCTCGGCGAAAAGCGCGGCGAACCCGACGACGCCGTGGTTCACTATCACCTCGGCATGGCCTACGAAAAAGCTAACCAGAACGCACTCGCCCGCCAGCAACTGGAAAAAGCCGTAAAGCTCAGCCCCAACAACGCCGACGCCAAGAAGGCACTCTCAGACTTGCGCGGCTAAACGCGGGAAAGTCAAAGCCGAGCGACTCGGAATCACAAAAACGGATTCGCCACGGTTACGCCGAAATATTCCTGCCCAAGATTCAAATCTTCCGACCAGATCCTTTTCGACCCCGCCTGCTCCGCCGCCGCGATGATCATCCCATCGTAGAAGTGCACCCCGAATGCTGCCCGAGCTTCCACTGCACGCCGCACCGTGTCCCCATCGGGGGAAATCACAAAGATCGGCGCGAGGGCATCGAGTGCAACCTTGACTTCCTCGACGGAAAGCGCCGGCTGTAGCTTGTGCAGGAGCGTGGACGCAAACTCCGCGAGCACCTGTGTGGAGATTACGAATTCGCCGACAACCGCCCTGGCGACGAGCTGTCGCGCCATGCGCTGCTTGTTCAGAGCGCTCGAATTGTAGGCGTAGACCAGAACATTCGTGTCCAGAAAATCACGACCGCTCATAAAGGTCTTCTCGCCGCCAGGTCTTTTTGCCCATGCGGAATTGCACTTGGTCGAAGCTGCGTTCTAGACGCTCCAGATCCCGGCGCTTTCTGCCGGACCGGGCATACTCAGCCGCCAGTTGTTCCAGATAAGCCCGCACCAGCCCGGTTAACGTCGTCTCCTTCTCGACGGCGATTTTGCGGACTTCCTTGACCAGGTTGTCGTCGAGTGAGAGCGTGATGTTCATGAACCCATAATAAGGGAAACCCTTAATCCGTGCAAGCTTAACACAGATTCGGCAATGATCTGATTGCGAATCAGATCAGGGCCTTCGATTCCCAGATGTCACCCGGATTGGAATCCAATAAAAAACCCGCCTCGCGGCGGGGTTTTCTTTCTGCGATGATTCGAGCCTAAGCCTTCGAGCTTACGCCTTCAGCTTACGCCTTCAGCTTGCGCCGTATCATTCCGGCCAGACCAATCAGTCCGGTTCCCATCAGGCTCAAAGAGCCCGGCTCGGGAGTCGTAACGCTGATGTTGGTATCGCCGCTCGACACGTTGGTGCAGCCGTTGAAATATCCCTTCCCGGTGTTCACGGTCAATTGCACCGTCACGCCCTCGGTGGGAATTCCGCTGCCCATCGTTCCCGTCAGAGTTCCGGTCAGGGTGTAGTTGTGAGTGCCATTACCAAGGGTTACCATCGTCCAGGTAACCGGGCCAGAGAAAGTTCCCGAGAACAGCGTGCCGCTGGGAACACCATCCAACCCGTTGCCTGCAACCGTGAAGCTACCGCCCGCGGCAAAGGTTCCGCCCATCTGCAGCGAACCGCTCAGCAGCGCCCCGGTCGTGAAGCTGACGCTGCCCAGATTCGCACCCGTAACCAGGCCGTTTCCGTTTAGCCCATTCACCGCAAACAGCACCGACCCGCTCAACGACAGACCGCTGTTCGAACCTGACAGCATGCCTCCGCTGTTGCTGAAATCGACGCCGCTGCCTGCAAACACTGCCGTTGGCAGGGCCAGTGCCACGACAGATAAAACAGCCAGCAAACAAATTTTCTTCATTCCAATTCTCCTAGGAGTTACTTCGCCCGCTCAGTTGTGACGACGCGTGGCTCGCGCCCTGGCTGGTGGGCCACGGCGCTCTGCTCTGACGTGCATCCCGAATACCAAAGTGCCGGGATCCATAAGTCTCTACAAACAAATCGGTTGCAGCACATTTCGAGACATCGAACCTCTGTCCCAAGTGAAAATCTCTGCGTTCCCAAGCGGCACACGCTATCGGGGAGGGTGTTAATCGCGAGTTGATCCCGTGAGCTGATCGGCGAAGAGTCGCAAAGACTTACAGTGGAGGGTCAGGACGGCTAGAGTCTTGGCTTAGTCGGCGGCAATTCCCTGCTTGGGACCGTCGTCCCGGCGTTTCGACGAGCGATTCGAAGGCAGGCCCGCCTCGCGAATCTTGTACAGCAGCGCCCGGTAGCTGATGCTCAACGCCCGCGCCGCCTGCTTGCGATTCCAGTGATGGTTTTGCAGGACTTTCAAGATCACTTTGCGCTCCAACTCACGCACCGCCTGGCGGGTCAGCTTCTTCAAAGAAATTTGCCCGTCCAGCGGAATCTCAGCGTTGAAGAAGTCCGCCGGCCGCGGAGCCAGATCGGATGAGATGACTTCTTCATTGCCCAGAATCACGTAGCGCTTGACCAGATTCTCCAGTTCGCGAATGTTGCCCGGCCAGTGATACTTGCCCAACACCGACATCAACTCGTTCGAAAGCGGTTTGGCGCGGCAGTTGTATTTCCGGTTGTGATACTCGAGAAAGTACGCCACCAGATCGGGAATGTCGCCCGCGCGCTCCCGCAATGCCGGCAAGTGCAGATTCACCACGTTGATGCGATAAAACAGATCGGAACGGAACGTGCCGTTCTCGATTTCCTGCTCCAGCTTGCGATTGGTCGCGCACACCACGCGCACTTCGACTTTCTTGTCTTCCTGCGCGCCGATGCGGCAGAATTGCCCGTCCTGCAACAGTTGCAGCAGCTTCGACTGCAAACCCAGATCTAATTCGGAAATTTCGTCGAGAAACAGCGTGCCGCGATGCGCCATCTCCACTCGCCCTGGCTTCATTCCGTAGGCGCCCGTGAACGCTCCCTTTTCGTAGCCGAACAGTTCGCTCTCCAGCAGCGTGCCCGGAATCGCTGGACAATTCACTTTTACCCACGGTCCGGTCCGCCACGGCGAAGCCGCGTGAATCATCCGCGCGACAATGTCTTTTCCCGTCCCGCTCTCGCCCTGAATCAACACGGGAACGTTCGCGCCCGCCAGTTTACCCAGCCGGTCGCGTACGGCACGCATCACTTCCGTGCGCCCAAACACAATCGCATCGGGCGGCATTTCCCCCAAAGGCTGGACGAGAGTGTTTACACCGCTAGTTGTCATGGATGGTTTTTACCAGTACAGCAGGGGGGAGACACATCTACCTGCATCCGAAGCGCCAAACTCACCAGCCTGCTGCGCTCCACGCCAATCTAACTTATCTGATTGATGGCGATCAACTTACCAAAGAGCAACGGAAACGCACTCCGGTCACAGGCTAGTGATCTCCACAGTAACACCGCTGCGGACACTGCGGAAAGCATTTTCATTGAACGGGATTCGCAGCGCTGTCACTGCGCCGCAGCCAGGGTCCGACGGCGTAGGCCGTTCGTTTCGCGTGCCCGCAGCAGCGGCCGCAAAAACTTCAGCCCCAACAAATAGTAGCCTTCCCCGGGCGTGGTCCGCAAAGCCCTCGCCCGAAGGCTCCGCGAGACATCCGGAGCCAGCGCCAGCGCCGCCACTGGAGCGCTGGGAATCTCCAGTTGAATCTGGTTCGCCGCCGGCAGGATTCGGCGCACCGCCACCAGCATTCCACCCGCGCTCACATTCAACGCCGTCGCGAACTCCAGGAATTCCTTGCCCTTATCGTCGCGGCTGCGCACAAAGACGGGGATGGCCAGCGGCAGTCTCGGCCACTTCCGCCTCTCGGTTCCCGCTTTCCCCGCATTCATGCAGACTTCTCCTCAGCCCTCGCCCACCCCGGTGGAGCACCTCATGGGCCAAATCTAGGGCAAATACCGGGGAAAAACCGGTAACCGCCTGAGATTCCGGTAAGCCGCAACCCCAAAACCCGCGCCCACAGGCAGGTTTGCCTGTTCCCTCTTTGCCTTCCATTCGGCTCGCCGGATCCCCCCACCCAAACCTTCCTCAACGTAAAAGTGCAAGGTTTTGCTACACTTGGGTAATTCCGTTGCATTTTTCGTTGACAACCCAATAGGCCTGAAATACGATTTCCTTACTGGCTTCTTAAGATTCTCCTCCCCTTAACTCTGTGGTTACTTCTTCAATGGCAACCGCTCAGAAGAACACGTGTCTGCCGGATACGCCGGGCTCTCCCGCGCCCAATCCCGCCACTGCTCCCGCGGTCAATGCCGCGGACGTTCCCAGTCCGGAAAACCTGTTGCCGGAATACAAAGCGCTCCGCGAGCGCTACCAGCGCACCACCAACGCTTTAGCCTCGGCTGCCCACGATCTGAAAACCCCTTTGTCCATTTTGAATGGATATGTCGAACTGCTGCAGAGCGAGAAACTCGGCGCGCTCAACGAACGCCAGCGCGAAGTGTTGAGCGACATGCGCAGCAGCGGCAAGCGGCTGCAGCAATTCATTCAGGATTTCCTCACCTTCAGCGCGCTCGAAACCGGCGGCTTGCAAATGCACTTCGCGCCCGGAAATATTAACGACAATCTCTCCGAAGTCTGCCGCCTGTGGTCGAACCGCTTTCAGGAAAAAGCGCTGGCCCTTTATTTTCTGGCCAACGACAAGCTGCCGATTTTTCCTTTCGACGCACCCAAGCTCGAGCGCATCATATCGAACCTGTTGGAGAACTCTTTTAAATTTACGCCGCAGGGAGGAACCGTATGGCTGCACGCCGAGCCTTACATGTGGGAGCGCCGCGCCGCCGAGCAGCCCTCCGCCTCCGAACGCCGCCGCCAGAATGTGACCCACCCCAACTCGGTAAAAGTCAGCGTTTCCGATACCGGCCCGGGAATTCCGCCGGAGTTTCACGTGGAAGTCTTTGACGATTTCTTCCGTCTGCCCGGCACCGAAAGCCAGGAAGGGATGGGACTCGGTCTCGCCATCGCGCGCCGCCTGGTGCAGGGCATGGGCGGAAAGATCTGGGTAGAGAGCGATCCTGCCGGTGGCAGCAAGTTTTCTTTTCTCATCCCCTACAAACCGGCCCCAGTCGCCGCCAGCAAAGGGAAAACCACACGATGAAGCCGACCGCAAAAATTCTGCTGGTGGATGACGAACCGGGCATGTTGCGCTACATTAAGACCCTGCTCGAGGTCGACAACTATAAAGTCGAAACCGCCACCACCGGCGAAGAAGCGCTGCAGCAGCTTGAAAAAGGCCTGCAACCCGACCTGATCCTGCTCGACGTCCTCCTGCCCGGCATGGACGGCCTGCAGACCCTCGAACGCCTGCGCCAGATGCAGCCAAACGCCAAGGTGGTCATGCTCTCCTGCGTCAACGACACTCGCAAAGTGGTTCAGGCCATGCGTCTGGGCGCGCAGGATTATCTCACCAAGCCTTTTCAGAAAGCCGAACTCGACGCGGTCATCGATCTCAGCCTTGGCCAGGGGAAGCAGACTTACAGCGGCGAAATCGAAGAGCTTGCCGACGACGTCTTCTTCATCGCGGCCAGCCCCGCCATGCGCAAGATTCGCTCCCAGGCCGCGCTGGTTGCCAACGTGGACATTCCCGTGCTCCTGCTCGGCGAGAGCGGCACCGGCAAAGAAGTGCTCGCGCGCCTGATTCACAAACTTTCACCGCGCGCCCATCGCACTTTCCTCAAAGTCAATTGCGCCGCGGTCCCTGCGGATCTGCTCGAAAGCGAACTGTTCGGTTACGAACCCGGAGCCTTCACCGGCGCCACTCACGCCAAGCCCGGCAAGTTCGAACTCTGCAATAAAGGCACGATTCTTCTCGACGAAATCGGCGAGATGCCTCCGCTTCTGCAAGCCAAACTTCTGCATGTCTTGCAGGACCAGCAATTCTCCCGCCTGGGCAGCCGCTCCGTAATCAAGGTCGACGTCCGCATTCTGGCCGCGACCAACATCAACATTCCCGAAGCCCTGGCCACCAAGCGCCTGCGCGAAGATCTCTACTACCGCCTCAACGCCTTCACCCTGCATCTGCCGCCGCTGCGCGATCGCAAAGAAGAAATTCCCGTCCTGCTCAAGCACTCCATGGCGCGCATGGCGGAGCGTTACGCACGCCCGCCGCTGCCGCTTTCTCCCGCCATGTTGCAGGCCTGCCACGATCATTCCTGGCCGGGCAATCTGCGCGAGCTCAACAATTTTCTGAAGCGCTATTTGATTCTCGGCGACGAACAACTCGCCATGACCGAACTTCTTCCGCGCAACGACGGCAATGGCGGGATGCGCGCGGATTCCGCCGGGCGAGGGGACGGTGGCGGGTTGAAGTCTCTGGCCCGCAGCGCAAAAGATGAAGCCGAAGCCCAGGCCATCACTCAGGCATTAGAGCAGACCAACTGGAACCGCAAGCAGGCCGCAGCCATGCTCCAGATCAGTTACAAGGCTCTGCTCTACAAGATTCGCCAGTATGGCATCGCCGAAGCCAAGAGCCACCACAAGCTCTCGGCCGGAGCCTAGAAACAGCACGTCGCATCCTGGCGATTCGGACCCTCCAGGCGCCCGCGCAAACCCTCCCGATAAGCCTGAACCTTATGAAACGGTCAGCACGATTTGCTGCGACTTCGCGTCCGAGCCCGAGGTTCCGGTCACATTGATCTGATAAGTTCCAGCCGGCGTGCCGCTCACCGGCGGCTGCACCACGCCGTGGCTGCACGCCGGCAATAGAACCAGCAATGAGAATATGCTGCACAACAGCAGAAGCCCCGCAATCCGCCGCCGGCGCCGGTTGCCCGATCTCAACCCCAGCAACGCCAATCCCGGAACCATCAGCCACAGTGCGTAAAAATGCCGCGTCAGCGAGTTCGAGGTGGTAAAGATCGGTCGAACCGTCGTCGTAATGCTCAGCGTCGCCGTCCCAGGGGTGGCGCCGGCCAGGGTAACGGAGGTCGGAGTAAAAACGCACGACGTCGCCGCAGGCAGTCCCGAACATGCCAGCGAAATGCTGTTGGTGTAAACCGGATTGGGGACCAGTTGTACCTGAAAGCTAGCCGTATCTCCCGCCACTACGCTTCGGTTGGCCGGGCTGATGCTCATGCTGTAGTTTGACAGCTGTGCGCTCACACTGGTTTGGGCGAGAAGAATATTCCCCGCCGACAGCACCTGCACCGTGCCGCCCGTAAACTGCAAGCCGCTCTGCGTGAGATTCCCGCTAGGAATCGTGGGCGTGAGCACGATGGTAACGGTCACCGTCGAACCTGCCTGCAACGAAGGAATCGGGCAATCCACAATCTGGCTGGTAGATCCTCCGCCGCAAATACTTCCATTCGTGGTAGTGGCGGTACTGAAGGCCAGCGGCACTCCTGCGTTGGCCAGGTCGTCTACGAGGCTGAGATTGTAGGCCGGATCCGGACCGCTGTTGGTGATTGTATAGGTGAATGTCGCCGGATTGCCGGCGCTGACATACGTCTGGTTGCTGGCCAGGGTCAGAACGCCGGTAACCGTAATCGTCGATGCATCTCCCAGTTCAGTCACAAATGCATCCGAGCCCCCGTTGTTATTCGTATCTCCGGGGAGGGGATCTTGCATGCGCAGCGTCGCATTGGTAGAAGTCGTGTCGCCCGCGAAGTAAACGTTCTGGTTCAGGTCAAGCGTAATGCTCGTGCCCTCGTCCACGCCGCTGCCGCCGTAGTACGTGCTCCAGTTCCCGGCCGTATTCTGCGCCGTTCCCGCCGTGTTCAGGCGCGCGATAAACGCATCCTGATCGCCGCCGTAACTGTTTTGGATATCGGCCGCGCCATACACATAAAAATCAGGCGACAGAGTCCAGCCGGTAATCAGCGCCCCAGAGGCCTCGTCGGCCACGATCGCCAGCCCAGCTTCCGCATCGCTGCCGCCCAGGTACGAGAAATATCCCAACTGCAGGTCCGCAACCGTCGTGCTGCTGGGAGTAAGGTTGGGGAAGCGCGCTACAAAAGCATCCGACGGGTAAGGAGTGGTCGTAGGCGGCGTACACGCCGTTCCCAACGGCGGCGCCACCGGCGGCGGAGTGTCCAGGCACCGCTGAAACGACACCGAAGTCGTCGCTGTATTCTGGCTGATCGCGATGTCAGTCGAGTTCGTGGTTCCCACTACATAAACATTCGCCGCGCCGGGGTCAACCGCAACTCCGGTGCTCGAGTCCGTCCCCGTTCCCCCGATATAAGTGGCCCAGCTCAGCTGTCCGGTCCCGGCCGGAGCATTGGGATTCAGCTTGGCAACGAACGCATCGCTCGCCGACGTAGTGCTCGTGTTCGAACAGCTCTGCGGATTGATAATAGTGTTCGATGCGGGCTGATCCAGGCACGGCTGGTACGCATTCAGGATGGGAAAATCGGTAAGCGAATCCGAGCCCGTGTAGACGAAGTTTGTGGTTCCGGTGAAGTAGATGATCCCGCTGTTATCCACCGTGATACCGCCGCCCGTGACGATCGGCTGCGGCGTCGCGTTCCAGGCCCCACCTCCAAAATACGTGGAATACGCGATGCTGGAAGGACCGAAACCCAAAGTGTAGACCTTGGTCACGAAAAACTGAGCCCCGCCCGCCCCTATCTTCGGCGTCGACTGAAACGGCTGTCCATACGGCAGCGAAATCACCGGCCATTCCACGTTGGAAGCGTAGTCCGCCGGATTGGTCGATGTGGTCGACCCGGTGACAAAAAGATTTCCCTGGGCGTCGATCGTCATTCCGCTGGCTGTATCGTCGCCGCTGCCCGACAGGTAAGACGAATACACCAGAGCGCTGCCCGCGCTGTTCATCCGGGTCACGAACACGTGCGGGCCAGTGCTGTCGGCAGTCGGGCCGGACTGGTACGCAGTCGTCGAGACCGGGAAGTTCGAAGAAGATGTAGTCCCGGCAACATAAGGATCGCCCGCGCCATCCACGCCAACGCCCACCGGCGTGTCCATCCCGCTCCCGCCGAGATAAGTCACGAAGTTCAGGAACGCCGGATTCGATCCCAACGGCGGCGTGATCTTGGCGATGTACACGTTCACCGCTCCGGCCGTGGGGTTGAGAGCCGGCTGGTAGGCGCCCGCAGTCACGGGAAGATCCGTCGAGTTCGTCGAGCCCGCCAGATAAATATTGAACGACTGGTCCACCGCCACGTAACTATTCAGTTCATTACCGGTCCCGCCAAAGTAAGTCGAGAAAGTCAGCACCGGATCGATCACCAGTTCGCGCGCGTGATCGTAACTCCCGATCGCAAATCCCGCCCGATTGTCTCCTCGCAACACGAAGCGACCTTCGACCGGCCGCTGCCGTCCCGCAATTTCCTGATAGATCCGCGGCGCCTCGAAGCGCACGCTTCCAGCCTTGCTTTTGCCGACGCCTTTCCCAGTAACGACGAGCGCGCCATCTTTCAGTTCCAGCCTCTGCGCTCCCTCAAATTCAAGTTCCGCCTGCTTCGGATCGGCGCCCGGCGCAACCTGAAAGTCATACTCGAGCCGTCCTTGATTTCCGTAGAAAACCAGATTGATTCCGGGATAAACATTTTCATACCGCACCTGCCCAAACTGCGGCACGCCGCTCCGCCACTTCGCCGGATCGTTGCCCAGCAGATAATTGCTCTTCCCCGGCAGCGGATCGGCCGCCGCCACGCGAGCCTCAGGATTCGCCCCCACCAACTTCATCCCCAGCGACTCGTTGTACGACGTTGCCTGCCGCGGCGATTTTGGCTGGCGCAGCCCTTCCAGCGCTGCGATAGAGTTCTTCCTTTCTCGGCGGGCTTTAGCCCCCGCAACCTGCAGGTTCAGCAGCGCGCCTTCCGAGCCAAGAAACAAACTGTACCCCGATCCCCGCGCCACAAACCTCGCCCGCGCATCACCCGGATCAAGATTTCCCTGCCCCACATTAGGCTCGAACATCAGGGGCAGCCCCGCAAACAGAGATCGTGCCTGCTGTCGCACCTGATGCTTCGATACCGGAGCCAGGCCCGCCACCGGCAGGTTCGTCGGCGTCGTCGGCAAATTCATGGCGGGAACATTCCCCGCGACCTGGACCCCATTCTGGCGTGAGCGGGAACCCCACCCGAGCACTATGCATCCTGCCGCCACCAGCACCAGTCCTGCGGCCAGAATACGAACTCGTCCCACGGACGTTCCCAACCTACGGCAATCAACGTTCACGCGCTCCTCCGATGCAGTCAGATCAGTTCGTTTCTCGCTTCGCTGCTTCCTCTGCTTTGCCCAGCTCAGCCCGCCTCGCGCTCAGCAAAAAACCGCGACGGCGCACGAATCCATTCGCGCGTCGCGCCGGCATCCGTCTTTCACTTGGCGAGCTTGCCCGCGGCTTGCTTGGTCACTAAGACTTAATCATTAAGACTTGATCACTAAAACTGGCGGAAAAAATCAAACAACTACTTAAACATCTGAAGGATACGCAAGTCAAGCGACGTCCGCCCGTTACCCCGCAAGCCGCTCTCAAGATTGCTCAGATGCGTTCCGGTCGGCGGAAAGATGCCGCAGGCATAACACAAACCTGAGGCGCGATACACTTCGGCGCAGTGGAAAACTCCCGCTGCCTGATGCTCCGATGGCCACCAGATTGCTCCTCCGCGAGCGGGCGTCCGCAGCAGCGCAAATTCCTCCCTCACTACGCGGATACTTCGTGCCATTTCGGTCACATTAACGGGATCAGTTCGCAGGCCGTCTTTTGCCCTTGCAAACTGCTGATAATTCTATACATTGTGGATTATCCAGGCCGCGTCCAACCGGATTTCAGCTTTCGGAATGTGTGCGCGCAGTGGCGTTACCGGCTTTTGCTGGAGACGGGTCTCTCGGGGCGGGGCGATCTTCACATGCAACCGAATTCACAGGAACGGCGGATGATGCGGCGCTTTGACATGCGTCTGCCCGCCGTCGTCCGCCTGGGTGAGCTAGGGAAAGAAGGGACCAAAGAATTCCACACCGAAACCCAGAACGTGAGCGCCCGCGGCGTTTTCTTTTATCTCGACCGCGCCATCGAGGCCGGAACCAAACTCGAAGTCACTCTGACCTTCCCTCCGCACGTCACCCTCACCGACGCCGTCCGCGTGCGCTTCACCGCCCGCGTCATCCGCATCGAAAATCCGCTGCCTTCTTCGCGCATCGGCACCGCCGCCATGATCGAAGACTACGACTTCCTCCGCTCCACCGACACCCCAGATCTCCTCACCACCCTGGAAAACCAGTAGAAAACCGCTAAAGCATCCTCAGATGTGTCATCAGAGGCGTAATCAGAGGGGTCATCAGAGGGGTCATCAGAGGCGTTATCAGAGGTGTCATCCTGAGCGCGGTTTTTGCGCGAAGGATCTATGCAATCTGCAGCCACAGGCAAACTTCATGAATCGTTTTCCAAACCCGAGACAGGATCCTCGTTTCGCTGAGCATCAAAAGCAGGTTGGTCACTTCCCCTTCCCCAATTCCTTCAACTCCCGCCGCAGCCGCCCAAACCTCCGCACCAGTGTGCCGACGTAAACTCCATGAATCACCCAAGTCGCAATATAAGCGGCAAACAAAAACTTGATGGCGTTCATTGCGCCCTCCGGTTCAACGGCAAGCTCACCCCGGCCCGCACCTCAGCCCCCGCCAGCGATTCCATCGCATGCGCTTGCTCCACCTCGCGATGCAGCAATTCCAGCCGGAAGCGCGACCAGCACACCAGAAATGCGAAGCAGAGAAATGCCATCCAGCTGATCAGCAACACATCCAGCATGCGAGGATCCATCGATCCCCCTCCGCCAATCACCGGCTGCGGATGCTGCGTCCGGAAAAACCAGATCGAAAAATAAACCAGCGGCACATCCAGCGCCCCAAACACGGCCAGTGCCGCCGCCAGCATCTGCGTCTGTGCGCTGTTTGAAAACCTCCGCAGGATCAGATAGCTCACATAAATCAGCCACAGCACCAAAGTCGAAGTCAGCCGGATATCTCCCGGCGCCCACCAGATCCCCCACACCGGCCGCGCCCAGATCGGCCCCGTCACCAGCACAATCGTGCAAAAAACCACCCCCACTTCCGCCGTCGTCACCGCCAGCACATCCATCCGCTCGCCGGGAAACCACTTTCCCACCAGAAAATACGTCACTGGGATTAAAACTACCGTGGTGGCCAACGCACTCGGCCGCATCCCGAACGACTTCAACTGCTCCTGCACCTGCGGGAGAAATGTCACGACGACCCCGACCACTCCAACCGCAATCACAATCCACTTCGCAGCAGTCTGTCGCGAAGACTTGGCGCTCGCCAGGTACTGCACCGAAGCAATGAAATTGATGAAGAACAGCAGGAACGCCGTCCACGCTGAAGGCACGTGATAGTAAATAATCCGGTAAACATCGCCCTGCAGCGCGTCGGTCGGCGCCTTGACCAGCGCCAGATACAACGCGTAGGCGAGGAAGATCGCCGTGAGCACCGACAAAATAGGGAAAAGTCGCTTCATTCCGCGTGGAGGATCGTCTCGAACAACCCCAGACAAGCTGTAGTAAACACCACATCGTAGGTGAGAAGCAACACGATGTAGAAGTGCGCGGACTCTTCTCCGGTTAGAATTGCGGTCGTTCCCGCCACCATCGCAATCACCGCGGGAATCGAAATCGGAAACAGCAGCAGCGGCAGCATCAGTTCGCGGCTGCGCGTGCGCACCGACATGGCGGCAAAAAATGTCCCGTTCACCACCAGCGCCCACGTTCCGAACACCGTGATCGGAATCAACTGCCACCCTGGGCCCAGCACCCGCAGGTTGTAAAAAATCACGAACAGCGGCGTCATCAGCGCTTCCAGCAAGCTGACAAAAACAAAATTGCCCGCCGCCTTCGCCAGAAACAGCGCGTTCGCCGGTGCCGGAGAAACCCGGTATGCATCCAGCACCTGATTCCGCAACTCTCGCGCCCAGGTCTGATTCAACGCCACCACCGCCGCAAACAGAAATGCCACCCACACCAGCCCGCCCACAATGTGCCGCGACTCCTCCGCCAGCGGATCAAATGAGAAGCTGAAGATCACCACCACCAGCAGCGAAAAAAACAGCATCGAGTTCAGCGCATCTTTCGACCGCCACTCCAGCCGGATATCTTTTCTCAACGTCGCCAGCGTGACGGCCCAGAAATTCACCCACCCTCCTTGTCATCCTGAGGCGAGCGCTTCTTGCTCGCCGAAGGATCTGGGCGAGCCGCGCGAATCGCCCGCGTTCTGTGCGGGCGAAGAAATCGCGCGTTCGGCTCGCTTCCTTACCCGCGTTGGACGCTGGCCGTCCGATCCACAATCTGCCCCGCCTGCATCCACACAAATTCGTCGGCCACGCCCTCCAGCAGCGCCGCCTGATGCGTCACCACAAAAATCGTCTTCCCCGCCTCGCGCATAGCCTTGAGCAAGCCGACCATCTCCTGCGCCGAATGCACATCCACATTGGAAAATGGTTCGTCCAGCAGCAGCACTCGCGGATCATGCAGAATCGCCCGCGCCAGCGACATTCTCTGCCGCATGCCCTGCGAATATTGCCCCACCGCCCGCCTCAACTCCGGATCGAGCCCCACCCCCCGAATCGCCGCCACGCAACGCGCATCGCCGCCAATGCCATACAGCCCGGCAAAATATCGCAGGTTCTCCATCCCGCTCATCTCGTCATAAAGCAGCGACGGATGCGCCATGTACCCGATATCCCGGCACGCGTCTTTCGGAGTCTTCCCAAAAATCGAAATCTCGCCGCGCGTAGGCTGCGCCAATCCCGCCAGCGCCCGCAGCAGCGTAGTCTTTCCCGCCCCGTTATCGCCAAGAATGGCGTGAAATCGCCCCGCATCGAATTCCGCCGTAACCCCGCGCAGCGCGGCAAAGCGCCCAAACTGCTTGATGACGTCGCGGAAAATAATCAGTGCAGCGCCCGCAGGCACCGCAACGGAAGTATTCACAGCTGAAGTATTCGCGGCTGGAGTATTCACAGGATGAGCGGCGCCCGAGGAATTTGGCTTGAATCCACAGCAAAGAATCTATGGATTTCGCCAAATTTTTGCAAAGCGGAAACCACACCAGGCAGAAACGAAAAAGGCGTGGAAGACGCAAGCCGAATCCCGCACCTCCACGCACCGTTTATTTTCGATACGGTCAGTAAAGCAAAGGCCGCTAGTTTGCCCTACCCGCCGGATTCGTCTGCAGCTGCGTCATGGTCTTGACGGGACTGGCTTGCGGCTGGCTTCCCGGAGCTCCCGGCTGCTTCGGAGCGTACTTCGACGCGCACTTCGCCTGCAGCGCCTTGGCGTGGAACACTCCATCGCGAGCGAAACGCCCATCCGCCAGCGCCTGCGAATCATCCTTGAAAGTATCGGGAGGCGCTTCGGTCCCGGTGTAATCCACCGCCAGCGTCTGATCTTCTTCGACCAGCACAAACTGTACGTGCGTTCCCTTCCGCTTGATCGACCCCGGCTGCACATTTCCGGCAACTCGCAGCCGCTTCGCATATGCGCCGTCGCCCATCTTGTGCAGTTCTTTGATGGTCACGTAGTAACTCTTGCTGTCCTGCACGCCGGTATACGCGAGATAGCCGATCAGCAGCAGAATCACCGCCGTGGCCCCGCCGAATTTCAAATAAACCTTCACCTGACTCGACATAAGCGCCCCGCAAGAGAATGAATCCCAATGCAAACTCTACGCGCAGCAGACAGCAGAATCAAGATTCCGGAGGTCTCGTCTCCAGGCTTCCGCGCTCGTTCACGCAACTCCCGGCGCGACTGCCTCTCCTTTTGCCGGCAGAAGCGCTAACAGGACGACTCCGATCACGAGGATTACGATCACATCAGCAAAGTTCCGGTGGACGCCGTGACTCCAGGCTTCCACGGTTTGAATAGCCATCACCCCGGCATGGCAGATGTTCCACCAGGCTGCTAGAGCAATCATCGAGCGATGCTCAGATGGTCTCCTGACAGCCATGAGTAGAAAGAACCCGACCGGAATGAAAAAGCTCAGAAACATCGGTCCGCACTCGTTCTTCCGCTCCAAAAGCCAGCTGGAATGCCGCAGATCCATATATAGAAAATAACTTTGGGCCAGATTCAACAGTCCCACGATCACCAGGACGATCTGGGTTAGGTGTTCTCTTTTCACAGTGACCTCCTTTGGGCGAATTTTGTTGCCAGCGCGGCAGGGGCTCACACAGAGGATTCACAAGCTAGCACGCAGGGCAGGAAAGCAAAAACAAAATCTGCAATGCCGCTGCTGATCCATCGCGTGCTGATCTATCGCGTGCTGATCCATCGCGTGGAAATCCTCAAGCCGCAGGTCAAACTCGTGAACGGGATGCTATAACCGCAAGCGCCCCCCTTGGCTGTGCCGCTTCGACATCGATACAATCGCCCGAGCCTCGCTGCTCTAGACATTCCCAGGACGGCACTCAGGTATTGCCAAAAGGAGGGATCGTGGAATTTGTAATGTTTGAAGATGCGGACGGCCTTGAGGTCTTTGTGAACCCGGAACGGGTCATATGGATCAGAGAATATTCCAAGCAAATGACAGAAATCAGCTGCGGACACGAGGACAAGTTCACGGTACGCCTCGCCCCCGCCCACGCCGTTGCCGCATTAGGCAGGCCGGCGCGCTGATCGGCCAACGAGCGTAAGCAGGGTGCTAGCCAATTGACTTCAAAAGCTCGCCGTTGCGATTTGGTCTGCCGAAGGCATCTCTACATGATCGATGACGAGAAACTCCTTTGGCATTAGCTGTGGCATCAGTTTCAGCCCAAGCTGCTCCTGCAGCGCGGCGGAGATTGCCGCACCGGGCAATTCCGAGTTTGCCTGCCACTCCAGCGTGATGTCGTAGTGGTTGGAGAGCCCGGTCTTGTCCAGAACTGGCCGCCCGAGCTGCTCGGACAACATCCTTGCCAGAGTGGCTGTGGGAACTTCTCGGCCCATGATCCGGCCACTGCCAACCTGAATCACGCGAAGGGCGTCGGAATCTGCGTCGGCAGGAATTGATTCCCGAAGCTTCGCACCATCCCCGGCGACGACGAGCTCATACACTGGGACCATTCTGGTTTGACGGTGGGCCACCAGTTTGAAGCGGCTAGACAAGAGAGCTTGAAGCATTCGTTCAGTTCGTTCCTGTAGCGCCTCGCTTGCTAGCGTGCCCTCCCCGTCCGCAGAGGGGCCCACTTTGGCGTCGATATCGTATCGCTGAGAGTTCAGCCACCCTGGCGCCCCTACGATTTGGTCATCCTTGACGTCGTAGGCGCCTCGGATGAGTTCCTGCACAGTTTCATTCGCGACCGTCAGCCCATCGGGGCTAATCTTTGTGTTCCTGTCCGCATGAATGCCAAACTTGGTGGGCGTGACAGAAATGGTCTTAAATAGGGGCGCAACTGCAGTTGCATTGTCGCCCTCCGACTGAGCACGGCTTTGGGTTGAGCTTACCGAGGTCAATACAATTGGGGCGATGACGACCAGGAATCGCGCAAGGCTTTGGCGAAGAGACATGAGCGGACCTCCAAATTGAGTGCTCTTTGGGCCGATTACTCCACGTGACGGAACTCTGGTGACTGAGAATCCGCCACACCAACAGAAGGTTGCTTTATTCTGCTCCCAAAATGTTCCAATTCCAAGTGTCCCCACGTGAAGACAGTGAGGATTTTAGAACCCTGGGGCGATGAACTTCCGCAAATCAGGGCCTTCGCGCAACCTTGCGCCGCTTGTTCGCCGCGAACTCCGATACGGGCCCCGCATCCGTCCGTTAGAATGAACATGGTTAGAATGAACATTGTTAAAAAATGAACAAAGCTAGAAACAGACAGCCCCTATGATCCATCCCTGGCACGACGTAACTCCCGGCGACAAACTCCCGTACGAATTCGACTGCGTGATCGAAATCCCCTTCGGCTCCAGCGTCAAATACGAACTCGATAAATCCAGCGGCCTGATCCGCCTCGACCGCGTTCTCTATTCCGCCGTCTACTATCCCGCTAACTACGGATTCATCCCGCAAACCCTCGCCGAAGACGACGACCCGCTCGACGTGCTCGTCCTCTGCCAGGAAACCGTCGTCCCGCTGACCATCATCCACGCCCGCACCATCGGCCTCATGACCATGATCGACGCCGGCAAGAAAGATCACAAAGTCATCGCCATCGCCACCCAGGACCCCGAGTTCAATTCCTACCGCGAAGCCGCCGAAATGCCCCCGCACCGCCTGCTCATGCTCCGCCGCTTCTTCCAGGACTATAAACAACTCGAAGGCAAGGCCGTCGAAGTCGACGAAATCCGCCCCGCAGCCGAGGCCCACCCCATCATCCTCGACGCCCTTCACCGCTACAGCGAACAACGCCGCAAAGGCTTCAAATCCGCCAAACCGTAGCCTGCAGCGCCGACTTGTAGCGCCGGCGTCTCGCCGCCGCATTCCTCAGCGCCGCGACGCTAAATCCCTTTAAACACAATCTCTTCGCGCCCACGCCATGACAAGACGCATTCTTGTCGCGGCCTTGAAAGCCCGCGGCTTTAGCCGCCGACGGAGCCCGCCTTCCACCGAAAAAATCACTTGACATCATGTACTAATAATATAGTACACTGATACACGTGAGCAGGAACCATCAAGCCGCGCCGTTCCAGTTCTCCCTCGATCTCCACACCGGCGTCCCTGTCTACCGCCAGCTCATCGATCAGGTCCGCGCCGGCGTCGCTTCCGGATCGCTCGCCGCCGGCCACCAGCTCCCCACCGTTCGCCAGCTCGCCGTCGATCTCGAAATCAATCCCAACACGGTCATGCGCGCCTATCGCGAACTCGAACTCGGCGGCCTGCTCGAAACCCATCAGGGCACCGGAACTTTCATCAGCGGCAAAAAGCTCGAAAAGAAATCCGCCGAGCGCGAACGCCAGCTCGGCCAAATGGCATCCGAAGCCGCGGCCCGCGCCGGGGCCGCCGGATTCGCCCTCGAAGATTTGATCGATCGTCTGCGGGACCTGCTGCCCAATCCCGCCCCGAAGAAATGAGATGGGAAGAGATGAGAAGACGAGACAAGAAATAGTTGGTTACAAGGAGATAGCCGTCATGCCAAGAATCCGAATCGAAGAATTCAACGGTGTAGCTCTTCTGCTGTTCGTGGTCAGCCTCCTCGCCGGAATCGCCGCCGCACAAGCCACGCACCGGCCCGCGCCGGCCATCGTCGGCGTAGTGATCGGACTTTATTTTCTCTTCGCGATTAAGGTCATACGCCAGTGGCAAAAAGTTGCCGTCCTGCGCCTCGGCCGTTACGTCGGCCTGCGCGGTCCCGGCATATGCCACATCATCCCCATTCTCGAAACCGTCAGCCCTTACGTCGACCAGCGTGTCCGCGTGGCCAGCGTCTCCGCCGAATCCACGCTCACCCGCGACACCGTTCCCGTCAACGTCGACGCCATCATTTTCTGGATGGTATGGAACGCCGAGAAATCCATCCTCGAAGTCGAAGACTTCGTCCAGGCCATCACGCTCAGCGCCCAAACCGCTCTGCGCGAATCCATCGGCCGCCACGAACTCGCCCAAATGATCACCGAGCGCGAAACTCTCGGCCGCGAACTGCAACGAATTCTCGACGAGAAGACCAATCCCTGGGGCATCACCGTGCAGTCTGTCGAAATTCGTGACGTGAAAATCCCCCAGGGCCTTGAAGACGCCATGTCACGCCAGGCCCAGGCCCAGCGCGAGCGCCAGGCCCGCATCATTCTCGGCCAGGCCGAAAGCGAAATCTCCAACAGCTTCGTGCAAGCCGCAGCCGCCTACGCCGAAAACCCGGTCGCCCTGCACCTGCGCGCCATGAACATGCTCTACGAAGCCGTCAAGGAAAAGGGCGCGATGGTCATCGTCCCATCAACCGCAGTAGAAACCATGGGCCTGGGCGGTACGCTGGCAACCGCCTCGCTCGGAGGCGCAAAACCGTAGCGCCGGCGGCCCGGCTGTCGCGAGGCCGCCCCAGCGCCGCACGCGACCCAAAAAGCGCCCGACTCGAAAATAACCCGGCACTGGTTACCGTCGGGCCCTTTTGCATGAATTCGAGTAAAGTTTGCGGACCGTTTCGACGATCACCTATACATGGCTGCGTCCTCTATCGCACTTCAGGGAGTCGAGCAGGCCGACTCTCAACTCGATGCCGCCGCCTCGCAGATCGTTCAGGCCGGCTCCGCTTCGACCTCAGGAGGCGGACAAGATGTGGTCAGCCTCAGCGAAGAAATGGTCGCCCTCATGTCGGCCCAGAACCAGTTTGCCCTCAGCGCCGATGTCCTCCAGGCCGCCGAGGAAACCCAGCAGAGCCGGCTCGACGTAATAGCCTAGATCCCGCTCGGTAGAGCCCCAGCACAAAACAATTTATCGTGTGTAGGCCCCGGATTTTGCCAAGCGGATGCCACCAAGCGCTACAGAGCCAGAACAAAACGGTGTCCCATTCTAGCCGCGCCCTTTGCGGCTAGAGTGGGGACTTGGACTTTGCCAAAACTTCTCCGACCCGCGGAACTTACGTAAGGCAAGCCTCGTACACTAATCAGCCCGCACTCCGTCCGGGGAGGCAATCGTGGCTCAACTTGCGCAACCCCATCAGACGCTAGAAGCTCTTCTGCCGCGCCGATCGCGCCTCGCCACTTCCCTGTGGTGGGTCATGCTCGTCTTCTCGCTCGCCATCGTCGCTTATGCGACAACCTACTTCGTCGCCGTCCCCGACGACGGTCACTTCGCCCGCTTCATCGTCCCGCTGCGCCTGCACATTGCCGGAGGCATGGGCGCGCTGCTCGTGGGCCCCTGGCAGTTCTCGCGCTGGCTGCGCTCCCGCGCCCTGAACTTCCATCGCTGGCTCGGCCGCTTCTACCTGCTCGAAGTTCTTCTCGGTTCCGCCGCCGGTCTCTTCATGTCAGTGGTCTCAAAGGAAGGCATGGCCACGCATTTCGGCTTCGGCATCCTCGCCCTATTGTGGTTTTTCAGCGGACTGCAAGCTTACCGTCTTATCCGCCGCGGACAAATCGAAGCCCACCGCCAATGGATGATCCGCAACTTCGCCCTGACCTTCGCCGCCGTCACCCTCCGCATCTACATGCCGCTCATGCTGGGAGCGCTGCACTGGTCGTTCCATCTAACTTTCATCACGGTTTCCTGGCTCTGTTGGATCCCCAATGCCCTGATCGCCGAGTGGATGATTCACCGGGAGACGACCCGCCGCCAACCCGCGCTCTCGTAGCGGCAGGCGCATTCCTCCGTCGTCGGCCTCCGAGTCCTAACTGGCTTTCCGCTGCCGGCTGCGTTCCGAAGCCGCTTCCTTATCCGCTCTCTTCGCGTTCTCAATCGACGACTGCAGCACTTCTTCGCGGCGCTGCCGCAATGTATCTTCAAACGCGCTCCAGCGCAGCGACGGCCCGCTTGCCGTGACCTCCATCGTCGCATCGGGATGCACCGGAGTAAGTTCGGTCTCCTCATCCAGTTCCGCCGTATCGTCCTCCGACGTCGGAATCGTCCCCGACCCCGCATCCACCTGCTGTTTCGTCGTCGGCGTAACGTTCCGGTCGGTCGCTTCGCGATGCATCACCGGCCCCTCCACCCACCTCGACCGATAGCGCCGTTCATAGTCCGCCCACTTTTCTTCCGACGTCAGCGCCTCCCCGTCATACGGCGGGAAACTCTCAATCTGCTCCTTCGTCAGATCCACCAGAAAGTCGTCTTCGTGCTGCAGCGACGGCCTGACTTCGTTCGGCGGCACAATGAACTTGCTGCCCGACAGCCAGCCGCCGGTATCGACGACCACGAACACGATCGCCCCCGTCGTCTCATCGAAGACCACATCATCAATCTCGCCCAGTTTGCGATCCCTCAGCCCATAAATTCTCGCGCCCCGAATATCCAGCGCGGCCTCCTGCGTATCGGAAAACCGATAATCCCCCAGCGTTCCGTAACGTGCCATGATTCCCTCCTGAAGCATTGGATGATGTTGACCACTCGGAAGCGACGCTAAGATGCGAAAATCATCCCTGGGTTTGGCGACCTCTGGCGTCTCCGTAAATCTGCCCAGGCGGCAAGAAGGTTATAATCGGAAAACACGCAATTCCAAGAGGCGTTCGATCATGACTTCCACCAATGGCGGTAATGGCAGTAACGGCAACGGCAGTTACTCTGTCCCCAAACCTCGCTCCCAGTGGCTGGCAAGCCGCAAACGGGCCAACACCGACGGCAACTTCTCCCAGATGCACTACGCCCGCCAGGGCGTCATCACGGAAGAAATGTCGTTCATCGCCCACAAAGAAAAGCTCACGCCCGAGCTCGTCCGCGACGAAGTCGGCCGCGGACGCATGATCATCCCCGCCAACATCAATCACCCCGAACTCGAGCCCATGGCCATCGGCGTGGCCAGCCTCTGCAAAATCAATGCCAACATCGGCAACTCCGCCGTCACCTCGGAAATCAACGAAGAACTCAAAAAGCTCCACACCGCCGTCCACTACGGCGCTGACACCGTCATGGATCTCTCCACCGGCGGCAACATCCACGAAATTCGCGAAGCCATCCTTCGCCACTCGCCCGTTCCCATCGGCACCGTGCCGATTTACGAAGCTATCGCGCGAGTCAAACGCGTGGAAGATTTGAACGCCAACGTGATGCTCGAAGTCATCGAAGAGCAAGCCGCACAAGGCGTCGACTACATGACCATCCATGCCGGCGTGCTCATTCAATATTTGCCGCTGATTTCCAAACGCATCACCGGCATCGTCAGCCGCGGCGGCGCCATCCTCGCGCAATGGATGGCCTACAACCACAAACAAAATTTCCTCTATGACCATTTCGATGAAATCGTGAAGATTTTCAAAAAGTATGACGTCAGTTTCTCCCTCGGCGACGGACTCCGCCCCGGCTGCGTCGCCGACGCCAGCGACGAAGCCCAATTCGCCGAATTAAAAACGCTTGGCGAGTTGACGAAAAAAGCCTGGCAGGAAGACGTGCAGGTCATGATCGAAGGCCCCGGCCACGTCTCCATGGACAAGATTAAAGAACAGGTCGATAAAGAAGTTGAGCTCTGCTACGAAGCCCCGTTCTACACGCTCGGGCCGCTGGTCACCGACATCGCTCCCGGCTACGACCACATCACCAGCGCCATCGGCGCGGCCATGATCGGATGGTACGGCGCCGCGATGCTGTGCTACGTCACTCCGAAAGAACATTTAGGATTGCCGAACGAGAAAGACGTCAAAGACGGCATCATAGCCTACAAAATTTCGGCCCACGCCGCCGACATAGCCCGCCAACGTCCTGGTGCCCGCGACCGCGACGACGCCCTAAGCTACGCGAGATACAAATTCGACTGGGAAAAACAGTTCGCTTTATCCCTCGACCCCGAAACCGCCCGCGCCATGCACGACGAAACCCTCCCCGACGACTTCTACAAAGAAGCCGCCTTCTGCAGCATGTGCGGCCCCAAATTCTGCTCGATGAACTATTCGTCGAAGGTCGACGAATACAACAAGCAGGTGCACGGGATCGAGAAGAAGGATTATTCGGAGTTGGTGGAGAGGTTAGTCTCGCTGAAGTAACAGCGCCTGCACAGGGGCAGACAGTGATAGCATTGCCTCGTTCTCATGCTTCCGATCCAAAGTTAGACCGCGAGTGTATGTGCCATGGCCGAGACCCAGAATCCCAACTATCAAATTAACGCGGCTTTTTTGGGAATCCAGAGGCGGGCTGAAGGGGTTGATCGTCCGACCCTGGTCCAGACCTTCGTTGACATTGGTCCACTGTTTAGGGTTTTGTCGTCGAAAGACCATCAAATCGTCTACGGCCGGCGCGGCACCGGGAAGACCCACGCCTTGCTTTACCTCGCAGAGCAGGATAAGCAGGGCTCCGCTCCCGTCTACGTCGATCTTCGATATATAGGGTCATCCGGTGGAATGTACGGGGACCCAGCGGTTCCAATTCAGCAACGTGCCACGCGCTTGCTACTGGATGTCCTCGGTGCACTTCACGAAACTCTCCTCAACTACGCTGTTGATGCAAGTTTGGACCTTTCTGCAATCGGGCCCGCGCTCGACCGACTCGCCCAAGCGTCGACCGAGGTCGAGGTGGTCGGCGAGACTCACCGCGAGTCCTCGTTTACGGAGAGCGACGATCACGAAGATAAATCTACAGCCCAGCTTTCGATCGACGCCAAACCCGCGATTGCCATGTCAACGACAGATGTCGACAAGACGCACCGCGAGGCGCAGGCAAAGCAGGCAGAGACCGGAACAGCCCGATATCGGGTCCATTTCGGCGGCACTAGCAAGGCGCTGGCCGGCCTAGCTAAGGCGATAAGCCCCCATCGGATGCTGGTGATCCTCGACGAGTGGAGCACGGTCCCTTTTGACCTGCAACCCTACTTGGCAGATCTGGTTAGGAGGGCTCTCTTCCCCGTTCAAGGCATAACCGTCAAGATCGCAGCCATCGAACAAAGATCGAACTTCATGCTGGGTGCGCACTCCGACTACACCGGGATCGAAATAGGGGCAGACGCCTCCGCGGACGTCGACCTTGATGACTACATGGTGTTCGACAACAATGCGGATAAGGCGGTTCAGTTTTTCCAAGAATTGCTGTTTCGACACTACAAATCGGAAACAATTGCAAAACCTAAGTTCGAGACCTCAGACGGCTTGATCCAAGCAGCATTCACGCAAAAGAATGCATTCGAGGATTTCGTTAAGGCGGCGGAGGGCGTTCCACGAGACGCCTTTAACGTGCTGTCAGTAGCAGCCCAGCGGGACATGAACGAAGCGATTTCCATCCCAACGATCCGGGTCGCAGCCAGGCAGTGGTTTCAACGAGACAAGGAGGGAGCGATCCGTTCAAACATGGATGCGCAGGACCTCTTGCACTGGATCATCGACGAGGTAATCGCCCACCGGCGCGCGAGGGCATTCCTGCTCAAATCCGGCACACGACACCCCCTCATCGACTCCCTCTTCGACGCACGGCTTTTGCACGTGATTAAGAGAAGTATTTCTGCAAAGGATCAACCCGGCGTTCGTTACGACGCCTACAAGCTAGACTACGGGTGCTATGTCGATCTACTGGCCACAGCCAAAGCCCCAACCAACGAACTATTCGAAGAGGGCATCCTACCGGAGGACGGCGCTGCGGGAGTTAAGGTCCCAACGGACGACTATCGCGCCATACGCCGCGCGATTCTCGATCTAGATCAATTCGAGAAGCGCGCCAAGGAGTAGCCCGGTGCCCCATCCTTTCGCGCTCTTTGCGAAAGGGTGGGATCCCACCTCGCCGGTTGCCCCATCTTTCGCGCTCTTTGCGAAACGGTGGGATCCCACCTTAGCGGTTGCCCCATCCTTTCGCGCTCTTTGCGAAAGGGTGGGATTCCACGAACTCCTGCACCTACATGCTTCGCCGCGATGCCTAACGCGGCGAACTCCGATTTTGCCCGACTTCGGAGGCGCTGATCGCCGGGTGCCTCATCCTTTCGCGTACTTTGCGAAAGGATCGCGGCGGAGTATCCTACTTTCATGGCCGTGAACTGGCTCGAAGTTGCGAAAAAGATGGCTGAGGACGCACGAGCCCAGCTTGCCCTCAATCGCAAGCTCCTGCAGGAAATCCTTGCGGAACGGGCGCGCCAACAGTCCGCCCAAGAACCGCAGACGAACGCTCGGTGATCCCACTTCGCCTTACTATCATTGCGGGCGCCAACGGCTGCGGCAAGTCTACATTCACAAGCCGTTCAAGTTTCGTGTACGACATTCCTCTCCTCGACCCCGACGCCATTGGTAAGGCACTCCAGCCAACCATCCCGGGAACATCGGCTGTCGCTGCCGCTCGCCACGTTCTTATCGCCGCCCAAAAACACATTCACAAGCGCGAGAGCTTCGCCCTCGAAACCACGCTTTCCGGTCAGGGCTATCTACGAATGATGATCGATGCGCGGGCACCCGGCTTTGAGGTAGTGCTGGTCTACATCGGAACAGAAAATCTCGAAATCAACCTATCCCGCATCCGAGATCGCGTGCTCGCCGGCGGACACGACGTGCCAGAAGAGGATGTCAGGCGGCGCTATACAAGAAGTTTCAAGAACCTTCCAACTGCCATCCAACGCGCGGACCATACCATCCTGTTCGATAACTCAACCGACGAGGGCTACCGTCTGGTTGCCGTTCTCGGCCCGTCTGGAAATCAGTGGTTCCAGCCTATTCCCGAGTGGGCAGCTGCAATTTACCGCTCCTGAGAAGTCCGCCGGGTGCCCTATCCCTTCGCGCCCTTTTCGAAAAGGTGGGAGAGATGCCACCGGGGACAACCGTTTTCGTTGCATCGGTCGAAAATCCCGCCTCCGGTAACTCTGTGGCCGGTTGCCCCATCCCTTCGCGCCCTTTGCGAAAGGGTGGGATTCCACGAACTCCCTAACATGCTTCGCCGCGATGCCTAACGCGGCGAACTCCGATCTTGCCCGACTTCGGAGGCGCCGATCGCCGGTGAAGAAGGCCGGTGACGAAGGAAAGACCCCCGGAAATCCACAGCCCAATTGTCTACATCTTGTGACATCCGACCTTGTCATCCACAGCCAGGAAAGCAGAACATGGTCAGGGCGGAATATATCCGCAGCGGCCATGCCGCGGTAAGTCCTTTGCTATCTAGATTTTGACCTCTAAGCTCTTTCACATCCGGATTTTAGGGAGAATTTCGCGCTAACTCGCTGATTCCACAGATTCGGGGGGGAGGGGGATACCCCCTTCAGAACCTCGGCGCGTGCCCCTCGATAAGAGCGAAGGCGCTGTCAAGGACAAACTACTCCCGTCGGGGCAGCGTGCCCCGTCGACTCGCGCACTCTGGGGAAGGACGGAAATGCTGGAAGATGTCTTGACGTTCCGGAACTCGGACGCGCCACGCCGGTAGACACGAAGCTTTCGAAAATCTTCCGGCTGCAGGAAAGTTTCGGCGTTAGCCGTTGAAATCGGCAATGCCGTTCCACACCAGCTGAACGGCGATGGCCAGAATCAGAAAGCCGAATATTTTGTTGATGGCTCCCACGGCGCTCGGCCCCAGCCGCCGCACCAGCGGTCCTCCCATCCAGAAGAAAAGAGTCACGCTCAATGCGATCGCCGCGATGCCGATGACCATCCCGAAATACGCCGCCTTGTCGTCCACATGCGCGGCCAGCGCCATCACCACCCCGATCGCGCCCGGTCCCGACATCAGCGGCATGGCCAGCGGCGTCAGAGAAATGTCGTCTTTGCTTTCGGCTTCGTGGCTCTCGGCGGGCGTGATGCGAGCCGTCGACGTCACCATCCCCCACGCCGTGTTGGCCACGATCAGTCCGCCGGCAATCTTGATCACCGGCAGCGAGATGCCGAAAAACTGCAGCACGAAGCGGCCGAAAAACAGAAACGTCACCAGAATCACGAACACCCAGATCCCGGTCTTGATCGCCGTCCAGCGCCGGTCGCGATCGGTCCACGACGAAGTCATGCTGAAGAAGATGGGAATGCCGCCGAAGGGATCGACGATCGGAAACAGCGCCAGAAATGTCGCCGCCGCCGAGTCCGGCAGCGTGCGCAGAAAATGCCCGATCCCATGCGCGGACGTCATCGCCTAACGGTATCCTTCCAGCGTCTTGGCCGCGCGTTCCAGCGCCGCCGCAAGCACCGCCAGTTGCTGCCGCGCGCGCTCGCTGTCACCTTTATCGAGAGCTTCATTCACTCCCGGAATCACCACTGCGGCGTAACCCGTGTATTCACCCGGAGCATAAATGACGTGCCGGTACCAGGGACGGTGCGGCAATCCTTGCGGCGACAGCAGGGCGCGCTCGGTTTCTCGCAGAGCCTGGTTCAGGCGCTCGGTATCGCGCGGCGGATTCTTTTGCCTGGCCAGCGCCTTCGCGCCCGCAGACTCAAAATGCCGAGCCGCGGCATTGACCGCGCCGAAGTCGAGCGTGTGGTCGCCAAACTTGTCTTCCGCCCGCTTTCCAGCCGCTTCCAGATACGCGGAAATCTCTTTTCCATATTCTTCGTAGTCAAAAGGCAGCACGTCGGCATCGGCCATCCGCAAAGCTTCCAGCCCGAGGATGCGCGCCATCTGCTGTTCATAAACGAAGTCGGGATCGGCAAACTTCTTGAACCACGTGAAATCGTCGAACGCCGAGTGGTAGACGCCATACGAGCCGGTCGAACTTACATCGGTCGAAGGCACTCCCGAGTGCTGCAGAAACGCCGTGTAATCCGAGCCGCTGCCCAGGTCTCCGACCGGGACATCGTTCTTCGCCTGCGCCGCCGGAAGACGACGGCTGTCTCCAATCGCTTCGGTGGGCAACTGCGTCGCGGACGCACTCGATTGCGAAGGATTCGGCTGCGCCGCCGTCTGCCACGCTTCGTAAACTGTCCCACCCTTCGGGCTCGGCACCGCTTTAGCCACATCCCGCAGAAACTGCTTCAGGCTCGGCACCGAAGACGCACCAAACCTCGGCCCCGAAACGGCTACATCCACGTTGAAATAGGCGTCCGCATTCGCCAGTTCGGAATCGTGCTGCTCCACCCATTCCGTCGACCCCATCAAACCCTCTTCTTCGCCGTCCCAACTGCAGAACAACATCGTGCGCTTCGGCTTCCAGCCCGACTTGAGCAATTCGCCGACGCCATGCACGGCTTCAAGCATCGCCGCCGTACCGCTGTTCGGATCGACAGCGCCGAACACCCACGCATCGCGATGGTTCCCCGCAACCACCCATTCGTCGGGCAGTTCGCCGCCGCGCACCCGGCCAATCACATCCCACAGCGTGCGGAATTGATAATCCTGCTTGAGGTGCATCTTCACCCGCGACGGCCCCGGACCCACGTGATAGGTAAACGGCAGCGCCCCCTGCCACTCGCGGGGCGAGTCAGGTCCGCCAAGATGCTGCAGGATCGGCCACGCATCGTGATAAGACAGCGGAGTAACCGGAATCTTCGGCATCTGTGCCGAATGCTCCGGCGAGATGCGCTGCGACTCAGGCAGCGATGGAATCGATGCGATGCCAGGAGTCGTCGGATCGCCGGGAAACTCGAACATGTATCCCACCGACCCGCGCTGCACGCCGGTGTCAGGACGCCACGGTCCCTCGGGATATTTGTCGCCGCGGCGCCATCCATCATCCGCCGGATCGGAGTAAAGAATCACGCCCGCCGCGCCATGCTCCTGCGCAAGGAAGACTTTCACTCCGCGAAAGTTCTGCCCATAACGAACCAGTACGAGCTTGCCGCGCACGTCGACTTTCATCTTGTCGAGCTTCTCGAAATCCTCCGGCGTTCCGTAGTTGGCGTAGACCACGTCAGCTTCCACATCGCCCGACGGCGACATCCCGCTGAACGGCATGACCACGCGCGGATCGTCCTGGAAAGGATCGTGATCGACATGCTCGCGCGTCGGCCCGTGCATTTCCACGCCATTGGGTGCAGTCATGTCCACGCTGATTTCCGCCGGATAGTTCATCCACACTTTGTATTCGACGATTTCGGTATCGAGCCCGGCATCGCGGAATTTCTGCGCGACATAGTCAGCGGTCGCTTTGTCTTCGACCGTTCCCGCCATGTGCGGAACCTGCGTCAGGATGCGCAGATGTTCTTCAGCCAGCTTGGGATCGGGCACGGCAAGGAAGCGCGATTCGATCACGGACTCAGCGGCGGCATCCCGAAACCCAAAGATGGACGCGTTGGACGATTCGCTGGAAGACGGCGCAGCATCCCCAATCGGAGTCGAGGAAGCCGAAACCAGAAGCGTGAGCGAAAGCAGAGTTGTGGAAAGGACGCGCATGAGGCTCCTGAAACGGAAGGTAGTAAGGTAGCACAGGCGTGGGTTCCACCGTGGCGCGCAATTCCAAGATTCGTGTTTTATTCGCCATATTCACCAACTTCACCAATTTCACCAGTTGGTGCCGACTTGTGCTATGATAACTGCCGTGAAGCGAGCCACAGTGACACTGCCGGATGACCTTGCCCAGGCAGTGGAGATGTACACTCAAGCCCAAAACGTGACTCCTCCGCTGACTGCTGTCGTTCAGGCCGCGCTACGAGAGTATCTGCAGGAACGCGGATTTTTGCGAACCTACCGGCCGTTGAAACTCGATCCCCTGGGCAATAGCGGCCGGAGTGACGTCAGCGTGAATCACGATCTATACCTGACGGGCGTCAAGAAATGACAAGCGCTGTGCTGGCTGACTCCGGCCCCTTGTACGCTGCGGTTGACGAAGCGGATGAGCACCATCTTGAGGCGCGGCAGGAGTTGGATAGGCTGGAGAAAGATCAACGCAGCGTCGTGATTCCATATCCGATACTGTTGGAGGCGTACCAGCTCGTTCTATACCGCCTGGGCGTGGCCGCAGCCCACAAATGGATCACCTTCCTGGCCGGAGCCTCTTTCATCAATCCGGATTCCGCCGACTATGGACGCGCCGTAATCACGGTTCAGAATTTTCGCGATCAGCGAATTACGCTGGTTGACGCAACGGTTGCGGCTCTAGCTTCGCGCCTTGGCATTGAAGTTTGGACGTACGATCACCACTTTGACGCAATGCGGATTCCAGTGTGGCGGTGATCTGAACGTAGCGCCGGCGTCCCGCCGGCTGTCGCGGGGGCGTCTCGCCCGCGCAGTCGGGAACTCCGACATGGACTTCTTTTCGCCCCGCTACCTCACCTGCCCCGTCCCGACAATCTCATACTTCGACGAAGTCAGTTCCGCCAGCGCGAAAGGCCCGCGGCAGTGTAACTTCTGAGTGCTGATGCCCATCTCCGCGCCGAAGCCGAATTCGCCGCCGTCGGTGAAGCGCGTCGAAGCATTCCAATACACTGCGGCAGAGTCGACGCCGCGCAGGAACTTGCGGGCGTTGGCCTCGTCGCTGGTCACAATCGAGTCGGAATGCTTAGTCGAATACTGGTTGACGTGCGCGATGGCGTCATCCACGCTCGCGACCACGGCCACAGCCATGCACAGCCGCAGATACTCTTCGTACCAGTCCTGCTCAGTGGCGGGACCAACTTGCAATCCCGCGGCGAGTGTGCGCGTCTTGCCATCACCGCGTACTTCGACTCCCGCCTCGATCAGCTGCTTCACAATCCGCGGAATGTATTCCGCCGCGATGCGCTCGTGCACCAGCAACTTCTCAGCCGCGTTGCACACCGACGGCCGCTGCGTCTTGGCGTTGATGACGATGCGGTCAGCCATCTGGAAATCGGCTGACTCGTCGACGAAGATGTGGCAGTTCCCCGCCCCGGTCTCGATCACCGGAACGGAAGAGTTCTCAGTGACGAAGTTGATCAGCCCCACCCCGCCGCGCGGAATGATCACATCCACCAGGCCGCGAGCTTTGATCAACTCCTGTGCAGATTGCCGGGAACTCGAATCGAGCAATTCGATCGCTCCTGAGGGCACGCCTGCAACCGAGTTCATGATCTCGACCAACCGCCGGTTGCTTCGCGCCGCTTCCTTGCCGCCGCGCAGCACAATGGCGTTGCCAGTTTTAAGCGCGAGCACAGCCGTGTCAACAGTCACGTTAGGGCGCGATTCGTAGATGATCCCGATTACACCGAGCGGCACGCGCACCTTGCGGATATGCAAACCGTTCGCTTTCGTCCACTCCGCCAGAGTCTCGCCGATGGGATCAGGCAGCGCGACCACATCGCGCACGGCCTGTGCCATCTCCGTAACACGCGCGGTGGTGAGCAGCAGCCGGTCGCGCATCGCACCATCGAGGCCGGAGCTTTCAATGTCGTCGCGGTTCGCGTCAAGAATGCTTCCCACCTGCGCATCGAGCGCATTCGCGATCCCCTGCAGCAGCGCGTTCTTCTTGTCGGTCGAAAGCAGTGCGAGCTGGCCCGCAGCCGCGCGGGCGCGCAGCAGCTTTTCCTGCGTGGTGCCGGCTGCGCTCGAAGCGGCGGACTTCAACTCGCCCTTCATCTTCTCGTCCCTCATCTTCTCGCCAGACCTCATCTCGCCCTTCGCGGCGGGAAGTACGTGCCAATCTTCCGCTCGATCCCGAACGTAATGGCTTGCGCGTGCCGTCCGTTGACAATCGCCACATGCACTCCAGCCTCGCTGGCCAGCTTGGCGGCCCGCAGTTTCGAGATCATGCCGCCGCGTCCGAGCGTGCTCTTGCCGTTGCACTGCGCTTCGAGCGCCGGAGTCAGCTTGCGGATCGTGCGCTGCAGACGCGGCTTTTTGCTTGCGTCAACAACCATGAATCCGTCGACGTTGGTGAGCAGCAGCAGCCAGTCGGCCTGGACCGCCGTCGCCAGCAGCGAACTCAATTCGTCGTTGTCGCCGAAAGCGCCTTCCAGTTCGCGCACCGAAACGCTGTCATTCTCATTGACGATCGGAACCACGCCCAGCCCCAGCAATTCGGCGAGCGTATTCTGCAGATTGCGGTAGCGCAGGGGCGAAGTGAAGTCGTCGCTCGAAAGCAACAACTGTGCCACAACTTTCTTTCCGAAGAACAGGCGCTCGTACGTATGCATCAGCCTGCTCTGGCCCACCGCGGCGCAGGCCTGCATGAGCGGCACGTTTCGCGGCCGTTTTTCGAGAGCGAGTCCCGCCATTCCTGCCGCGATCGCGCCCGAAGTGACGATGAGGTATTCGTTCCGCGCAAGGTCGAACTGATCGACAATGCCGCGCAGCAGGTTGATATCGATCTGCCCGTCGGGGGCGATCAGGCTGGTGCCGACTTTGATGACGACTCGCATCGCTGTATGCATCCGGGGAAATTCGGTTTTGCCTTGGAGACTCCGGCCTGGAGATCCCGGCGCGCCGGCGGGAGGGACAACATCTCTATCGTGCCGTTAGAATGAGTTTCTGGCAAGTCGGCTTCCGGCAACTCTGTTTTTGGCGAGTCTGTTTTTGGCGAGTCGACGATGCTTGCGCCTGAACCTTATGCCTGCTCCGAATGCCACCCGCCGATTCTCCGACCGTGTCCAGAACTATGTGCGTTACCGCCCCGGATATCCGCCGGAAGCGTTGCGCGTGTTGCAGGACGAATGCAGTCTGACCCCTTCCCACATCGTCGCCGACATTGCGTCGGGCACGGGAATATGGACACGCATGTTGCTCGAGAGTGGGAACCCAGTCATCGGAGTCGAGCCCAATGCGGAGATGCGCGAGGCCGGCGAGCGGCTGCTGGCCGGGTTTCCCGCGTTCACTAGCGTTGCGGGCACGGCGGAGGCCACGAAGCTGGCCTATCAGAGTGTGGATTTTGTCACGGCGGCGCAGGCCGCGCACTGGTTCGATCGTGAAGGCGCGCGGCGCGAGTTCATGAGAATCCTGAAGCCGGAAGGATGGCTGGTGCTTTTGTGGAACGAGCGCCTGACCGATTCAACACCATTTTTGCGCGACTACGAACAACTGCTGCTGACTTACGGCACGGACTACGAAGAAGTGCGGCACGAGAAGACCACGGATGCGGTGAACGAATTCTTCGATCCCCTGCCGTTTCAGGAGCGTGTGTTCGCCAACCGGCAGGAGTTTGATTACGCGGGTATCGAGGGACGCTTGCTCTCGTCGTCGTATGTGCCGGGGCCCGAAGATGCGAAGTATGATCCGATGTTGCAGGAATTGCGGCGCATATTCGAAGCGCATGCGGCAGACGGGCGAGCAACGTTCGAGTACAAGACAAGAGTTTATTTTGGACAATTGAGGAAGGCGACGTGACCGGGCAGGAAACTCCGCAGTCCCTCAACGAAGCGTGCCAACGTTTTTCCAGGTTCCTTCGAGAGAACGGCTACCCTGAGCAGGTACTCTGGGTCGAAGACACCGACGTGGTGTGGCATCGGCGCAAGTTGTGGGTGCGTGCGCTTCCCGAGCAAACAGCTCAGGGCCGCGCTTGCCGGAAGTACGAGGAGGGAGTCAGAAACGGGCGCGGCGTGAAGCTCTATGCCTTTTCAGAGCTGGGGAAGACCGCGATCGCGGCCGTCATTCTGCCAAAGGACGAGGACGCGCGGCAGCGGGCACAGATGCCACGCGGGGGCCTCATGCTGAGTGCCGCAATCAAGAAATTGAGCGCTCATCGCGTCACAAACCGCGTGACCTGGTTAATTCTGTCGGGGCTTCATAGAACGGATTCTCCGTCGTTTTGGGAGAGCTACCTAGGTCTTTCCTAACCCGATTTAGTGGAGGGATATTGTCCGACGAAAAATCGTTTCACATGACGCCCGACGAGTTTCGGCGCCATGGCCATGCCGTGGTGGACTGGATCGCCGACTATCATGCGCGCATCGAGTCGTTTCCCGTGCTGTCGCAGGTGAAGCCGGGGCAGACGCGGGCTGCGCTGCCGGCGAATCCTCCGGCGCAGGGCGAGCCGTTTGAGGCCTTTCTGAAAGACGTCGAGCGCGTGATTCTGCCGGGAGTCACGCACTGGCAGTCGCCGAACTTCTTTGCGTACTTTCCGTGCAACGCTTCCGGTCCGGGAATTCTTGGTGATCTGCTTTCTTCGGGACTCGGCGTGCAAGGCATGTTGTGGTCGACCAGCCCCGCGTGCACCGAACTTGAGACGCACGTGATGGACTGGCTGGTGGGGATGCTGGGGCTGCCGGAGAAATTTCTGTCGTCGAGCAGCGGCGGTGGAGTGATTCAGGATACGGCCTCGAGCGCGGCCCTGTGCGCTCTGCTGGCGGCGCGCGAGCGAGCCACGAATTACGTCAGCAACAAGAAAGGATGCGACGGGCGCCTGGTCGCCTACGCTTCGACGCAGGCCCATTCATCACTGCAAAAAGCTGCGATGATCGCGGGCCTGGGAGTGGATAATCTGCGGCTGATCGAAGCGGACGATAAGTTCGCCATGAAGCCCGAAGCGCTGGCACACCAGATTGAAGCCGACAAGCGGGCCGGGCTGACTCCATGTTTTGTGTGTGCGACGGTGGGAACGACGTCGTCGAACGCGATGGATCCGATTGCCGCAATCGCCGAAGTCTGCCGTGAGCATAATCTTTGGCTGCATGTAGACGCGGCGATGTCGGGCACGGCGATGCTCTGTCCGGAATTTCGCCATCTGCAGAACGGAGTTGAACTTGCCGACAGTTATAACTTCAATCCGCATAAATGGATGTTCACCAACTTCGACTGCAACTGCTTCTGGGTCGCCGACCGCAAGGCGCTGATTGAGACGCTCAGCATTCTGCCGGAATATCTGCGCAATCAGGCGACGGAGTCGGGATCGGTGATCGATTATCGCGACTGGCACATTCAGTTGGGAAGGCGGTTCCGGTCGCTGAAATTGTGGTTCGTGATCCGGCATTATGGCGTCGAGGGATTGCAGCACCACATTCGCGAACACGTGCGGCTGGCGCAGCAGTTCGCCGAGTGGGTGCGGAATGACGACCGTTTCGAAATAGCCGCGCCCGCTCCGCTGAATCTGGTGTGCTTCCGCTACAAGGGCGGAGAGGCGGCGAATCAGACCATCGTCAATCAGAAAATCATGGACCGGCTGAACGGCAGCGGAGATCTATTCCTGACGCATACGAAGCTGAACGGCAAGCTGACCCTCCGGCTGTGCGTGGGGCAGACCAACACGCAGGCGCGGCATGTAGAGCGGGCGTGGGAGCGAATCCGCGAGGAAGCGAAATTTGTGGACGGCACGAAATGAGCGTGGGAAGAATGACGCAGGCGGCTCCGCAGCGATTTTGTCGGCGCCTCTCGCTCAGATTCCCTTCCGCTGTATTCCTTTTCTTCCTCGCCGTCCCGGCTCTGCTGCGGGCGGGAACAATCTCCGGCACAGTCAAAGACCCCTCCGGCGCGGTCATCGCCGACGCGCGCATCGAGATCACCGGCGGGGATCTGCCTCAGCCGGTGGTGCTGTCATCCGACGGGCTGGGCCGGTTCACGTCCCCCGATCTGAAGCCGGGCAAGTATGTGGTGCGCATCTCGCGCGATGGTTTTGAGACGCTGGAGAAAACCGTCGACCTGACCGAGTCGGCCGAACTGCAACTCACGCTGGCCATCGCCCGGCAGCAGACCAACATCAATGTTCCCGGCATCGCACTCGCCTTTGCCAACTCCGACCCCGTGTATCGCCAACTTCGCGATGTTGGGTTGGGAGCTACCTTTCGGTTCGACAACTTCACCCTGATCTGTGACGTGGCCACTTTCCAGTTTCAGAAAGGGACGATTACGTTCCTAAGCCCGGTTGAAGGAGTCGTGACCGGCGCGATCTTCATTGGCGAAGGCCACTTCAACCTCAAGCCCGTAACTACGCTGGACGCGCACGAACTCAGCCGCCGCATTGGGGCGGACGAAGTCAACGAAGACTTCACCGAAGTTGTGCTCCGCTTCACCGGAGAGGAACGCATGAAGCTTCTTCCCGGGATTGGAGACAAAGTCGAGCCCTCGGCCGAGGCCGCCGCCGCGTTTCAGCGTTGGAAAGAGCGAGTGCGCCAGCGGCACGAGGTTGCCGTGAGTTTCACCGAGTCGTTGCTCGAGGGTGAAGACATGGACAACGTGGACGCCGACATGCTGGCCGCGGTCTACAATCCCGAGCACCCGCTCTTCTTCAACGCCTATCTGCGCGGAAAAAAGCACAAGGATCTGCGATTTTTCCTTCGGACTCGTGTCGGAGCGATCCCACAGATGGATTCGCCGGAGGAATCCGGGCTTATCAACTACGATCCCGAGAGCCTGGAGGACGGGATTTGGTACCTGGATCACCTGAAGTCCGAATACGCGAAGCGCACCGCGAGTTCGGAAGAAGACCGGAGGCTGTTTGCCACGCGCCGCTACAAGATCGAAACCGTAATCGCCAGGAACCAGCATTTATTCAGCAGCGCCACTATCACCTTTGAACCGCTGGTGGCGGGAGAGCGCGTGATGAAGTTTGGTCTGTTGCCGAATCTGCGGGTGGCGCGGGTGCTCGACGAGCAGGGTCAGAATCTTTTCTTCATTCAGGAAAGCCGCAAGGAAGATGGATCGTTTTACGTGGTGCTGGCGAAAGCGCCGCCGATGGGCAAAGAAACTTCCATCACGGTTGAGTATGCCGGCGACAAAGTTCTGGAGCAGGCCGGCGAAGGAAGTTTCTATGTGCGGGCGCGAAGTGCGTGGTATCCAAATTTAAACGGGTTCGGGGAACGCGCCCTATATGACCTCACTTACAAAGTTCCTCCCCGATACGTGGTCATCAGCGTCGGCAAGTTGCAGGGCGAATCGGTCGAGCAGGATTTCGCAGTCAGCCACTGGATCACTCCCATTCCGGTTGCGGTAGCAGGGTTCAATTACGGCGATTACAAAAAAGAGGAAATCCCCGACGACAAGACCGGCTACAAGATTACCGGCTATTACCTCACGGAGTTGCCCGACCGGTTGCGCCGCTTTCAAATTCTGCAGAGCATGGCACCCCACGCCATGACCAAATACGCGCTTGAGCAGACGCGGGCTCAGATGCAGCTTTGCACTTACTATTTTGGCAAGAGTCCGTACGACGAGATCTCGATCACCGAGCAGCCCGACTTCGCTTTCGGACAATCCTGGCCCAATCTGGTCTATCTCCCGATTTCCGCCTACATCGACTCGACGCAGCGCTGGATGTTGTTCGGTCATATCGACAACAACTTCACCGGATTCGTGCAGGAAGTAACTCCGCACGAGGTTTCACATCAGTGGTGGGGACATGCGGTGGGTTGGGCCACGTATCACGATCAATGGTTGTCGGAGGGATTTGCCGAGTTTTCCGCCGGACTGTTTCTGCAGAATGCTTTTGGGAAAGACTGGAAAGGCGACTATCTCGAGTTTTGGGAGCGGTTGCGGCATCGCATTCTCGACAAGAACAAGTTTGGCATCGCGCCCACCGACGCCGGCCCGCTCTGGATGGGCCTGCGGCTGATTTCTCCCAAGACGGAGAACGCGTACCAGAACGTGACCTATGCCAAGGGCGCGTATGTGCTGCAGATGCTGCGTTCAATCATGTACAGCCAGGACGATGGCGACAAAGCCTTCATCGAAATGATGCATGACTTTGTGGAGAGCCATCGCGACCGGCCGGCTTCCACGGAATCGTTCAAGGCGATCGCCGAGAAACACATGACCAGGCTGATGAACCTGCAAGGCAACGGTCGTCTCGACTGGTTCTTCGACGAGTGGGTGTATGGCACTGAGGTTCCGCGCTACAAATTCGAATATCAGATCCTTCCGGCGGAAGGCGGGAAGGTGAAGTTGCACATGACCATCACGCAGAGTGAAGTAGATGACCACTTTGCCATGCTGGTTCCGGTCTTTGCCGACTTCGGCAAGGGGATGGTTCGCATCGGACAGATGGCGGCCATCGGCAACTCGACGCGCACCGTGGACGCCATGCTGCCAAGCGCTCCCAAGAAAGTTGTGCTGAACGCGTACAAAGATATTCTGGAGCGTTGAACCGGGCAGCCAGACTCGCCAAGCGGACGCGAATTGCTACCCTTCCCAGGGATTCAAAATCGGCACTTGGGTGTTTGCAAAGTCGGCGACGTTGCGTGAAACGATCGTGAGATTGTGGTGAAGCGCGGTCGCCGCCAGCAGACCGTCGATGGCCGATAGTGGTTTTCCCTTGCGCCTTGCTTCGGCTGCGAGCAAACCCCATCGGTCAGCGATAGGCACACTCACGGACAGAATCCTGCCGGAAAAACGCGTTTGCAGGTCCCGTTCCAACCATGCCTCCAGGTGCGTTCGACGTTTGCCTTGTGCCAGTCGGGCGACGCCCTTCCGAATCTCCCCCACCGTGAGGACGCTCAGGTAGAGCAGGCTCTCATCCGCCGCTTCCATCCACTCCAATACGCGAGGTTCAGGCTCGATACGGACCAATTCAGAGATGCAATTCGTATCTAAGAGGAATCCGCTCACAGGTCAACCTATGTCAGATCAGCGTCGCGTCCTGGGTCACGGTCCCGCTCCAGATCCAAATCGACGCCTACCAACGGAGACTGCCGGAAAAACTGCACCAGGCTTTTCGGCTGATGAGACTTGCCTACCAGACGGTCATATTGCTCCTCGGCGACCATCACCACGCCCTCCTTGCCTTGCCGTGTGATGCGTTGGGGCCCTTCGTTTCGCGCCTTCCGAAACACCTCGCTAAATCGCGCCTTCGCACTCTGGACCTGCCAAGACTCCGGGCTGGCCTTCCCATCGACTTGGTGAGGGCCCCCTTTCACACCTTTTGGCATAGCGCTTTCCCTTTAATGACTAGTCTGACTAGACATAATACTGATCTTCGGCTTGCTCTTTGTCAAGCGGGACTGAGAATTGGGGCGCGGCTGCGATTCGGGCAGTTTCCGCAATTGCGCCGAAACTCGACGTCGCCTGGAAATTGTTGGGAATCGCTCCAGAGTCAGTCCGCAGGCATTGGTGAAACCCGCGCCGCCCGGCGGCGTTCCACCGCCGGATACGCCGCTTCGGCGGGAACTTCCAGCCACTTGCGCACCGCGGGCATGGCCTTGCGCATGGCGTCTTCGCCCGATTGGATCAAGGCGTCGGCGCGCTTGAAATCGTCATAAGCGAAGCCAGCCACGTCGGGCTCAACCACCACATCCGCCGCCGAGCGCCATAGGTCGGACATGGCATCCTGCGCAATCGCGAACGATTGCCCAATCACGTCGAACAGATGCCGCGGAGGCCCGCCGCTGGCCCATGTACCCTTCAGCTGCACGGCGATGACGCGCTCGGCGCCCATTTCGCGCAGCGGCTTCGTAGGCACGGGATGCGACAACATGCCATCGACCAGGTAGCGTCCGCCAATCTCGACCGGCAAAAACATGCCCGGATACGCGCAACTGGCGCGCACCGGATCGACAATCGATCCAGAATGAAAGACCGCACCTTCGCCCGTGTTGAAGTCGGTCGCCGCCACGCCCAGAGGAATCCGCATCTCTTCAAAGGTCTTCACCTTCAAGGTCCGCTCCAGGAAAGAAACCATGCGATCGTTGGAGGCGAAGCCGTAGCGGGAAAGCGTCCAGCGAGCGAAAGTGGTAAAGCGGCAACTGCTGGCTACTTGCTCCAGTTCCGTCACCGAGAGACCGCTACAGTAGCAGGCTCCGATCAGCGCGCCCACGCTCGTCCCGGTCACAGCCCGGACTGGAATACCTTCTTGTTCGAGGACTTTCAGAACACCGATATGGGCAATGCCGCGGGCGAAGCCTCCGCCCAAAGCCAGGCCAATCACGGGAACCGTGGGGGCAGCGCCCGGGGCGCTCTTGCGGGAAAGCTCCCGGCCGAACGCTTGCACCGAACGAATGATCTTCCCCAAACTCTTCACGGAACCCCACATCTCCGGCGCGTCCTTCGGGACTGATCGCCGGAACCGCCTAGTCCCTACATACTATTTAAGATGCCACAACTGGACAGAGGGTGTAACGGCACGGTGGTGCCACTTCTAATTACGTTGGGGATTCGCCAAAGGCAGTAACAGTTACCCTCCGAGCTCTCGATCCACGTGACGAATCTCCTGTATTCCTGCTAAGTTGCGGACAGTATGGTGCGCGAGATCTCAGCCGGCGGCGTAGTGGTTCGGAACATGGACGGGGACTGGTGGATGGCCGCCATCGAACCGGCCGGGGCGGCGGCGGTGACTCCCGCTCCGGCCAAGCGCACCGTCCGCTCTAAGCCGAAAGCGATTCTCGCCTTGCCCAAGGGATTGGTCGACCCCGGTGAAAAGCCACTGGAAGCGGCTTTACGCGAAGTGCGTGAAGAAACCGGAATCACCGCCGTTCTGGTCACGAAACTGGCGGATATCAAGTATGTCTACCAGCGGACCTGGGGCGACGGCGCGCGCGTGTTCAAGATTGTCACCTTCTATCTTCTCCGCTACGAGTCGGGCAGCATCGACGATGTTTCCGATGCGATGAGAATCGAGGTAGCGCGGGCGAAGTGGGTGCGCCTCGAAGATGCGCCCAAGCTGCTGGCGTATCGTGGAGAGAAACAGATGGCGCGCAAGGCGCTGGAATATCTCGCAGCCCATAAAGAGGTCTGATTGCCGGCGCTAGATAAATCAGGCCCGTTACGATTACCATTGCCAGTTCGAGTCCAGGCCAAATTTTGATCGTTGAGCAATCGAAATCCTCTGCGTCCTCTGTGGTTCATATTTTTTATCCCGAGGCAGATTCATGAAGCGCATCCATAAAGTTGCCGTTCTCGGCGCCGGAACCATGGGCGCTCGGATCGCCGCACATTTTGCCAATGCCGGAGTTCCCAGCTACCTGCTTGATATCGTTCCGCCCGACGCCGACGCCCCGGCGAGAAACAAGATTGCAGCCGCGGGACTCGACGCGGCGAAAAAATCCAAGCCGGCCGCATTCATGGAGCCGTCGCTGGCCCGCTTCGTCACGGTCGGCAATTTCGAAGACGATCTCAAGAAGCTGGCCGAAGTCGATTGGATCATCGAAGCGGTGGTCGAAAATCTCGACATCAAGCGCTCGTTACTGCGGAAAGTGGAAGCGATTCGCAAGCCCGGAACCGTCGTCACCACCAACACCAGCGGCCTGCCGGTGGGCAAAATCGCCGAAGGATTCTCCGACGACTTTCGCCGCTCGTGGTTCGGCACGCACTTCTTCAATCCGCCGCGCTACATGCGCCTGCTGGAAATTATTCCCACCCCCGAAGCCGATCCGGCCGCCATCGACGCCGTCTCTCGCTTCTGCGACGTCAGCCTGGGCAAAGGCGTAGTCATCGCGAAAGATACTCCTAACTTCATCGGAAACCGTATCGGGACATTCTCCGTGTTGAACGTAATGCGGCTGATGCAGGAAATGGATTTCACTATCGAAGAGATCGACGCGCTCACCGGCCAAGCCGTGGGCTGGCCGAAGTCGGCGACTTTTCGCACCATTGACCTGGTTGGACTCGACATTCTGGGCCACGTCGTCGGCAACATGACGGCCAACGTGCACGATGAACGCAGCGATCTGCGCCTGCCGGAATTCTTCAACCAGATGCTGCAGAGAAAATGGCTGGGCGACAAGACTAAAGGCGGCTTCTACAAGAAAAATGTGGGGCGGACGCCATTGTCCGCCGAATCTAACCAAGAAGCCGAACGGCTCGCGCTCGATTGGAAGACGCTGGAATACCGTCCCCGGCAGAAGCCGAAATTCGCCGCCCTCGACATGGCCAAGAACATCGAGGACACGGGAGCGCGCCTGCGCATGCTGCTGGGACTGGAAGGCGCGCCGCCGAAGGGCGATAAGGCCGGAGCGTTTCTATGGGCCGCGCTGTCGGATCTCTGGACATATTCCGCCAATCGCCTTCCGGAGATTTCCGATTCGGTGGTAGAAATCGACCGCGCCATGCGCCTTGGCTTCAACTGGGAAATTGGCCCGTTTGAATTGTGGGACGCGGCCGGAGTCGAAGCTACAGTCGCGCGCATAAAAAAGGAAGGCAGGCCGGTAGCGGCGAATGTCGAAAAGCTGCTGGCTTCGGGGCAGAAGTCCTGGTACGTCGACGATCCGAAATCTCCCGCTGGACGCAAGTATTGGGACTTGGCGCAAGCAACATGGCAGCCCGTCCAGGTGCCCGAAGGCGTGTGGACGGTGACGGTGGCAAAGAAATCGAGCGGCGTGGTGAAGAAAAATTCCGGCGCCTCGCTGGTCGATCTCGGCGACGGCGTGGGCTGTCTCGAGTTCCATTCCAAGATGAATTCGCTGGGCGCCGACATCATCGGACTGATCAGTCAAACGCTGAAGCCCGGCGGCCCCGGGGACAACTTCGACGCCTTCGTCATCACCAACGACGCCGCCAATTTTTCCGTCGGCGCCAATCTCATGCTGCTGCTCATGAGCGTGCAGGAAGATGAATGGGACGACGTCGACCTTGCCATCCGCCAGTTTCAGGGAATGACACAGGCGATCAAGTTCTCACCCAAGCCGGTGGTGTCGGCGCCATTCGGTTTGTGCCTGGGCGGAGGAACGGAAATTTCTCTGCATGCGGCGGCGCGCCAGCCGCACGCCGAGCTTTATACCGGGCTGGTCGAAGTCGGCGTGGGCTTGTTGCCCGGCGGCGGAGGCTGCAAAGAAATGCTGCTGCGTGCGGTCGACACCGCGGCCGGGGCGCACGGGAAATCTTCCAGCGAGGCGCTGGCCGGCTCCGTCGAAATGCTGGAAGCGATGAAGAAAGCGTTCGAAACCATCGCCACGGCCAAGGTCGCCACTTCCGCGCACGAAGCACGCGCCTTCGGATTTCTCTCCGACTCCGACCGCATCACCATGAACCGCGACCGCGTCCTCTCCGATGCGAAGACTCGCGCCCTCGAACTGGTGCGCGCAGGATACGAACCGCCTCTGCCCCGCACCGACATCCCGGCTCCGGGAGAAAACCTCCTGGCCGCGCTCAAAATGGGAGTTCACCTTATGCGCCAGGGCGACTTCATCACCGATTACGAAGTGAAACTGGGCGCCAAGATTGCCGAAGTCCTCTGCGGCGGCAACGTTACCCCGGGCACTCCAGTAAGCGAGCAGTACATCCTCGACCTGGAGCGCGAGGGCTTCAAATCGCTCTGCGGCGAGAAGAAAACGCAGGAGAGAATCCAATACACCCTGAAGACCGGGAAGACGCTGAGAAATTGAGAAGCTAGAGTTGGGTCGGCGGTGAGGAATCTGCTCTCCCGGCCCGCACCGTGGCCCCGCTCCACGTCGCACTTTTCATTTAAACTTCTAAGACGTGAACGCCGAAATCATCGCGGTGGGTTCCGAACTGCTCACCCCCCACCGCATGGACACGAATTCGCTTTATCTCACTGAGCAACTCAACCTGCTCGGCGTGGATGTAATTTTCAAAAGCATCGTAGGCGATAACCTGCGCCGTCTGGTAGCCGCCGCCCAGCACGCTCTGTTCCGCTCTGACATTGTAGTGTTCAGTGGCGGCCTCGGCCCCACCGAAGACGACCTGACGCGGGAAGCTGTGGCCGAAGCGCTCGGCTTGGGACTGCATCGCGATCCGGAAATTCTCCGCAGCCTCGAAGAACGCTTTGCCGCTCGCGGCTGGAAGATGGCTGCCAACAACGCCAAGCAAGCCGACGTTCTTGACGGGGCCATGGCTCTTCCCAACCCCAACGGCACCGCTCCTGGTCAGTGGGTGAGCGGCCAGTTTGACGGTCGCGAGCACATTCTGATCTTGCTGCCCGGCCCTCCGCACGAACTGAAGGCGCTGTTTGAGAGCGAAGTACGGGAGCGCTTGCGCGCGAAAGTTCCACCGGCGTTTCTTGCCGTGCGCACCCTGAAGGTCGCCATGCTCGGCGAATCCGCCGTCGATGCCCGCGTGGCGCCCATCTACCAGCGCTACGCCGATGTTGAAACCACGATCCTGGCGGGCGCGGGAGAAATCGAACTGCATTTCAAAACCAGCGCACCCACGCAGGAGGCGGCCCAACAGCGCGTCGACGAAGTCGCCGGACTGGTCGAGGACGAGCTCGACGACGCCGTCTACTCCCGCGACGGACAGTCCCTCGAGCAGATCGTCGGCTACTGGCTGCAGATGCGCAGCGCGACCGTTGCCGTCGCCGAATCATGCACCGGAGGCCTGCTCGCCGAACGCATCACTTCGGTCGCCGGAAGTTCGCGCTATTTTCTCGGCGGCGCCGTCGTCTACTCGAACAATCTGAAAACCGAATTCGCGGGCGTCCCCGCCGACATGATCGAACGCCACGGCGCGGTCAGCCGAGAAGTAGCGGCCGCTCTCGCCGAAGGCATTCGCTACCGCTGCGAGTCGACGCTGGGAGTCGGCATCACCGGCGTAGCCGGCCCCGCCGGCGGCACCACGGAAAAGCCCGTCGGCCTGGTATTTCACGCCGTAGCCAGCGACCGCGGCACCGAAGTCGTGCCCCGCAATTTCCCCGGCGACCGCAAACGCATCCGCCGCTTCGCCTCCACGATGGCGCTGGATATGGTGAGAAAGACACTCATGTAGTCGCGAGTCCCGAGCTCCCGAGCGAAGAACCGGGTCAGATTTTCTCCCGGTACTGGGTACTCGGTACCGGGTACTGTTCCTATGCGCCTCTTCATCGCCCTCGACATCGACGACTTGATCCGCGAACGCATCGCGCGCTTCGCCGAAGGCGTCCAAGGATTCGCCCCCGATGCACGCTGGGCGAAGCCGGAATCGCTGCACGTCACGCTGAAATTTATTGGCGAGCAACCGGACGCGGCCGTCGACCAGATCCAGCGCGCACTGGAAACAATTCGCGCCAGCGCCACCGAGATTCGCTTTCGGGGCTACGGATTTTTTCCCACCGCGAAATCGGCGCGCGTTTTCTGGGTCGGCATGGAGGCCGATGCCCAGCTGGCTGCACTCGCCGCCAGCGTAGACAAGAAAATGACCGAACCGGAAATGGCGATGCTTGGCATTCCAAGAGAAGCTCGCGCTTTCAGCCCGCATCTCACGCTCGCCCGCGGAGCAGGCGGATCGGGCTCGCCGCGCCGCGGCAAGGGTGACGGTCCCAATCGCGCCTTTCAGCGCCTGCAGGAAAAACTGGCCGCCCTGCCCACACCCGAGTTTGGTAACATGACGGCCCGCGAGTTCTTTCTGTATCGGAGCCAGCTTTCGCCGAAAGGATCGAAGTACACGAAGTTAGCCCGGTTCGCATTGCAGTAGCGCGGCAGCGCAGTAGCGCAGGCTTGAATTGCGTAGCGCCGGCGTCCCGCCGGCTGTCGTGCGGGCGTCCTCGCCCGCACCCTCGACTGCGGCAGAGATGTCGGCATAAACAGCGCGCACGCTGAATGAGAAAGGCATGTCAACACTAGTCCTCATCGCCGCCGTAAGTTACCTGCTCGGCTCCATCCCTTTTGGCTATCTCCTCGTCCGCATGGTCCGCGGCGAAGACGTCCGCCAGAGCGGCAGCGGCAATATCGGCGCCACCAACGTCTCGCGCAAATCTCCCGCACTCGGCGTGCTCACTCTGCTGCTCGACGCGGCTAAGGGATTGGCCGCCGTGCTGCTGGCGGTTTCACTCTCCCGCTCGGCCACGGTTGCAAGCAATCAGTATCAGGTCATGTCGCTGGCCGCGCTGTTCTCTGTCGCCGGCCACATGTTTCCCGTCTGGCTCAGATTCCGCGGCGGCAAGGGAGTCGCCACCGGCCTCGGCTCGTTCGCGATCATCGCTCCCAAAGCCGTGCTGATCGCGGCTGCCATCTTCGTCGTGGTCGTGCTCGTCTTCCGTTACGTTTCTCTGGGATCGGTAGTCGCGGTCGCGTTGTTCCCGTCTTTAGCGTGGTCTCGGCATGAGTTCGGTAATTCCTGGCAGGCACTGGCTTGCATGGGACTGGCATCCTTACTGATCGTGATGAAGCACCATACCAACCTCACCCGTCTGCTGGCTGGAACCGAACACCGCATTGGAGACAAGCGCTTAAACGTTAACGGAGAACAAAAAGCTGCAGTAGGAAAAGATGCAGTACAAAAAGCTGGAGACCAAAAACCATGAGCCAGATCGCCGTCATCGGTGCGGGCGCGTGGGGCACGGGAATCGCCATCGTGCTGGGGCGCAAAAGCACGCACCGCGTGCGATTATGGGCGCTTGAAACCGAAGTCTGCGACTCGATCGCGCACCAGCGAGTCAACGAAAGGTTCCTTCCCGGCCGGCTCATCCCTGATTCCGTCACCGCCACGAATGATCTCGCCGCGGCCCTCGCAGGCGCGCAAATCGTCGTCAGCGTGATGCCATCGCAACACTGCCGCAGCCTGTTCAAGCGCCTGCGCACCGTGATTCCGCCGCAGACCTTGATCGTCAGCGCCACCAAGGGCCTCGAAGAAAACTCCCTGCAACGCATGTCAGAAGTGATTGCGGACGTGCTCAAGCGCGACAATGGAACGGCGCCGCCCATCGGCGCTCTCAGCGGTCCTACGTTCGCGCAGGAAGTGGCCCGCGGCGATCCCACGGCCATCACCATCGCTTCGCAAGACACGGCTTTGCTTCGCACCGTGCAGCAGGAATTCAGCGATGCCAGCTTCCGCGTCTATACCAACCCTGATATGGTCGGAGTCGAACTGGGCGGTGCGCTCAAGAACACAATCGCCATCGCCGCCGGAATCTGCGAGGGCTTCGGCCTGGGACACAACTCGGTAGCTGCGCTGATCACGCGCGGCCTGGCGGAGATGACTCGTCTGGTCGTCGCCTGCGGCGGACGCGCCGAAACCATGGCTGGACTCGCCGGCCTCGGAGACTTGGTGCTCACCTGCACCGGCGGCCTGTCGCGCAATCGCAGCGTGGGTGTCGAACTCGGCCGGGGACGCAAACTTCCCGAGATCGTCTCCGGCATGCACGGCATGGTCGCCGAAGGAATCTTCACCACCTCCGCCGCCGTCGGCCTGGCCCGCGCCCGCAGCGTCGAAATGCCGATTACCGAACAGATGCACGCCATCCTGCACGCCGGAAAATCCCCGCGCGAAGCCATCCAGGAACTAATGACGCGCAGCGGCAAGAGTGAAGGCGCCTCCTAGCCGCTAAAACGTAGCGCCGCAGCCAGGACGTGGCGGCGCCGTCGCGGCGGCTGTCGTGGAGGTGTCTCGCCCCCACCCCCGACGCCACCATGCTGAGGCAGTCAGTTCCCAAGACCCGCAGTTCGGCATCCGAACTCGCCCCAAACCCCGCACCAGTCGCCCGTTCCATCAGGTACTTTGGTAATGTCATTGCGGGCCGCTTTTCACCGCCGCCTCACTCATTCCCCGTTAGAATTTTGAGAATACCTTGAAAGCCGCCGCCACTTCGCCGTAGGCGTCTGCGATTTGAGTGAAGGGAGAGACTTGTCCTCCAGCGCTTCAAACCACGCGCGCATTCCGATTCTGTATGTCATTCTCGGTGTGCTTCTGGTCATCAGCATTGTCCCCATGTATTTCTACTCGGCGCAGGTCGAGGCCATTAACCGGGACCGCCTGAAGACCAACGAGATGCTGCTGCAGAATACGGTCACCCGCTCGCTCGCGGACGACCTTTCCCTGCACGAGCGCTCGCTGCGCATGATGCTCGACAATTTATCGTCGGCGATTCAGGTGGCCAGCGGCGGCGATATTGGCGACAAAAACATCGAGGCTCCTGAACTCCGCGCGCTGCTCGAGAACTTCGTTTCTTCTTCCGATGAGATCGCCTATGCGACCCTGCTCAACTCCGACGCCAAAGGCATTTCTGCCGGACGCATCGCCCCCGATGCCTTCCTCAACCGCGAACTGGAGCGCGCCTATGCCGCTGCCCGCGATGGCCGCGTCTACAGCGGACAGGCGCTGGTAGTCGGCGAGGGCACTTCCGCGCGCACGGTTTTTCTGGTGGGCTCGCCGGTGAAATACGGTCAGCGCTTTCTGGGAATGATCGCGACCGTCGTCGATCTGCAATTTCTGATTCGCCGCCTCGAGGAAGTCAGCGGCGGCGGCCTCACGCCCTATGTGGTCGACGCGCAAGGCCGCCTCGTGGCGGCGGCCACGCCCGAGTTCGCCACCGGCCAGGACATGAAGAGTCTGGAGATCGTGCGCAACTTCGTGGACAGCGGCAATCGCGCACAGTTAGCCGCGACCAAGGAATTCGCCATCACCACGCCCTCCGAAAAAGTGGAAATGCTCGGTACCTACAGCCCGGTCGTGGCGCTCGACTGGGCGGTGGTGGTGCAGAAACCGCAGCGTGAAGCCTATCGCGGAGTTTACGAAATGCAGCGCACGGCGCGCCTGCTGGCCGTGCTCGCGGTCCTGTTGAGCATCGGCGTCAGCATCTTCGCCGCCCGCCGTATCACTAACCCTCTGCATGTGCTGACGCAATCCAGCCGGGCGCTCGCCAAAGGAGATTTCTCCCAGCGGGTTCATCTCTGGAGCCGCACCGAAATCGGCGAACTCGCCCAGACCTTCAATACCATGTCCGACGAACTCGAGCGCTTTGTCGAAGATCTCCGACGCGCCGCCGATGAAAATCGCGCCCTCTTCATGGGCTCCATCCAGATGCTGGCCGGCGCCGTCGACGAAAAGGATCCTTACACTCGCGGCCATTCCGACCGCGTCACCCGCTATTCCCTGCTCATCGCCAAAGAACTGAAGCTCGACGCCGTTTTTATGGAGACCCTGCAAATCTCCGCCCAGCTCCACGATGTGGGCAAAATCGGCATTGAAGATCACATCCTGAAAAAGCCGGGAGCGCTCACCGCCGAAGAGTTCGAAGTGATGAAGACTCACACGACCAAGGGCGCCAACATTCTGCGCCCCGTGCCGCAGCTCTCCGAAATGCTGCCGGGCATCGAACTGCACCACGAAGCGCTCGACGGCCGAGGATATCCTTACGGCCTGCAGGGCGATCAGATTCCGCTGCTGGCGCGGGTCATCGCCGTCGCCGACACCTTCGACGCTCTTACCACCAACCGCCCTTATCAGACCGCGCACACGCCCGAACAAGCACTGCAGATCATTCAGAATCTCGCCGGCAAGCGCCTCGATCCGGAAGCCGTCAAGGCTCTGCTCGCGGTTTACGCTCGCGGCGAAATCCGCATCCAGCGCTTCACCATCAAGCGCCCCATCGCGCCACCGCCGACCGCAGCCCCCGTGGCCGCCGCGCCCGAAACAATTCCTGCCGCAAGCCCAGAAGTCCTCGCTGCGGAGACTACCGCCCTCGAACGCACCCGCGTTTAGAACCTCTCCGGGACAGTTGGTCTAATCGTCGGGGTCACTGTTTCAGGTCAGCGGGCCAGTTGGTGATCAGGGTGAGGGGTTCGCTGATCGCTTGCGGCAGAACAGTGTTCATCACGAATTTCTTGCCATCGGCGGAAACGGTATAGGGTCCCGAGGGACCGCTCACTGTGGTGGCTTTGAACAGGGCGTGGGGCGCGCCTAGTTGCAGGCTGGCACCGTTCTGGTGGACGTCTACAGCCATAATCTGGTCCGTCGAAAAGAAGAAGAGTTCTTTGCCGTCCTTCCGCCAGTTTGGTCTCACCCCGCCAGCCGTGGATACCTGCCAGCGGCCGCTGCCGCTGGGAAACGGCTGGATGTAGACCTCCATGCGGCCGGTCTCGTCGTTGGCGTAGGCCAGCCATTTGCCGTCGGGCGAGAACGAGGGCGTAACATCCACGAAGTTCGTGGCTACCACCGGAAACGGCTTGCGGTCGCCGAACATTGGCAGCGCCCAGATATCCCAGCTAGTGGTCGATTTGAGATCGTCCCGCATGTAGGCGACGTAGCGACCGTCAGGGGTGACGGAAAATGGATATTCGAGGATGCCGGGGGTTTCCAGCACCTTCTCCTTGCTGCCTGTGCCGTCCGCGTTTTGCCGATAGAGAGAGTCCATTGCGCCAGCCGACCCGTAACTGAAGAGAATGGATTTTCCGTCGGGCCACCACACAGGCTCGCCGGTGTATTGCGGGCCAAAGGTAATGCGGGTCTTGGTATGGCGTGCCAGGTCGATCACCCAGATGTCAGCCATGCCGTTGGTTTCGAGGGCAACGGCCAACTTGCTTGCGTCGGGGGAAAACAGGGGCCAGTAGTAATCGGCGGTTTCGGGCACCACGGGCTCACCCTGCTTGCCGGATGCGTCGTACCAGACCAGTTGCGAACCGCCGGCGGCGGCGCCGTGCTGGTAAAGCAATTCGCCATGTCCCGAAGCCGTCACGATACCTCGCCATGTGTCGGTATTGACGGCGACATGGTCGGCTATGGGCTTGGCTTCGCCCTCCAGTGCAAGACTGCGCAGGTTGAAACGTTGCGCCATCAGCGTGTTGTCGCGCACGAACAACAGATATCCAGGTGCGGCATAAATGCCGTTGGAATTATTGTGCAGCAGCAACTTGCGCTCCTGCGAATCGAGCGCAGCCAGATAGATGCCGCCATTTGCGCTCGTGGCGCCATGAGCGAAGTAGAGAAAGTGGTTGCCGTCCGGAAGAAAATCGGGCCAGCGATGGGAAGTCTCCTTGGCATCGGGCGTGGTCAGGGGGACGCGCGTGCCCCCAGCGGCGTCGACCCGCGTCAGCCCCGAGGCTGCATCCGGCGCGAAAATGATGGTGCCACTGCTGTTCCAGGTTCCTCCACGTCCCGCACTTGCATCGCAAAGGGCCTGAGGGGGTCCTCCGCTGGCTTCGACCTTGTTCAGCTTGCCGGCGGCGAAGAACGCAACGTATCGGCTATCGGCAGACCAGAACGGATAGGTGGCGCCCTCGGTGCCCGACATGGGCTGCGCGACTGCAGAATTCAGCGACCGGATCCAAAGCGCTTGCCTGCCCTCTGCGCTCTTGGCTACGAAGGCGATTCGCAACCCATCCGGCGAGAGTACGGGCGGGCCGGCGTCGTTTCCGGTAAGCAGGAAGGTGGCTTTCTCCGGTGGGAGGATGTAAGAGTGAACCGAAACCTGAGGCGTGCGCAAGGATTGCACGTAGGCCAGAGCGAACGCAATCGCGGCCACGGCAAGCACTCCTGCCACAACCCACGGCAGCCAACGCCGTCGTGCAGGCACCAGGGCGGAAGACTGGGTTACGGTTAACGGCGCCTCGGCAATCGCCTGCAACTGCAACTTCAGGTCGTGCGCTGTCTGGATGCGCTCGTCGGGATCTTTGTCGAGGCAGAGGCGAATCACGCGATCCAACCCCGGCGGTGTCTGGGGCCGCACCGTGCTGACGGAGGGCGGATCCACGGCGAGAATCTGACCCACGATGCTGGCTTGCGTCTTCCCTTCGAAGGTGCGCTTGCCCGTCACCATCTCGAACAGCATGACGCCGAAGGAGAAGATGTCGGAGCGGGCATCAGCCTCGATGCCCTGGATTTGCTCCGGCGACATGTATTGGACGGTCCCGATCACTGCTCCCGCGGTGGAAAGAGGCGTGGCGGGCGTCGGCGAGGGCATGGTCTGCGTCAGCGCCGCGGCAAAAACGGATGGCGATGTGCCGCTTCCTTTGCCGGACGCAACCGTTGCGCCGAGCGGCTTTGCCAGACCGAAGTCGAGAAGCTTGGCGCCCGACTTGGTGAGCATTACGTTGCCCGGCTTCAGGTCGCGATGCACCACTCCGGCGCGGTGCGCTTTTTCCAGAGCATCGGCAATTTCGATGGCGATGGTCAAAACCTGTTCGGGAGCCAGAGCTCCCTTTCTCAGCCGTTCGGCCAGAGATTCGCCTTGCAGGAACTCCATGACCAGGTACTCGATCGGGCCTTCGTTACCCACATCGTGGAGCACGCAGATATGCGGATGCTGCAGCTGCGAGATGATCTTGGCTTCGCGTTCGAAACGGGCGCGCAGCTCGGCGCTGCTCACCATTTGCGCGTGCAAGACTTTGATGGCAACCGTACGATCCAAGCGTGTGTCGCGAGCGCGATACACTTCGCCCATGCCACCCGCGCCAAGCGGCGATTCGATTTCATAAGGGCCAAGTCTGGTGCCAGAGGTCAAAGCCATGTGTGGGCGCAATTATAGCTTGTGCGGAAATGTCCTCTCCTGCGGACCAGGGAAGATGCAAGATTCTAGGCGCTTGCCCGGCAACCCGGAACGTATCCGAATCGGAACTTGCCGGTTTCTCGCATCTTATACAGCTTTTCCTGAGCGTATTTAGCAGTCAAGAGCTTTTTCCCGCGAGTGGCCCCAGTCTATAATTGGCCAACACATGGCCCTGACCTCCGGCACCAAGCTCGGTCAGTACGAAATTATTTCGCCACTCGGATCCGGCAGCATGGGCGAGGTCTATCGGGCCCACGACTCGCGCCTGAATCGCGACGTCGCCATTAAAGTCCTCCCCGAACTTGTCTCCCTCGAACCCGACCGTCTTCTTCGCTTCGAGCAAGAGGCCCGCGCCGCCGCCGCGCTGAATCATCCCAACATTCTTGCCGTCTACCAGATGGGAAATTATCTCGGCGTGCCCTACCTGGTCTCAGAACTGCTCGAAGGCAAGACTCTCACCGAGAGCATCCGCCGCGGCCCGCTTCCACTGCGCAAAGCCATCGACTACGGGGTGCAGATCGCGCACGGCCTCGCTGCCGCCCACGAAAAAGGCGTCGTCCATCGCGACCTCAAGCCCGACAACATCTTCGTCACCAAAGACGGCCGCATCAAGATTCTCGACTTCGGCTTGGCCAAATTCATGCAGCCCAAAGAATCCCTCGCCCACGCCGCGCCGACGGTCACTGTGCCCGGCGTGGCCATGGGCACCGTCGGCTACATGTCTCCCGAGCAGGTCCGCGGACTCTCTGTCGATCATCGTTCCGATATTTTCGCTTTCGGCGCGATTCTCTACGAGATGGTCATGGGCAAACGCTCTTTCGACCGTCCCACCTCCGCTGACACCATGAGCGCGATTCTCAACGAAGAGCCTCCGCCGATTGCCGAAATCGCCCCCGACGCGCCCGAAGCTCTGCAGCGCGTCCTTCGCCGCTGCCTCGAAAAAAATCCCGAGCAGCGTTTTCAATCCGCCTCCGATCTCGCCTTCGCCCTGCAGTCTCTCGCCGATCCCGCCATCGCCGCGCCCTCCGGCGCTCACGCCATACACCGGGACGAGCCTCGCCGCCTCAGTTCGGCTTCCATCGCCATCGCCGCCGTGATCGCGTTGGCCGCTCTGCTGTTCATTTATTTCCTGCGCCAGCCCGCACCCACTCCCAAACTCGCCAACTACATTCAGCTCACCCACGACGGCCAGCCCAAGTCGCTCCTCGGAACCGACGGCGCCCGCCTCTATCTCGCTCTCGGAGAAGTCCGGGAAGGCAGCTTCGCCTCCCACGGCGTGGCTGAAATGTCGGTCTCCGGTGGTGAACTGAAAAAAATGTCGATTCTGCCCTCGCCCAACATGCTCCCCGTCGACATATCTCCCGATGGCTCCGAGTTGCTGGTGGTCGATGGCCAGGGCGCGCCCCCGAAAGGCCCGCTCTGGAGCGTCCCCACGCTGGGCGGTTCGCCGCGCAGACTCGGCGACACAATCGCCGAAACCGCAGCCTGGTCTCCCGACGGCAAGCTGCTCGCCTACACCAACCTCGGACAAATGTTTCTCGCCCAAGGCGACGGCACCGGCTCGCGCCCGCTGCTCCGGGTCCAAGGCGACATCCTCCATCTCGCCTGGTCTCCCGATAGCAGCCATCTCCGTTTCGATTCCTCCGAAACCGCCGGCACCACCGATCAGGAACTCGAGTGGGAAACTTCCCTTGCCGGAACCGATCTGCATCGCCTCTTCGCTGGATCGCAGGATTCTCCCGCCGTTGTTGACCATGATGAATGCTGCGGCCGCTGGACCCCAGACGGCAACTTCATCTTCCAGTCCCACGGCCAAATCTGGCTGCTCCCGAAAAAAACTTTCCTGCGCTCCCAGCCCGCGCCCATCCAGCTCACCTCCAGCCCGCTGTCGCTTTCCTCGCCGCTTCCCGGCAAAGATGGCAAGAAACTTTTCGTCGTCGGTCAAACCTATCGCGGCGAACTCACCCGCTACGACGTCAAGTCCAAACAGTTCGCGCCCTTCCTCGGCGGCATCTCCGCCGAATTCGTCGCCTTCTCAAAAGACGGGCAATGGGTAACCTACGTTTCCTATCGCGACGGCGCCCTCTGGCGCAGCCGTATCGATGGCACTAGTGACCGCATGCAGCTGACCTCCCCGCCCATGTATCCCGTGCTGCCGCGCTGGTCGCCCGATGGCAAGAAAATTATTTTCTTCGAATTCGCCCGCGCCGCCAACCAGACCGCCCGCATCTACGAAATCTCCCCCGACGGCGGCAGCCCGCGCCCGCTCCTGCCCAACGATCACTCCCAGCAACTGGATCCCAATTTTTCCCCCGACGGCGGCAAAATCGTTTTCGCCGGAGAATCCAACGATCCCGCCTCGGCAATCCACATCCTCGACCTCGCCACTCATCAGGTCACAAACTTACCGGGCTCGCAGGGCCTTTACTCCCCGCGCTGGTCGCCCGACGGCCGCTACATCTCCGCCTTTTCCTCCGACTCAAAGACCGTGCTGCTGTTCGATTTCCAAACCCAGAAATGGACCCCGCTCGCCACCGGCTCTCTGAGCTGGCTCAACTGGTCGCACGACAGCCGCTACGTCTACGTTTTGGATTACAGCGAAAAAGACGCCGTAGTCAGAATTCCCATCGCCGACAGGAAAGACGACAAAAGAAGCGACGCCAGGATTGAGCAGGTAGTCGACCTGAAAAACCTGGTAACCGCCGGCCGCTACGGTGCAGCCCTGGCCCTGACTCCAGACGATTCCCCGCTCCTGCTCCGCGACACCGGCGCACAAGACGTCTACTCAGTAGACTGGACGCCCCAGTAGCATCGAAGCGCCGCTGCAGCGCCGCAGCAGCGTCGTAGCGCCGAAGAAATGTAGCGCCGACGTCCCGCCGGCTATAGTCGGTGGCATCGCGCGCGCCGCCCCGATCCCCCAACATCGCTCGATAAGCGCAACCCGATCTTGCACCATACCGTGCCGAGCTTCGAACGCAAGCTCGCCGTCGCACGGAGTATTCTATTGCCCTGCCCGTGCGGGGAAACCGTCATGAAAATTGTGCCCGTGATCAAGTCCAGCAACCTGCAGAGATCGCTGCATTTCTACACTGAACTTCTCGACTTCGAGCGCAAGTGGCCCGGATACGAAGATCGCGAGATGGCCAACGGAGTCATTGACCTGGTTCGTGACGGAGCTGAACTGCAGCTCTCACGCCATACCGGGGACGGTGTCTTCGGCTCCGTCAACCGCGTGTTTGTGGACGACGTGGATGAGCGTTACCTGACCTTTCGCGCCCGCGGCCTGAATACGACTCAGCGTCCTGAATCCCCAATTCACACCGCGCCAGTGGATCAAACCTGGGGACTGCGTGAGTTCGCGGTAACCGATCCAGACGGCAACGGTCTCTGTTTCTGCATGCCCAAAAGATAGAAGACAACTGTCGCAATCGAGGCGGGTCGCGCTCAAACCCTCACGAAAACCCACTCCGACCTCACAGCGCCGCCACCCTCCGCTGCACCAGCAGAGAATACAGCGCCACCAGCACCAGCAGAAATCCATTCACTCCCAGCACCGCAGCGCCGAGGCTTCGATTAAGTCAGCGAGTGTATTCGAGATTTTCGCCAACGTGGACAAGACGGATTACCGAGGGTACTTTCAAATGTTACGGGTTCTTCAATAGCCTTGGGTAGCAGTGAGTCTATAGCTGAGGAAGACCTATGAAGTTGAATCGCCTCTGGTCCGCAATTCTCATTCTTGCCATTGTCCAGACCGCCTTTGGGGGGATTCGACCTTCATTCCACCTCGACCACTCGGCGTGGAAGGCTACTCACATCGTGATAGCAGCCATGACGGTAACGGATGGAACCTTCGAGGTTGAGGAGTCTTTGAAGGGCGACCTGCAGGTTGGCGCTCAACTCGTGATTCCAGACCTTCGCCCATTGAAAGAAGCTGAACCAATTGCTTCCTACTTGGCGTCGCCGAAATCAGTTCTGTGTCGGCCCGGCTCGCTTTTGATACCGAAACAGCCCGTCGGTTCCCGAGTGATTCTGTTCCTTGTGGGCAACGGAACACATGAACCCGCTTCGGACGGTAAAGCTGAAGTTGAGGAATGGAAACCGTCCGACCTCTTGGACAGTATGCAGGCTTCCGTTGTGTGGATTGAGGGCAGCGACCTGTATGCGTTCGAGCAAGTGATGAATCCGGGGCTTCCATTGCTTTGTCAGTTGCGTGAGTCAGAGACAGAGATCCGGAATCGTGTTGCGGAGATCGCCCAGCTTCAAGAAAAGATGTCCGTTGCCATATCGTTTCCAGACGGGGCTGAGCGAGCACAACAGCTTCAACCATACGTCAACTCCCCAATCTTTCCAGTTCGGCAGGAGGCGCTAGAGGAGCTGGGCAAGTCGGGGCCGTCCGCGATCCCTGTGATTTCTACTATGATCGATGATCCAGCATTCGCGAGTGAATCACCCGACTTAATCCACGCGCTTGCAGACGCTGGAGGGAAAGCGGCCGGACCGGAATTGACGCGCCGCCTAAAACGAGAACTGGAATTCTGGAAATCCAAAGGGCCATCCCTGCGACGTAACTGGTGGAATGAAAACCTAAACGGGAATTCGCGCTTCCGGGCTCACAATTCGGCGACTTATGAACTGATCGTTGCTCTGGAAAAGGTACGCTACCCCGCCGCTTTATCCACAGCGGTAGAATTTCGTAAGGTTTGGAGATCCGTCCCTGAGGCCGACAACTCATCCACCGAGGATGAGATTGGCAACGAATGCGACAAGTTGATACGTGCGCTCAAACCTGAGTGACATCGGTTATTCGTGAATTTGTCGATTGGCACAGACGGCGATTGCACTCACGAAACCCACTCCGACCTCACAGCGCCGCCACCCTCCGCTGCACCAGCAGAAAATACAGCGCCACCAGCACCAGCAGAAATCCATTCACCCCCAGCACCAATGGCGCGGTGTAGACCGGAACCAGCCATCCCGAAACCAAGTTCCCCATCGGCATCCCACCCCGAAAGGCGCAGTTATAAACGCTCATCACCCGCCCGCGCATTTCGTTGGTGATAATCAACTGCACCAGCGAAGTCACCGTCGCAAACACCGCCATCATCGAAGCTCCGACCAGAACCAGCATGGCGTACGAAACCGGCAACACCTTTGAAAACGAGAATCCCGCGATCGCCGCCCCTAACAGAATCAGCATCGTGAGGGAGAACCGCCCTTTCTTCGACATATTCCCCAGGCTCGCCACTCCCAGCGATCCGCAAATCGACCCCACTCCCATCAGCGAAAGCAAATTCCCATAGGTCTCCGGCCCGCGATGAAAAATGTCTTTCACGAACACCGGAATGTACGTCCGCATCGGCATGGCCAGAAACGTCATCAGAAACGCCAGCACGATCAGTCCCACCATCGATCCGTGCAGCCAGATGAACTTGATCCCCTGCCTCAGGCTGTTCATCATCGATTGCTTCGCATTTTCCGGCACGAATCGCGTGGAGATGATCGACAGCGAAATAATCGGCGCCAGAAACGACAGCGCGTTCAGGCCAAAGCACCACGTTTCTCCCAGCCTCGCCAGCGTGATACCGGCCAGCGCCGGACCCACCGTCACCGCCAGATTGAACTGAATTGAATTCAGCGCGATCGCGTTTGGCATGTCCTCGCGATCCACCAGCGTGGGAATCAGCGCCGAATACGCGGGCCCGCCAAACGCCTGCGCCAGCCCCGCCACGAACGACAGGCACAAAATCGGCCATACATGCGTCAGCCCCATGGCGACGAGAACAGTCAGCGTCCCCGCGCTCGCCATCTGCACCCACTGCGACATCAGCAGAATCTTCCGCCGCTCCGTCCGGTCGGCCACCACCCCGCCGATAATCGTAAACAGAAAGATGGGAAGCCCCGCGAGAAACTGATCCAGACCCAGCAGCCGCGCCGAATGGGTGAGCCGGTAAATCAGCCAGCCCTGCGCCACAATCTGCATCCACGTCCCAATGCTCGACGTGCACGCACCGATCCACATCAGGCGGAAGTCGCGATATTGAAATGCCTTGAATACTTTGCGCAACGTCGAAGTTTGCATGGACTCGAAACGTGGCCTTGCGTCAGCAGTCTATCTTCGCACGAGAGAGACTTCATGGTGAGCCGTCGCCACGACAGTGGGTGCCCCGCTTCTGGCCGGTGTTGCCAGAAGTGGGGATTTCCCGGCCACGCCCCCAAAACAGCCCTCAACCAGCACCAAAGCAGAACAAGTCCGCGCAGAAATCTCCGATATCCTCCGGAAAGACCTGATCCCAGCCCTGAAAGAAAACTTTTTCCGTGAAAGGAAAGCAACGTTGCGCCGGCGCGGCGTAGCGCCGGCTGTCACCGAAGCCTGCCCTGAACTGCATGGCTAAGGGGCGTCTCGACCGCACCGCCCGCATCACAAACCAAGCCCGTATAATCAATCTGTATTCACTTATGATTCAGACTCTATTCGGTAGCCTCGAAGAGGAAAAGAAAACCGGCTTCTTCGACCGCATGAAGCAGGCGGTCACCCGCACCCGCGAAAACCTCGCCGAACGCATCGACGACATCGTCTCCATCGGCAAGGAGATCGACCGCAACACCCTCGACGATCTCGAAGCCACTCTCATCGGCGCCGATCTGGGCTCGACCACCACCCAGGAAGTTCTCGGCAAGCTCCGCGACAAAGCCGACCGCAAGCAGATCAAAGACGTTCAGGAACTCAAGCGCCTGCTCAAAGAAGAATTGCTCGCTATCCTGAACGCCACCAGCACGCGCCCGGTCAGCAAGGTCGAAGGTTCGCCGGAAGTCATTCTCGTGGTCGGAGTGAACGGCACCGGCAAGACGACTACGATCGGCAAGCTGTCGCAGGTTTTCCGCTCGCAGGGAAAAAACGTTCTGCTCTGCGCTGCCGACACCTTCCGCGCCGCCGCCATCGAGCAACTCGAAATCTGGGGACAGCGCACCGGCACCGAAGTCATCAAAACCAAGGCCGGAGGCGATCCCGCTGCGGTTCTGTTCGACGCCCTGCAAGCCGCCGTCGCCCGCAAATGCGACTATGTCGTGGTCGACACTGCCGGCCGACTCCATACCAAGACCAGCCTCATGGCCGAACTCGAAAAAATGCGCCGCACCGCGCAGCGCATCATCCCTGGCGCCCCTCACGAAACTCTGCTTGTGATGGACGCAACCACGGGTCAAAATGGTCTGCAGCAGGCGCGCATGTTTACCGAGTCGGCGGGAGTAACGGGTATCGTGCTCACCAAGCTCGACGGCACCGCCAAGGGGGGCGTGGTCGTTGCCATCTCCCGCGAACTGGGCTTGCCAGTCCGCTTCGTCGGCGTCGGCGAAAAAGCCGGAGACCTTTTGCCGTTCGATCCGAAAGAATTTGTAGATTCATTATTTGAATGACCGAAGCCCTGTCATCCTGAGCGAAGCGAAGGATCTATGCAATCTGCCGCGAGCTGCATACTCCTGAGCGCCGAAACCGGACGTAGACACCTCCGCGGATGTAGAGAGCCCCGTGAATTTAGCCAACTCCACGGACGTAAGCAGCTCCGCGAACGCGGCCCGCGCCGTGGAACAGCGGCCCTTAAGGGCCGCGTATAGTCCGCACCCGATCGGGGCTTCAGCCCCCGTGCCCTGAATGCAAGCTAACTTGACAGACGAAACATTTCTAATTCGCGCGCTCGAACTCGCGCGCGCAGGCATCGGCCTAGCGTCGCCCAATCCCTACGTTGGCGCAATCATAGCCGACGCGCAAGGCGACATCGTCGGCACCGGAACCTACACTTATGCGGGCGTAAAGCACGCCGAAATTCTCGCGCTCGAAGCCGCAGGCGAAAAAGCCCGCGGTGGAACTCTCTACATCAACCTCGAACCCCACGCGCATCAGGGCCGCACGCCGCCCTGCACCGAGGCCCTGATCGCCGCCGGCATCCGTCGCGTGGTAGCTTCCATGCCCGATCCCAATCCGAAAGTCAGTGGACGTGGATTCGCACAACTGCGCGCCGCCGGAGTCCAAGTTGAAGTTGGTGGGCTTGAAACAGAAGCACGCAAGCTAAATGAAGCCTTCGCTCGCTACGTTCGCAGCGGTGTTCCATTTGTGACGCTGAAATCCGCGATGACGCTTGACGGCAAGATTGCCCCGTCACCACGAATCACAGCACGTGAGAACGCGGAAAACAAGTTCTCAGGCAGCTGGATCACCGGCGAACTCGCCCGCGCCCACGTCCACGACCTGCGCCATCAGCACGACGCGATCCTCGCTGGAGTCGGCACGATTCTCGCCGACAATCCTCTGCTGACCGACCGCAGCGGGCGCGCTCGCCGTCGTCCTCTGCTGCGCGTGATCCTCGATTCGCGCCTGCGCCTGCCGCTCGATTCGCGTCTGCTGGAAAGCGTTGCGCGTGGTCGAGGCAGCGAGAATCCCGTCAACGACATTCTCATCTTCTATTCATCTGCGCCGGAGCAAAAGAAACTGCAACTGCAACAGCTGGGAATTCGCGTCGAACAAATCGCCGCACATGAACCCGAACATCGCCCCGACCTGCGCGCAGTCTTGCGCCGCCTGGGCGAACTGGAAATCACCAGCGTGATGATCGAAGGCGGATCAACTGTGAATGGCGCTGCGCTCTCCGCTGGAGTTGTCGACAAAGTTTTCCTGTATTACGCGCCGACGATTCTGGGCAATGCAAATGCAATTCCATTCGTGGCTAGCGAAAGATTTGACGGCATGAAGCAAGCAGCGCAGGTCAAACACGTTGACCTGCAACACTTCGGCGAGGATTTCGCGCTCGAAGGATATTTGCGCGATCCGTATGGAGAATAGCAGCCACAGAGCAGAGTCAGAGGCACAGAGAACAACGCAAGCGCTGATTTTCTCTGCATCTCGTGCCTCTGTGGTGGATTAAGATGTTGGGTTCTTCGGAGGCACTCATGTTCACCGGAATCGTCGAAGAAGTCGGACGCATTGATCGTATTGAGCAGCGCGGGGAAAATCGCCGCATCACCGTAAGCGCGGAGCGCGCGTCCAAAGAGCTCAAGACTGGAGACAGCGTTTCGGTCAGCGGAGTCTGCCTCACCGCGATCGACATCAAATCAGGAACCGAGGCCGGATCGTTCTGCGCCGATCTCGCGCCCGAAACCTGGGCGCGAACATCGTTTTCGCGCATTGGCGAAGGCGCGCTGGTCAATCTCGAACTGCCCATGAAGGCCGACGGCCGTTTCGGCGGCCACATTGTCCAGGGACACGTCGACGGAGTCGGCAAACTCATAGCCTTCGACCGCATCGCAGACTCCGAAAATTGGTGGCTCGAAATCGAACTGCCCGAAGAGATCGAGAAGTACACGGTCTACAAAGGATCGATCTCGATTGAAGGCATCAGCCTCACGGTCGCGAAGCTGGAAAGAAACCGCTGCACGGTCGCCATTATTCCGCACACCGTCGAGATGACCAATCTGCATTCGCTCAAGCCCGGCGATCCCGTAAATCTCGAAGCCGACCTGATTGCAAAATATGTTGAGAAGATGATGAAGCGCGCGTCGTCAGAGAGCTCGCTGACGCTGGAAGATCTGGTGGAGCAAGGGTTTTAGAACCTTCCGACGAATCACGCGTCGATTTTCAATTCGTCCAGTTCCAGGAATTCCTGAATAATCGGGTGAGAATCTTTTTCCATGTCGGCGTAGGTGCCGAAGAAAATTGCTTTGGCTTCGTAGAGAAAAACCACGCGCTCGGCCAGTTTTTTCGCCAGACGCATGTCGTGGGTGACCACGATGCTGGTCAGGTTGAGTTGAATCTTCAGGCGCTTGATCAGATCGCCCAGCAGTTGCGCCATCAGCGGATCGACCATAGTCGTTGGCTCGTCGTAAAGCACGCACTCCGGACGCGCGGCCAAGGCGCGCGCAATCGCCACCGAACGTTTCATCCCGGTCGACAGATCGGAAGGTAACAGGTCGCGCATCTCCTGCACCCCGACCATTTGCAGCAGGCCGTCGACGATCTGGTAGATCTGCTCTTCGCTCAGGTCCTGAGTTTCGCGCAGGGGAAACGCGACGTTTTCGCCGACGCTGAGCGAGTCGAATAGAGCCCCGTTTTGAAAAACCATGGTGACTTTTTTTCGGATCGGCTCCAGTTGCTCCTCGACGTAGTCGGTGATGTCCTGGCCAGCAACGATCACGCGCCCGGAATCGGGTTTGAGAAATCCCATGATGTGATGCAGCGAAACTGACTTGCCCACGCCGCTGCGCCCGAGAATGCAGACGGTCTCGCCGGGAAGCACATTGAAGGTGACGTGATCGAGCACGACATTGTCGCCGAAAGCTTTCGAGACTTCGCGGAATTCGATGTAGGGAGCGAGTTTTGGTGAGTCGGGCATGTCAACTATGAGCTAAGAGTTTTGATCTGCGAGATTCTGGTTCCAACTTTCGTGATACGAGCTCCCTTTAAGGCCGTTGCCGAGTTCTCCTGGCAAGGGATCCTTCGCCCGCTCGGGATGACACGGTTTCGAGGAGTTTGCAGCCTCCGCATTAAAGTGTTTCGTTCGCTGTGCCTTCGCCGGCTTTCGCAAGTTCCTCCGGCGTGTTCAGGTTGCGGAACATCTTCGGCGAGAAGCCAGCGCATTCCAGTTCCTCTTCGCCAATCACTTGCATTTGCACGGCGCCGAATAGCGCGTCAATTTTATAACGGCCTGCACGCAAACCGATTTCTGCCGTGCCGACAAATTCGCGCCGATAGATGGCGCACAAAGGCTGCCAGAGTTCGCTGATTCGCGGAACGGTCACGATTGCAGCGGAGTTGCGGGCGCGCGTGGTCAAAAATTGTAGAAGCGCGAACGAGATGAAAGGAACGTCGACGGCGAGAATCAAATTTAGCTCGGTTTGCGAGGAGTGCAGCGCCGCGTGGATTCCGCCGAGCGGACCGCATCCGGGGAAAACATCTTCCACGACAAAGGCATAGGGCGCGAACTTGGCCGCATCTCCGACGATGCGGACCTCGCTGGTCACCGAGCGCGCCAAATCGAGAGCCCGCGCCAGCAGCGTGCGTCCGTCGAGCGCAACGAAGGCCTTGTCGGTGCCCATACGCGTGCTTTTGCCACCCGCCAGGACAAAGGCGGTGAGGTCGAGCGAAGCCCCGTTCATGGGGCGATGATACACGGACGGGACTGCGTTTAACCGCCGTCACCTCCTCGCCCGGCTTCGCGCCAACAGATTTCGGCGGCCCAACCCACTGCATCCACGCACCTTAGTTGCTCTATCACATCCTCTACTGCACGAAAGTAACCTACCCGAAATTAGAACTTCGAGAGATGATGGGCGTGCGTCCGAGGGTTCTCTCACCCGGAAGTCACCAATCATGCCGCAAAAATTTATGGATGTGCTTATGCTTGGGCGCTGCTCTCACGAGTTCTCCTGGCCTCGCCGTGGCGCGGATGGCGACTACTATCAGGTCTGCCTGCTGTGCGCCGCGGAATATAAGTACGACTGGACGACCATGCGCCGCACCGAGCGGGTGGAGCACTCGAAGCCGGAAACCGGCATCCGGCGCAGCCACGCGCGCGAGAAGCGGCCGTCATGGGTGCCGCGGGCGCGCCGGCTGAAGCTCGATATTCCGCTGCGCTACCGCGTTAACAAGACCAGCACCTGGTATGAAGGGATCATTGAAAACATCAGCCAAAGCGGCGTGCTTTTCGGCGGGCCGCAGCCGCTGCCGGTCAATGCGCTGATCGAGATGGTGTTCGAAATGCCCGAGGAAATTTCCGGGCAGAAGAACAGCAACGTGGTCTGCCAGGGCCGCGTCATGCGCACCAAAGACGTCGAAGAGCCGGAGGATGGAACAGTGACTCTGGCGGCTTCCATCGTAGACTACAAGTTCATTCACTAGCGCTGGCATGGGCGTCCTTCCGGGCGGTGGCTCAATTTGGCCTGAGGCAAAACCTGCAACCACGAAGGACACGAAGTCACACGAAGGAGACCGTCGCCCCGCTACACCCTTCATCCGTGGAATCGCGTTGCCGCCCGCATTGCTGAGGCATTCCTAGCATTCCTACTATAGCCGCGGTTCGCGTAGACTCTTCTAATCCTACTACCCTGAACTTCCGCTCATGCCCACGATTACCGCGCTGCTGCACACGGAAAACGACGCTCTGCGGGTTGGGCGCTGCCTAGAGTTGCTTTATCCGTGCGACCAGATCGTAGTGGTGGATCACGGTTCGATCGACGCGACCGTGGGCGTGGCCCGCGAATATGGGGCGCATGTGATTCGGGCTGCGGCGGGAACGGGCTACGAGGAATATGTTCGGATGGCGAATTCTGCTGCGGCTGGTCGGACAGGCTCCGGCGATCGGCATTCCTCTCCGGATGCCGGATGGATCCTCTGCATCGATCCGCACGAGTCGCTAACGGAGAGCCTGGCAGCGAGTTTGTACGAGTGGAAACTGGAGCGGAGGGCATCGGCGTCGAGTGTCGAGGCTTTTTCGGTTTTTCTCCGTCAAGAAACTGGCGCGGGCTGGGTGCAGAATCCTGCGGCGCAGACGCGGCTGGTCCCGCCGGACTGGAAGCGCTGGCAGGGAAGGTTTCCCGTCTCGGAGCGGTCGAGCGTGACCCTCGAAGGCGAACTGCTGCGGTTTGTTTTTCCCTGAAGGTACCCTGCCAAAGTTACCTTCCCAAAGTTACCTTCCCAAAGTTATCCTGCCAAACCAGCGCCATGCTCGCAACGAAACAGCCGCACGAAAAAGGTGGGCAGAGGTTATAATTCCCGCGTTCCATGTCCTTCCCTGCGGATACCCAACTCGGACCATACAAGATTATTTCGCTGATTGGCGCGGGCGGAATGGGCGAAGTGTATCGGGCGCACGACACGCGGCTGCTGCGCGACGTCGCGCTGAAGGTGCTGCCCGGCTCGTTCACCAGCGATACCGACCGGCTGCGCCGCTTCGAGCAGGAGGCGCGGGCAGTCGCGGCGCTGAACCATCCCAACATTGTTTCGGTCTACGACGTCGGCATGGCCGATGGCGTGCATTTCATCGTCTCCGAGCTGCTCGAAGGCGAGACGCTGCGGCAGCGCATTACGGCTTCCGGCATGCCGGCGCGCAAGGCGATAGAGCTGGCGATGCAGCTGGCCAACGGGCTGGCGGCGGCGCATGAAAAGGGCATCGTGCACCGCGATCTGAAGCCGGAAAATATTTTCATCACGCGGGGCGGTCGTCTGAAAATTCTGGATTTCGGACTGGCCAAACTGCGCATGGCTCATGAACAGGGCGAGACCCTGGGTGGCGAAACCGCGGTGCACACCAGCGCGGGACAGGTTCTGGGAACGGCGGGTTATATGTCGCCGGAGCAGGTGAAGGGCGAGACCGCCGATCATCGCTCCGATATTTTCAGCTTCGGCAGCATTCTCTACGAGATGCTAACCGGGCAGCGCGCCTTCAAACGCAACACCAGCGCTGAGACCATGACGGCGGTGATCAACGATGATCCGCCGGAGTTCTCGACGCGCACCGGGGCAGTGCCGCCGGCGCTGGAACGGATTGTCCGCCACTGCATGGAGAAGCAGCCGGGGCAGCGTTTTCAGTCGGCGCACGATATTGCCTTCGATCTGGAGATGCTTTCGAGCGTTTCCACGCCGGCCGCGGCGACCTCGGCATTGCCGCGGAAATCATGGATCGGCGCGGTGATCGCGGTCGCGGTGGTGCTGGCCGTGGGCACAGCAGCAGGCTTTGTCTGGCTGCGCGCGCCCGAAGCAGCTGCGCAACCCAGGCTGCACCGCATCACCTTCCGTCGAGGAACGATTTGGAACGCGCGCTTCACTCCCGACGGCAACCTGCTGTATAGCGCGGCATGGGATGGACGTCCGGTCGAGGTGTTTTCGGCGCAAAGCGGAAGCACGGAATCGCGTTCCATTGGAACGCATGCGCCCACCAGCTTGCTGTCGGTTTCGAGTTCGGGAGAGATGGCGCTGGAGAGCAACGCACATTTTCTTGCGGGCTTCGAGACCGCGGGAATGCTGGCGCGGGCTTTGCAGGGAGGCGGAGCTCCCCGGGACATCGTCGATGACGTCGAGTATGCGGACTGGGCGCCGGATGGGGACGCGCTGGCAGTGGTGCGCCGGGTGAGCGGCAAGGAACGGCTGGAGTATCCCGTGGGAAAAACGCTGTATGAGACGCCGGGCTGGGTGAGCCATCCGCGAGTTTCGCCCGACGGCAAGCTGGTGGCGTTCATCGACCATCCTTATGCGTCCGACGATGCCGGAGCGGTTGCGATTGTGGATCAGTCCGGGACCAAGAAGGTTTTGTCGCAGTCGTTTGTGAGCGCGCAGGGGCTGGCGTGGTGGCCGGATGGCAAAGAAATCTGGTTTACGGCTACCACTTCGGGATCGAGCCGCGAGCTGCGCGCCGTGACTCTCTCCGGCAAAGAACGGCTGGTGTATCTGGGAACCGGAACCCTGACCCTGCACGACATTTTCAAAGATGGCCGGGTGCTGTTCTCGCGCGACGATATGCGAGCGGGCATGATTGGACTGGCTCCGGGAGAAACCAAGGAACGGGATTTGAGCTGGCACGACTGGACCATCCCCCGCGACATGAGCGACGACGGCAAACTGGTTTCGTTTGATGAGACCGGCGAGGCGGGCGGCGAGACCGGCGTCATCTACGTGCGCGGAACCGACGGCTCGCCAGCGGTGCGGCTGGGCGAGGGACGGGCGCCGTCGCTCTCGGCGGATGGCAAGTGGGTGCTGGCCATGAGTTCGGCGGAGCGGCGCGGATTGATTGAGCTTCCCACCGGCCCCGGCGAGGAGCGTTCCATTCCAACCGGCGACGTGCGGGTGCATCAGGCTTATTTCTTTCCGGACGGCAAGCGCGTCCTGTTGATGGGCAACGTGCCCGGCGGTCATGGCTTGAGACTCTGGGTCATGGATATCAACGGCGGCAATCCGCGGGCGATCAGCCCGGAAGGCACGCGCGTTGGCTCCCGGACTTGCATCTCTCCGGATGGCAAATTCGTCGCAGCCCATGACCCGGAGGATAAGATCAGTCTTTATCCGGTCGATGGCGGAAATCCGGTTCCGGTGCCGAACGTACAGCCGGGCGATTTGCCCTTGCAATGGACGCCTGACGGCAAGAGCCTGCTGGTGGGAGTATCAGAGATTCCGGCTCCGGTTTTCACCATCGATTTGGCCACGGGCCGACGCAAGCTTTTCAAAACCGTGACACCGACCGATCCCACCGGCCTTTTCGACGGGGCTCCTCCGAATTTTTCGAAAGATTTGAAGAGCTACGTGTATTCCTATACGCGGATCACTTCCGATTTGTACATTGTGGAAGGCCTGAAGTAGCCAGGTTCTTGAGCGCGGGACTGGGCGTGCCCAGGGGTTGTTCCATTTCATTCGACTTTTGGGGGGATTCTTAGCTGGGCGAGGACTCTGAGTCGAACTTGGCCGTGAGAGCGGTCACGGCGAAAGTTCGGAGTTTCTGACGATTGGTTGAGAGATGCGCAGGCTCTGATCCGCAAATCTTCCGGCAGGACTTCACCTGCGTTGAAAAGAGCTAGGAAGCGCGACGCTGGCGGTCTTTGTTCTGGTTCTGATCTTCTTCGTCTTCGTTCTGACCGTGACTGCCTTTTTTCGGTTCTTGCTGACCCGGCTGGCCGCTTTGCTGCCTGCCGGTTCCGGGTTGTCCGGAGCCTTGCTGGCCCGATCCGTGCTGACTCGATCCTTGCTGACTCGATCCGTGCTGGCTCGATCCGTGCTGCCCGGACTGCTGCTGTCCATACTGACCGCCCTGTTGCCCCTGCCCCTTCTTCTCCATATCATCTGCCATGAATGACTCCTTGTCGCAAGCACGAGCCTCCGCGCTTGAGCGATTTGTTTTGACGTGCACAACTTAGTTGCGCTTGGAACGCTGGAGGGTTGGACCGATTCTTGCGCCACCGATTCTTGCGCCACGCCTGCCGAGGGCATTGCTTCGACGCGCCCGTCACACCCGCTTGTGACCTGCATCACAGTCCGCTGTAAACCGTCCCACTAGACTGTCAAGTTGTGGCAGTGCGGGCCAGGCAGCCCAGACGCTTGCTGGCCCAGGAGAAAACAATATGCGTGCAATGAAATTTATCATTCCGGCGGTGCTTCTGATTATGATCTCGACTCTGGCGGTGGCGCAGCAAGCCCCGGTGCAGACGGCCCCCACGATCAAACACGTTCCCATCACCAAGTCTCCGTCGAACTCGGGCGTAGAGATGTTCAAGAGCTACTGTGCGGTTTGCCATGGAACGGACGGCAAGGGCGACGGGCCGGCAGCTTCAGCGTTGAAGACTGCTCCGCCCGATCTGACGGTTCTGGCGCAGAAAAATGGCGGCAAATATCCCGCGGCTCATGTTGCGTCGGTCATTCGCGGTCAGGCGATCCTGCCCTCCCACGGCACGGAAGACATGCCGGTTTGGGGTCCGCTGTTTTCGAGCATCAGTCAGGGCAATGAGTCTCAGGTGCAGCAGAGAACTGCAAACCTGGTCCAGTACATCGGCACCCTGCAGGCGAAGTAGCTGGACGGATCGGCTCGCAGCCGGACGGATCGGCTCGCAGCCGGACGAGCTGCAAGCGAAAGATATGTTGGCGAAGAATCTGTTGGCGAAGGATCGCCACGAGGCGCGGAGAATACAAAGCATTTTCGTTTTCTCTTCTCTGCGCCTCCAAGTCTACCTGTGCGAATACAGTTCTGTTTCCGGGCATCCTCTTCCGCGAAACCAGATGCCCGGTCAATGTCCCTTTGGACAGTGACTTCAGTACCTTAGTGCTCCCCGGATTGCCGACTTATAATCGACTCAAGACTGGTAGTTTTCCGCGTTCTGGCAGAGGACGTTCTGCCGGAGAGCGTACTCGCTTTCGGCGTGCGCGCAGCCGCCGGATTGTTTTGGAAACGCGTCGACCGCATGGATCCAGTTTACGCAACCGCGATTTTTCTGTTCGGGCTGTGCTTCGGCAGCTTCCTGAACGTGTGTATCTACCGCCTGCCGCTGGGCTTGTCGGTGGTGACGCCGCGTTCGGCCTGCCCCAAGTGCAAGCAGGGGATCGCGTTCTATGACAATCTTCCGGTGTTGAGCTGGCTGATTCTGCGCGGCCGTTGCCGGTACTGCGAGGCGAAGATTTCTCCGCGATATTTGCTGATCGAGCTGCTCACCAGCTTCTTGTTTCTGGCGTGCTACTGGCATTTTGGGGCCACGCTCTCCACCCTGAAATATTGCGTATTGGGATTCCTGCTGCTGGGACTGATCTTCACTGACTACGAAACCAAGCTGCTGCCCGACAAGCTGACGCTGCCCGGACTCGCGCTGGGCGTGCTGTTCAGCCTGATGGTTCCGGTGAACGATCTGGCATCGCAGTTCCTGCCGGGGGTGGTGAACCTGCCGTTAAGCTCCGATGTTGTGGGACACCTGCTTTCGCTGGTGGATTCGCTGCTGGGAGCGGCGCTGGGAGCATCGTTCATTTACGGCGCGGGCGTGATGTATTTGCGCTGGCGCGGCGTTGAAGGCATGGGCTTCGGCGACGTGAAGTTGATGGCAATGGTGGGCGCGTTCCTGGGCGCCAAACTCACGATTTTTACGATTTTCACGGCGTCGCTGGCGGGGTCGGTCTTTGGGCTGACGACCGTGCTGGCGGTGTGGCTGAAACGCACGCGACGGTTCATGAAGCATCTGGCGAGCGCGCAGGCGGCGCGGCGGCGGGCATGGCAATCGGCACAAATGGTCTATCGCCATTACCAGATGCCGTTCGGGGTTTTTCTGGGCAGCATGGCGGTGGTCGCTTTCTTTTTCGGCAATCAATTTCTAGGCTGGTATAGGGGGCTCTGGTGAGACTTCCCCCCAATCCCGTATTGTTGCGGGCCGCGATCGTGCTGGTGTGCGGAACGGCGGCGTTTTTGCTGGGAGTGATTTTTGTTCGCATGTTACGCAAGAGAATCAGCGACGAGGCCGATCTTACGCCTGGAAATTCGGCTTCTCCCGACGCTTTGCCGATGCACCTTTACAACACGGTGATCCAGCAGCTCAAGCAGCAGAAGCACGAACTGCACGTGCAGTCGAAGGCGGAGCAGCAGCGGGCCCGCCTGACCGAAAGTTTCAGCCAGGCGGTGTTGTTGAATCTTTCGAGCGGGGTGCTGGTGTTCGGGCCGAACGGCCTGGTCAAAACAGGCAATCCGGCGGCCAAGCAAATTCTGGGATTCGCCTCGGCCACGGGAATGAGCGCCAGAGATATTTTCCGTGGCGCGGTGGTGCGTTCCGGCAGCGGTTCGCATCGTGAGGATGAATCGAGCGAACCGGTCCACGTGGCCGATGAACTCGAAGCGGTGTTGTGCGAAGGCAGCGGCCGCCGCCATGTTGAGGCCGACTATGAAACTCCGGCGGGGGCGAAGCGCTTTGTTGCGGTCACCATTTCTCCGGTACTGGCAGAGGACGGCACGCAACTGGGCGCCGCTTGCCTGATCAGCGATGTCAGCCAGGTGGAATGCATCCGGCGCGAACAGCACTTGCACGACGAAATTTCGGCGGAGAAGGCGCTGCAGCTGCGCAGCTCGCTGGCTACGATTTCCGGCTACGCGCAGCAACTGGCACGGAACCGTGACCTGGATTTGGCTTGCCAGTTGGCCAACGATATCGCGCACGAAGCCCAACAGCTGGACGAGAGCATTGGAGAGTTTTTGCGGGAAGGACGGACGGCGGCCGCAGGTTCGCGCTGAATGTCGAACGAGCAAGGCTAATGGTTCGGGTTTCGCGCGCGAAAACCTCTTACCGCAAAGTGCGCGAAAGACTCGCGAAGGCTGTAAAGAGAACTGGTCGTGAATTTAGAATACTGCCAAGAGTCAGCTTCAGGAGAAATGAGACCTATGAAACGAATCGCATGCAACGGAATCGGACTCGTATTGCTTCTGGGCGTGGCCGGGTTTGGGACCGGCGCCCAGGCTCAATCTGGATCGAATCAGGCTGCGCCCGCCGCCCAGAGTTCGGCGTCCAGCGCCGCCTCCGGGACGTCGCTGGGCGATTATGCCCGTCAGATCCGGAAGAATTCTCCGACAAACGCTAAGCCGAAGGTTTTCGACAACGACAACCTGCCGACCCAAGACAAGCTCTCCATCGTCGGCCAGGCCCCGACCGACGATTCCTCCGAGGCGAAAGCTGATGACTCGGAGGCGAGCAGCACCTCGCCCGACGGCACGGCTTCGAACGGAGCCAAGGCCGGAAGCGACAAATCTGGGCCTCCGGCGAAGCTTCCCGAGGACGACGCGGCCAAGCAGGCGGCCATTAAACAGTGGAGCGACAAGATCTCGTCGCAGAAAGATGCGATCGACCTCACCCAGCGCGAACTCAACGTGCTGCAGCGCGAATATCAGATTCGCGCCGCCGCCATGTATGGAGATGTGGGCAACCGGCTGCGCAATTCCGCCGACTGGGACAAGCAGGACGCGCAGTACAAGCAGCAAATCGCCGATAAGCAGAAGGCTCTCGACGACGCCAAACAGAAACTGGACGACACGGAGGAAGACGCCCGCAAAGCCGGGGTCCCGGATTCGGCAGCCGAGCCGCAATAAATCAGCTTGCGCAATTGCTTCCCGCCGTTCACATCCTCTCGCGATTCACTCAGCGCCGGACTCATCTCCGGCGCTATTTCTTTTCGGCCGCGCCCAGACGCAGCCGGCGGATCTGCTTCAAATGAAGCAACCCATGCACGAGGTGAAATTTCTTCCACTGCGCGGCGGTAAGCGGCCCGATGATGGGATGGTCCAGCAGTTCTCCGCGCCCCAGCTTTTGTTCGCAGGTGGAGAGACATTGATCCATCTCGGCGATCTTCGGCACGATCTCGGCCAGCACTTTCCCTGCGGGCAAGCCGCGCGGATGACTGGATGGCGGCGCCTTCCTGCCCGAGGGCAAATAGCCGAGACGTAGAACCACCAGTTTTCGTCCGCGCTGCCTCCAGGTGGCTGGAGTCACATTCGGCTTGCCGGCTGCCAGTACACGCTCGAATCCTTTTATCGTTCCCGTGTAGGTCAAATACAAATGATCGAGCACTTCGAGGGCACACCACTTTCCCGGTGGGTGCCAGCGTAGTTGCTCCTCTGTGAGACCGGCGATGGACGCCGCCAGGAGATATCGCAGTTTTTCGAGAGGCTGCACGAGCGATACGCCCCTTTTCGGCCGCTTCGGGTAGAATTGTGCGCGACGAATAAACAGATCACAATGACAACTGGAAGGATGCAATGAAATCGTCCAGCCTCGCCCCCACGACTCGCCGCGGAAAAACCTGCACGCGGTTTTCCGCGATCCTTATCGCGGCTCTGCTAGCGTCTTTCGGCGCTTGCTCTTCGGAGTCCGGCAAGCCCGCCGAACCGGCGAAGCCGGAAGTCAAAGCGCCCGAGTTGATCACGGCGCGCTCTGCGTTTCAAAAAACTTATATTGCAGCGCGGGGCTGGCAGCCGGACGCGAAGCCTTACCGGCTCGAGGCGATTGCGACCAGCGACGGCAATGGGCACGACGGCAAGTGGGCAGTCTGGCGGGGCAGCTTCGCTTCGGCCGCGCAACGCACGGCGAAGACCTATACGTGGTCAGGCAGCGCGGCTCCGGGTGCACCCGATCGCGGCGTCAACCCCGGCATTGAAGACAGTTACAGTCCGGCGAACGCGTCGACTCAGGTATTTGACATGGCGTTCCTGAAGATCGACTCGGACCAGGCGTTGGACACGGCGCAGAAGCACGGCGGCGACAAGCTTCTGGAAAAAGCGCCGGATACGCCCGTCTTATATGTCTGCGACTGGAATCACAACACCAATCAACTCGTCTGGCACGTCATCTACGGAGCCAGCCGCGACGCTGCCAAACTCACGGTCTCAGTCGACGCATCCACAGGCGGATTCATCCGGGCGGAAAAATAAGCACCAGCAGAGCGGCAACTCTTTCGAGGGCGAAGAAATCGAAAGATAAACCTATCTCGGCCTGTTGCCGGCGCCCTCTTCGTTTTTAAAGTGAGCTTCGATCTGGGAAAAAAAACGGTACAGAGCCTCGGCCGACGCCAAGGCCCGCTTCAGGGATTCTCGATCGCCGTGGGCGGCAACTTCCTGCGGGGAGTACTGCAGACGAATGCGATCGGCGGCGCACTGGGCGCTCAGCAATTCCACCTTGGCGGCTGCGACATCGGCGGTCAGGCGGGCTACGTCAATTTGCTTTTTTACTCCGGGTACCATCACTGCTCCTGTTTCTTGAGGAATGAACGCAGGCGGGTCCCGGGATTCGCTTTATTGGGAGGACTTCTTTTTGCGGTTCCGGCGGAACCCGCCCTGCGAGGTCAAGTGCTGCTTGTGCATCTATTATACAGCGTTAGTTATACGCAGTGCAAGGAATAGCTGTATGGTTGAATGATTTTTTTGATTTCTGGAATTCTGGAGGCGCAGTGCCCCGACAACCCGATCCTTCGCTGGAACACCGCATTCTCGACGCAGCCTCGCGGCTGTGGGCCCGCGGCGGCGAGAAGGCGCTGACCATGCGCGCGGTGGCCAAGGCATCCGGCACCACCACCCCCACCGTCTACGAGCGTTACCGGCACCGCGAAGATATTCTGCGGGCGCTGCGCTTGCGAACGCGGCACGAGCTTTTTTCAGCGATCAGCCATACCCGCACTCTGCGCCATGCGGTGCAGGCGCACCTGGAATTCGCCCTGGCCCACAGCCACGCATATGAAGTGCTGTTCGACGGCGTGGGCAAACCGCCCTCGCTGCACGAGCCCTGGCCTTCGTTCAATCTGATTCGCGAGCGTGTAGCCCGGCAACTGCGGGGAAATCCGCGGAAGTACACCCGCCTTATGCTTTCACTGTGGTGCCTGATGCACGGCACGGCCATGCTGATCATTCGGGGAAACTTTGAAGGGCCTTTGCGAGTGCAGACGGTGAACGCCTGCCTGGACGCCTTCGATGCGATCGTGAACGCGGCCGGGAAAAAGTCTCTGCCGCACTCCGGGCCGAAGTGGCCGTCCGATCTGGTTCTGGGCGAGGGCACAGAGAGTTATGTGGGAAACGGGAACACCGGCGGCAGGAAATCGGGTGGGAAAAAGCTGCGGCACTGAGAAACTTCAGGAGCACCGATTGCCATTCTCCGCGTGGGAGACAGAATTTTAGTGGCTGGATTTGCTGCTGGCCGTGGGACCCTTCACGCGATCTGCTTCGGCCTTCAGATGGTTCATGGCCTTCTCGGCGTCCTTGGCTTTCGGCCCGTTGGGCAAAATATTCAGATAGCTCTGGTATTCTGCGCGCGCCTCGTCGGGACGGTTCAGCTTTTCCAGGCTTTCCGCCAGACGAAACGTGGCCATAGCGTCGTTCTGTTTGTAGAGCAGAGCTTCGCGGTAGCGGCTTTCCGCAGCGATGTAGTTTCCGCGCTTGAAATAGAAGTCGCCGACCTCGATGTCTTTTGCCGCTCGGTGCGGATCCCAGGGATGGAATTCACTGACATTGGCGTCGCCTGAGGCAATTTCCGCGTTCATCAGCGCGGCGGAACTTTGCGGGTGCGCTTTGTCATCGCCCGGCGGCGGGCTCAAATCGATTTGCGAATCTTTGCTCGAGCTTTCACCCGGTTCATTGGGCAACGAAGAGGCTTCGACCCGATCGGAGCGCGGCGGAGGCGGGTTCGGCGGAGGCGCAGGGGCCGGTTTGTTGGCCGCATTCGAATCCGGCGGCTGCCCTTGCGCGGGCGAGGAATTTCCGGAACTCGAGGAAGTCTGAGCCGTCGCTCCCAAGCAGCACACAATCAGGAAAATGGGCAGCAATTTGTGCATAGGGTTATTTTACCGCCCTTCGTTGCTTCGGGACGTGCCAGACCCGCAACCGCCAAGGGCACAACGTGACGCGAAGGAATACGTGCGCGGCTAAACGTGCGCCGCGCGAAACGATTGCAGGCAACGGCGCGCAGTTTCCATCTCAGAGAAGCGGCTGCCTTCCTGCTCGACCAGGTAATACTCGACTCCTCCGACGCTCTCGGCGGCCTGAAAAATTCCTCTCCAGTCGGCGGTGCCTTCGCCGAACAGAGCTTTGTAGCCCACCGCGGGATCGCGCGACCAGTCTTTACAATGGATGGAGCGAATGCGTCCGGGGTTGGCTCGGATCCACGCCACCGGGTCGCCTCCGCCCTCGATGCAGGTCCCCACGTCGAGCTGCAACATCACAGACGGTTTCGTTCCTTTTGCGAGTATATCCATGGGACGCAGACCGGTCGCGCCCGCCCACTCGGCCTGATGATTGTGGTATCCGGGCTTCAGTCCGGCAGGCTCTAACTTATCGGCGGCATAATTCAGCAGGTCCACAACAGCCTGCCAGCCATCCGGATTTGTCTTAGGATCGGACCATGCCAGGACGACATACTTGCATCCGAGAATCAAATTGCGGTCGCGGGTCTTGTCGATATTTTCGGGGCTGAAGAACGGCGCGTTGTTGTGCGTCGAGTAGCAATGAATGCCGAGATCGTCGAGCAGCTTTCGCATCTGCCGCGTCTGGGCCTCTGTCCAGTCGTAATACGGGGCGTAGAACTCGACCGCCTGATATCCCATCTGAGCCACGGCGCGGACGGTTCCTTCCTGATCGGCCTTCAACGCATCGCGCACGGAGTAGAGTTCGAGCCCCACCGGAATCGGGCGTACCGCGCTCGCCCCGGACACCAACCCACGAAAAGCGAAGGGCACCGTAGCCGACAAGGCAAGAAACGACCGCCGGGAAAATTTTGCAGAAGGCATATCTGTAATCTTACTCGCGCGAAGCAAGCTGCGAGCAGTGAGCCGTGAGCTTCGAGCGATACGCCATAAGATCGAAGCTCAAAGCTCGGGACTGGAAGGTAAAAAAAACAGGCCGCTCAGGGGGAGGCTTGAGCGGCCTGGTTGGCGAAGTCCTCCGGGGAGGAGGGTAAATTCGTTGTTACATCGAAGACGGTGTCGCGGCCGGCGCGCTGGTGTCGACTGTGTTCGTCATCAGGCGAACGTCCACGCGGCGATTGTCGGCGCGGCCGGCGGCGGTCTTGTTCGACTCCACTGGCTTATCCTTGCCCAGGCCGATCACATAAATCTTGTGCGCCGGCACATTGTACTTCGACGCCAGATACTGAATCACCGAGTTCGCCCGGCGCTGGCTCAGGTCGTAGTTATATTCGGCGGAACCCACCGAATCCGTGCTGCCTTCGAGCGCAATGATGTAACCCTTGGTCGAAGCGATGCTTCCGGCGAGCTGGTCAAGCGCTTCTTTGGCCTTCGGCGTCAGGTTATCTTTGTTGAAGCCGAACTTCACCGAGGTCTCGGCGACCGCGTGATAGTTGTCGAGGTTGGCGACGGTGTTGGTCAGCACGCTTACGCGGCCGTTCGCGGCGTCAGCAGTCTGTTGCGCCGCGGTCGCGGTCTGTCCAGCGGCCTGTGCCTTCTGGTCGACGGCATCGGTTTTCGAGTTCACTGCGGCCAAGCCCGACTGCACGCGCGCGTCAACGTCTTTGATGTCCTTGGTATTTTTCGCGGTGAGGTCGTCGAGTTCGTTGGTCTTGTTGATCAGCGGGGTGGTTTGTTGCTTTACGTAGTTCTTGCTGGCGCAGCCGACGGTGGCGGCCATGCTCGCTGCCAGGCAAATCACTAACGAAGTGCGGGTCATAGGGTGAGGCTCCTTCTTAATGTCTGTTGTATGTAGCGCGCTCAGGGTTGCCTAACAACGAGTTGCCCAAAAGCAGCTTACCCGGCGCGCCCGACTGCCAAACGCTGTTCCCTGGGAATAACGGAATGCTTACAAGTTCCACTCCCACTTTTGCACCTCTCATGCCAGTTTTGGGACTGGAGGCAGGACAAGCTAAGTATATACGTTTTCAAAGGCTTGCGGAAGGATTGATGCTTTGCATGGCGGTCCTACGGGTTGGGAGAGAACGCAAAGCCCACATGGGGGATGGAAATTTTATACGGTGGGACTCAGATTCGGGCCAAAAGGCGCTAATTCGTTCGGAGCCGAGCACCAAGGCGTTTGGCGAGAACTCTTGGCGAGCCACCCACTCACTCGCGACGGCGAATGAGTGGGCGAAGCCGATCTCTCTGTGAAGGGATTACGGTGTTCCAGTGTTGACCTGCGTGTAAGTGGAACAGACGATTCCTTTCGTCGGATAGGTGAGCGTGGTGAGCACGCCCACCGTGCCTGATGGAGCCACGGTCACGGTCTTCGTGATAGGCACCGGGGGGTTGGTGATTGGCTGCGATATAGGAAAGCCGCTCAATGCCGTGATTGTATTCTGAGAGGTCAGCCAGGCATTCCAAGTGACCGCCGCTATATTCCCGACGGTGAAATTCATGGTCAGAGTGCCGGAGGCGTAGCTGGCGGCGTCTTTCAGGGTGCATGGCGGGGTCTTGGTTTGCCCGCAGTTGCCCACCAGACACGAGACTTCCAGACTATAGGTCTGAGTACTGGCGTTGCCGCTGGCCTGGATAAACTCCATGTACGTGCCGGCCGTCGTCGGTGTGAAGTCGATCACGACCGAGGCATCCTGCCCAAAACTTGAGGCAGTGCACCCCGGGTTTGTGCCGCTGCTTGGCGCGACCAAAGAACCGTTGGGGGCATACACCGTCATGCAGACATTACTCGTGGCGGTTCCCGTCATAGCTGCGGTTACTTCGTAAGTACCAGTGGTGACGCCGGAAAAGATGAAAGCATTCGATTGGGTCGGCTCGGCGATGTCACCGTTGTAAGCTTGGCCGAAGGTTGTAATCTGGGTCGCGTTTGGCGGGAACGGGAAGAGACGTTCCAGGGATAGGGCGTACCCCTGTGTGGTATTCGAGGACTCAGTCACATTTAACTGGTAGGTGCCAGTCACAGTTAGCGCCTGATCGACCACGACCGAGACGTCCTGCCCGAATGACGATGAAGTGCAAGTCTGGGGGTAGATGACAGTGTTACCGGGGCCGTACAGTTCCATGCAGACATTGGAGTCTGCTGCTCCGGTCATCGCCAAGGCAATCTGGTAAGTGTCTCCTGCATTTGCACTGAACGTAAAGGAGTCGATATCCCCGATAGCATTGAGGACGCAATTCGAACCCGTAAAGACCTCGCCGTCGGCGATCGAGGTTAGGGAAGGTTCTGTCGGACAGTTTTCTACTTGGGCATGAGCAGCCTGGGGTAAGAACAAAAGTGCCAAGAGCAGTGCGGCCAGTGGCAGCACGAAGTTGCGCATTCGCTTCATGGTATTTCCCTCCGTATAACCGGGATTTTCTCTCGGAACGCGGCGGGCGGACGGGGACTTCCGCGCCATCTCAGATCGAACATCCAACTTGCCTACGCTCCAAGCTGGGCGATGCTAGCACGGGATCCCACGGCTGGCGGGGCTAGTGAGCGAAGATGATATGAAGTTGGTATGAAGTCGATACGAGATCGAGACCAAAGACCCTAGTGGCGCCCGCTTGGGCTAGGCGGAGCCGCTACGCCGAAGACTCTGTCGGGGTGCGCGGATTCAGGGAACCAGCTTACCCACGGGAACGAACTCGGATTTGCATCCCACCAGGCAGCGGACTTTTTGGAACGCCGCTTGCTCTTCGGCGCTGAGGGGATGCGCATTTTTGCCACTTGCATAGAAGCGGGCATGTGCGCTGCGAAACGCGTCACCTCCGGCGTAAGCGGCAATCAGGCGAAAGTTCTTGTCGAACTCATACCAGATCGGGCAGCCTGGAGGGGACATGCACTCGAGCACCGTAAGCCGAACGATGCCTTGCTCGACTACGGGGTCAGTGGCCTGGTTGTACTGGAACAGTGCCTGGTTCAGATCGCTGCGTGGAAACAACAAACGCAATCTCTCCTGGGCGACCCCCATGCCGTGGATCTGAAACTCGGGCCGCACCTCGGTAGAGGCGCCAAATACCCGGTCTGGATCAAGCACGACCAAGGTCGCCTGATGATCGTAGCCATTGGCGACTCCCGCAGCGATAATCTCTTGTCTTCCATCGCCATCCAGATCGGCCAACACCATGGAAGTCAGAGCCCCGGAGTGCCAGTACTCGGAAACGGTTTTTCCGCTGGAATCGAGAAGCGCGATCTGGTCGGGCCACCAGGGATCATGCGCGCTGGAAACGACGATCCGCGACGGGCTTGTTTTCGTTGGCTTGAGAACGGCGAGAGCATAGGTCTTGTAGGTGGCAGGACTCCCGGCGAGCTCGGGCAGGTTTCTGCCCGGAGTCCAACGCCATTTTTCCTGGCCTCGATCGGAGTAGCAGATCAGGATCGTCGAATTCGGTTGCGGGTGAGCGGGAGAATACAGGAAAAGAACGCTGGTATGGCCGTTGCCTTCCAGATCGCCAAACCAGATCCGCGTGGTTATGCCCTGCGCGTAGTAAACGTCAGGACCGAATCCGTCGGGAAATACTTTCCTCCAAAGTTCTTTTCCCTCCGCATTGAAAATGGTCAATGCTGAAGCGTCCATACGTCCGAACTGGGGCCTGCTGTCGGCAGCGAGCATCCGGATGGCGAAGTAGCCCACAATGGCAATCGCAACGACCGCGGCCGCCAGCTTCAGAAACGCTAGCACCCTGGCGCGCGCAATGGGCCGCTGATCTTCGCTGGCAGTATGGCTAGCAGCTTGCGAGCCGGCGGTTCCCTCTTCCCGAGGCCTCGCCACGATCCAACGCTTTTCAGGCTTGCCATCGGGACCGGGCGCGGAACGGTTGGGAAGGCAAATCGCGATCGAGTCAGTCTTCCCTTCCTCGTTGTAATAGGATTCCAGCGCGTGCCGCAGCCGGTTCATCTCGGTCGCGACGTCAGCAGATCCTTTGGTTTTGGTCTCCTCGGGCCAGAGTTCTTTAATCACCCGGTCGGGCTTGAGAGTGGTTTGCGAATCGAAGTTGTTAGAGAGAACTTCCAGCAGCTTCCGGAGCTGGCTTTTGCTGGCAAAGCTCCGGCTGCGCAAGATCCGCTCGATTTGGTCGCTGATAGCGGCGCGATCCATGGTTCGACGAACCCCATAGTATAAGCGCAGCGGTTGGTGAAAACACTCATGCAGCTGCATGGTGCGAGCCTAAGACTTGCGGTCTGAGCCTTCCCGGCTCCTCCGAGACAGTAAAATGGAACTCGCAGCCGAATGGATCTTCTCCAGAAAATTCGCACCATCCCCACCGAGCCCGGCGTGTACCTGTACAAAAACGCCGAGGGCGAGGTTATCTACGTGGGCAAGGCGAAGAATCTGCGCAGCCGCGTGGCCAGCTACTTTCACGAAGGACGGTGGGAGGACGCGAAAACGGGAACGCTGGTGCGCGAGGCGGTCGATGTCGACTACATCGTGGTCGCCAACAACAAGGAAGCGCTGGCCCTCGAAAATAATCTGATCAAGCAGCGCAAGCCACGCTTCAACATCCTGCTGCGCGACGACAAGACCTATCCTTATGTGAAGCTCACGCTGGGCGAGCGCTGGCCGCGGGTTTACGTTACGCGGCGACTGCGGAAAGACGGCAGCGAATACTACGGCCCGTACTTTCCTGGGAATCTCGCATACCGCATTGTCGATCTGATTCACCGCCATTTCCTGATTCCGTCATGCAAGGTCGATCTGACGCGGTTCCATCCGCGGCCGTGCCTGCAGTACTACATCAAGCGCTGCCTGGGACCGTGCGTGAAGGACCTGACCACGCCGGATGCGTATCTGGAAGCAGTGCGGGATGTGAAGTTATTTCTCGAAGGACGGCCGACCGATCTCTCGAAATCGTTGCGAGCCCGCATGGAGCAGGCCGCCGCCGCGCAGGAGTATGAACGCGCGGCCCGCTATCGCGATTTGATTTCGACGGTCGAGCAGTTGCAGGAGCGGCAGCGCATGGCCGCGGCCGAAGGCGATGATGCCGACGTTTTCGGCTATCACTACGAGAACGGGATGCTGGCGGTCAATTTGTTCCACATGCGCGGCGGGAAAATGGTCGACCGGCGGGAATTCTTCTGGGAAGATTTGCCGGAGTTTGCCGCGGCGGAGGATGCTTCGCCTGACTCGGCCTCTTCGACTTGTCATCCTGAGCGCAGCGAAGGATCGATGCACTCTGCCGGCAGTGCCGCAAAGGCCGGCAGCACCGCTCCTGCCGACAAGTCCATCGATCCTCCGGCCCGCACAGAAGGCGGTCCTCAGGATGACAAGGCCATGGATAACAAAGCCATGGATAACGCGGCAATCGTTGCAGAAGGTTTTCATCCCGGCGAATTCTTTTCCGCCCTGCTGAAGCAGCTTTACATCGGCCAGCCCTACGTTCCGCGCAATTTATATGTCCCGGTCGATTTCGAGGACCGCGAGGAACTGGAGGACCTGCTCTCCGAGCAGGTGTCGGGCAAAAGCGAAGCGGGCAAGAGTGGCCGCTCCACACTCATTCACATTCTGGTGCCGCAGCGCGGCGAGAAGCGGTCGCTGATTGATCTCGCGGGCAACAACGCCAAGCAGTCTTACGACCAGCGCTTCCGCGTGCTCAAGCCCAACGCGCGGAAGATTCAGGAAGAACTGCAGGATGCTCTCAGTCTTCCGGAACTGCCCAAGCGCATCGAGTGCTTCGATATTTCGCACATTCAGGGTGCGGAGACTGTGGCTTCGATGGTGGTGTGGGAAGACGGCAAGATGAAGAAGTCGGATTACCGCAAGTTCATCATCCGCACGGTCGAAGGCGTGGACGATTTCGCCTCCATGCGCGAAGTGGTGACCCGGCGCTACAAGCGCCTGCTGCAGGAAAACAATGACGCAAAGAAACCGTTGCCGAGCCTGATCCTGATTGACGGCGGGCTGGGCCAGTTACATGCCGCGGCAGAAGCGCTCGACTCGCTCGAAATCATCAACCAGCCGCTCGCTGCGATCGCCAAGCGCGAAGAAATTCTCTACGTTTACGGGCAAGAAAAGGATCCGATCGCGCTGGATCATCACTCGCCAGTGCTGCATCTGATCCAACTTATTCGCGACGAAGCGCACCGATTCGCAGTCACATTTCATCGTAAGCGACGGCAGATGCGCGACCGGTCCACCGAACTGCTGGAGATTCCCGGCGTGGGCGCGAGCACAACGCGGCGATTGCTGGAACATTTCGGCAGCGTGCAGGCGGTGAAGCACGCCGATGCGGCGGCGCTGTCGGCCGTAGTGACGCGCTCGCAGGCGGAAGCGATTCAGCATCACTTTCGAAAATAGGTGATTCCGTGGCGCGCCGCTTCCCTCGGTTGCAACGGAATCCGCAAGTGCTCCGGCGTAACTGAAATTAGATGTGGCTGAAATCCGGTGCGGCTGAAGTCGGCGGAGGCGATGCCGCGCGAGACGATTTCTAACGCGGGCTCGGCGCAGTGGGAGGATTGCCGGCCTTCGATGGCGCATTCCCGATCGATTGGCGATGCGCGATTTGCAGTCGACGGCTTACGATCAGGTCCCGCAGCGGATCGGGAATCTGCTCCTGGCTTGTGTCCTTGCTTCGCGCGGCGAACCAGCAGGTGACCGCAATCATTCCACACCAGCCCAGCACCCTTACGACCATCGCGATTTGTGTGTCATGGTTGAGAACGCCGAGGCTGGAAAAAATCGTGTACCAGTCGTGCTCCACGAAATCCGGATCTCCCGTGGTCACCAGTGGCAAGACTTGGGCACGGGCGTCAGCCATGTAGGTGGCGGTGTAGAGCCAGTTCTCGAAAAAGAAGAACGCGCAGAAGACGAAGCCGGTGGTTTGCCGCTCTGTGAAAAAGTAGGCAGCCAGAAGAAATGGGACAAGCCACTGCAGCAGCGTGCCTCCCCAGAGGCAAAGTGTCGGGCCGAACCAGCGGAACAGGTTGTGGCCGCCTTCGTGAACAACCAGATTGGCGCTGTCGATGAACAAGTATCCGCCATGGGCCCTGAAGGCGTAGACCAGAAATCCGGCATAGAAAATCAGCCACGCTGCAAGCGCGGGACGGGAAACCGGCTGCCAGCGCCGGTCGAGAATGGATTGAAAATATTCGATCATCTGGGAATGCGAACAGTGCGATGCCCATATTCTAGGCGCGCCAACTAGCAGCGAAACATTACCAAGGTGCGAGCATCGCGAGCCGGCGGCTTTCTTGTTACATTGTTTTTGAGCATGAGAATTCTGCGAAACAGGATTCTATGAAATAGGGACAGTAGCTTTTGACGGGTGGCAGTTGGCTTTTGGTCAGGTTGATGGCTGGGAGGGTTTTCTGACGCAATCCGGTGGACGGGAATCGGGAACGGTGATTGTCACGGGCGCAAGCCGCGGAATTGGCGCGGCTGTGGCTGTGCTCGCGGCGGAACGCGGCTGGGCGGTTGCGGTGAACTATTGTTCCGGTGAGGCGGAAGCGAAGAACGTGCTCGACAGGATTGTCGCGGCCGGGGGGCGTGCTCTGGCAGTCTACGCCGACGTTTCGCGGGAGCAAGACATTGTGCGCATGTTCGAGACCGCGGAGCGCGAACTGGGCCCGATCACAGGCTTAGTAAACAATGCTGCGGTGACTGGCGGATTCGCGCGCGTGGAGAATGTTTCGGCGGAGGCGATACACAAAGTTCTGGCGATCAACGTTGCGGGAACGATCCTGTGCGCGCGCGAGGCGGTGCGGCGCATGTCGACCAGGCGCGGCCGATCGGGCGGCGCGATCGTGAATATCTCTTCGCGGGCAGCGCATACGGGATCGCCGGGCGAGTGGGTGCACTACGCGGCGTCGAAAGGCGCGATTGACAGCTTCACCATAGGACTGGCGCGCGAAGTCGCGACCGAAGGCATTCGTGTGAACGCGGTCGCTCCGGGATTAGTGGATACCGGATTGCATGCGGCCAATGGCGAGCCCGGCCGCTTACAAAGGCTGATGCCGTCGATTCCGATGCAGCGTGCAGGTCAGCCGCACGAAGTGGCCGAGGGCGTGCTTTGGCTGCTGTCTTCGGCGGCATCGTATACGACGGGGGCGATATTGCAGATTGGCGGTGGGCGGTGAGGCGACCGGCATCGCCTTAGGCTGACTCGTCCCTCGCGACGAACACCAGATCTTCGTCTTGCGAAGGGTTGCTCACGAATACTCTGCCAAAGACCTTTGGCTCACGGATCATGACGCCGCCGCCGAGTTCCGTTACGTACCAGTCGGTTCCCGAATCGCCTGCAAGATTCTCTGCTACAAACTCAATTTCGCCTGGCTCGCCATGATAAGTGACCTTGTCCGCTGCTCTCACTTCCTGGCCGGATTGGTAAAAGAAAGACATACAGTCCGTGTTCATTAAACGCTCTATTTTCTACTTCTCAATTCCTCCCGCAAATACTCTTTGATTGTCTCTGACAGGTGCGAAGCGTGCAGAATGTCGCGCAACTGCGCTGGCGGAATCCGGCGGGCGTACTCGAGAGCCCGCGCCAGCGGAGTGTGCGCGTTGCGCAGCAAGGCGATGCGAATCTCCGGCCGGACCGACCATTTCAGGTGACGGCATACGGCTTCCACGAAGGCGGATGAGGCGGTCTGACGATGCAGCGCCTTTACGACTGCGACTTCCGTGATGCGGGGATTTTCCAGCGCGGTTTGCCAGACGCGCGCTTCCTTGTCGAGCAGCAGCGCAGCGGCGACTGCGGCCGATGATCGGCGCGCCAGCGCGATGCGCTCACCCAGGGTCACGGACGCGAGCCGCGACACGAGCAGGTCGTCGGCGGCGCGCTTCAGGTCGGCGGCAACGCCGGCGGGCAGCAAAAAGAATCGCATCAGGTCGAACGTATAGAACTCGCGGATCAGGCGCAGGGCGATACGGCGCGGAGTGCGAGGATGGGCAGCGAGAGCGAGGCGCACTTTGCGCGACTTCAATATTGCCGCATTGCGGCTGATCCGTTCCATTTCCTCGGCCGGCAAATCAAGGTTCTTGAGCCAGGCGAGCGCCAGATCTTCAGTGAGCGCGAGAGTCTCCGCGGCTGCCGGGGCGGGTTGCCTGCTGGCCGAATCAGGCGCGGTTTCAAGTTCTTCCGAGTTCATACTTCCGAGTTCATGCTTCGGACTTCATACTTCCGAGTTCATACTTCGCAGAGTTCATACTTCGGAGAGTTCAATATCGGTTCGACATTATCGCGCGGTGCACCACATCACGCGCTCCGGTGCTCATCGCTGGTAGACGCTACTTCCGCCCGCTCTTCGCGCCATGCGCAGCGCGCCTTCTACCGGCTCGACAATGAGCGGATTGATTTCCACGCGCGGATCGAGCCGTCGCAATTCATTGTAGAAATTCTTTTTCGCGATGGCCGCATGACGAAAGACACCGCCAATCATGGCCACCGGGACACTCTTGATTTCGTCCGCGGAGAACAGGCGGCGAATCACAACCACTGCGAGTTGGGCCAGTTCGAGTCCCGCATGAGACAGAACCTGCGAGGCGAGATCGTCGGGGCTGGCGGCAACCACAGGAAACAGCGCAGCGAAGTCGGGAGGGGGGACAGAGTTCGCCGCACGGGCCAGATCGGCAAGCGAAGCCACGCCCCAGGCCTTCTGCAGATCGACGGCGAGCGCCGAAGAACCTGCGGAGTTCGAGAAATTTTCACTGGAGCGATCGGCCGCACGTAGAACTGCGGCGACCGCAGTGCGTCCGATCCAATGGGCAGAGCCTTCATCGCCGATCGCAAATCCCAACCCCCCGGCACGGGCGGTGCTGCCCTGAGCATTGCGGCCATAAGCAATGGAGCCGGTGCCGGCGATGACGATGACGCCAGGACCGGCGCCAAATGCGGCTTCGAGCGCAATCTCCATGTCACCGACTACCTCAATCGGGGAAGTGAGAATCTCAGCAAGAATGCGGTGAACGATCGCCGCCAGTTCAGCTCGCGCGGCGCCGGAGCCTCCGGCGCAGGTATGCGCAATCTGTGCCGCGGTGACGCCCGCGGCCATGCAGGCCTGACGCACAGCTTGCTGCAGAGACTCGCGCGCCTGCAGTTCACCGACACGAACAATGTTGCTGGGGCCGGCCGTGGCCGTGGCGAGAAGTTGAAATTCATTTCCCACCGCGCAGGTGGTCTTGGTGCCGCCGCCGTCAATGCCGAGATAGTAAGGCACGGTTATTTTTAACACAGAGCTTCGAGCTAAGAGCCACGGCTCGCAGCTCTCCCATCGATGACTATAAAGTCTCACTCGCGGAGCGGTGCAGTTGCCGTCATAATTTGAATTCCCCGGCAAGTTCAAACGCATGGGCCTGAACAGGATCGATTTTGCCATCATCGCGCTGTACCTGGCCGGGATCACGCTGTTTGGGCTGCGATTTCGAAAGAAGCAGCGCTCGCTGCGCGACTACTTTCTGGCTGGGCGCGATATTCCGTGGTGGGCCATCGCGCTTTCGATTGTCGCGGCCGAAACCAGCACGCTCACCATCATCAGCATTCCGGGGCTGGCGTACGACACGAATTTTACGTTCCTGCAAGTTGTGATGGGATACGTGGTCGGGCGCATCGTGATCAGTTTTGTTCTGCTGCCGCATTATTTTCGCGGTGATCTGTACACAGCTTATGAACTGATCGAGCGCCGCTTCGGGCGCGGGCTGCGTTCCCTGACCGCGGGATTGTTTCTGCTTACGCGAGCAGCCGCCGAGGGAGTGCGCGTCTATGCGGTGTCGATTGTGGTTTCGATTGCGCTGGGGACGGGCGAAGTGGCCTCAATCGCAATTATCACGATATTGACTTTGATCTATACGTTCGAAGGCGGCTTGGCGGCCGTGATCTGGACGGATGTGGTGCAAACCGCGATTTACGTCGGCGGGACTCTGGTGGGGCTGTCGACCATTCTCCATCTGGTGCCGGGGGGATGGCACGCGATTCATGCGGCGGCGGCGAGTGCGGGCAAGCTGCAGATGTTCGACTTCAGCCGCAGCATTTGGATTCCTTACACGTTCTGGGCCGGCTTGATCGGCGGAACATTTTTCACAGTAGCGAGCCACGGAACCGATCAGCTGATTGTGCAGCGGCTGCTGGCGGCGCGTGGGCAGAAGCAATCTGCGACAGCGCTTATTTCGAGTGGGGTAGCCGTTTTCTTCCAGTTTGCTTTATTTCTGCTGGTGGGCACCATGCTGTGGGCTTATTACGGGAAGCCGTCGATTTTTTTTGGCAGGCCGGATCGCATTTATCCGACATTTATTGTGACCCGCATGCCCCACGGAATTTCGGGATTGCTGATTGCGGCGATTCTAGCGGCGGCCATGTCGAATCTGAGCGCAGCTCTGAATTCGCTGTCTTCCAGCGCGATCATGGATTTTTATGTGCGCTTGCGGCCGGCAGCCGATGAGAAGCAACGCATGCGGCTGGCACGCGTGGCCACGTTTGTGTGGGCGCTGGTTCTATTCGGGCTGGCGGTAATCGCGCTGCACAAAGTTGGACGCGTGGTCGAGGTCGGGTTGCAGATCGCGTCGGTGGCCTACGGAGCGCTGCTGGGCGCATTCCTGCTGGGCGTGCTGACGCGGAGCGCAAATCAGCGCGGCGCGATGGTTGGGATGCTGTGCGGCTTCGCGACTGAGTTGTACCTGTGGCTGGGAACCGGCATTCCCTGGACCTGGTGGGTAATGATCGGAACGGCTGTGACGTTCGGCGTGGGATATCTCGCCAGCGCGCTGCCTTCGCGAAGTTTGCGGTGAAAAACTCGAGTCCTCGCGTATACTCCAACTCCAACGTGGCTACGACTTCGGATCCAGCACGCATCCAGCCTGGCTCGGCTGAACTTTCTCGCGACCTGGGCGTCAGCCAGGCCTCCGCGGTGGTTGTGGGAACAATCATCGGCAGCGGAATATTTCTGGTGCCCGCGGAGATGATGCAGGATGTGGGCTCGGCAAAACTGGTTTACCTGGCCTGGGTGGTGGGCGGGCTGTTGTCGTTTTTCGGAGCGCTGACCTACGCCGAACTGGGTGCCATGCGGCCGCAGGCCGGCGGCGAATATGTTTACGTGCGCGATGGCTACGGGCCGATGGCCGGATTTCTTTACGCCTGGACCTGGTTTGTGATCGCGAAACCGGCGTCGGTGGCGACCGTGGTCACCGGGCTGGTGCGGATTCTGGGTACATTCCCGGTCTTTTCATTCTTCTCAACAAAAGCCATCTCTTTCCCTTTCAGCGTGAGTTGGGGCCAGCTGGTCGCCATCGCTGCCGCGATTCTGATATCGGCGCTGAACTACGTTGGGGTCAAGAAGGCGGGCGAGTTCCAGCTGATTTTCACGCTGCTGAAGGTCGCGATCATTCTGGGGATTGTGTTCGTGTGTTTCAGCGGCGTGGGCAGCGTTGCCGGCCGGGGATGGAGCAATTTCACGGGAACATTCACGGGCGCCAAGGGCGGGATTGCCGGGTTCATGGCGGCGCTGGTCGCGGCGCTGTGGGCCTACGACGGCTGGAACGATCTGAACATGGTTGCGGGCGAAGTGAAGCGTCCTGAGCGGAATATTCCGATCGCGTTGATCGCCGGCGTGGCCACGGTCGGCGTGCTCTATGTGCTGGTGAATGCGGGCGTGCAGTATGTGCTCCCGGCACATGCGATTGCGGCGTCGCCGCGGCCGGCATCGGACGCGGTAGCGCTGGTGATGGGACGCTTCGGCGCCGGCATCGTGTCTGCTGGAATGGCGATCTCGATGCTGGTCACGCTGAATGGAACCATCATGAGCGGAGCGCGCGTGCCCTACGCGCTGGCTCGCGATCGCTATTTTTTTCACGCGCTGGCTGAGGTACATCCGCGGTTTCATACGCCCTCGACGGCGATCGTGGTGCAAGCGGCGCTCTCGATTGCGCTGCTGCTGGTGGGAGCGAATTTCGGGCAGCTGTTTTCGCTGGCGATTTTTGCCGAATGGCTCTTCTATATGATCGCCGGCAGCACCGTCTTTGTCTTCCGGCGGCGCGAGCCGGACGCTCCGCGCCCGTATCGCATGTGGGGATATCCGGTGGTGCCGGCCTTGTTCGTGCTGGTCGCGGCGTCGCTGCTGGTATACACGTTCAAGAACGAATGGCCGAACTCCGGATACGGAGTTTTAGTAATTTTGGCGGGGATTCCGCTGTTTGCATATTTCGCGCAAAAGCGAAAATCTTTGGGAACGACTACTTCATGAACAATCCCCAGCTGAACGTCGCAGAAAACGCAACGTTAGGTTGTGGCACCCTGGCTTTCTGATTTTTCTCGGCTGTTTTTTCCCTTGCCTCGCACTTCCGTGTTTCTTACCGGTCTTGCCGAGGATCGCAGGCTGTCTTTCGCCATAATGACTGCCCCGCGCCCGTTCTGAACCGGTCTCACAAAAGGACACGTCCCTGGTTACTTTTGGTCTAGAGCCGTGGACACGTTTACCCCCTGTCCTATCTCCCGTATTTTGAAGACTCCAAGAGCTGGATTGCTCCCCATCCGGTCCCAATGGAGCGAATTGCATGGCGACTGCTTATCGCGGATTTCAACTCGGACTACTGCCCGAACGCAAGGTCAACAAACGTGCGCTGGCGGCCGCCTACGGCGTGGTACTGCTGCTGCTGTTGATCGTGATTAACATCGGCTTATTGTTTCCCGATACGTTGCAGCTGACGACGTATCACGTGACCGAACTGATTCCTACACCGGCGCTGCGGCCGGTGCCGGAGCCGATCAAGAAGCCGGAGATCAAGACGGCGAAGCTGCTACCCGCGGTGAAACTGCCGGTGTTCGAGCAACCCAAGCTGATTGTGCCGCGCGAAGTGCGGCATGAAGCGCCGCAGCCAGTGGAAGCGCCCAAGGTGGTGGTCAATCAGTTCATGCCTCCGCAGTTGAAGATGACGGCGGGTGGAGCGCGTCCGCAGCTGGTGCATACCGGAGATTTCGGCGGAAGCTCGAAGACGCCCACGGTGAATGTGGCGGTCGAGAAAGTGCAGACCGGAGGATTCGGCGATCCGAACGGGTTGAAGGGAACGGGCAGGCAGGGCGCGAAGTTGTACGCCGCGCAGGCTGGCGGTTTTGACATGCCGGTCGGTCCGGGGCAGGGCAACGGATCGGGCGGAGCGAAAGGCATCAAGGGCACGGTCGCCAGCGCAGATTTCGGAAACGGCGTTGCTACCGGCGGCAGAGGCGATGGCCGCAGCAATGGCCAGGGAGTCGCAACCGGCGGATTTGGCGCCGAACAGGTCGTTCATGGAGGGCCGAAGATCGCCATGGACACGGGTGCAGCCACCACGCCGGTGGAGATTACGTATAAGCCGAACCCGGTCTACACCGAGGAAGCCCGCAGTCTGAAGCTCGAAGGCGAAGTGCTGTTGGAGATGAGTTTCGGGGCGAACGGCACGCTGCACGTGAACCGCGTGGTGCGCGGGCTGGGCCACGGCCTGGATGAAGCCGCCGTCGCCGCCGCCAACAAGATTCGTTTCAAGCCGGCGTTGCGCGCCGGCCAGCCGGTGGATTCGACCGCGATCGTTCACGTGGTCTTCCAGATTGCGTACTAAAAGTTTGGCGAAGTAACTCTGGCGGTTTGCCAGTGGATCGGAAAACTGGGTTAAAGAAACTGGTCGAGGGCAACTGATTTCAAGAACTGGTTTCAAGAAACTTGGAGATAAGAGTCATGCGTACTTCGAACTGGATACTTAGCGCGGCGCTGCTCGGATCGTCCTTCTCGCTATCGTTGAGCGCAGCCGCACAGCAAGCGGCCGATGCACAACCGTCTGGCCAGCCTTCGGCGACCGATGCGGCGCAGACGGCGACGCCGGCTCAGGCCGAGCCGGCCCAAACCGCACCCGCGCCCGCCGCGGAGACGGCCCCGTCGGCACAACAGCTGACCGCGCCCCCGCCTCCGGCGGCCGCTCCGCAGACCATGGACCAGGTGGTAAACCTGTTCATCGAGCGCGAGCATGGGCTGATCAAGATGCTCTCCAACCGCACTCCGGTGGTGGAGACCTATCTGCAGAATTTGACCAGCGACCCGCAGCTGGGCCCGGTTCCCAGCGGCGATCACTATTTTCTCGGCCGCATGGATATGGGCGCGATCGTCGACCGCAAGGACTACCTGAAAGAACAGGATAAGAGCATGCAACAGCGCCTGCTCGGCGGCTTCGAAAAGCTCTATAAGGTTGAGTACACGCCGATGGGCTTCTCCTGGATGGTTTATGCCGACCGCACCGACTTCGACCGCGAACACTACAACTTCAGCTACGTCCGCCGCGAATTCCTGGGCGACGTGCGCTGCCTGGTATTTGATGTGAAGCCGAAACCGAAGTCCGGCCGCGGCCGCTTCCTGGGCCGCATCTGGGTCGAAGACCAGGGGTACAACATCGTGCGCCTGAACGGAACATACTCGCAGGCGGCGCGCAACACGTTCTTCTTCCACATGGATAGCTGGCGCTTAAACCTGATCCCCGGCTACTGGGTTCCGTCGTTCATCTACAGCGAGGAGGGCGACTTCAGCGCGGGCGTGAAGAACAAGATGGCATTCAAGGCGCAGACCCGCATCTGGGGCTATGACTTGAAGAAAGGCGACAAGGACGACGAATTGACACAGATCCGCGTGGACAGCGTGAAAGACGAAAGCGCGAGCGCGCAGGATGCGTCTCCGCTGCAGGCTGAGCGCGAGTGGCAGCAGCAGGCGGAAGATAACGTCGTCGAGCGCCTGACGCGGGCGGGCCTGCTCGCTCCCGAAGGGGATGTCGATCACATTCTGCAGACCGTGGTTAACAACCTGGAAGTCACCAACAACATCGACTTGCCGCGGCCGGTCCGCACTCGCGTGCTGCTCACGGCACCGCTCGAAACCTTCAGCGTGGGCAACACCATCGTTATCAGCCGTGGTTTGATCGACGTGCTGCCTGACGAGGCCAGCCTGGCAGCCGTGCTGGCGCATGAACTGGCCCACATCGTGCTTGGCCACAACCTGGGTTCGAAGTACGCCTTCAACGACCGCATGTTGTTCAACGACGATTCCACCTACCAGAATCTGGGCTTCAAACACATTCCGGAAGAAGAAGCCGCGGCCGACAAGAAAGCCATCGAACTGCTCAAGAACTCGCCCTACGCGCAGAAGCTCGACAACGTGGGCCTGTTCCTGAAGGCGCTGCAACTCCGCGCCCCGCAACTGACAGCGCTTCTGACCACGCATCTGGGCAATCCGCTGGCCGAGAACGGCACAGTAACCCGCCTGTCGGCCCTGGAAACGCAAGGCCCGGCGCTCGACAACAACAAGCTCGATCAGATCGCGGCACTGCCCCTGGGCGGCCGCGTGAAAGTCAATCCCTGGGACGACAAGGCGGAAATGGTGAAGACGGCTCCGGTCGCCATCACCTCGGCGCGTGACAAGATGCCGTTTGAAGTCACGCCGTTCTACCCGCGGCTGGCGCGCTACGGAGCGAGCAACGCTCCGAACGCGGCTCCAACCACCGCCTCCAACACCGGCAACTAGAGTGGAAGAGCGGCCCTTCGGGGCCGCCGACCACCAAGCCCAACGACGGGCTTTACCCCGAGGACGCAGTCCTCATTCCAAGTTGCACTAAGACGCGGGCCGGGATCCGGAACATCCTTCCGGGATACCCGGCCTTCGTTCGTGTAGCGCCGGCTGTCGCGAGGCCATCCCGTCCCCGCCAGCGAGTTCCTCTACAGCTCCCCGCTGCTAAAATTCTTGCAGCATGGCCGCCGCGCACCATCCCGCTTTGCAACAGCGCGCCTTTCCGCGCACCATCTTCCACGTCGACATGGACGCCTTCTTCGTCTCCGTCGAAGAACTCTACGATCCTTCGCTGAAAGGCAAGGCCGTTGTGGTGGGAGGCCAGCGCGACGAGCGCGGCGTAGTCTCGGCGGCATCGTACGAAGCGCGCAAGTTCGGTGTGCATTCTGCCATGCCGCTGCGCAGCGCCGCCAAGAGGTGCCCGCACGCCATCTTCGTCAACGGCCATCCCGAGCGCTACCGGGAGTGTTCGGAAAAGGTCTACAAAGTGCTAGGCGCGTTTTCGCCGCAGGTAGAGATGGCATCCATCGACGAGGCCTATCTCGACATGACCGGCACCGAGCGCCTGCACGGCCCGCCGCTGAAGTGCGCCCACGCGTTGCACGAGCGCATGAAAGCCGAGACCCGCCTGAACTGTTCCGTTGGCATCGGCACCTCAAGGCTGATCGCAAAAGTTTCCTCGGCGCAGGCCAAGCCCAATGGCGTGCTCTGGATCGTCCCCGGCGAAGAAGCCAAATTTCTCGCCCCGCTCGATGTGCGCGAAATTCCCGGCGTCGGCAAAGTCATGGAGACTCACCTGCACGCGCTCGGAATCCAGAAAGTCGGCGATCTCGCCAAGCTAGACGATTCGGAACTCGAAAACCGCTTCGGCAAATGGGGTCTGGCGCTGGCGGGAAAAGCTCGTGGCGAAGACGCCGGCGGATGGTTCGACAACGAGGTCGGCGCCGACCTCGACGCCAAGTCGATCAGCCACGAGCACACCTACAACGAAGACACCTCCGACCCGGCGCAGCTCGAAGCCACGCTGATGCGCCTTTGTGAAATGGTAGGCCGCCGCCTGCGCGAAGCAAATTTTCACGCGCGCACGATTCAGCTCAAGCTGCGCTATAAAGATTTCTCGACCATCACCCGCGCCCACACGCTCACTGCGCCGACGCAACTCGATACCGAAATCTTCGAGCAGATCCGGACTCTCTTCCGCAGGAACTGGAAAAAAGGCGCGCAGGTGCGATTGCTGGGCGTACAGGCGTCGTCATTCACCACCGAGCCGGGGCAACTCGATCTGCTCGAAGGCACACGCCAGCAGCGCTGGAAAGACGCGCTGGCCGCGGCCGACCGCCTGCGCGACAAGTTTGGGGAATCGAGCGTGAGCCTTGCCGCCGGTATGCGCGGCACTTTCCGCGAGCGCACGCACGAGAATCCAGCGGGGCTGCCGGGCAAGAGCAAGAAAAGATGAGCTTGCCGCAGCCAGCGTTGCTTTATTCTTGAGATTGAATCTGAACCAGCTGAGTTTTCGACTCCGCGAATCGTGCGCCTTCCCAACGAGCCGCCGCAGGAACATCGGCTCGCAGTTTCCGCATCGTCGAGCCAACCCCCAGCGACCCCTGCACCAGATGCCCGACACGAAGTGGTCCCGCGATCTTCACTCCGCGAATCCAATGCAGGGCGCTGCTGATGCTGCAGCCGCACTGGCTGCAATCCGGATTTCCACCGAACACGCAAGGCTCGACATGGGTCCGCAGATCGGCGGAATAATTCGTCGACATCTGCGAGAACAGGCAATCCGCCGGGCTCTTCGGCGGCTCAACAAAGGCCCTCGCCAACCCCTCGGGCACCAATAGCTTTGAATAAGCGGCACGCAGACGCGGAAGTTCACGCGCCACCAACTCGCGATCTTCGGAGTGCAGCCGCTCCGGGCTCTCTTCGTCGATTTGCGGGCTGTACAGGCTCACCCAAATGTGGTCAACCTCCGGCCGCGCATTCCAGAAGGCAACGTACTCTTCCAGATATGAAGGCCGCGACAACATGGGACGCGTGATCACCCAATGCACGTTGACGGACCGTCCCGCGATATTTTTCAGAATGCGCTCGTAGGTCGCCGGTTTGCGCCGGTCGTCATGGTGCTCGGGAAGGCCATCGACGGAAACGGCCACGCGCAGGCGCGGAATTTTCATCCACTCCTGCGGAATCGCGATGACTCCGCTGGTCACGACCATGGAGAAAACGCCGAGGTCGCTGAGCGCGGGAAGAATGCGGTTGAGTTCGCGATGCCGCACCATGGGCTCGCCTCCAACCAGAGAGACGTGCAGCGGCTTATGACGTCGCACCAGGTCAATCACGCCCTCGACCAAAGCGTCGCCCCGGAGGTCGCTGAGCTCGCGCAACGTAGTTTCGCCGCCGAGATGGCCGTCGCCGTAGGCGTAACATCCCGGACAGCTCAAGGGACACTCGCGCGTAATCTCGATCGAAAGCAGCGGAACATGACCGTTGAGAACGCGCCACCATGCGCGCGCGAGATCGCGCGCGGTAAGACTGGAGCCAGACTGCACTGCTGACATATACCGGCATTAGATGCACGACCTTGCGATTTCGTTCCTCGCCGGAGACTCGAAAGCTGTCTCCCCTTCGCAACGATTCTTAGCCCTCGCTCATTTCTTGCGTAGTCTGATTCAGGGCACTGCTGATTCAGGCACAGCTTGACCTGTGCGTCTCTGCGCACATAACATTTTCTTCGTTTTCCCGGGGAGCATCCCGGCGAAGCCCTGGAGCTCCAGTATGCGTATATCTATGGCAATGTTCATACTCGCCCTCGCTTTGACCGTCTTAGGAGCAGATGCATTCGACGCTGCGCCGAATGGCGGACTGACGCCGGCAATTCCGGCCGCGCGCGGAGTTTTGCTGGTCGACAACAAGGGCGACCAGACGCTCGGCATCATCGATCCGGAGTCGGGCAAGCAGGTTGCCACGGTCGCCGAAGGCGGCGTGACCGGCCATGAGGTGATTGCCTCTCCCAACGGCCGCTTTGCTTATGTGCCGATCTACGGCGATTCGGGTGTGGGCAAGCCGGGCAGCGATGGCCGCAATCTGATTGTGGTAGATATCGCGGCGCGCAAAATCGTGGGCAACGTCGACTTCGGCCACGGCGTGCGTCCGCACTGCGCGCTGATCGGACCAAAGGACGGCCTGCTCTACGTCACCACGGAGCTGGACAACGCAATCGCCGTCATCAATCCGCATACCCTGAAAATCGTCGGTTCGATTCCAACTGGCCGACCCGAATCGCACATGCTGGCGATCACCCACGACGGACGCTTCGGATACACGACAAATGTCGGCTCGGGCACGGTGTCGGTGCTCGACATGCAGGCGCGCAAAACGCTCGACGTATTCAAGGTTGCGCCGGTGATACAGCGCATCGCGCTCTCGGTCGACGACCGGCTCGCGTTCACCTCCGATCAGTCGAAGCCGCAGTTGGCCGTGATCGACACAGTAACCCGCAAGGTTCGGTCGTGGATTCCGCTGCCAGCAGCCGGGTACGGGACGGCGGCCACGCCCGATGGGCAGTGGCTGGTGATCGCGATGCCGGGTGCGAGGAAAGTGGGCGCTCTCAATCTGCAGACCATGAAGCTCGATCGCATTATCGACGTTCCCGCTGCACCGCAGGAAGTTCTGATCCGGCCGGATGGCGCGGTGGCGTACGTCTCCTGCGATGCGAGTCAGAAAGTTGCCGAAATCCGCATCTCCGATTGGACAGTAACGCGGCTGATCGATGCCGGTCCGGGCGCCGACGGGTTGGCCTGGGCCGCGCAGAAGTAATTACGGTGTGAGAGCAAGATTGGCCACAACCGCGCAGCCTAGCGCGATGCGGTCGTCAGCAGCGAGCCCACTCCCGGCTTGTAGCCATAGAAATCGCCGACCGACTGCAGATGCTCGATGATCTCCTCGTCGTAGCGCTGCTTGAGTGCTGGAGTAATAACGTTGCGCACGGCGTTCGGATCATTCTGCAGATCGAAAAGATAACTCTGAGGCGGCGAATCGTAGGTCGTGTATAAATAGCGTCCGTTCGCAGTGAGAATTCCAAATACCGCGCGCACGTCGGAGGCAAGCAGCAGATCTTTCGGCCGATAGCGATCGAGTTCTTCCCTGGTCTCGGCAAATAGCGGACGGCCATACAGCGGATTCTGCCGGATTGGCCGCTCTCCCAGCAAATAGTAAAGAGTTGGCGTGATGTCGGTGAGGGTTGAAATGCGGGCGTCGTCGTAAACCAGATGTTCGCGCATTTTCTGCGGCAGATGGACGATCAGCGGCACGTGCATGATCTCGGGCCAGATCGAAGTGGAGTGGCTGGTGCGGCCGAATTCTCCGGTGGCGTCGCCATGATCGCTGGTCACAACGATAACGCTGTTGTCATACAGGCCGCGCTGCTTGAGATAGGCAAAGAACTCGCCGAGTCGGGAGTCGACCCAGTGCACTTCGTAGGTGATGCGCCCGTTCAGGCCCGCGGGCGATTGCCAGTGCTGCGAAGTGGGCGAAGGAACGTTATTGCGCGCGAACTGGTGAACGTTCTTGGGTTGGGCGTAGAAAAAGACGGGGCGCGATGGGTCGGGATGTGAATCCAGCGCGGCTTCGGCCTGTTGCAGCGTCGCTCCCAGTTCAAACTCATTCCAGAGTTTGTTGTCGGTATCGAGCTTATCGTCGACCTCGCCGGGCGGCAAGATGACGCTGAGAATTTCATCCATGCTGACAACAGTGCGGTAGTTGTCAACGTGGAGCAGCCGATCGAGACTGTTCAGCCTTGAGAAAGGCTGCACGTAGTGCGCGTGCAGCATCATCGAGCCGCACCAGATTGCCGGCTCGGAGAGCGACGTTCCGGCATACTGCGTAAAGGCGTGATGAAAGACCACGCTGTCGCGGGCCAGGGCGTCGAGGTTGGGGGTGTAGCTGGCGCGCGGATTGTAGGCGCCGAGATAATCGGGGCGCATGGAATCGATCACAAAGATAAAAATATTGGGCCGCGGCTCTGGCGAGGGAATAAGCTGATCGACAAGTTTCACGTCGACCCGGGCGCGGGTGTCGCGGATGTTGGTGTACTCGCGCAGCATGCGGCAAAGATCTCCGCAGTCTTCGCTGCGTCCGCTGCCCAGGATGCGATGCGCGAGTTGAAAGGAAGGGTCGTGTCCGCCATAGGCTTCGAGCGCAAGCGAGATCTCGTCGTCAGTGGCTCCGAGCGGATGGCTCCATAGAATCTCGCTGGCCTCGAGACTCTTGTATGCAAGCATACTCGCGGCCAGCACCGCGATGACTGCGATTGCGGAATAACGCGCCCGCGCGGGCCGCAGACGAAACAGGCTAAGGCTGACGGCAATCCAGACGATGATTGTGATGATCGATTGAAAAAAACCGCTCCAGTCCGCTTCGCCGATCATGTAGGGAAACGAAACTGCGAGCGCGGCGGAGGCGGCGAGGGCGATCCACGCAAGCAGCGGGAACGAAGATGCAGTTTTGGGACCTTCGAGAAACGGCGCGACCAGCGAGAATCCCCACAACGTGAGCGCCAGAGCCAGCGATGCGGCGTAGAGATGAGCTTGCCATCCCCGGAAGCTGAGCGCGCCGTCGAGGAAGCGATAGAGCGCGATCCATAGGGCGATGCCGATGGATGCGGCGATCGCAAGGCGGCGAACGGCCTGCGGCCTGGAAGCATGCGCGGCGAGCAGGAAAATCAGGTTGATGAGCGACAGAATCAGGGTCGCCAGGACGACGTGAGAGAGCAGCGTCCAGAGTGTGAGTTCGGCGTCGGCCTTGTGAAATGCCAGCGAACCGCTGTCAAAGTAGAACTGCACTCTCGCACCGGCGAAGTAAATTATGCTGACGACCAATGCGACCAGCAGGCCGATTGAATAGGCGAACGGCCTGTCGTCCGCCAGGCTGCGCTCTCGCGCCGATTTGTCTGGCGCTGACTTCTGGGCGGGCTTCCACAGCGAAATTGCGATCCACGGCAGCAGCGCGATCAGACTCCAGGCATAAGCGGCCCGATTGTCGTCGAGTGTGGGCAGGAAGGGCCGAAGGCTGAGGTAGAGTCCTGCCGCGACCAGCAGTCCAGCGCCGACGAAGAATCGCCGGTTTTTTCTGGTCCCGGAATCGAACACTGGCCAGTTGGCGGCGACTCCGGCTGCGGCCGCGATCCAGTACAGCCCTGCCTGATGGTGCACGAACCACGGCATCCAGGCGTAAGGCGGCGCCTTGACCAGAAAGAAGTAGGTGTAAGGCAGATAAGCCAGCAGACAATAAACAGATGTGAGAACGAAGTAGGTTCCCGAGACCAGGCGCAGCAGCGTATTGAACCAAAGCTTCAAAATGCCAGTCCTCAAGAGTGCCGGAGCGCGAACCTCACAAATCCCGCACCAGAGATGAGTACATTCTCAATTCTCAACCACCAGTTTGAGGGCCGCAAGTTACGGCCGGGGCGCAACTTTACGGCGCGCCTGGAACTCACGCCCTGTCCAAAGGCGAGGTCGTGAGACAACCGCCAGGCGCAAGGGCGAGCACGGTCGGACGCGGCCGGCTGCTCGACGTTCACAGATTTCTAATCCGGCACTGGTCAGCCGCTTGCTCAGATGAATCCTGCATTGCGCTCAAAAAGCGACGAGGGAGGCAGGTTGTATGCGTGGCTTTCGCAGACTAGGAATGAAACTGACGAAGCGGGGAACGAAACTTGGAATCTCGGTGACCATGCTGGCGGCTTGGGCGGTAGTGGCGGCGGCGCAGGATGTGGCGGCGGGGCAGGAAGTGGTGCACGCGGCGTCCCGGACAGAGGCTGGAATCACGTCCGCCGCGATCACGGAAAATGCCGACGCGGCCGCGGCAGCTCCGGCCGTGCCAGGATCGTTCGACGAAGTAGTCGACCGGATGGTGGAGAGAGAACACCTGCTGCTGGCCCAGATGCGCAATCTGCGTCCTTTGGTGGAGACCTATGTCCAGGATCTGAAAGCCGATGCCGACGGCAATCCGGTTCCGGTGCACGACCAGTACTTTCTGGGGCGGCTCGACCTGAGCGAAGGCCCGGAGGATGTTTCATTCCTGTCCCAGTCCGGCGGCCGCGGCCCGCTCGGCAAATTGAGCGATCTGTTCTCGCTGCGTTTTCAGCCCAAAGGTTTCGCGCAGATGGTGGTGCTCGATACCGATCTGTACAAAAAGAACTACACCTTCACCTACGTGCGCCGCGAATTTCTGGGCGAAGTACGCTGCATTGTGATGGACGCGCAGCCCATTGCCGACGCGCCGCCGGGGCGCTTCGAGGGCCGCATCTGGGTGGAAGACCAGGGCTACAACATCGTGCGCTTCAACGGCACTTACTCCGGCCATCCCAGCAATGGGTTCTACCTGCACTTCGACAGCTGGCGGCTCAACCTGCATCCCGGGATGTGGCTGCCGGCCTATGTCTATAGCGAGGAGTCGGACCTCGATTCGGGCTCGGGCCATTTCCACGTGAAAGCCCAAACCCGGCTGTGGGGCTACGACCTGAAGGCGGCGGTCAAGAGCCGGAACGAAGAATTTACCCAGATCGTGGTCGATTCTCAGATCAAAGACCAGAGCGGAGCGACCGCCGACCCCAGTCCAGTGGCGGCCGAGCGCATGTGGGAAAAGCAGGCGGAGGATAACGTGGTCGAGCGCCTGCAGAATGTAGGACTGCTGGCGCCCGCGGGAGATGTGGACGCGGTGCTTGAGGCCGTGGTCAACAATCTGGTCATCAGCAATAACCTGGCGCTGCAATCCGACGTGCACTGCCGGGTTCTGATTACGGCGCCGCTGGAGTCGTTCACCATCGGGCACACCATCGTGGTCAGCCGGGGATTGCTCGACGTGCTGCCTGACGAAGCCGCGCTGGCCATGGTTTTAGCCCATGAACTCAGCCATATCGTTCTCGGGCACCAGTTTGACGCCAAGCTGGCGTTCAACGACCGCATGTTCTTTCCCGATGAACAGTCGTTCCGCCGGCTGGACTTCAAGCGGCGTCCGGCCGATGAAGATGCGGCCGACGCCAAGGCGCTGGAGCTGCTGAAAAATTCCCCCTACAAGGAAAAACTGGCGACCGCAGGGCTGTTTCTGCGCGCCCTGCAACAGCGGGCTCCGGACTTGCCCAACCTGATCCGTCCGCACTTGGGGAACAGCTTTGCCGTGGGCACGAATACCCGCATGGAGGCGCTGCTGAGTTCGGCGCCGCAACTGGACGCCCAGCGCATCGACCAGATCGCCGCACTGCCCCTGGGCGGACGCATCAAGCTCGATCCCTGGAGCGATCAGGTGGAACTGGCCAAGGCCCAGCCGGTGACGCTGGCGCTGTCGCGGGAGAAGATGCCGTTTGAGATTACCCCGTTCTTCCCTTTTCTGACCAGGCTCGCGAATGACCGGGGCGAGAAGCTGGTGAGCGCGGGTTCTGGTTCGAAATAGAAAGCCGAGTAGAGGTGACGCAAGTGGAACATGGTGCGGGTGAAAGCAGTCATCGTCTTGACGGCAGGCGGCTGCTAGAATGCGCAGCATGGCCGGGCGCGCCGTCAGGATTATTTCTCGCGTTGTTTTCTTTCTGTGCGCTTCCGTATCGTTTGTGACGGCCGCTCCCTACGTAATGCTGCGCGGCGCCGACCTGCCGGTGCAGAGCGAATGGATCCTATTTGTAATTGCGCTGGCGCTGGTGGGCGCTCTCAACCTTGCGGCTGCGCTGCTGCCCCGTTCCTGGATTGCGCGACTGAGGAGAAGAGATCGGGATCGGGATCGGGATAATGATCGCTTGTTTTCGTCGCCCCTCAAGCTGCTCGGCGGCTTCGCCGCAATTTTCTATCTCGTCGCGGTCCTGGCCTATTTCGCTCCGCACCGCTGGAATCTCGATCCTCAACTCATGCTGGCGCTGTGTCCGATGTATTTCGTGAAGATGACGATTGATCCCTCGTCCGTGGCGGTCTTTTTTGTGCTGGCTCCCATGAACGCGGCGGTGTACGGCGCACTCGGTTCGGCTTTGGGATACGCCCTGTTGACATTCCGTGGCCGTCGCTGAGGAAAATCAGCCGGCGGATTAGACCAGCACCTTTTCCGCTGACGCCTGCGCCGTCCCGCGCATCTGCTTCACGCGCTCGTAAATCTTCCCGTAGTCGCGGGCCGAGGCGTTCCAGGAGAAATCCTTGCCCATGCCGTTGCGCATGAGCGCCTGCCATGAAGTCTGATCCTCGAAAGCCTGCAGGGCCTGTTTTACGGTAAGCAGGAGCGACTCGCCGTTGTACTCGGAGAACTTGAAGCCGGTGCCTTTGCCGGTGCGGGCATCCCAGGACTCGATGGTGTCGTCGAGACCGCCGGTGGCGCGGACAATGGGCACGGTGCCGTATTTGAGGCTGTAGATCTGGTTCAGGCCGCAAGGCTCGTAGCGCGAGGGCATGAGGAACATGTCGGCTCCGGCTTCGATTTTGTGGGCAATGGCGTTATCGTAAGCAACTTTGACCGCGATCTTGTTGGGAAATTGTTTGTTGAGCCGTACAAATAGTTCTTCGTAAGCCTTGTCTCCGGCGCCGAGAGCCACAATGATCATCTCTTCGCGGGCCAGGCGGTCGGCGACTTGCGCGATCAGGTCGAATCCTTTTTGCGCGGCGAAGCGGGAGACGATGCCGATCACGGGCAGCTTGGGATCGGCCTTGGCCATGCCATAGGCGGCGAGCAGATCCTGCTTGCACCTGGCTTTGCCGGCGAGATCCTGCGGAGAAAACTTGGCGGCAATGAATTTGTCGGTCTGCGGGCTCCATTCGTCGTAATCGACGCCGTTCAGAATTCCGGTGACCGTGGCGGCGCGGTCGCGCAGCACACCTTCGAGGCCAAATCCGTACTCGGCGGTCTGAATTTCCTGGCTGTATTTGCGGCTCACCGTGGTGACGAAGTCGGCGTAGGTGAGCGCGCCCTTGAGAAAATTGACCTGGCCGAAAAATTCCATCTTCGACATCGTAAACAGGTCCCAGGGCAGCATGAGCAGGGGCAGCGTATCGGGCGGGAACAGGCCCTGATAGCCCATGTTGTGGATGGTGAACACGGTGCCGACATCATGAAATGCGGGGTCTTCGGCATAGATGGTGCGCAGCAGAACCGGAATCAGCGCCGACTGCCAGTCGTGACAATGAAAAATCTGCGGGACCCCGAGAATTTTCGAGGCCTCCAGCACGCTGCGCGAAAACAAGGCGAAGCGCTCGGCGTTATCGGGATAGTCGCCGGCGGGCGTTCCATAAAGGGCGTCGCGATCGAAGTATGGAGGATAGTCGACGAAGTAGAAACGCACGCCGGACTGGCTGCCTCCGCTGACCACCGAGGCGAAGCGGTACTGGTCGTCGAAAGGTACGGTCACGCTGCGCACCACGGTTGCCGCCTCGGGAAGCTTGGTCTGACGATAACGCGGCAGATAAATGCTGACCTGATGTCCCAGCGCGGCCAGAGCGCGCGGCAGGGCGCCAACCACGTCAGCCAGGCCGCCAGTCTTTGAAAAAGGAACGCTTTCGGAAGCGGCGAATGCGATGTGCATGAGAGCGGAACCTCCATTGGGCGAGTTCCACGGCGAGCGCATTTTCGGCGCCGCACGCTATGATGAATACGTCATTATGTAAAAGTCGCTATGCAAGGTTTCCTGTGTACTATCTGGAGCCGAGGCCCGCAACGTGAGATGCTGGCACCGACTTGCAAGTCTACTTCCCGAGGAAATAAGGGGTCAACGTGCCAAAGGTAGCATCCGCACGCCGTCCGCAATCGAAGCCTAAATTGGGACAGCATTTTCTGGCCAGCGAAGACATCGCCGCCCGCATCGTCGACACGCTGGGCGATGTCTCGCAGAGCACCGTGCTCGAAATCGGCCCCGGACGGGGCATTCTGACTGGTCTGTTGGCCAGGCGTACCCGTCGCCTGATCGCCGTGGAACTGGATCGTGTGCTGGCGGCGCAGTTACGGCTGAAGTTCGGCATGGCCCGCAATGTTGAGGTCATCGAGGGCGATATTCTGGCGATTGACTTCGATTCTCTGTTCGGGCCCAAGCCGGGCATGGGGCGTCCCGGCATCGAGCTCAAGCCTGAACCGGTGAAGGTCGTCGGCAATCTTCCTTATTACATCACTTCCGATATTCTGCTGCGGCTGTTTGAGTACGCGAAATATTTCGAGAGCATTGTCATCATGGTGCAGCGCGAAGTCGCCGACCGCATCGCCGCTGAGCCCGGCGGGCGGGATTATGGATTGCTCTCCGCGACGGCCCAGCTTTATGCGCGCGTGGAGAATCTTTTTACTCTGCCGCCGGGCGCGTTTACGCCTCCACCGAAAGTGCATTCGACTGTTTTGCGATTGACGATCGATCCGCAGCAGGAAAAACTGGGCGTGGCCGGAGACGACTTCATCGACTTCCTGCGCCTGTCGTTTGGCCAGAAGCGCAAAACGCTGTGGAACAATCTGAAAGAGAACTATCCGGAGGCGGATTTGAAGCGCGCGCTCGCGGAGGCCGGCGTGAAGGGGACGGCGCGGGCGGAGACGCTGAGTTTGGAAGAGAGTGCAGCGGTTTATCGTGCGCTGCGCGGGGGATCGGGCGATCTCTAGCATAAGCACAGACGGTTAGCGCCAGCGGTGCGGCAGCTTCCGGCATCCTAGCCGTCGGCTTCATACAAACTGCCCGATCTTTTGTCGATCTACTTCCTTTATCATCGTCAGACCGTGCTTCGCTTCACGCCCCGCTTCGCGCTGCGCATCCTGGTCCCAGCCAGCTGTTTGACGTTTCTGCTGGGACTGGTCATCTCGGGAGCAATTTTCTTTCGCGGCAAGCCTTTTGATCTGAAGGCCGCGGTGATCTCCGATTTAGAATCTCCCGAGGATAATCCTAGCGGCTATGCGCCTTCGGCTGCCGCTACCGCGGTCTCGGCAATTCTGCTGGCGCCGGCGGCGGCAGTCTTTTACCGGCAACTGCGCAACCGCCGGATCTGGCTGTCGCGAGTGGGGGCAGCTCTGTTCGCGCTGGGCATTGGAGGTGCGGTCGCCATCGGCATTCTGGCACCTTTTACTCGCGGCTACTCGCCGCTGCACATCCAGTTGGCATATGCCGCGTTCATCGGCATCGGCGGCGGGATTTGGTTCGATCTTCTAGCCGTGCGGACGGCGAGGGTTCTCGCGTGGTTCCAGGGCGCGGTCTTTCTTTTTCTGATCTACCGCTACTTCGGCCCGGACTTCTTCAGCAACGACCATTTGCTGACCAGCATCGCATTTCTGGAGTTGCTGTTGTGCACAGATGTGGCATTCGCGCTTTGGGCGCTGGCCAGGAGCGTCGCAAGCCTCGACAATGCCTAGACAATGACACAACTCGACGGAGTCCATTAGGACATGAACGGGCGGATTGCACCGGGCATCACGGTTCAATAACATTGTCAGTTGGTCCCATTGGCGCATCGCTTGAATCGCATCGCCGAATCGGAACAAGCGCCTCAACGAGTGAGGAGGGGCCATGTCGAGTGCGACTCTTCGCCGTTCCGCAGTTGCGGGACGTTTCTATCCTCGCGATCCAGAAGATTTGCGCGCTGAGGCTCTGGCTTACCTGTCACCGGCGACCGCGACTCCGGTTCGCGCCATCGGATGCATCGCTCCCCACGCCGGCTACATGTACTCCGGACACGTCGCCGGGGCCGTATTTGCGAGCATCGAAATTCCGAAGCGCTGCATCGTGTTGTGCCCCAACCACACGGGCATGGGACGCGCGCTGGCGATTCTGAGCCAAGGCGCGTGGGAGACGCCGCTGGGCGAAGTGCCGATTGCGACCGAACTGGCAGCGGCTTTGAAGCAGTGCTTCCCTGCCCTCGAGGAAGACTCGGCCGCGCATCGCGCCGAGCACGCCGCCGAAGTCGAGCTTCCCTTCCTGCAACTGCGGCAGCCGGAATTACAGTTTGTGCCGATCGCGCTGGGGACCGGGAAGTTCGAGGTCCTTGAAGAACTGGGCAGGGCTGTGGCTGATGTGATCGCCGCATATATTTCCTCGCAGCACGAGCCCGTCCTGATCGTCGCATCCAGCGATATGAATCATTACGAATCGGACGCCATTACGCGAGTGAAAGATCATCGCGCGATTGAGCGAATTCTCACCCTCGATCCGCGCGGCCTGCACGAGGTGGTCACGCAGCAGAACATCAGCATGTGCGGGTACGGCCCAGCCGTTGCCATGCTGACCGCGGCGCGGGAACTGGGCGCGAAGTCGGCGAAACTGGTGAAGTACGCGACTTCGGGAGACGTCTCGGGCGACCGCAACATGGTCGTCGGATACGCGGGCGTCGTGATCTCCTAGCCTCGAAACGCGGCGCCTTCGAAACCGGGCGCGAAGCCGCCTCATTTTTCCATTTCCATGATTCTCTGGGCGCGGGCGCGAACAATGTTGATGACCGAACTGTCTTCGTAAATCGCCTGCAGGATGGGCTTGACGGCCTGCAGTTCGGCGAGTTCGCCGGATGACGCCTGCGTCTCCATGTGCTTCAGCTCTTCGTCGAGAGCCAGTTTCTGGTAACGGTGGTCGTAAGTGAGCCGGCGTCCAAACTCGAGCGTGGCCGAGATCATCTGAAACAGCGCCGTCAGTTGCTGGACGGCCGGTTGTGGAGAGTAGTTGTAATCGGCGGTGAAGTTTTTCTGGCCGTCGGCGTAGGTCAGTTTCTTCTTGCCGGTGAAAGCCAGCTTCTTGTTTCCGGAATCGATCTTTCCCGAGAAAAAATGAGCCCGCGCGGCGAGCTCGAAAATATTTGCGCGGGTCGTCTCCGACAGCGTGAAATCGCTCTGGTAAGTTTCATGATCGGTGGAGTCTTCAGAGATCTCCCCGCTGGATTCGTAAACCGCATGTCCGTCTGAACGCACCGAGATGGAAAAGTGGTCGGGATCGGAGCCGGGAAAGTCCAGAGAGAAAGTCACACTGGCGGGGCCCGCGGCGCGCGCGTGAACCGCAAGCAGCAGGATGCAAGATGCGATGAAAATTTTGTGAAGGCCGATTCTTGGGTTCATGGGCGGCGGTTTCACTAGATTTTATCGCGCGGCAACGCGCTGGCGAATCAGAGTGCCGGTGGTGTGCAGGTGGCAGATGGCAATGGCTAGCGCGTCGGAGGCATCCATCGGCTCGGGTGGGGTGGCCAGATCGAGGAGGCGGGTAACCATGTGCTGCACCTGCTGCTTTTCGGCCCGGCCGTAGCCGACCACCGACGACTTGATGGTCAGCGGGGAATACTCGCTGACTTCAAGTCCGGCGGAGGCCGCGGCTAGCATCGCCACTCCGCGAACCTGGCCCAGTTTCAGAGCAGACTTGACATTGAGCGCATAGAAAACATCTTCGATCGCGACTTCATCGGGCTGGTGCTCAGAGATAATTGCGCCGAGTTGCATGTAGATGCGGGAAAGACGCCGGGGCAGCGGTTCGCGAGGAGAAAGTTTGATGGCGCCGCAACTCAGGCAGCAGAGTCTTCCGGCGGGAAGCATTTCGACCACGCCGTAGCCGGTGTATTCTCCGCCGCAATCGACGCCGAGAACCCGCATGAGATGTAGTGTATCGCGGAAATGAGGACACAGCCCAGCCAATCCATCCATGGTGCAATGTCAGGCAGCACAAGCCGGCCCGCGCGCGATCGAATTTCAGCTTCGATGGATTTGATGGTACCCTAGTTCTTCCGAATGCCATGCTGCGGGCGGGGTGTTTCGAGATGGCTCGTCCACAGAGGATTCCGCAGGCTCGTGAGAATTCCGAGAGCGGCAAACTCCGGTTTCCAGAGACTCTAATTCAGAATTCCGATTGAGGAGCACGATGATGAAAGTTGGCATGTTAACGGGCGGAGGCGATTGTCCCGGCCTGAATGCGGTCATCCGCGCGGTGGTGCGCAAGGGCGTGTTCCACTACCACGATGAGTTTGTAGGTTTTATGGAGGGCTGGCGCGGGCTGATCGAAGATCAAAGCATGGTCCTGGACCTGGACGCAGTAAGCGGCATTCTGCCGCGCGGGGGAACGATCCTGCGGACGTCGCGAACCAATCCCTCCAAGCGGCCAGACGGTTTTGACCGCTGCCTGGCTACGCTGGACAAGCACAAGATCGACGCGATGATCGCAATTGGCGGAGACGACACGCTTTCGATTGCCCAGAAGCTGCACGAAAAGGGAGTCAAGCTAGTCGGCGTCCCTAAAACGATTGACAATGATCTCGGCGGCACAGACTACACCTTCGGATTTGATACAGCCTGCAACGTGGTTTGCGAGGCGATTGACCGCGTGCATACCACCGCGGAGGCTCACAATCGCGTGATGGTGGTGGAAGTCATGGGGCGGGACGCGGGATGGATCGCGCTGTATAGCGGCATTGCCGGGGGCGCGGATGTGATCCTGATTCCCGAGCGGCCGTTTGATCTGGATAAAGTGGCAGAATCGATCCGGCAGCGGCACGAACGGGGACGCTATTTTTCGATCGTGGTGGTGGCCGAGGGCGCGAAGTTTGCGCCCGCCTCGGGCGACGGGGCCCCGATTCTGCAGGACATGGGCAAGGATGAGTTTGGCCACGCCAAGCTGGGCGGCATCGCGAACATTCTCGCCAGAGAGATCGAAGCGCGCACCGGCTTCGAAACGCGCGCGGTGGTGCTGGGGCACATCCAGCGCGGCGGCTCACCGAGCGCGTTTGACCGCGTTCTGGCCACTCGTTACGGATTAGGCGCGATCGACATGGTGCATCGCGGAGAGTTTGGCTGCATGGCGGCGCTGCGCGCGAACAAGATCATCTCGATTCCTCTGAAGGAAGCCATCTCCAAGAACCGCGTTGTGGATAACGAAATGATCCAGATCGTCGACGGTCTTTTCGAGGAGATTGGCCTGAAAGAAGCCGCGACCAAGTAGCAGGGCTGTCGGGCTTCGCTTGACCCGGATGGTCTCCTCGCCTGGAGAGGCCTTGCCTTTGACGGCGTGACTCTTCGGGCGCTGAGGGCGAGCTTAGGCGGCTGTTCCCACATGGGTCTTCTGGCAAACCTCTATTCCTGGCTCGCGCCTGCGCTGATCGCGATCATTGAACTGGCGCTGATGGTGGGCGCCGGATTGTTGATCGCCTTCCATCAGTCCCGCAATCATGAGTTCCGCAACAAAGCGCGCGAGCAGCGGCCCTTGCGGTCATCCCTGATTCAATCTGTGGAACGCGCCTTCGCTCGGCTGGGGCAGCGGCGGGCGCTCTCGGTATTCGTCGTCGGCGCAAGCGTAATCGTTTTGCGGGTTGTCCTGATTCCGGTGCTGGGCATTCCGCAGCCGCGATGGAACGATGAGTTCAGTTATTTGCTGGCGGCCGACACTTTTGCCCACGGCCGGATCACCAATCCAACGCACCCGATGTGGATATTCTTCGAGAGTTTCCACATCATTCAGCACCCGACCTATATGTCGATGTATCCGCCGGCGCAGGGCCTGGTGCTCGCGGCGGGGCAGCTGTTAGGCAATCCATGGATCGGGCAATTGCTGATCACGGCGCTGATGTGCTCAGCCCTGTGCTGGATGCTGCAGGCATGGCTGCCTCCGCGATGGGCGTTGCTCGGCGGCATGCTGGCGGTGTTGCGGCTTGGCATTTTGAGTTATTGGATCAACGGATACTGGGGCGCTTCGGTCGTCGCCCTCGGCGGCGCTCTCGTGCTGGGAACGCTGCCTCGAATCCAGAAATATGGCCGAGTGCGAGACGCCGTCCTGATGGCCGTGGGAGCGGCGGTGCTTGCCAATAGCCGCCCTTACGAGGGTCTGTTGCTAAGCATACCCGTCGCCGCGGCGATGATCTGGTGGCTGTTTCGAGCGCGACTCTCCGGCCGCGTGCTGATTCGCGTCCTGGTTCCGATCGTAGGGTTATTGAGCCTATTTGCCGTGGCGACCGGCTATTACTACTATCGCGTGACTGGCTCACCTTTCGTGATGACTTACGAAGTGAATCGCGGCCAGTACGCGACCGCGCCTTACTTTTTATGGGAGCATCCCCGCCCCGAGCCGGTGTATCACCACAAAGTAATGCGGGATTTCTACCGCTGGGAACTGGAGCAATTCGAAGAAAATCGCACCTTCGCCGGGGCGCTCCGGCGCACCCGCGATAAGCTGGCTTCGGCATGGCGATTTTATCTTGGCCCGGCACTGACCTTGCCCCTGCTGGCTTTCCCGTGGATCGTGCATGACCGCCGCATGCGCTTTCCACTGGTCGCCCTCGCCGTGTTCCTGGCCGGACTCACGCCGCAGACCTGGACCATGCCGCACTATCTTTCTCCCGCAACCGCCTTGCTTTATCTGATTCTCTTGCAGTGCATGCGGCACATGCGTCTCTGGAAAGGGCGCCACTCCTCCCTGGGTCCGGCGATGCTTCGCATGATCGTGGTCGTCTGCTGCTCGATGCTGGTCCTGCGCGTTTGCGCCGCAGCAACGCACACTGCCATTGAGCCAGCCTGGCCCCGTGGCAATCTGGATCGCGCGGCGATCATCCGGCAACTCGACCGTCAGCCGGGAGAACATCTGGTGCTGGTTCGGTATCGACCTACGGATGGAAAAAACCACAACGTGGATCGGGAATGGGTTTACAACGATGCCGACATCGACGCCGCAAAAATTGTCTGGGCGCGCGATATGGGCGCCAGCCAGGATCAAGAGCTACTCAGCTATTTCCACAACCGCCACGTCTGGTTTTTGAATGGCGACGAAAGCCCGTCGCACCTCGAACCTCTGGCTCCGCCCCCCACAACTGACTTTCGCTGAGCCTTACGCGCGTGCGGGTTATCATGGCAGACCTGTGGCAGATCATCTGAAGCCGGCAAGTTGGCTGACCAGCAAGCGTCTGCGCGCGCACGGCACGATTCTGGCTGTGTGCCTGTGGTCCCTCTTTATTTGGAACCTTGCAACGCCGGGATTGCGCGATCGCAACCGCAATCTGAAAGGAACGGACTTCCTCCATTTCTATACGCTGGGCGCGGTCGCGGCGGAACATCGCGGGAACGATCTGTATGACATGAAGGCGCAACCGGCGCTGGCCGAGCGGCGCGTGCCGGCGGCAGCGGGAATTCGTTATTTGCCTCTCTATCCCCCACAGGTTTCGCTGTTGTTCGCGCCTCTGGCGCATCTGCCCTACGCGTGGGCGTTGGTGGTCTGGTGGGCCTGCAGCGCCGCGATTTATGGCGTTTGCTGCTATAGCGTGTGGCGAGTTTGTCCCCAACTGCGGGACTACGGCGGGCTGGTCGCGCTTCTGGCGATCGCATTTCCCGCCTTTTTTCATTTGATCGCCTGGGGGCAGACTTCGGCTCTGGCACTGGCCTGTTTCACCCTGATGTTTTTCTTGCTGCGTGGACGAAGGCAGTTTCTTGCGGGACTGGCGCTCGGCTGCCTGATTTTCAAGCCACAACTAGGGCTGGCCGCTACAATCGTTTTCGTTGCGCTGGGCGCATGGAAAATCATGGCGGGAGCGGCGCTTTCAGCGGCGGCAGAGCTATCGGTGGGAGTTCTCTATTACGGAATGGAACCGCTGCGCCGCTGGATCGACGTTCTGCGAAATGTTCGCGGCGTGATGCCGCTACTCGAGCCCAGACCGTACCAGACGCATTCGCTGCGAACGTTTTGGAGTTTGCTGGTGCCCTGGAGCGGCTTGGCTTTCGCGTTATACGTCGTGAGCGCAATCGTCGTGCTTGTACTGACTGTTGCCTGCTGGAAGCAGAGTGAAGCTTCTTCTGTGCAGCCCCTTTCCGCGCCGTCATTGTCGCTGCGTTACTCGGCTTTGCTGCTGGCCACCGTTCTGGTGGCGCCGCACCTCACGGTTTACGATCTGGTGATTTTGGCGCCGGCGTTTTTGCTGCTGGCGGACTGGCTGGCGGCGCAACCGGCAACCGCTTCAAATCGCCGGCTGGGAACACTTCTTTATTTCGTTTACATGTTGCCGCTGCTGGGGCCGCTGGCGCGCTGGAGCCACTTGCAGTTTTCGGTCGTGGCAATGACCGCGAGTTTGTACTTCATTTGGCGGGTAAGTGGTGAAGCTCGACCTGCGGAGGCGTGAAAAGGTTCGAGAACACGTAAGAGTTCACGAAGCGGGCGAGAGAAGCATTCTTTCACCAAGCGTTTTGCTCGCAGAGAATCCAGGCTACGACCCCCCAGACAAAAATGTGAGCGCTTCGGGAAATCTCCGCGCCCACGCCGATTCGTGATGCGGGGCGCCCTCTTCGATGACGAGCCTGAGTCGCTTGTCGTCGAGGCCGGCGCGACCCAGAATCCCGGCGAGTTCGCGGACGTCGTCGACCATGCTTCGATTGCGGTCTTCCCTGCCCGCTTCCGCCGTGCCTGTGGCCAGATAGACCCGCTGCGGCCAGCGGTTCACGCCGCGGGCGTCGCGGATCATTTGCCGGTTCGACGCCCACAGCGAAGGGCTCTCAAGCAACAAGTGGCCGATCACATCCGGCCGCAGGACCGCAGTGTAAAGCGAAATCAGCGCGCCCAGAGACGAACCTCCGAGACCGGTGTTCTCAGCCCCGGTGGCCACGCGATAATTCCGCCCGATAAATGGCATGACTTCTTTGATCAGGAAATTGGGATAACGGGTGCCCTGCACGCGCAACATCATTGGCTGGAACGAGCGGTGCGGCATGTACTCGCGGAAACGGTTTTTGCCCGTATTATCGATGCCGACAATGATTATCGGCGGGACAACGCCTTCGCGAATCAGGCGATCGGCAGTCTCGTCGACTTGCCACTCGACTCCTCCGAATGCCGTCGACGGCTCGAACAGATTCTGGCCATCGTTCAGATACAAGACCGGATAGCGGCGGCTGTCGTTCGCGGAATCGTCGTATTCCGGGGGCAGCCACACGCGCAGGAATCGGGTGTTGCGAAACGTGCGGCTGCGGAATTCGTGGAGGCGCAAATCTCCCGTAGCCGACTGCGCGCGGATTACTCCCGGCGTTCCTTCGGGAGCGTAGCTTTCAGTTTGCTGGGTTTCTTCCATCCGGGAAAGTGCAGTAACAGCATACAACGGACCCGTCGATTTACGCTTTCCACCTCACGATGCCCGCCAGCACAGTGACCAGAAAAATCAGCACCAGAGAGATGAGGCACAGAATGCACCACGTGGTCAGCACGTAAGCTTCGATGTAGGTCAGGTAAAGCGCGAAGGCCGACCCGGCAATTGCCGCTCCCAGCAGCCGATTCGGCGTCTCAGCCCGCGCGCGAAAGAAAGTAGACAGTGCCAGCAGCACGGCGTAGCCGACGACGCCGATGCCCGCGACCGGAATCCCCATAATGCTGGAATACTCGCTGCGGTTCACAACGTCGCAACTGAATTGCTGGCTGAAATCGCAAAATTGTGTGGCCGATTTGGCGTAATGGCGCTGCAGTGAAACGGCCGACACGATGATTCCCGCGACGGACAAAACCGCGATTCCCGCATAAAGAATCCGATTCAGCGACCCTCGTGTGCCGCTCGAAGATGCAACGCTCGATTCCGTCACGGCAGGCTGCATCCCGTCTTGGCGCTCAGATCCTCCAGGGATAGAACTCCCGCCTTCGGCGAATCCATGCCAAATTGCCAACTGGGAAACAGCTTCACTCCGGCCGCTTTGCACTCGGGTGCCAGTTCATGGGACCCTTTGATGGCGCACTCGACATAGGGAACGTAATGAAACGCCTGCCCGAACATTTGCTTTTGCTCCTGGCAGTGCGGGCACCAGTACAGGCCGTACATTTTGGCCTGCTTCGCCGCCAGGCATTGCGCGAAATGATCGTATTTATGATTCTTGTAATGCCAGCCCGCGTAATACGCGGCCGCGAACAGAATCAGGATTGCTCCCCAGGTGAAATACTTGCGGATATCCCGCGGCTGGTGTTCGCGCTCCTGCTGGCGCTTGCGGCGTTCTTCAGACATGATCCATTTTTTATATCACGGACAGGCAGGCGAATTTAGGCAATGACATTGAGCGCTCCGGCAAGCACGTCGAGTTCCTCGCAATGCAGGTTAAGCACTTCGCCGTCAACCATGACGTCGACGGGAGCCTCCAGATTGAACTCGACTCGCCGAACCGCCTTGCGCTCGGCCAGCGGATGCTCGATGTGTGTGCCGTCGTAAAGTCCAGGCAGATTCCGAATGAGCCCCACGCGCCCGATTGGTCCCCAACGGACGTATTCGATGAATCCATCACTAATATCTGCCTTGGGCGCGATCATCATCGTGCCGCCGGTGAATTTGCTGTTGCTGAAAGTCAGAAACAAACAAGGCCGGCCGTCGAAGTTGGACTCGCCCTCGACGCGCACCGGGAACGGGCGGCGGTTAAAGCGGGCCAGCGTAAGGAAAATCGATGTGAAGTAGCCGAGTTCTCCCCAGGAACTGAAACGGCGGGCGCGCAAGGTGGCAACGTCGGCCGAGAATCCCATGCTCAAGAGATTGATGTAGTGAATCACTCCGGCCCGATGCCGCAGCCGGAGCACGTCACAGGGGCGAGTGCGTTGCGCGAGAAGTGACTCGATCGCGTGTTCGACGCCGCGGTCGCTGAAGTCGCGCAGGAATGAGTTGCCCGTACCCAAGGGCAGGAAACCCAGAGTCGCGCGCCCGCGTTGCTGCGCTTCCGGATAGAGACCGTTTACCACTTCATACGAAGTGCCGTCGCCGCCGACCGCGATGAAATGCCGCATGCCGCGGCGATAAGCGTCGCGCGCGATTTTGGTGGCGTCGCCCGGAGCGCGGGTTGCGGCAACCTTCACCTCCACGCCGCCGGTGCGAAGACGTTCCAGCGCAGGGCCGAGCAGCTTGTGGCTGCGGCCGCCTCCTGCCGCCGGGTTCACGATTGCAAGGTATGGGCCCAACAAGTATTTTCCCAGGATGTCGGACAACTCTCACAGCGGCTATGGCGGAGACACTTTCGAAGCTCGATCGGCAAAAGCGGTCACAATCCTACCATTGAACTGCGCTCCACCGACTTCGCAATGTCTGTGGCCAATTCCTGCCGCTTGATCTTCATCGATGCTGTGCGAGGGAAATCCCTCTCCCAGACTAAATATCCCCCAACGCGCTTGAAATCCGGCAAGCGGCGATTGCGCGCAGAGATTTCTTCCAGCAGTTTGCTGTCGAAATGTTGGTTCTGCTCCAGGCGAAGCACAATCATGAGCGTCTCGTTCCCCAGCTCTTTTTTGGGCCAGACATAATTCGCGGCGAACACTCCGTACTCCTTCACAGGAAGGCCGTCGAAAACGGTTTCAATGTCCTCGGGATAAATGTTTTTTCCACCCTCGGTGACGATCATGTTTTTCTGGCGCCCGAACAATTGCAGATGGCCGGTTCCGTCAAAGCGGCCGAGATCGCCGGTCAATAGCCAGCCGTCGACAATCGTCTCCAGCGTGAGTTCAGCATCGTCGAGATAGTGCGACATGACGGTTTTGCTGCGTGCCGCGACCTGCCCGATGCCGTCTTCGTCAGGACTCAAAATGCGAAGCTCCACACCGGGAAGCGGCTTGCCCACGGTGTCGGCGCGAAACGGTTTGAGATCGTTGAGCGTAAGCGCGGTGCCGGCTTCGGTGAGGCCGTAACCATTGACTACCGGAATGCCGAGATCGTAGAAAAACTGCATCGTCGAGGGTTCCATGAAAGCGCCGCCGGTAATCAAGGCGAGCAACTGACCTCCAAAGGCACGGTGCACGCCGGGGAGCAAAGCACGGCTCAGCTTTACTCGCGGCTGGGCGCGCGTGAGCAGTTTGTTGGTCGCGATCATCGCGTTCAGGAAAGCACGCTTCCAGGACGGCAATTCGTCGAACTTCGCACGCAGGCCGCGCTCGAGATTCTTCACGATCATCGGCACCAGCGAAACATAGGTGATGCGGTAGCGGACGAAAGCGTCGCGCACGAACTCAGGACGCAGCGTGCGGAGATGGACCACGCAGGCTCCGCACACGAAGGGCCCGATGAAGCCCACCATAAAATCGATCGCGTGATTGGTGGGAAGAATGCTCAGATAGCGCACTCCGGGCCAGAACGGATACCACGCAGTGAGCGACCGGCATTGTTCAAGATAATTTTCGTGCGTGAGGACGCAGCCCTTGGGGCGGCCTCCGGTGCCCGAAGAATAGACGATGCAGGCGGTGTCTTCTCTCTGGCGCATGACAAAGTCGGGAGCGCCTTTACGCTTGAAGTCCTCCCAGCGGAACGCGCCGGCTAATTCTGTGCCCAGCGGGGCTTCCGTGACCAACACAATTTTGGTTGCGATCTTGTGAAAGTCCGGCGACTGCATGATGGCGCGCCACAGGTGATATTCGACCACCAGAACCTTGGCTTTGGAGTGAGCCAGTAACTGCAGATGCTCGGCGGCGGTGAGCTTATAGTCGAGCGGCACCAGCACGCCCCCGCAGTAAAAAATCGCGTAGGCGGAAATCAACCACTTCGACTGATTGGTCATGATGATGGCGGCGCGGTCTCCGGGATCGTAATCGGCATCCTCCAGCGCGCGCGCGAGTGGAAGCGCGATCTCCCTAAAATCAGAATACGTAAGCCGAACTTTTTCGCGATCGCGATCGGCTTCGATCAGGCATACTTCAAAGGAGAAGCGATCGAGGGCATCGCGCAGAGCCGCGCCCAGACAAGTGTATTGGCGGAGATCGAGCATCAGAGAATCATTGTCGATTGCCGATTTTCAATTGCCAATTGGCAAACTGGCTCCCGGCTCACGACGTGATCGGTATTCGGCAATCGGCAATCACAGCCTCGCCTGGATCTTTCCGGCCAGGGTGCGGAAGTCGGTAACACCCTGCAGCTCATAGTCAGGAAGTTCGACATGAAAATGATTCTCGAGCCGGGTCAGCAGATCGAGAGTCTGCAGGCTGTCAATGCCCAGGGCCTTGAAGAAGTCGGCGTCGGGCGAGAGTTTTTCCCGCGGCACCTTGAAGTGCGCGGCCGCCAGAGTCAGGATTTCGTCGAGCGTCTTTTCTGCGGTTTGCATAAGCCCCTGATTTTAATTGACTCGATCCCTCTTCTTGCAATGGCCTAGGGCAAATAAGGCTGGGCGTCGGTGCTCTCCACGAACTTTTTAAGACCGGCTTCGACTGCGGGTCGCGAAAACAATTCGCAGAAGATATCGATCTCGCGGCCTAATTCCTCGTGCGGAATCGGCTTGATGAACTGTTTGGCGGCAATGGCAGTCTGGCGATCGAACTTGCCTACCTGCGCCGCGGTGGCGCGCGCCGCCCGCAGCGCTTCGCCTTCAGAAACCACCTGGCTGACCAGCCCCATCTGCTGCGCTTTGGTGGCGTTGAAACTGCGGCCAGTCAGCAGCAGGTCGCGCACGACGGCGTTGCCCAGATCCCGCTTCAGACGCGGAATTCCGCCGAATCCGGGGATCAGCCCAAGCCTGAGTTCGGGAAAACAAAAGCGCGCCATCTTGTCGGCGACGATCAAATCGCAGACCAGGGCGAGTTCAAATCCTCCGCCAAACGTAACCCCATGCACGGCCGCGATCGTGGTCAGCGGCGACGCATCGATCCGATTCAGCACACGGTGAATTCGTTCCAGAAAATCCCGTACGCCGTGCAAAGCCTGCGATTTTTCTATCCGCTGCGACCTTTGATAAAGCTCGCGCAAATCGGCGCCGGCGCAAAACCCCGACTTCAACTCGCTATGGATAATAAGCGCGTGAGCTTCGCCTTCAAGTTGGCCGAGCGCAGACGCAAACTGCTCCAGCTCGCCCAGCGACACCGATCCGAGTTCGTTGCAGGGTGCGCGATGCAGGGCGAGTTCGATGACGCCGCCGTTCAGATTCCAGGACAGTGCCTTGCCTGTGAATTGCTTCGTACGCAACGCCGTTCCTTTCGCCGCCGATTCCACCGCTAGACCGCCTGCTTCACCCGGTACATGTCTTCGATCTCGCTCTTCATGCACGCGGAAATCAGATCGCGCTTCAACTTTCCGTTGGCTGTGAGCAGGCCGTTTTCAATAGAAAACGGCTCCGGCCGCAGGCAGAACGCACGAACCTGTTTATAGTGCGGAAGCTGCGGATTGACGGCATCGAGCGCCGCCTGCACGTGCTCTGTGCCAACGCTTCCGGTGACGATCAGCGAAAGATAGCCGCGGCCGTTGCCGACGACAACCACCTGCTGCGCGCCCGGCAAATGACTCGCGATTTCATCTTCGACGGCTTCCGGAGAAATTTTGTGGCCGGAGCCGAGCACGATCAGATTCTTGATGCGGCCCACGATGCGCCAGTTTCCCGAAGCATCCATTTCGCCCTGGTCGCCGGTGTGAAACCATCCATCACGCAGGACCTCAGCGGTCTGCTGTGGGCGATTCCAATATCCAGGAAAGACGTTCGGCCCGCGCACCACGATTTCGTCGTTGTCGCCAAGCCTCATCTCGATCCCGGGAATCGCAGGTCCGACGCGGCCCGGAACAAGATTCGCCGGATCGTCCATGGTGCAGATTCCGGTGGTTTCCGTGAGGCCGTAGACCTGCAAAACCGGGATACCGAGCATGAGGAAATAATCCTGCGTTTCGGGAGTGAGCGGCGCGGAACCGCAAATCAATGCTTTCAGATTTTCGCCGACCATTTTCTTGCGGATGGTCGGAAAAACCAGCCGATTCGCCAGCCACAGCCAAATGGTGTCGGCCGATCTCGACTGCTTTTCGTTCCGGCGAGTCCACGCAGACTTGGCGCGTGAATAAATCGCCTGACCGATGCCGCCTTTTTGCGCGACCTGCTCGTCGACGCCGCGACGCATGCGTTCAAGCAATTGGGGCACGTTCAGGAAATAGTGCGGCGCGACTGCAGGCATGTCGTTCGGAATTTTCGTGAGGTCGGTGTTCAGTGTAACGAGACTTCCCCGCAATAGAAACGTCAGCACCGCGATCCACGACGCGCAGAAGCTGAACGGCAGATAATGGAAGATACGGTCCTGGCCGGAGCGGCCGCTCATCAACTGGTCAAGGCGCGCGGAGGTGCATCCCAACATGAAGCCGACGTTCGCCGCAGTCAAAACAACGCCCTTGGCCTCGCCCGAAGTTCCCGAGGTGTAGATGATGGTGACGGGGTCTTCGTTGCGCACTTGCGGACGATCCAGCGCGATTTCTTTGCCGGCCGCGAAGATTTGGTCGAACACGAAATGTGGAGGAGCATCCGGCCACGCTTGCCGGATCGCCTCGCGCAGAGCTGCATCGCCACAGCAGATCAGCGACGGCGCGCTGTCCTTCATCATCGCGACCAGTTCCGCGGGGGCCTGGCGAGAGTACAGTGGAACGACGATCAGCCCTTCAGCCATGGCCGCCAGGTCCATCGCGACCCAGCGAATGCTGTTGGCCGCGAGCAACCCGCAACGCTCGCCCTTTTGCAAGCCTTTGGAGGCGAGAAACGTTCGTGCATGGGCGATCAACTGAAGGAATTCGGCCCCCGTGACTCCAGTGATCTGGCCGTCGCGAATCTCCTGCAGCACCGTGGTATCCACGGTTGCTTTGAGTTGCGAAAATATTTCGCCGACAAATGGCATGATTGAATGAGGGTCCTGACTAGCTGTACGCCGTCACCAACTGGCGCAGCGAGGCGTTCATGGGCGGAAGATAATCCTCCCAACTCCATTCGCCGGTCCGCGTCCCGAACTCGGGATAGCGGCGCTGCACTTCCTCTTCGAAATACACGCCCATGCGCGCCATCACCTTCAGGTTCTTTACGACCGTGCGCGCGATGCCGTCGGCGATGCGCTCGCCCTGCGTGGCCAGGGTTTCGAGGGCAGACAGCAATTTCTGCTCGAGATCGGGATCGTCCACGTTCATCAGCAACTCCGGATGTCCACGTTCGCGCATAAGATTGCGGATGCGTTCATCCATAGTGATGCCAGCCGAAGGCACCAGCGCGGGCATGGAGGTCACAATACCGTGATAGCGCGACGAAGCCATCATATGGCAGGCGCGCAAGATACTTACAAGCTCGTACATATTGTACTGATCGGAAGTCAGAACCGGCACGCCGCCGAGTTTCTCCGAGATACGATTCGCCGGGCGGGCATCAAGGCGTTCGGTCGCCACCATGATCACGAACACATCGCGCTGCTTGCGAAATGCGTCGACGGCATTCGCAATCGAAGTCAGGTAATGCTGATAGGCGCGATCAGCGGCCGGCCCCGAATTGTGAAAATAGACGGTGCGATAGTGACTGTCTTTATAGGCCCCAGTCAGGCTGTGCAGCGCATATTTTGCGACCGATGCCTTCACCGGCCATTCAAACGGGTTGATCGGGCAGACGACCAGCACCGGAGTTCGCCCGTCCCAGCCGGCTTGCCGCAGAATGCTCTGACCGTATTCGGCAGGGCGCGGCTCGAACGTCCACGCGGTATCGGTGCCAAGTTCGGTTGGAACTCCCAGTTCGCGCAGCAGAGTGCGCGACTCTTCATTGCGCGTGATCACCAGAGAATTCTTGCAATAGCGGCCGCACATTCTGGCCAGCAGCGGATCCATGTGGCCAGCTTCCGCGCCGTAGCCGACGGAAAGCTTGTTCTGCACCGCCGCAATGCCCAGCGAACCAATCATCATGGTGGTCAGTGCGTTAGCGAACTTGCTTTTGAACATCGAACCTTCGCAGGCCACGACCCCGTGATGCCGTGGAACTTCGTCGGCCAAAAACGGCGGGAAGATGTCGGGAAGATGTACCTGCCGCGTGCCGTCGAAATAGCCTTTTGAGAACTCGAAGTTCTGGCTCATCACGCTGAAGTCGACGCGATCCGCACCCAGAATATGGCGAATCTGGCGCAGCATTTCGTCGACGCGGACGTCGGAACCCATGTTGCGGGTGCCGTTGTATCCCGCGAAAAGGAGCTTCAGTTTTTCGCCGGGCTGCCAGGGTTTTCCCGCACCCACCATCCATCGAGCTTTGGCGCGTTCGATGTTGCCGCTGACCCAGGCTTCCAGAATGAAGTCCATCATGCGGCGCTCCCTCCAGCGGCGGCGGGCCAGGGCTTGTAGTCGTATGCGAAATGATTCTCGCGGCTGAACTTCAGCAGCGGAAAACTGTACTTGGAAAACGGAACCGGTTTGCGGCCAAGTTCGCTGGTGACACGTGTGTTGTCGAACACGGTGTTCCAGACGAGATAAGGCAAAAAAACTTTCATCAGCGAGGCGCCGTAGCCCATCGATCCTTTGCGATTGGAAAGGAATTTTACCGAGCCTGTAAACGGCTTCTCAGTGAACGGTAAAAACACCGGGCCGCGTTTCTGCTGGGCGGAGGCCAGCGCCGTCGTCAACTCGCGAAACGTTTGCGAAGACGTGCCCGATGAAAGATGATAGGTTTCGTATTTCGGCTGATCCTTCTGGTGCAGGGTCGCGATGGCGTCGGCAACGAAATCCACGTTCACGATGTCGATTTTGTCAGTCGCGCGAAACGGCAGCACGGGCAAGCCGGCGAGAAATACGAAAGCCTTGACCATGTCGAACTGCGTGGTCTCGGCGTGGCGGCTATCGCCCAAAACAATGCTGGGACGGAAAACCGTCTTTGGAGTATCCGGCAGCAAAACGCGCGTCATGTGTTCGCAAAATTTCTTGGTGCGCGCGTAGGGATCGTAGTCGGAACGGTCCCACTCGATCGAGCGATCTTCCACGACCACTTCGTTGCTGCGCTTGCCGGCCACGGCCACCGTGCTCACTTCGCTGAAGCGGCGCAGGCCGTGGTAATGCTCGGCATGGCGCGCCAAGGTGAGCACCTCGAGAGTGCCGCGGAGATTCACGTTCAGGCAAGCCTTTTCGGACTTGCGATTCAACGAGGCCGCGCAGTGAATCACGGAGTCGGTGGTGTGCACCAGCCGGTCGTACTCGTCGCGATCCAGGCCAAAGGCGGGCGCCGTGAGATCGCCGACGAAAATCCGCACCTTGGTCTGCAGATATTCAAAGAAGCGCGGGAAGTCGAGATGCAACTGCAACGCGCGCCACAGGCGCAACTGCGCTTCCTGCGGATCGCGCGCCCGCACCAGCAGATTCAGGGCCGCGCCGTGACCTTCCAGAAGATTCGCCGCCACGTGCGCACCAATGTATCCGGTCGATCCGGTCAGGAATATCGCCACGTGGCTCCGTTGGTCCCCGTCTTCACGGTGTCGCCGTTGGCGGGAGCAAGTTGAAAACTGCGCGGCGGCCGCGCTTCCAGCGGCCGGCCTTCAATCAGCGGATAAGTCCAGCGCCGCAGCGCCGGAATGTGAATGTTGATCCAGTAATCCCACCAGTCAAGGCCGCGCGTGTCGTAGCTGAAGGTCTCATGCTCTTCGGGAATCAAAGCATACGAGAGCTTCTCGATGTTTTCCGCGGCAAAATCGTGCTCATTGAGAAGAATAAAGGGCTCAAATAATTCAATCAGTTTTTCCACGCGCTCCAGGTTGCGCTCGGCTCGAATTAGAGGCGCCTTCTTCAGCGGCAGCGGCGACATGATGCGCTGGATCGACTTCACGATCGCCTTCTGCGCCGGAGCCGACATGCGGTTATAGCGCGTCTTGGACACGGGGATCGCGTCAAAACGCAGGCGCAACCAGGATTCCAGCCCCTCCTGCGCGCGGTAGTGTTTTCGGTGAGCCAGAGAAGTCAGCTCGATCGACCGCCCCATATCGCACGGATTGGTGACGGAAGTAGCGAGCTGGTAGAGCGTGTCGTGCCGGCGTTCCATCACTGCCGCGGCAATCAGCGTCATTCCCGCGCAAACCGCGTCGACCGGAATGATGTCAAGACGCTTGCTTTCATTCGAAGGCAGCTGGCGAAAATAAGTCCCCAATAAATAGGAGAGCGAGGCCGACGTATTGATGCCCTCATTCCAGCCGCAGAAAGGCTTGGCAACGGAAGTTTCCACGATTGCCGGACGCACCACCGCAATCGGCAACCCCGCGCCGCGTTTGGCGATCAACGATTCGGCCAGGCTCTTGCTGAGGGTGTAAGTATTCGGCCAGCCGAGCTCCTTGGCGCGGCGCGTGCCGGTTTCGGTCAAATAGGTTCGCAGCCAGCGCAGGCGGTTCTTGCGGATCTGATTTTCCAGCGCGGCGCCGTGCAGGTCTTTGGCCGCGTGCTCTTTCGATTGCGCCTGCATGCGCAGACCTGAGGTCACTTCTTCGCTTTCGGCGCGCGCTTCCGCTTGCTCGACCAGTTCATGCAGAGAGCGCCACTCCTGCTCGGCGTCGAAATCGGCCAGGCCGCGCGGATTGTAGTTCGGCGTCAGCTTTTCACTGACGCGCCCATCCTGCTCGCCTGCCACGTAGCAAGTGGAAAGATGCAGAAGTCCGGCGTGGTCCGATCCGCGCACGAATTCGACAATGTTGACCACGGCGTCGGTATTGGAGTTGAGCGCGTCGCGCAGGTCAGGGTTGAAATCCGTTAGGCCTGAACTGTTGATGATTACATCGAGATTCTTTTGCAGACGGCGCGCCGTTTCAGAGTCGAGGCCGAGATCAGACTGAGTAACGTCGCCTTCGATAATCTCGACGCGATCGCGTAGAAAATCGCCTAGCCTCGCGCCGTAGCGCTCAAACAGCGGGTCGAACACCGGAGACTCTTCCAGAAGTTTTTCGAAGCGGCGTTCAGCCGAACTCGATTTCTGGCGGCGAATCAGCAAATAGATTCGCCTCACGTTCGGCAGATCCAGCAGCGTGTTGGCCAGCCAGACTTTGCCGATGAATCCAGTGACCCCGATCAGCATGACGTGCTTTCCGGCAAAGGCGCGGCGCACGGAGAATCCTGGGGTCTGCCGCTGGCCGTCGAAGTGAACGATGGGCCGCGGAGGCGCAATCACCGGGCGCTCGGCGGGAGTGACCGCGGCGCGCAGATCTTCGAGCGAAATGTCGAGATGGCGGGCCAGCGTTTTCGGAGCGCGGCGGCCGTCAGGCATATTTTCGCGAAATCGCGCGAAGGCTCCGCGCGGGCGAATGACCGGCTCCAGCAGCCTGCCCGTGGCGATGCCGTTGCGAAACTCCAGCCGGTTGGCCACAATGTGCTTCACGCCCAGATGCTTCGCCAGCGGGCGCATGATGTGCTCCAGCGCCTGGCTGACGAGCACGACGTCTGCACCGGTCTGCACCAGTTCCCGCACTTTCTCGACGCCTTCTTTTTTGAGGCGCGGCTTCAGCTTGTACTGGAAAAACTCGTCGCCGAGCAGGTCGAGGCGGTCGCGGGTGACCCCGCGCAACACGTTGTGCACCACCCGCGTGGCAAATTTTCGGTTCGTCGAATAAAGAAAAGGACGCAGCAGCGCCATTACGAAGATCAGCCCGCGGCGGCGGAAACGCTCGGTGAAGGTTTGCGCATTCCAGGTGAAGAATGCCACCGGCCGGACCACGGTCAGGTCGAGCAGGCTGCCCTCCACCCGCCAGTAGACGGTGGGGGCAGTGCTGTTGTTGTGGTTTGACGGTTCCAAAATTGCGATTCGCCTCTACTGTGGGGGTTCCAGTACCAGCGCCGACACAAGCTTTCTATTCTAAACAATTGCAGCCATGGAACAAAGCGAAAGGCGCGAGAACCGCGATCTCAGCGCTCAATGCGCACAGGATAGGCCAGTCTTTACGATGAATTCGCTTTTTCATCGCTAGCTGGGCGTCCAACGATCACAGCCGCCGCTCCGCTTAGGGCGACGGTGGCCGCAATCGCCCACAGGCCGCCGCGGAATCCTCCATTGGCGGTGCGAAACAGGCCGATGATGTCGGGGCCGAAATATCCACCAAGGTTGGCCAGGGAGTTGATCACGGCGATACCGGCGGCGGCGGAAAGTCCGGCCATGCGCGAGGTGGCCAGCGCCCAGAATGGCCCGACCATAGCCTCGGCGCCCACCATCCCAATGCCGATGCAGGCCAGGGTGAGAACCGCGGAGCCGGAATATCCGGCCACGAACAGCGCGGCTGCGGCAACGAACGCGGGAACGGCCGTGTGCCAGCGGCGCTCCGCATGGCGGTCAGAGTGCATGCCCACGAGAACCATGGCAACGGTCATGAGCGCAAACGGAATCACGGCCACCAGGCCAGTCATGAAATAACTCAGCCCGGACAAGTCGCGGATAACGCTGGGCAGCCACAGCATCAGCCCGTACATGGCCGTCGCGACCCCGAAGTAGACGAAAGAGAGCATCCAGATTCTGAGACTGAAAATCACTCTCCAAATGCTGTTTTCGGTCTGCTCGGTGTCGGACTGACGTTCGCGTGCCAACTGCTCCAGCAGCCACGATCGCTCTTCGCCCTGCAGCCAGTGAGCAGTTTCCGGGCTATCCGAGAGGAAGCGATAAACCGCAAGCCCAAGAAGAATGGCGGGCAGGCCCTCGATCAGGAACATCCACTGCCAGCCAGCGAGCCGCGCGCCGTGAAGTCCGAGCAGCGCACCCGACACCGGACTGCCGACGATGCCTGCAATAGGGTTCGCGGTCATGAACCAGGCGACAGCGCGCGCCCGCGCGGTCGCCGGGAACCAGCGCTTCATATAAAAGATGATGCCGGGAAAGAATCCGGCCTCGGCTGCACCCAGCAGGAACCGCATCCCGTAGAAACCGACCGGGCCGCGGATGAAAATCATGAGGCAGGAAACGACGCCCCAGGTCACCATGAGCGCCGCAATCCAGCGCCTGACGCCGACTTTTTCGAGCAGCAGGTTGCTGGGAAGCTGGAAGAAGAAATAGCCGGCAAAGAACATTCCGGCGGCGCGGCCGTAGACGCGGTCGCTCAGGCCAAGCTGGTCCCGCATTTGCAGCACGCCGAAGCTGACGTTGATGCGGTCGAGGTAAGCGACTATATAAAGGAGGAAGAGAAACGGCATCAGCCGCCACATCAGTCGCGCGACGACGGCGGATTCGAGGCGATCCCGGTTCGTTGGCAAGTTCGTTCCGCGGCGGCAAGAGCGTCGGCAAGAGCGTGGTTAGAAACGGTTTGCCGAGTTCCGACTTGTCATCCGACTTGTCATCCCGAGCGGCGGTTCTGGCCGCGAAGGATCTGTGCAACTGGCCGCAAGATAAATTCTGGCGCGCATGGATTCTACGCCAAGCTGAGCTTTGTCAGTCCAAGCTTGTCAGTCCAAGCCTGGCTCGAATCTCAGTCACGATTTCTTCCGGTGGCGCGTCGATGTCGACCGTGACCGCCCCTTCAGGCTCTTCCAGATCGGCAAACTGGGCGGCCAGAATTTTCTCGTCGGCGAAATGTCCGTGACGCGAACGCAAGCGCCTGGCAATCAGTTCCGCGCTGCCCTTCAAATATACGAAACGCACTTCGGGATCAGATCCCAATCCCTGCCGATAGCTGCGCTTCAGGGCAGAACACGCCAGCACGACATTTTTGGCTGCCGCGGTCTTGCCCTCGCTGATCCAGGTTTCGATTTCCGTATGAAGCCGCTCCAGCCAGGGACGCCGATCGTCGTCGGTGAGCGGGATGCCGCGCCGCATTTTCTCCACGTTCGCCGGCGGATGAAAATCGTCAGCGTCGGCAAATTGCCATCCGAGTTGATCGGCCAGCAAGCGTCCGACGGTCGTCTTGCCCGCTCCGGTCACGCCCATCACGATCACAACCATGCGGGGAGGATTTTATCAACTCCATCCCGCAGAAAACGGACAATGAGTGGTACCGGGATTTTCGGCAATCATCGAAGAACTTGGGATTGGGATTGAATCTAGTCCATCGGTTACAGCCGCTCAAGGATTGCTACCTGCGGGCCGGTGGAGTTCCTGCTGGACCGAGGGCGGAAGATTGTCCAGGTGATTGAGAAAAGTGACCACTTGCCAGATCTCACTATCGGCCATGATATTTCCCCACGCTGGCATGGCCGAGCGGCGCACTCCGTTCTTAACGAGGTAGAAATCCTGGTTCTCGGGCAACCGGGGATGCGCCTGCATGAACTGCGGCGCCGGCGGATTGAAGGACGCCCCGTAATCGCTCGCCGGATTGTCAGGCCGGCCGTGGCAGTCGGCACACTTGTCGCGATACAAGCGGGCGCCGTCGAGCAGGTTGGCCTCGGTGGGCGCGATCGGATTCGGTTGTGGTGGGGCATGGCGTGCGGCCGAGGCATTCAGGGCGGTGGTGGCGAGCTGAGATTCGAGCCACGACGGCGTAAGATTCGCGCGCAGGTCGGCATAGCCGAGTCTCAGGTAAAGCCAGCCGCCGAACGTGAACACGATCAGGGTTGCGACAATTCCGGCCACGAAGTTTTTCATCCTGGCCCCCTGGTCGCATTATGCGCCTTTTCTCCGGCGCAATGCCTCACCAACGACGCGCGAAGCGTTTTGGGTGATGGGCGTTCGCACCAATTGAGACAGCCGGCTTTTCACTTCTTCGCGTACGTCTTCTCCTCGCCTGTGCGGCTATTGGTAACGGTGAACGATCCGTCGGCCTCGGCTGCGATCTTGAGATATTTGCCTTCGCAGTTTTCTTTTACGTTGGCGATGCGGTCGTCGGCAACATTGTGGTCGCGGTCGGATTCTTCCGCGTAATGAAGCTGCCAGAGATCTTCGAGGCCGGGAGAATCTTTCACGATCTGCCAGGCGGCGGGGCTGGATCCCTTGCGCGGCCCATTGTTGATGACGGCGACTCGCGGATGCAGGGCCCAGTCGAGCGCCTTCGCGTTTGAGATGTCCATGCCGTGATGCGTGACCAGAAAAAGATCGACTGTGCCGATCATATTGTTGGGACAGGCCAGTTCGAGTTCTTTTTTCTTGGTCAGATCGCCGAGATCGAGAAAGCGAAATTTTCCGTAGGTGATGAGAAGGCCGATGGAGCGGGCATTCTCGGTCTTATCCTCCGGCGCGGCGGGTTCGGAGGCGCAGTAGGGATTGGCCTCTCCGGCGCCGGGAAGCGGATCGGAAATGTGATCTCCCGCAGAAGTCAGCACGCGCACCTGGATGCCCTTGATGGGAAGTCCCCAGCCCGGCTTGACGACCACGCGGGCATGGCCGGCGATGGCTTTTTCGTAAGCGGCATAGTCGGTGCGCGTGACTTCGGAGTCTTCCAGATTCGGCCCGTGATCGACGAAGGTTCCGACCTTCATGCCGTCGACGAGCTGCGGCACGCCACCGACGTGGTCGCGGTGATAGTGGGTGATGAGAACGTAGTCAAGCTGCTTGATGCCGGCTTGATTGGCGGCAATCTTGATGCGGTCGGCGTCGCGGCCATCGTATCCCGGCCAGCCTGCGTCGATCAGGAGAGACTGTCCCGACGGGCTTACGACCAGCGTCGACTGCCCGCCTTCGACGTCAATGAAATAAATCTGTAATGGCTTTGCGGCGGCGGGAGCGGCGGCACAGGGCAAGCTGGGAGAAAAGACACAAACGCAGAGAGCGGCAAGCAGGAATTGACGCATGGCTCGGCACCTGATTCGGGAGATCTTGCCGAAGATTATGCCACGAGTGCAATGTGCTCGCGGGAGGATTCTTTCGATTTCAGACCGTGGGTTTCAGATTTCCTGTTTCTTACCTCCTCGGTCATCAGCGCTTCATTCCTTGCCACTGCTTCCTTGCCACTGCCAGTAAAACGTTAGGAGTGATCACTCCCACAGCGGGCGTCGAGATCCCGAGGCATTCGGGTTACCTGTCTGCGCCCTGGCTTTCGGATGTCCCAGTCTGTCCCTCACTCACGTGGGGAGGTTGCGGGGGTCGCGAGTTTCCTAGGACTTGCGCGTCGTTTCATCCGGGCCCTACGCGAGTCAGAATATGCACAATGAAATTTTCAGTAAAGGTTATCCGTCACATTCCGAAAATAAAGCTGTGGAAAACGCCTCAGAGGCGAACCGGGAGCTAGAGGGTCAGCAGGAGGGTGTCTTACCAGTCTTGCCGGGAATCGTCGTCCGATTCCGGGCGCCGGACCTGATTGCGCTTGCGGAACACGACAAAAATCATGCCAATCGATCCCAGCGTGGGCGGGCCAATCAGGATGAGAATTCCGCTTCGCAAGGCCTGAATCATTTTCGATCCGGAGGCTGCAGCCTGCGTATAACAAAGCGCGCAGCCCTGAGCGGAAGCCGGGACCGGCGCCAACAGGAGGATCAATCCCACGAGCGCGATCGTTAAAATCCAGATTGATCTCAAAGGTTTCATGATGGCCTCCATCCGACGCGTCTCGTGGCGCGCGAAGCTATTTTGCCCAAGGCACGCCCCGGATCAGGCGGAAACTGTCGGTCCACCCGTACTGCATGCCCAGAATCACGGCAACCGTGAAAATGACGACAAACCATTTTAGCCCGCGATTCTCCGCCAGGTGCATGAAAAATAAAAGAGCCAGCCCGGCCTCGACCACGGCGACGGTCAGCATCCACGCAAACATGTGCGACACGCTCATATCCTGGTAGGCGATGACAAACTGTATCCCCGCCAGCACCAGCAGGGCAACATAAACGCCCAGATCTTTGCCCTTGCTACTCTCGTGCATTCCAGCCGTAGCCATAATGGTCGCTCCTGCCTCTTTTCAGTTTCGAATCCCCAGTTTCAATTCCAGTCTCAAATTCCCGGTCTCAGTGAGCCAGATTCAAAAGATAGATCAGCGGAACTACGAACATCCAGACCAAATCCACAAAGTGCCAATAGAGACCCGTGATCTCGATATCGTCGGCGTTGTAACGTCCGCCGCGGTAGCGCAATCCAACCACGATCAGTGCGATCACGCCGCAGGTTACGTGCAGCAGGTGCAGGCCGGTTACGCTGAAAAAGAACGAACTGAACAGAGGCGTGCCCCAGGGATTGTGGAACAGGGTCGCGCCTTCCCCAATCATTCCCATCCACTCGCGAATGTGCAGGACGGCGAACAGGATTCCCGCCAGCGCGGTAATCATGGTCCAGCGGAAGGCTCCGGCTTTGTCGCCTTTCTGACCCGCCTGCACACCGAAGAGCATGGTCAGGCTGCTGGTGAGAAGAATGAACGTCATCAGCGCGACGTTGGTGATGCTGTGAAAAGGTCTGGGCCAATCGGGTGTGGCGTTGCGTATAAATCCGTAAGCGACCAGGCAGCCGGCAAACGTCGCGCTGTCTGCGATGATGAACAGCCACATCGCCATCTTTTTTGCAGGAACCGAAAATGCAGGCGCAGTCATCACCTCGGTCGCCGTGGATCGCGACACCTGCGCATGAATCGAAAGATCGGCTTGGCTCACGTTGCCTCCCTACCTTTGAGTGGTTTAGAGCTTCATCCACAGCAGAAAAAGCAGATAGACCCACAGCACACCCATGAAATGCCAGTACCGAGAGGTCGCGACCAGGGTGCTGCGCCGCAACACGGACCGATTCAGTTTCGCGATGACGCGAACCAGACCGCCGAGGCCGCCAAACACATGAAGCGCATGGGCAACCGTCAGCACATAGAAGAAGGAGTAGCTGACGTTGGCGGCAATTCCAAATCCCTGCGCCCGGAGCTGCATCCAGGCAAGAGTTTGTCCGGCGACGAATAGCACGCCCAGGCACAGAGTTATATACAACCAGCGGGCCGGATTTTCCGGATGATCGCCTGCTTTTGCGCCGCCCATGAAGGCGGCAATGCGGCGGCGCGAGATTTCCAGCGTGACGCTGCTCGCGATCAGTATCAAGGTGTTCAGGTAGAGCACCGGGGGTAACGTAATGTGCTGCCAATCGGACGAGGCCCCTTGCCGGACGATCATGGCGCTGGTGAAGGCGGCAAAGGTCATGGTAATGGCCGCCAAACCTACCCAGATGCCGGTGCTCGCGGGCGGAGGAGAGTAGTTCGCAACCCCGCGCAAATTTCCATAGGCGGGGACAAGATTCCGGCCCCCGTTGCCCGAGCCCTGGCTCGGCAAACGGTCAAGATCGCCTTTCGGCGGTTCGTGGACGATAGTCGCCATACTGCTGACTCTCCCTTTGGTCAAAACTGCGTGATCGGCTTCAGGTTCGTTTCTCTTCCAAGACTTATTTCTCTTCGTCTATTTCTCTTCGCCTACTTCTCTTCGTCCGCGCTCTTAACCTGCTCGGGGGAGGTTTGCATTATGTAATCGCTGCTTGCACCCTCGACGCTGTACTGATAGGGGTCGTGGTAAACCACCGGCATCTTGTCGCCGAAGTTGTTGTGAGGCGGCGGAGTGGCCGTGCTCCATTCCAGCGAAGTGGCTTCCCAGGGATTATCTGGCGCGGGCTTTCCCCAGAACCGGCTGTGGATCAGGTTGTAAAGGAAAATGACCTGCGCAAGTCCGGTGAGCAGGGCGGCGATGGTAATGAACTTATGTACCGGGATCAGCGGGACAAGGTAATCGTCAGTGAACGCCGAATAACGGCGCACATTGCCGGCGATGCCCAGGTAGTGAAATGGCATGAAGATGCAGTACGCGCCGACGAAGGTCAACCAGAAGTGCAGCTTGCCCAAAGTCTCGTTCATCATGCGGCCAGTCATTTTGGGGAACCAGAAATAGGTCCCGCAGAAGATGCCGAACATCGCCGCGACTGCCATCACCATGTGGAAGTGGCCGACCACGAAGTAGGTGGCGTGCAGCATGATGTCGATCGAGGGCTGAGCCAGGAAAAAACCGCTGATGCCGCCGCTGACGAACATCGAAATGAAGCCGAGCGCGAACAGCGACCCCGTATTGATGCGCAACTTGGAGCCGTACACGCTGCCGATCCAGATCAGCACGATGATCGTGGCCGGAATCGTGATGATGAGCGTGGGGAAGGAAAAGAACAGGGCAGAATACGGATTCATGCCGCTGACGAACATGTGATGCCCGTACACCATGTAACTCAGGACGGCGAGCGCGCCCATCGAAGCGATGATCACCCGGTGGCTGAGCAGAGGCCTGCGCATGTTGGCCATCAGGACATGAGAAACAATGCCCATCGCGGGCACGATCGCGATGTAAACCTCGGGATGTCCGAAGAACCAGAACAGGTGCTGCCACAAGAGAGTCGATCCGCCGGAGTGCGGCAAGATCTGGCCGTTGATGACAAGGTTGGAGGCGACAAAGAAACTGGTTCCGGCGACGTGATCCAGAATAAGCAGGATGCAGGCGGGCATGAGCACGGCAAACGCAGTCAAGCCCATCAGCGAGGTAATGAACCACGCCCAGGCGCTCAACGGGAGCCGCATCATCGACATACCCTTGCACCGCATGTCGAGGGTGGTGGTGATGAAGTTCAACGAACCCAGCAACTGGCCGATACAGAAAATGCCAATCGACGCTGCCCACAGAACCACGCCCAGACCCTGGCCGGGACCGGAAACGGAGCCCACGGCGCTCAGCGGCGCATATTGGGTCCAGCCACCCAGAGTCGGCCCGTCGCCTAGGAAGAATGAGGAAACCAGAACCAGGAAGGCCACGAACGTCACCCAGAACGACATCATGTTGAAATGCGGGAACGGCATGTCTTCCGCTCCCACCTGGATGGGCAGAAAGTAATTACCGAAGGCGGCAAACGGAGCGGTGGTGAGTACAAAGAAGACCATGATCGTGCCGTGCATGGTCATCAGTTGCAGGTAATACTCCGGGGTCATGACGTTTCCCGGGGCGCCGTTCTTGGAAAGCAGGTGCAGACCGGGAATGGCGAAGTTGGTCCATCCCAAATGAATGCGCATGAGCCAGGACAGCACCATCCCGATCAGGACGGCGACCAGCGCCAGCGCGTAATACTGCTTGCCGATCACCTTGTGGTCGATGCTGAAGACATGCTCCCGAATGAAGCCCTTCGGGGCTGCATGATGCGCGGCCTGCGCAGACATATCGTGCATGGTTGCTCACCTCAAGAGAGAGATCTTTTAACTTTGTACGACGGATGCTCTGCTACGTTCATGCCCTGTACGATCTGCCCTGTACGATCTGCCCTGTACGATCGTGCCCTTTAGGATCATGCCCCGTACAGTTCGCGCGCCCAACGACGGCTACTGCAGCGCCGCCTGCTGTTTCAGCCAGCTATCGAAATCTTCCGGAGACTTCACCTCAAGATACGCCTTCATGTTGTAGTGACCCAAGCCGCAAAGCTGGGTACAGACGATCTCGTATCTGCCGATTTTTGTCGCCGTAAAGTGAATGGAGAGATCCAGCCCAGGGACGAAATCCTGGTGCACCCGTAATTCCGGAACGTAGAAGGAGTGTCCCAGGTCTTTCGAGTGCATCAGCAAGTGGATCTCCCGGTTCACAGGAATTGCCAGTTCGGCGGTTACGATGTCGTCTTTGGAAGCCTGGTCGTGGGTGGTGTCGAGACCAAAGAAATTCTCTGACGACTCATTGATCAGATCCGGGTGAATGGGGCCGAACTGGCCATCCGGGCCAGGGTAGCGAAAATAAAATGCAAACTGCCCCGCCTGCACCTGGACGGGCAACGCATTCGCGGAGGGGGGACTGAAATATTCGCTGGCCCATGCCTTAGTTCCAAACACGCCCAGAGCCAAGACCTCCGTGCCGACCAGCAAAAAGCCAGCCAGTACCAGTCCGGTGGCTCCGCCGGGGAATCTCTTAATCTTGGCGTCCGGCTTCGGGCTGGAGAACTTCCAGATGAAGAAGGCCAAAAGGATCTGAGAAGCCAGGAAAGAAATTCCCGCCTCCAGCATGGTGTCCGCATACTGTTCATCGATCAGACGACCGTGGATGGAGATGTCCTGTGGCATCGGCCACATGTGTGTCGCGATAGGAATCGCCGAACCAATTGCGATTAAAAAGATCGTCACCGCGAATATCTTTGCCATGTCCCCTCCAGCTTCAGCTGGGTTTCGTCGGCCTAATTGTCGAATCTCCGCAGCTTTTGGCTGCGGAGATTCCTAGTACAACAGAAATGCGCGAGCAAGCTTTTTCTACTTCGCCTTATAGGTGAAATCGGCAGTTGCGGGCGCGCCGGCGGCGACCGTCACCTTCGCGGTTTGCGTGCCGTACTCTTCCTGCCAGGCCGTCACGGTGTAGCTTCCGGGAGGCACATTCTTGATGGTGTACTCGCCCTTATCGTCAGTCGTTGCGTAGGGCCCTTTGACCACGATGAACCAGCCGTGCATCCAGGGATGGATGTTGCACTGCACGGGAATGAATTCAGGGGCCTTCCAGCTTTTTTCAATCGGCGGGGCCCCCGGGGGCTGCGACTGATTCCATGGGATATTGCCCGTCATGGGATTGGGTAGCGGGTGAATGTTGTGAGCGGTCTGATCGCTGGTTTCCACTTTAAATTTCTGGTTCACATCCATCGCCAGCACGTGGGGAGTGTACATGCAATTCTTCTGATCGAATACCGGCAAGGTCGTCGCCACCTGGCTCAGTTCACTGGCGTTGAGGCCTTCGGAGATGAAGAGAACGACATCCTCTAATCCGTCGTTCTGACCGACCTCCACCAGTTGCAGGTGAGCCGGGCTGTTGGCGTGCTGTTTCGCACACCAGGGGTCTTTGGACATGTCAATGCCCTTCATGTGAGGAGCTGTACCGCTCAGTTTCACAGTTCCAGTGATTTGGCCATCTGCAGCAGCGTTAACCTTCCGGCCCAAAATCAATGAGCCACAACAGATTAGTACTACAGCGGATAGTACAGCTGCGCCGTTCAATCCACTTCTCATGAGATGCCTCCTTATGAACTGCACACCTTTACAGTTGGTTGGATAACATCCCAGCCTTTACTGTTGTCCTGCCGGAGCGTTTGGATCCACCGGCTTCAGCCCAAGCTGCTTGGCGATCTCTTTTTCCTTGCTGTGTTGAGACATAAACGTGCGCAGATAGAAAACCAGGTCCCAAGCCTCGTCGGGCTTGATGTTGTCGGCAAACGAGGGCATGGGAGTGCCGTCCAGGCCGGTCATGAAGATGCGGTAAATATCGCGGTCGGTGTCGCCACACTTGGGCCGGGCCCCTTCAGTAAAGTCAAAGGGCGCAATCGGACGACCTTGATCGTCGGTCAGGGTCGGAGCCGAAGGCCCGTTAGCCATGCCTTGGACGCCGTGACACTTCCAGCACTGCATCTTGGCAAATACCTCGCGGCCAGCCTTGATGCGCTCCCCGGTAACTTCTGGTTCGGGAGGAATCGTGATGGGCGTTCCGGGTTTTTCATTCTGCCAGCGCGGAGAAAAGTGTTTGATCCACGCCACCAAGTCGGCACGCTCCTGCTTAGTGAAGGTGTTCCACTGCGGCATGGCGGAACGGTCCAGGCCGCGGCCGATGGTATCGAACAAGTCCTGGTCGGTGGGCAGCGTGCCGGTCGGCGTGGAGCGGCACTTGAAGGTGGCGAGTTGGAAATCGCGAGGTTTGGGCCACATCGGCGGATCCAGCCATTGCGCGACTTCGCCGTTGCCGTCACCCATGTCACCGTGGCAACCAACACAATATCTGCGGTAGTCATCCTTGGCGTCCTTGGCGTGACCGGTGATATTGCCGATGTGACTGGTGGCTACCGGAGAATTAAGCCAGGTCTCAAGCTGATTGGTCGTAAGCTGCGCATAGGAAGGCATCGGCAGCGCCACAGCTACGCCCAGCAGTAGGGTCCACATCCCCAATCTTGTCCGCATGTTTGTCCCTTTCTAGAAGTCGAAGTCAAAGCCGATTAACAGCTCGCTGGTGTTCAGGTTGCCGCCGGTTGGCGAGACGCCATCATCGTGCATCCAGTTGTACTCGTTGTGCCAAGCGAAACCAGCCCGGCTGGTCATGAACGGGTTGTAGCGATAGCCAATGGTGTAAGTGGAAATGTTGCCCAAATTGGACGCCGACGGCCCGCCACCCAAGCCACCCGTGCAGGCCGTGCACGCCGCTCCATTCGCCTGCCGGGACATGCGCTCCAGTTCATACCGGCCGATGAAGATCAGCTGCGGACTGTAGACGTAGTGCCCTTCAAACGTCGCGCCGTTCCAGGTTGGCCCCTGCGCGCCCAAGGGGAGTGGTGTTCCGGGCACATTGTTCAGAGGGCAACCGGGGGTGGGACTCGAGCAGGTTGCGGTGGTTCCGCCGTTGCCGTCGGTGAGGATGGCATTGCCATAACCCTGGCCGAACCAGGCGTTGTCCTGGCCGTGCTGAGTCACGACTTGAAGGTCGACGTGCTGGCCGAAGTAGAACTGGCCGACGAAGCCCTCACGGCTAAATCCCTTATTGACGATTCCCGAACCGCCGATCGGAACGCCGGCGGAAGTCAGGTAGTATGTGGCCGCTTGTCCGACCATGGCGTAGAACCCGAGCCTCTCCACTCCCAGCCTGCCAGCATCGAAAGCCTGGCTGCCGGTAAAGAACCCGGTGTAGGAATTGGCTCCGGTGGTCAGGTTCACGTTTCCGTCGCTTGAACTGATGAGGGCGGCAGAAATGCGCGTCCGATCATCGACCGAGTGCCCCAGGTATTCGAGACCGAGTTGGTTGTCGCCGATCTGGCCGAAGATGTTACCGTCACCGACCGGAATGAAGTGGTAGGTCTGGTAAATGCCACCGTTGCCGGTCAAGGTCAAGATGCGCTTTTCAGAAAGCAGGTTGTCGAGTTCGAAGCGACCGAGTTTGATGTTGAGCCAGGGGCTGCCAAAAATATTATCAAACCGGCCCATCACGCTCTCGAAGTGGAAAGCGCCGGTTGGGTCGGACGAGGGAAGGACGTAGAACGAGATGTTTTTGTAGAGGGTGCCGCCAGTGTGGAAGTCGAGGCCGCTCAGGTCAAAACCTGAAGTCGATATGCGCTGGATGGCGGAACCGCCGGTTGGAGCGCCATTCGCGTAGGTGTCAACCGCAACTTCGCCCGTGCTCACGCGGTGCCAAATCGGGGTGATGCGGAAGGTCACCGGCCAGTAGCCGGGGTTCTGCCAGATCGGGGCATCGCGATCATTCATGATCTGATAGCCGTTGTCTTTGAACTTCTGGCCGAAATAATTCAGCATCGGCCAGGATTCGTGGCAGGCGGAACAGCGCAGGCCATATTTGCGGGCAAATGCCGGAAGCGCGTTGGCGCGCTGGCTGCCGCTCAGGATCACAAACACCGCTACCAGCGCTGCCGGGAGGAAAAGCCGAGGCAGCGACCAGTTCCGTAAAGCGCGAGACTGCTTCCCCATACGCATGCTGAACTCCTCAAGCCAATTTGTGCTGCACAGAAGTTGCGTTTTGAGCTAAAGGCTGCATTCCCACAAATGCGAAGAGCAAGATTTTCTTGCGGCAATACATGCGGGAAACTCTCTCTCCACATGCTGTTTTTTTGCAGAACCGAATCAGCTTTTCCGCTGATGGGGGTCCTACCACCGTACCGGGGAGGAATCGTACTACGGGTCTGCAAGAAGTTGCAAGGGGGTCCTTCAAAATATTTTTTACAATTTTTTTACACGAGGACCTCCGCTTTCGTTTCGTTTGGCAACTGACCGCAGAAGACGAACTGGCACGTCGAGAGTCCGATGCGCCAAAATGCGCCAAAACATACCCAGTTGACACAACCAACCCGGAGTTGAGACTCTTTGCTCCAGAGGAAACCGCCCGGTGGCGACAGAGCAACGCCAAACTCGGAGCCTGAGAAGTGGCTGGCGCGCGCTTTTCTCGCGATCGCGCGTGCTTCGGAGGATCGCGGCAGCGCTGCTGGTGGCGCTGGCGGCAGGGCTGCTGCCGGAGTCCCAGCTGTGCGCCCGGGAAAAAGATGGCGTGCAGTACGGAATGGGGCTGATTGTGAACGTCCCTTTCCCTGAGAGCGAGGTTGCACAGGTGTTGCAGGATGTGGTGCAGGACGGCATTATTCGGGGTACCAAGGAATACAACAAAGACGAATATGTTTCGGGCGCGACTGCCGCCATTTCGACCAAGGCGTTCCCGGCATGGAAAGAAGGCGGGAAGGTCTTCTACAAGGTACGGACGAACGCCCTGGACCCACGGAATTTTAAAGACAGCGGTGACATGGGAACTCTGGCGGTGCGCTATGTGCTCCAGCCGCAGGGCGAGAAGAACAGCGTGTTGCGGATTAACGCGGTTTTTCTCGAGGACTTTCGCCGCGTTTCCCACGCCTCGAACGGTTCGGTGGAGGGGGCGGAGTACGCAGACATTCATGACCGGCTGGAAGCCATGGAGTCGATGCAAGAGCAAACCGCGGAGGCGCTCAAGGAAAAACGAGAGCGGAGGCTGGGCTTGCCGGGGGAGTCGAGTTCCGCGGCTGACAGGCCCGCGCCGCCCGCACAAAGCGGCCAGGTTGTCGACCTGCCGCCGAACGATAGCTCGACGAGCGGGGGATCGGGAAGCGACGGCCAGCCGCCGGTTGAGCAAACTCCCCAAGAACACCTGCACTATCTCCGCCAGCAAGTGGAGCGGCTGGTGAAGTCGCCGGGAGCGCCGCTGAAATCCGCTCCCTTCCACACCGCCACCACGATACAAGTTTTGGGCAGCGGAACTGAGGTTCTGATCAAGGTTTCGACGGCTTACTGGGTGGGAGTGGAAACGCACGAAGGCCAGCACGGATGGATCTTGCGCGATCAGCTGGAGCAGGTGCCATGAAACTTCGGCATGGGCGGGCAATGCTCTGCGGTGTAATGGCCGGCATGTTGGCGTTGGCGAACTTGTCCGCCCATGCGCAGGCGAATGGTTACGAGCGGGCGTTCCCGCAATCCAAAGCCGCTGTGGAAGCGGCGCTCAAGAATCTGCAGGCGAATCTGGCGGGACGGCTTCCGGTGCTGGAGGGTTTCGCGAAGTCGGGACAGCATTCGCTGGATCGCTATCAGCGGGGATACTACCAGGCGACGGTAAGCGTGAGTGCGGCGCCGGGAGGGGGATCGCTGGTTCGGGTGAGGATGGAAGTCACGGCCTGGTACAACGACCCGGCCGCTGCCCACTCCGGCTATCAGTTGCTGGTCTCGAACGGCCGGCTCGAAGCCGACCTGCTGGACCAATTGGGAGATCAACTGGCGAGCGCGAACCCGGCTCGCGGCGGGGCAACGGACGCCACGGCGTCGAACGTGGGATCTTCTTCGCGCGCGGCGGTTTCGCCCACCACCTCTCAACCGACCGGTTCTCAGTCCGCGGCGTCACAATCCAATACTTCGCCGGTCGCAGAAACTGCGAACTCGGAACCGACGATCTCGGCTCCTGCTCCCAGGTTTCCGGGGACGGATCAAACCTTTTCGACCTCGATCAGCCACGGGTTGGCTGCGGCCGGCGGCGCCGGCGGCGGCAAGCCGGAAGCGAACGACGCGATACCTATCGCGCTGCGGGCTGAAACTGAGAGCCTGGAGCAAATTCTCAAGAATCAGGCGCGCCCCAAGAATCTGGTCGCGGTCAAGAAATCGGGAACGCCGGTGGTGGGATCTCCCAGCCTGACCGCGAAAACACTTTTTCTTGCGAGCATGCACGATGAGTTCGAAATGCTGAACTTCAACGCGGACTGGGTACACGTGCGCATTTCCGGCCTGTCCCGGGGATGGATCTGGAGGGATAGCGTGGAAATGCCGGAGGGTATCCCCGACACGGAAGCGGCGCCGGCCGCCGGACAGGCGACGGCGGCCGATCTGTTCCACGTGATCCGCGAAGAGAACGCGCAGTTCCCCGGAGACTGGGATCCGCTGCGAGGCAAGAACGTGAAGATCGTTACCGTACAGAAGATCGACGAGAGCGTGAAGGATGCGGGGCCGAAGGAAAGGCTGGCTTATGTCAAGTTTCTGTTCGAGAAAAACTACGCCGAGGTTGCGCAGAAATCGTCGGGGCTGGCCGGCGTCGTGGTCATTTTTGATTCCGTGGACGGCGGCATGATCGCGGCTACGCTGCCGACGCTGCAGCAATGGCGGGCGGGCACGTTGTCGGATTCGGCTCTCTGGCACCAGAGCTTCTCCGATCCGCCGGAAATATTTGATTCGGCAGGATCTTCCGCCAGCCAATGAATGCGAAAACGGCAGTGTGGCAGCCCAAGCCCGGCATTTGGATTTGGGTTTTCACTTGACTTTCAAATCTGTTCGGAGTACGTATGCAGTTCTTGAGCGCGCAGCGGAGCGTGGGTACGGCGCGTGGCTTTTCGAGCGGGATTTTTCCGCAGAACACCTTTAAAGTTCGGGATTTTTGATACGGCCTAATTCATGAGCACGACGACATTGCCTTTCTCTGCTTTGCGCACGCGAGCCAGTTCCCTTCTCCGTGACTACGCCGAATTGACCAAGCTGCGGGTGACCACGCTGATCGTGATGACCGCATGGTGCGGCTATTTTTTTGGAGCTCACAAGGCCGGGGTTTCCTGGTTTAGCTGGGGGCTATTGCATTCTCTGCTGGGAATCGGCCTGGTTTCGAGCGGCACGGCGGCGTTGAATGAGGTGATGGAACACGACGTGGATGCGCACATGCGACGCACCGCGCTGCGCCCAATTCCGGCCGGCCGCATGACTCTGCTGCACGCCGGGGTGGTGGGCGCGGTGGCCGCGATTGGCGGATCGATCTATCTGGCGATCTTTACCAATCCTTTGACCGGGCTGCTGACGTTTCTCACGTCGGTGGTTTATCTGGCGGCCTACACTCCGCTGAAGCGAGTCTCGCCGATCTGCACATTCGTGGGAGCTTTTCCAGGGGCGATGCCTGGAGTTCTGGGCTGGACCGCTGCCCGCGGCCAACTGGAGTGGGGCACGCTGGTGCTGTTTGCCATCCTGTTTGTGTGGCAATTTCCGCATTTCTTCTCGATTGCATGGTTGTACCGCGAGGACTATGCCAAAGGCGGAGTTCGCATGCTGCCGGTGGTGGAAGAAGATGGCCGCTCGACCGCGCGGCGCATTCTGATTTATTCGGTTGTCCTGATTCCCGTCAGCCTTTTGCCGAGCCTCATGGGGATGGCGGGCCGGATTTATCTGGTGGGCGCCGTGGTTCTGGGCTTTGCTCTTCTCTATTTTGGAATTCGCCTGGCGTATCTGAACCTGCCGCTGGCCAGCGCTCCATCGAAAATGCGAGCCCGCCATGTGTTGCAGGCGACAGTCATTTATCTTCCTTTGCTGTTCGCCCTGATGATGGGGAATTCGATCCGGCCGTAAGTTTGAGACTTGCTCCGCGAGCTTCTCGGTCCGCCAGTTCCTGCTGTGTCAGATCCAGGATTCCAATCTGGCTTGACTCTGAGCTAATGTTCCTGACGCAGGTCTGTCTTCCCAGTCACTTCCTTCGGCAGCCAGTCTTGCGGCCCAGAACAAACCACTCATCGTAAAATGCGGCGAGGCTAAAATTTTGAAACTCCCAGAAGATCCACACCGCCGCCGGAACGCGCTCACCAACGAGTGGGTGCTGGTTTCGCCGCATCGCGCCACGCGCCCCTGGCAGGGAGAAGTGGCGCAACTCAAAACTGCCGGAGAGCCGGCTTACGACCCTAGTTGCTATCTGTGTCCGGGGAACGCGCGCGTGGGAGGAGTTCGCAATCCTGCGTACGCTTCGACTTTTGTCTTCGACAACGATTTCGCGGCGTTGAAACCACAGACCGTGCGGGAGCGCATCGATGTTGAGGACAAGGGACTGCTTGTGGCTGAAGCGGAGCCGGGCATCTGCCGCGTGATCTGTTTTTCGCCGCGGCACGATCTGACGTTAGCGACGATGAGTGTGGACGACATTGATCCGGTCGTGCGCACATGGTTGGGGCAATTTCGCGAGTTGGGAGATCTCGACACCATCCACTACGTGCAGATTTTTGAGAATCGCGGAGCGATGATGGGGGCCAGCAATCCGCACCCGCATTGCCAGATCTGGGCGACGGCTTCGATTCCGCAGGAACCGGCGAAGGAACTGGTGGCGCAGCAGGCTTATTGGAAGGCGCACAGTCAATGTCTTTTGTGCGATTACCTGGAACTGGAGCAACGGCAGCAGGTGCGGGTGGTTTGGGAGAATCGCGATTTTGTGGCGCTGGTTCCGTTCTGGGCGGTGTGGCCCTTCGAAATTTTGATTTGCAGCCGCCGACATCTGGCCAGCATGAACGACTTTGGGGCGGATGAAGGGCACTCGCTGAGCGAAGTTCTCCATGCCGTCACCGCCACTTACGATCGGGTCTTCAACGTTCCGTTCCCTTATTCGATGGGATTCCATCAGTCGCCGAGTGATGGCGACGCGCATCCGGAATGGCATTTCCACGCTCATTTTTATCCCCCGCTGCTGCGCTCGGCAACCATCCGCAAATTTATGGTTGGCTTCGAAATGCTGGGCACTCCCCAGCGCGACATTACCGCGGAGAGTGCAGCGGCCCGGCTGCGCGAGCTGGCAGGACAGCGGATTTAAGGACAATGGAAGCGGAGTCCGGGAAGCGCAGTCACCACTGGAATCTGGCCGGCGCGCGGGAAGAATTCGTACCGAAACGCGACTGATCTTTCGAACAAAGAATGGAAGGCCGGTTATCGCGATTTCGCCTGTACCCTGGACGAAAAATCAGAAGTGCAATCGCGAACGTCGAAATGCCCCACCGGCATCTAGGCGATCGCGGCGAAAAGTTTCAGACTGCTGGTATGCGACTCCCCCAGTCGAGTACCCAGCCTGTTTCTATTCGTGTCGTTTTCCTTATCAGCATGGTTGCCGTTTTGTCCGCAGCACTGCCGTTTCGCGCGAGCGCGGCTACGCAACCGTTGACCTTTTCGCCGGCGCTGCTACGCTTTGGCACGGTTGCGGTGGGCGAGATGGAAACCCAGCTCGTGGTGCTGACCAATACGGACCAGTCCAGCGCGACGATCTCAGCCGTCAGCGTGAGCAGCGCGGAATTCAGCGTGTCCGGCCTGAGCCTGCCTGCAACGCTGGCCGCGGGCGAGAGCGTCACGCTGGATGTGACGTTTACCCCGACCACGACGGGATGGACCGGCGAGCAAGTCACATTTACCACGAACATCGGGTCGGGGAAGCTGGAGCTCCCGGTTGCGGGCACGGGTGCCAGCGCGGAGCCGATGACGGCGAACCCTTCGAGCCTGTCGTTTGGGCAAGTGGTGGTCGGCAAGAGCGCAACACTTTCCATAACGCTGACCAATGCAACCCGGTGGAAGGAGACACTGACGGCGTTCCAAATCGAGGGAAGCGGATTCTCCGTCGCCGGTCCGACGTTGCCGGTGACTCTTACTTCCGGTGAGGGCATTACCGTGAGCGTAACTTTCACGCCGACGGCGACGGGGCTGACGGCGGGAAGCGTATTTGTTTCCGGCGGAGCGCTGAACATACCCATGTCCGGCACCGGAACGGCGATCGGGCAGTTGAGTGTCGCTCCGACATCGGTGAGCTTTGGCAGCGTGGTGCTGGGAACGACGGCGTCGGAGCCTTCGACGTTGAGTGCCAGCGGCGGGAGTGTCACGATCACTTCTGGGTCGAGCAACGGCTCGCAGTTTGGGATCGGAGGCGTGTCGTTTCCGCTGACGATCAGCGCCGGGCAGAGCGTGCCCTTCAACGTGACGTTCACGCCGCAGGCGACGGGATCGGCTTCGGCAACACTTTCGTTCGTCAGTAATGGGACCAATTCGAATGCGCAGGAGTCGGCGTCGGGGACAGGCGCGGCCCCCGTTGTGGCATTGTCCTGGAGTCCGAGCACGTCTCAGGTTTCCGGCTACAACGTGTATCGAGGAACGGTAGTGAACTCCTACTCGAAGATCAATCCCACGCTGGATGCGAGCACCACGTATACGGATAAGACGGCTACGCCCGGCGTGACGTATTACTACGCGGCTACGTCGGTGAATTCGAGCGGAGAGGAGAGCACGTACTCCTCGCCGATTGAGGTGCAGGTCCCGTAGGGGGCTGGCTGCTGCAGGTTAAGAGACAGACCTTACCAGGCCAGACCGTACCAGACAGACCTTACCGCGCGGGCGCTTACTCGACAGGCTCGCTGAACCGGCTTACTGAACCACCTTACTCAACCAGCTTACTGAACCAGCTCACCTGAACAACGCGAAATTGCCTGTTGCTGGTCAGTGTGGCCGAGGCAGTGTCACCGTCACGAAGCCTGTCGTTGCGCCTGCAGGAACCGTCGTCCCATCCCCTGCGCTCGAACTCGTCCTCCCGTAGAGACTTCCATTTGTGTCTTGGACCAGTGCCAGCGGTTGCTCGCCGTCCGTCCTGGCGAAGTCGTGCAGCGCAGTCAGCATACTGCTGGGGTGATTTCGAATAACGTCCCACAGCCAACGCAGCGTCGGGCCATGGCTGCTCCCGCCAAATTCGGTTGTCCTGTAGAAGTCGCCGTCGGTCCCCTCAACAGCATCGGACGCTCGCCGTCTGCTCTCGAAGAATTTGGCTGTCAAAGATGCCGAGCTCTGCACTCGACGCGGTCGCGCGAGAATTTCCGGGGCGGGAAAGTTTCCGTCTTGTGTTTGCCGAGGATTTCCTGCAGGACACCGCAATGGCTGAGGTGTTCCGTGCTCACTCACGAGCTGCGAGACTACTCTTGCGGCGCTGCTTAGGAATCACGGGGCGGGAATCTGGACGTTGGAAACGATGTTGGAATAGCCGCTTTCTTCTTCGCTGGTGTTGACCGCCGTGGCAGCGTAGCAGTAGGCGGTGCCGTCGGTCACGTTGGAATCGGTGTAGAGCGTGGTGGTATTGAGCTGCGGGTTGATCTTCGCATAAGTGCCACAGGAGCTGGTGTACACGGCGCGATAAATGTTGTACCCGGAAATGTCGGGCGACGTGCTCGCGGTCCATGACAAGTTCACGGAATGGGTTGGGGCGGCGGTGCCGGTACCGGTCAGCGTTTCCGTGGTGGTCGCGGGTTGCGCGTTGCTGGTGAAGGTAAGAGTGGCGCTGGCCGATCCAGTGGCTTCGGGGCTGAAGGTCACGGTATAGGGAACGCTATTGCCCGCCGTGATGGTTACGGGGAGCGACAATCCACTGATCGTGAACGCGGAGTTATTGGTGCTGGCAGCTGTAATCTTCACGCTCGCGCCGCTGGCAGTCAGGCTTCCCGAGCCTTCTCCGCTGGTTCCAACGACTACGCTGCCTATGGCAAGAGTGGCTGGACTGTCGGCAAGAGTTCCCGCACCGGAGGCGCCGGTTCCCGACAAAGGGATCGTCAGAGTCGGATTCGTCGCAGTCGAGGTGACGGTGACATCGCCGCTGGCGCTGCCCGCGGCGGTCGGGGCGAACTCCACGGAGAAGGTTGCGGTACCTCCGCCGGGAAGCACCACCGGAGCCGTGATGCCGCTCAAGCTGAATCCGGTTCCGCTGATCGCGACATTCGAAATTGTGATGGTAGTGCTGCCGGTATTAGTGACGGTCTCGGAAATGGACTGGTTGCTACCCACGGTCACGCTGCCAAACGCAAGAGTGGTGGGATCGGAACCGAGCGGACCGGGTGCGATGCCGTCGCCCGACAACTTCATGGTCAGCGTGGGATTGGAGCCGTCAGAGGTGATGGTCAAGTCGCCGAGCACGCTGCCGGTCGCCTCCGGCGCGAAAGTTAAGGTGAAGCTCGTGCTCTGCCCGGAAGTCAGGGTGAGTGGAGCGGCGATGCCGCTGAACTGAAATCCTGTGCCCGTGATTGAAATCTGCGAAATGTCGACGCTTGACCCACCGGTATTGCTCAGGGTCACCGTGTCCTGCACTTGCGATCCCACGTGCACACTGCCGAAAGGCTGGCCGGTTGGATTGAGCGCGAGAAGCCCCGGCGAGCCCGAGGCTCCGGTCCCAGTTCCAGTGAGAGCGACTTGCATGAGGCTATCGGACGCGTTGCTGGTGATGGAAAGCGTGGCGCTGAAAATCCCGGTCGCGGTCGGTGCGAACTTCACGCTGATGGGCGTGCTCTGCCCGGCGGCGAGGGTCACTGGAAGAGTCGAGGTCAGGGAGAACACGTTGGTGGAGATGGTGATCGCGGTAATGCTGACGGAGGCAGACCCGGAGTTGGTCGCGCTGACCGTCAGAGTCTTGCTGGAGCCGGTCGTGACACTGCCAAACGCTACGGATGCATTTTGTAAAGAGAGAGTACCGACTGAGGTTGAAGGAGGGCCGCCGGCGCTGACACCTTGACAACCGGACAGGAGAGCCAGGGCAGCGATGAGAAAAATCGCGGCGGCGGCCTTTTCAAGGTGTTTCGAGGAGAATTTTTTCGGCGCTTTTTCTGACATAGGCAGCCAAAGAATCCTGTCCCAGGGCTCCTTGACTGTCTGAACCTTGACTCTCTGGATCTTGACTGTCTGGACCGGGGGACGGCTCATCCCCACCAGTTTCAAGGCAGTCGGGCAATGGCGATAGATATCCGAGGTACATGCCGCGGACGGTCAGAAGGGCAATGCGGCGACGTGCTCGGAAAACGCCGGGGTTACGAGCGGTGCGGTAAGGTGAGCAAGCAAGACCTGTTAGGAGAATCTCATCGTTGCAGACTGGCGTTCCTTATTCCACAGCCCATTTCTACGCCCCAAGATTTCCACAGCCCGAGCCTTTCTATGGCAGCAGTCTCGCGCTGAGAATTGTGGACGTTCTCGTTTTCTGCATGGAACCCCGGATGTACGGGCATGTCCCTTCGGACGATGTCCCAGTGCGACCTGTTGGGGGACGGCTTCAAGGCCTAGGATCGGCTCCATGCAGGAAGAAGTGGAACCCATCCGCTATCCGAAGCAACGAAGGTATCGCCGCTTCGATCTGCAGGTTCCGGTTTGCCTGACCTTTCCTTCCGCTGGATCAGTCAGCGAACTGGCGGGCATGAGCGAAAACGTGAGCCTCGGGGGCTTGCTTTTGAAAGCCCCAGATCAACTCCCATTGCGTACCCAAGTGAACCTGACCATCAAGCTGATCAGTCCGTGGTCTCATCGCTCGATTCGACTCCACAGTGAGGCCGAGGTGGTCCGGGTGGAAGCGCTGGAACCGGGAGACGGCTATGCAATTGCCGTCGAATGCAAACGGCCCATGCAAAAGATCGAAGATCACCTGCGGGCCGCCAGCTAGCCGCATCCAGACAGGTTATGACTTCAACTGCGCCAGTTGTCTTTTCGCGTCGGCGGCGTCGGCGGACTTGGAATCGATCTTCAACGTGAGCTGCAATTGCTGGCGTGCCAGCGCCGATTGGCCGGTCTTCAGGTAAGCCATACCGAGATGGTAGTGCACGCGAGCGTCGTCGGGAGACTTGGTTTTCAGCTCCAGTTTGAGAGCTTCCTGGAAGAAGTCGATGGCGGATTGATAAACGCCCTTTTGGTAATAGACCCACCCCAGAGTGTCGACGACGCCGGGAGAATCGGGCAGACCGCGGCGCGCGGTCTGGGCCAGCGATAGCGCCACATCGAGATTCTGGCCCGTTTGCAGCATGGCGTAGGCCAGTTTGCCGGCGGCAACAGGATTTTCCGGCTTCAGACCGATCGCCTGCTGATAGGAGTCTTGCGCATCCGGCCAATCCTGCCTGGACTGATAGAGGTCGCCGAGCAGGATGTAGAAGGTGATCTCGCGGGGAAAATCTTTCAGCGACTGGCGGTAGGTGGCGATGGCCAGGTCGGCGTTTCCCTCGGCCGATTGCACTTGACCGAGCTTGATTCGAGCATCGGGATTTTTGGGATTGAGCTCCGCGGATTTCACCAATGCCGCTTCGGCGGCACTCAGGTCATGCTTGTTCCTGAAAAGAGCCGTGCCGAGCAGATCGTAGAAATCACCGTTGTTGGGAGCCTTGGCGATTTGCGCCTCGGCCTGAGCAACAGCCCGGTCAATTTGCTTCTGCGCGATCGCCGTGTTCATGAGGCCACGAAGGGCGTCGGCGGAGTTGGGGTCACGGTCGAGCGCTTCCTGATAAGCCTGGGCCGCGTCGGCGTAACGCTGCTCGACGAATTTCAGGTTTCCCATCTGCACGTAACCCATCTGACTTTGCGGCGCGGTGGCGATGGCCTGGTGAATATCCGCTTCGGCGGCGGTGAACTGCTTGCGGTTGATCTCAGAAAGGGCGCGCAGAGAGTAACCTTCGGGCACGGCGGGCTGCAGGTTGATCAGCTGGGTTGAGGCCTGCTCGAGCGTGGACATGTCACCCTGGCGCATCGCCAGTAACGCGAGGCCGCGTTGGGCGTCGGCCAGATCCGGACGGAGACGCACGGCCTCTCGCCACTCCCGCTCGGCGCTCTCCTCGTCGCCCAATTGCTGAAAGGCTACCCCGAGTTCATCGTGGGCTGCGGCGTTCGCGGGATCGTTCTGGCTGAGCTTCTGCAGGGTGGCGATGGCATCGCCGGTGTGGCCATCGTGAATCTGCAACTCGCCCGCGTAAAGCAGTCCTTTGTCGTCGTTGGCATTGTTTTTCAAGATTTCTGCGTTCAGCTTGCGGGCTTCGTCGAAACGATTGGCGAGAATGAGGAGCTGAATGTAGTTCTTTTCTACTTCAAGGTCTTTGGGATGGTCCGAGAAAAGGCTGGCGTACTCGGCCGTGGCTTTGGTCAGATCGCCATTGGTGAAGTAGAAATCGCCCAGCATGCGGTAGCCGACGGAGTTATTGGGGAAATCGCGCTTGACCTGCTTCAGGAATTCTTCGGCTTCCGGTTTCTTGCCTTCGGCAATATAGAGGCGGGCGAGCGCAGCCCGCAGTTCAGGATTCCCCGGATCGACTTCGATGGCGCCACGGAATTGCTGTTCAGCTTCGGGGAAACGGCCGCGAAACTGGTAGAAGTCGCCCAGCATGGAGAGTGCATCGGTTCCTTTGGGATTCAGGTCGACCGCGCGCTTGAAGTTTGCTTCGGCCAAGTCAGGCTGATTCGTTTTCATCTGCAGCAGCGCGAGGTTCAGATAGGAGTCCCAGTCGCTGGGATCGGCGGCGATGGCCTTCTGCATCTCCTCGATGGCTGCAGGATAGTTTGCCTGCGCGGCAAGGAGTGTCCCAACAATGAAGTGCGTCTTGGCGTCGTTGGGCCGCCGCTTGAGCAGAAAGTCCGTTTGTTCCTGCGCCTGTTGAAAGCTGCCGGTGGCGATCAGCAGCTTGGCCAAGTCGAAACGTACGGCGTAATTCTCCGGCTGGAGGTCGACGGTACGCTTGAGTTCATCGTAAGCCCGCGGCCACTGCTGCAGTTTGAGATAGCTTTTCGCGAGCTGGTAGTGGGCTTCCGGATCGTTGGGATCGATTTTGACGGCGTTGACGAACTCGATGGAAGCTTCGGAATATTTTCCGGCGTCAAAATAATGCCGGCCGCTGGCAAGGTACTTCTGCTTGCGAACATTGGGATCGAAGGAACACGCGGTCAACAAGAGAATCAGAGTCAATGCCACCGTGAAACGGAGAGCCGAAGAAATTCTCAAAGCAGGAACCTCTTTCACGTGTAGTGTTTGCCGGTCAGGGGGAGAATTTCCAAGAGAATCGGGCGGGCAAGCACGAAGCCTCGACTCCGAAGTCTCAAGACAGCTGATTCCTTACATCTTAACTTAAGTTAGAGGGGCTTCCAACAAGATGGTCAGGGGGCTGAACACGAGGACTTTTTTCGAGAACAGCGAGCGCCGCTCTGACGCAGGAGCTCGCTGTACCCCGATTTTTCAGCCAAACGCACCTACCGCACCACCGGGAGCGTAGTCGGGAGCAGGTGCATGGGGACGCGATGCGTGTTGTTGATCCCCGCCCATCCCGCCAGCGGCGTCCGCACCGGAACCACGTGGCTGCTTCCCGTCCAGTCGTTGACATGCTGTGCCACACCCGAGCGCTCGCTGCCCAGATTCACCGCCGCCGGAGTCCGCGCCACCGTCACCGCTTTCACGTGATCCCATGACGATAAGAGAGTGACCGGAATATGCTCCCACGCGCGCGGCGTGCTGATGCCGGTCGCGTCCGGCACCACCACTCGCTCGCTCCCGCTGCCCGCGCTCGCCACTTCCACTCGCTTGCCGATCTCCGCGCCCAGCGCGTGCCGCAGGTTGTTATGCGCACTCAGCAGCGTGCTCTTGCTCACACCGCTTGTCGGTTCAACCACGGCCATCGCCGAACTTTGCGCTGAACTTAGCGCCGAACTCTGCTCCGGCTTGCCGTTCGAGTTCGACGGCCCGATCGCTACTACCGTCAGCACCACTCCGGTCGACGTGTACGAAATGTCGAACTGCTCACTCGAGTTGATCGCGATCGTCGTGTTCGAGAACGTCGTCCCGCCCAGTCCGCCCGTCGCCGTCAGCACCGTGAACGTCTGCCCTACCGTCGGCGTGAAGCTGTTGATCAGCGTCACCGCCAGCGTGCCGCCCAAGCTGGCCTTGCCCGAGATCTTCACTTCGCTGTA